>Ga0153947_1000811_pt1 | contig 15124 bp, 12 predicted proteins | sample TSNJ031MetaG_FD_104697 | JGI IMG/M metagenome (GOLD analysis project Ga0153947, IMG submission 104697) | Attine ant fungus gardens microbial communities from New Jersey, USA - TSNJ031 MetaG | ecosystem: Host-associated > Fungi > Mycelium > Unclassified | place: USA: New Jersey, Wharton State... | reverse complement strand
ATTATATAGTAACGGCAAATGATTATGATAAATATAAAGAATTTACAAATATTTTTCTGGTACTAATATCAGGTTATAGAAATATAGGTTAATATTTTTACTAAAATTAGTCAGTTTAGTTACATAGGCACTTGTCAGCAATGGCAGGTGTCTTTTTCTATTCATTCAGGGAGTCAGTGATGGCTCCTTTTTTCGTGCCAGAAAGGTGGTGGAAAGCATGGCATCCCGAATCCAGGGAATTACAGTTGAAATAGGCGGGGATACCACGAAACTTTCCACCGTCTTGTCAAAAGTAAATAAAGAAATTAGAGATACCCAATCACAATTAAAGGATGTGAATAAGCTCCTAAAGCTGGATCCCGGCAATACGGATCTGATGGCACAGAAGCAGAAGCTTTTGACCCAGGCCATCAGTGAGACGAAGGAAAAGCTGGACTCTTTGAAACTGGCAAGCCAACAGGCCAATGAAGCACTGGCAAGAGGGGAAATCAGCCAGAGCCAGTATGATGCCCTCCAACGGGAAATCGTTGAGACGGAAAATGCTTTGGCAGAACTGGAAAGACAGGCGGATCAATCAGCAGTGGCTTTGCAGAAGATTGGAGCTACAGGGGAGAAGTTGAAAAGTGTCGGTGCTTCTATTGAAGGTGTCGGTAATAAGTTGATGCCTGTCACGGCGGCTATTGGAGGCTTAGGTGCCGCGGCTGTGAAGATTGCGGCTGATTTTGATTCATCCATGAGTAAGGTTTCGGCAGTATCCGGTGCGACTGGGACGGAGTTAGATAAACTGCGGGAAAAAGCCCGTGAGATGGGAGCTAAGACAAAGTTCTCTGCATCCGAGGCGGCAGAAGCCATGAATTATATGGCGATGGCTGGCTGGAAGACCGGGGAAATGTTAGATGGCATTGAGGGAATCATGAACCTTGCGGCTGCATCTGGAGAGGACTTAGCAACCACTTCCGATATCGTGACGGATGCTTTGACGGCTCTGGGGCTGTCTGCATCTGATTCCGGTCATTTTGCAGATATTCTGGCGGCGGCTTCTTCCAATGCCAATACCAACGTAGCGATGATGGGCGAAACCTTCAAATACTGTGCGCCGGTTGCAGGAGCCTTGGGGTTTTCTGCGGAAGATACAGCAGAAGCCATTGGCTTGATGGCGAATGCTGGTATTAAGTCTTCACAGGCCGGTACGGCTATGCGTACCATGCTGACTAACCTTACGGGAGAGGTTACTTTTGCAGGGAATGCTTTTGGCGAGCTGACAGTACAGACTGTAAATACCGATGGCAGCATGAGGAGCCTGGGAGATATCCTGACAGACTGCCGGGCAGCGTTTGCCCAGATGTCTGAATCAGAGCGGGCTGCCAATGCAGAGGCTTTGGTAGGCAAGAATGCCATGAGCGGTTTTCTTGCCATCATGAATGCGGCTCCGGCGGATATTGAAAAACTGAATGGAGCCATTAACAATTGTGATGGTACAGCAGAAAGAATGGCAGAAACCATGCAGGATAATCTTGCCGGGCAGCTTGTCATACTGAAAAGCCAGTTAGAGGAGCTGGCGATTTCCTTTGGAGAAATTCTGATGCCAGCCATCCGGCAGATTGTTTCCTGGATTCAGGGCTTTGTCGATAAGCTGAATGGAATGGATGAAGGAACCAAGAAAGCCATTGTGACCATTGCGCTCTTAGTGGCGGCGATTGCCCCGGTACTGATTGTCATCGGCAAGGTGGTGGGAGCGGTTGGAACGATAATGACAGTAATACCGCAGATTGCGGCAGCGGTCTCTGGTGTAATTACATTTCTGACTGGTACATTAATTCCCGCAATTGGTACTGTAGTGGCGGCAATTGGAATTGTACCCATTGCTATTGGAGCGGTGATCGCCATACTGGTTCTGCTATGGACAAAATGTGAGTGGTTCAGGGAAGCGGTCATGGCTGTGTGGGAAGCAATTAAGTCAGCAGCAATCACTATCTGGAATGCCATTGGAGAGTTCCTGACGGGACTTTGGAATGGAGTTGTGGATGCAGGAAAAGCAATCTGGAATGGGATTGCTAATTTTTTTACTGCTTTGTGGGAGGGCATCAAGAACCTCTTCCAGACTGTGCTGACGGTGATTTCCACTATTGTCACCACTTACTTTAATATTTACAAAACTATCATCATGACGGTACTGACAGCGATTCAGACTATTTTTACGACTGTCTGGAATGCGATTCAAACTGTAGTCACAACTATAGTCACTGCGGTTCAGACGTTCTTAACCGCTGCATGGAATACAATTCAGACTGTCATTGCCACAGTTTTGAACACCATCCAGAATATCATTCATTCGGTGTGGAACGGAATCAAAGATGTAGTTATTACGGTAATGAATACAATTAGCAGTATTATTTCTACGGTATGGAATGCTGTGAAAAATACGGTTACTACGATATTGGATTCTATTAAAACGGCAGTTACAAGTATTTTTAATAATATTCTCAGCGGCATCAGCAATGCCATGAGCAATGTCTATAGTGCTGTTAAAAATGGATTTGAGCAGGCGGTCAGCTATATCAAGGGATTAGCTTCCAGTGCATTAACCTGGGGAGCAGATATTGTCAACGGTATTGCAAACGGTATCAAGAATGCCGTTGGAAATGTAGTCGATGCAGTCAAGGGGATTGCAGATAAAATTGCTTCTTTCCTGCATTTTTCTGTGCCAGACGAAGGTCCCCTTACAGAGTATGAAAGCTGGATGCCGGATTTTATGGCAGGACTGGCAAATGGCATTGAAAAGAGCCGAGGCTTAGTGGAAAAGGCTGTGAAGGGAGTGGCTTCTGAAATGGTATTAAGTCCACAGATTGGAGCCGGAAATGTAGTAACACAACAATCAGAAAGCAGCAGTTCTATCAGCCAGTTACTCAGCGGTATAAAAGATACCATTAGCGGAATGGGTATGAACAGTACAGGAACCATCTGTATTCCCGTATATCTTGGTGGAACCTTGCTGGATGAAGTAGTAGTAAATGCACAGAACCGGCAGAATTTAAGGTCAGGAGGACGGTAAACATGGCATTCATTCAATATCTAACTTTTGAGGGAGTACCGCTTCCTATGCCAGATTCTTATGAAGTGGAATTGACTGATGTTGAAGCAGATTCAGGCGGTGAAACGGAAGCGGGGATGATACAGAGGGATGTCGTAAGAAGCGGAGTGGTGACAATTCCGGCTTCTTTTTCTTTAAGTCCCATGTGGATAAAGCGGATGGCGGAATTCCGTAGGAAATCTAAAATTATAGTAGACTATTTTGATACAGAAACGTTGGGAACAAAGAAAACCGAGATGTTCATAGAGGGATATAAAGCGAGCCTGGTGAAGGACACTTCCTATAAAGGTTTATGGAGAGTATCTTTTACCTTGCGCGAATTTTAGAGAGGGGTGGTGTGATGTATCCGGTCAGCGAAGGATTTCGGCAGGCAGTACAGGAGAACAACCGGCATTTTTACTGGACGGGCAACATTCAGACGAAGCAGGGAATCACCTATGAGTTTGGGAATGAGAACATTGTCAAAGGTTCCGGTTATATTACCAGCCAGTGCTGTGGGAACACAGAGATAGAAATCGGTACAATTTATGCAGCAGAGCTGGGGATTACTTTATTTTCAGAAACTGACCGGTATACGTTAGAGAGGGCAGAAATCCGGTTATGGTATCATTTGCAGACGGCGGACGGAGTTTATGAAACAGTTCCTATGGGGGTATTTGAAATCAGTGAAGCAAACCGTACCATCCACTGTTTGGAAATCAAGGCTTATGATTATATGCTGCGCTTTGAGAAAAACTTTAATGGTTTTGAAACGGTGGGGAGTGCTTATGCCTTCCTGGCACTATGCTGCAAAGCCTGTAAGGTGGAGCTGGCTCATACCCAGGAAGAAATTGAAGCCATGCCAAACGGTACGGAGATGCTGTCGGTGTATACGGAAAATGATATTGAGACATATCGGGATGTGCTGTTTTATGTGGGGCAGGTGCTGGGCGGATTTTTTTGTATCAACCGGGAAGGAAAGCTGGAACTCCGAAAATACGGAACGGTTCCGGTGATGACTGTTTCTGACAGACATCGGTTTTCCAGCAGCTTTTCTGATTTCATTACCCGATATACAGCTATTAGTTCTACCAATATTAAGACGCAGATTGCAGAATATTATGCGTTGGAAACCGATGATGGGCTTACCATGAACTTGGGTGTGAATCCGTTATTGCAGTTTGGCCTGGATGAAACCAGAAAGACGTTGCTGACTAACATATTGGATGATTTGTCAGTTATCCGGTATGTGCCCTTTGATTCTGATACCATTGGAAATCCTGCCTTGGATTTAGGAGATGTGCTGACCTTCTCTGGCGGTCATGCCGATGAAGCACAGTTATCTTGTGTGACAGGATACCAGATAAAGATTAATGGAAAGCACAGTTTAAAATGTGTAGGTAAGAATCCCAGACTGGCACAGGCAAAATCAAAGAATGATAAGAATATTTCCGGTCTGCTAAACCAGATCGAGGCAGGGAAGATTGGTATCCATACTTTTACCAATGCTTCCGAATATACAATAAACGATACGGATGTAAAAATCATTCATATTGATTTTGCAGCCGGGGAGGAAACACATGTACAGTTCTTTGCAATAGTTGTCATTGATGTTCTGACGGAGTTGACAGAACAGAAGGGAAAAGCAGAAGGAATTATTACCGTTCCGGTTCCGGTGCAAAATGGGGATGGAAGTATGGGAACGGAGGATATCCAGGTAAATGTGGAACTGCCGGTTACATTTCCGGTTAAGAGTAAGGCTGTTGTTTCAGTTAAATATGAATTTAATGATGAAGAAATTCTGATACACCACCCTACGGAAACCTGGGAAAGCGGCAAACATATCCTTCCCCTTTATTATCCGATAGAGAAGCTGATTCCGAATTTTACAAACACATTTAATGCTTATATTAGAATATCTGGCGGAAGTGGGACAGTTCTTGCCGGAGACTGCATTGCGTCTATTAGCGGACAGGGTATGGCGGCTAAGTTAGCTTGGGATGGAACTATTGAAATTGAAGAGACCATATCGGAAATCAACTGGGGAACAAAATGGAAACTTCCTGTTCTTACAGATAGTATGTCATACCAGACTATGGAAGAGATGAAGCGGCAGATGAATGATTCTATTGGAAAGCTTGCAATTGGGGCATTTGCGAAGCCGGTTGATTTGGGGTAAGACAGTAAAATAATACAGAAACGAGGCTGCATATGAGATTAAAAGGGAAAATGATAATGGAATTGACGGATGTGAATACAGCGGAAGTGGAAACGGTAACAGAAGAAAATATGGTGACAAACTCTATTAATAATATTTTGGGTTATAACCCAATGGGGGTATTTTATGAAGCTGGGGATGGCACAAATGTAGTGAAATGGGGAACCAGCTTTCTTCCTGTCTGCCCCAATCTGATAGGTGGAATTTTATTGTATTCTAAAACAATAGATGAAAACCCAGACAATATTTATACTCTTTCAGATAATATGCCAGTGGCTTACGCATCAAATGATGTGAATTCCACTGCCAATCTGGCAAGGGGAAGCATGAATTTGACTGAGAGTAAAGCATTGGATAATGGGTATAAGTTTGTATGGGAGTTTACACCCAGCCAGGGTAACGGAACCATTGCTGCAGTGGCTTTAACCAGCGCATATGGGGGAATGAATGCTTATGGAAGTGCAGTAAATGATGCAACCGTTTTGCAGACAATTAAAAGTGTCCGACATGTAACTACTATGACAAGAGCGCAGACGAGGCTATTGTATGAAACCGCCGAAGTTAACTTTGAAGAAAATTATCTGATTTCCATTACTTATGAAAATACCAGTGTCCGAATCCGTAAGGTGCACATTCCCATATTCACGATAGGAATCAATGAAAAACTGGATGATACTACAGTTACTGTATTAGAGGATAAGGTAATACAGTCGGAACAATTTAAATTCCTGGGTAGCTATACAAAATATGGGGAGTTTATGGATGGCAGTGATGGATACTGGTATGGGTTTTCGAATGAGGGAAATGCCAGCGGGAATGCCACTATGCTTTGGATTAAGATTTCAAAGGCAGATTATTCTTTTACAGAAGGAAGTTGGACGCTTTCCAATGCAAAGCTGGTGGAGGTGGGAAAACGTAATAACAGTAGCACGTATGCAGACCGGTACGTGAAATGCTGTATCAGAAAGGGATATCTTTATGTGCCTGCCTATGATAAAAATGGGATTTATAAAATTAACCTTACAAATTCTTCTGATGTAACATTGATTGACTTTGGATTCACCTCTAAGTTTAAATCGTTGTGTGATTCCGGGACTTGTGAAGTATATTTGACGCTGATAGGGAATTTGATTGTAGGCGGGGATTTCCAGATAACAGTTTCTGACCAGATTATCCAGACCTTGGGAGGTGCAAAGTCATATTATTTGGCAACACCGTTATTCCAATATAAAAATTTTCTGCTTGGATGGGGCGGGAGCTATGGTTCTGATTACCGGACTATTTATCTGCTGACTCCCTATCTGGCAACGATTAATAATTTATCCTCGGCAGTTGTGAAGACAGTCGATAAGACAATGAAGATAACCTACACATTAACACAGGAATGAAAGAGTCAATAATTGCATGGGGCAGCTTTTTAGCTGTCTTTTTTCATGTGGAAAATTTTAAAGGAGGGCAGCACAATGAAGGATGTTGCAAATACGATGCAGTATATTTTTGCCACTATGGGAGGGGCGATTGGGGCAGCAATGGGAGGCTGGGACGGCTTTCTGTATGCACTGGTTGTTTTTGTAGTGGTGGACTATGTAACCGGAGTTATGGTTGGAATTTTGGATAAGGAGCTTTCCAGCCGGATTGGATTTCGGGGAATCTTTAAAAAGATTGTTATTTTCTCACTGGTGGCGGTGGCTCATATCATTGATGTCCATATTATCCAAAATGGCAGTGTCTTGCGGACAGCCATAATTTTTTTCTATCTGTCAAATGAAGGGATTTCTATTTTAGAGAATACTGCTTTGATTGGACTTCCTATTCCCAAAAAGCTAAAGGATGTCTTGGAACAGTTGAAGGAGGGAAAAGAACATGAAGGTGAATAAGAGTTATGTATCAACTAATAACACTTACAGTGAGAACAATCCGCAGTATATTGTGATTCATAACACAGATAACTTCCGGGCAGGGGCAGATGCCTTGACTCATGCGAAAGCACAGTTTAATGGGAATTTGAGTACCTCTGTCCATTATTATACAGATGATGGTGATCTGGTATATCGGGCGGCATCCCATGACAATGGCTGCTGGCATGTGGGAGTGAATTATGGCGGTCGGCTGTTTGGCACAGTGAATAACAAAAATAGCATTGGCGTGGAAATGTGTGTGCAGGCAGGATATGATTATGACCGTGCCTTTGCTAATACGGTAGAATTTGTCCGTCAGCTTATGGCGGAGACAGGAATTCCTGCTGATAGGGTTTTGCAGCATTATGATGTCTGTGCTAAGAATTGCCCATCGCAAATCCGTGCTAAGGGAATGTGGGAGGAATTCAAGTGGCAGATACAAGACGGTGATAGAAGTATGAAGGAGGAGGCTTCTTCCCTTACGGAGATTATGGGGGATGCTGTGGCAAATGCAGAACAAATGCGTGAATATATCAAAAAGAAAATTACTTGCGTAGCGCAATCGGTGTTGGATATGGTTCCACTGTATTTATCGGAAGGTAAAGCAGAGGGTGTACGGGGAGATATCGCTTTTGCACAGAGCTGTCTGGAAACCGGGAATTTTGGATTTTCACAGTCGGCTGTGACATTGGAACAGAATAATTTCTGCGGTATGGGTGTGACAGCAAATGGGATGAAGGGGAATTCCTTTTCTACTCCCCAGCTCGGCATCCGGGCACAGATCCAGCATCTGAAAGCTTATGCCAGCAAAGCAGCATTGGTGAATAAGAATATTGATCCACGTTTTCAATATGTAATAAGAGGCTCCGCAAAGTATGTGGAATGGCTTGGAATCCAGGAGAATCCACAAGGGAAAGGCTGGGCATCAGGAGCTGGGTATGGCAGTAAGATTCTGACCATCTTAAAGAATATCATCGGAGAAACGGGTACTGGAAATATCGCAGATGGGGCAGACCAGCCTATCCAGCCAACGTCTGGTTATGTGAAAGTATTCTACAAAGGAAAAGACGGATTGAATGTTAGAACCGCTCCCTGCCTGGGAAACAACGTAAGCCAGGTAGTATATGAAGGCATTTATACTGTTGTGGGTATAAGTGTAGATGGGCAGTGGTACAAGCTGAAATCAGGGCTTTTCATTACGGCAGGAAAAGATTATGTGCAGTTTATGGAAAGCTTACCTTCGCTGTCTTCTTATATGGTAAAGGTCACTATTTCAGACTTGAATATCAGAAAAGGTCCTGGAACCAATTATGCTAAAACGGGTAAATTTACAGGGACTGGCGTGTTTACTATCGTGGAAGAGAGTAGCGGGCAGGGTGCATCGAAGTGGGGGCTTTTAAAATCCTATCAGAAGAACCGGGATGGTTGGATTTCATTGGATTATGTTACACGAATTTAGGTGCCAGCAAACCTGCAGTGAGACTGAAATAAGAGAGGTGGAAACCATTGATTTGCTTGACTTTATAGAGGTTCAGAGTGATTAATAGACTACCAAAAAACGAAAGGAGTTCCTATAATTATGGTAGTTGCAGGAAGAATCAAAAAAGTGGCATTTTATTGCCGTATGAATCACAGAGACCGGGATTACACACAGTTTTATGGAGAGATTCAGGAAGTTTTGAACCAGAAGTACGGAGAGGGTAACTGGGAAATGAAAATCTTCTCTGAAATAGCATCAGGTGCCGACCCGGACCGGAAAGAGTTTAACCGGCTGAAAACAGAGATTCAGACCGGGAATTGGGACGTAGTGGTGACCATGAAAGCAGATACCATTGCACGGGATTGGAAACAGTTTATGGAGTTCATGGAGATATGTGAAAGCAATGAGGTGGAGGTTATCTGTACCCGTGGACCAGAAATTGCGTACCCAATATTTAAACGTGTTAAGCAGTTTGTCCAGGATTATTTTGAAGGAAGTGATTGTCAGTGAAAATCCGTATATTAGAGCCGATACCGGAAATATCAAAAAAGAAAAAGAGAGTATGTGCATATGCAAGGGTATCCACAGACAGCAGGCGGCAGGAGGACTCTCTGGAAAACCAGACAGAAACCTATGAAAGAATGATTACTGATAATCCAGAGTATGAGTTTGCAGGTGTATATGCAGACCAGGGGATCTCCGGTTACTGTGAAAGCCGTCCACAATTCCAGGAAATGCTTCGTAAAGCGAGAAGCGGAGAAGTAGATTTAATTATTACAAAATCCATATCAAGGTTTGCACGGAATACCGTCACCGTTCTGAAAGTTGCGAGAGAGCTGAAAGAACTGGGTGTCGGTATTTTTTTTGAAGAACAGAATATCAATACTTTGTCCGGGGATGGTGAGATGATGCTTGCCGTCCTTGCTTCTTTTGCCCAGGAGGAGAGCCGGAGCATGAGTGAGAATAACAAATGGACGATTAAGAAGAAATTCGAACGGGGAGAAATCATGATTAATACTGAACGGTTTCTCGGCTATGAAAAAGATGAATACGGCGGCTTGGTGATTAATCCAAAAGAAGCACTTGTGGTAGGTTTTCTTTATGATATGACACTGTTTGGGCTGGGCAATCTAAGGCTGAAAAGTCTGCTGAATTTCCTTGGTGTGAAAACGGTAACTGGTGGGGAGTGGAATGAAAGCACGGTTAATGGTGTGTTGGTAAATGAGAAGTACAAGGGGGACTATCATTTACAGAAGTATTTTACACCAGAGAACAGGCGGAACCAGAGCAGATTAAACCGTGGGGAGGTACAGAGCTATTATATTACGGATAACCATCAGGCTATTGTTACTGAAGAGAAATGGAACATGGTTCAGGTGGAAAGGGAGCGCCGGAAAAGTAAACGTAACATTGCGGTGGATGGCACAGAGAAGTATCAGAACCGGTATCCGTTGAGTGGGTTGTTGGTATGTCCTTACTGCGGTAGAAATCTTAGACGCCGGAGTGTTTATAAAGGAAAGATACAATGGTTGTGCAGTACCTATATTGAAGAAGGAAAACAAGCCTGTGAAGGAATTCGAATAGATGATACAGAGGTATCAAAGCAGAATATTATGGAGCCAATGGTGGTAGAGGAGGTGAACATAAATGGCAAGAAATATTACCGTTATACCCGCAAGGCAGACTTTGTCAATGGACGAAAATATGAGCCAGAATATCCGGAAACTGCGGATGGCAGCATATTGCCGGGTATCAACCGACCAAGAAGAGCAGTTATTAAGTTATGAGAATCAGTTGAATTATTACACAGGCTATATCAGTAATAATCCTCTTTATGAGTTTGCCGGGATTTATGCTGATGAGGGCATCAGTGGGACGAATACGAAGAAAAGGGATGAGTTCAAGCGGATGATTGCCGACTGCCGGGAGGGGAAAATTGATATGATTATTACCAAGTCTATCTCACGGTTTGCCAGAAATACATTGGACTGTTTGAATTACGTAAGGGAACTGAAGGAGCTGGGGATTGGTATTATTTTTGAAAAGGAAAACATTAATACTTTGGATGCTAAAGGCGAAGTTCTTCTGACGATTCTTTCTTCTTTGGCGCAGGATGAGAGCCGTTCCATATCGGAAAATTCCACTTGGGGAATCCGTAGGAGGTTTGAAAAAGGACAGCATAAGATGAGCACCAAACGGTTTCTTGGATATGATACGGATGAGGAAGGAAAATTGGTGATTAACTGGAAACAGGCGCAGATTGTAAAGCGGCTGTATTTAGAGTTTTTAAGCGGGAAGACGGTTGATTATATTAAACGGATCTTTGAACGGGAAGGCGTGAAGAACTGGGATCGCGGAACGAAGTGGCAGACCACTACTTTGCAGAGTATGCTTGAAAATGAGAAGTACAAAGGTGATGCCATTTTGCAAAAGAGCTATACAACGGATTTTCTGACAAAAAAGCGAGTATTGAATAATGGGGAAATACAAAGGTTTTATATTGAAGATGACCATGAGGCTATTATTGAGCCGTGGATTTGGGAATGTGTGCAGTTGGAGATTGCGAGACGGAAGCGATATTTGGAAGAGCATGGGACAAATTCTTATTCCAATAATACTGAGAATAATCCTTTTGCTTCAAAGGTTGTGTGTGGGTGTTGTAATAAGGTGTTTGCCAGGAAGGTTTGGCGGAGCAGCACCGGAATTGACAGGAAAGTGTGGCAGTGTAGTGAGCGGTATAAGGTAAAGGGCGTGTTGGGGTGTAGAAATCGGCATGTAGATGAGAGTACGCTAGAAAAGGCTCTTTTTATGGCGTGGGATGGAATTTTGGAGAATAGAGAGCATTTTTTGCAGAAGTGGGAGGGGCAGAAAAGTAGTGAAGATTTCTTGAAAGTGTATCGAGCAATTGATTTTCTGAAATTAATGCAGACTGAAAGAAAGATTGATACGGATTTTGTGCTGAGAATATTGTCTCACATCAGGGTTTTCGAAGATGGAATGATTGTGGTGGTTTTCCAGGACGGAACGGAGATTGAGTGTAAAAACTAAGAAGAACTAGAAAAGATGCCAATTGGGAGTTGAATCCTAGTTGGCTTTTTCTTGCTCTTTTTTTGATAGTAAAAGAACAGGTGATATGATAAAATAGAAAAGTGAAAATCTTGTCAGCCATGTGAGTTGCAAGGATAAAATATGAGATTGAATTAAGTTTATTGATCCGGAAGTACATAATATTGAAGCTGAGTAGGAGGAATCGGTTATGAATTTTAAAACAGATTGGAGCTTTTTGGAAAAAATAAGTATGGGTGCAGTAGGTACTCAAGCTGTTATAAACGAGCTAAACAAACATGGACATAAAGTAATCGAATTAGAAAGATATTGTACAAGTAATAAAATTTGGTCGACTAAAATTAAGAGATTAAGAATGCCAGATTTAATTTGCTTAAAATGTGGTAAGAGAATTGAATCTCGTGCAAAATCAAAATTAGAAGTAAAGATGTCAGATACCGATTCAAATCCGGATAGAAGATGGAATGTAGGGTTAAGAAAAGAAGATTTAGTTGCTTTTATCAAGTGTTATAAAGGCACAAAAGGATGGGAGACAAACGGTGTAGTAAATTTATTTTCAGTTAATTCTATGGAAACAACTGAAAATAAAAGTAAATTAGGTGCACCGAAAGCTCCAGGTGAGGGTTCAGAGAGAGATAGAAGTTGGCCGTGTTATGTTCCGAAAAAAAATGGATTAGTTGAAGAAATAATTGATGATGCAAAAAAGTGTCAGATACGTTTAAAATATGATGATGGAGGTACATACACTTATTCCTGCAAAGATAAAGAATATTATTGTATTAAAAGTGAAAGGTTTATAGCAGATACGACTATTATTGCAGGGGTACTTCCCCGGAAAGAAAAAATCGAATGTGAAGGCGGTCCATATGATTTTATTGATGATGTGAGAAGTGTTAATCATGAAATTCGCTATGCCGGTGTAAAAGCGTTAGGTTTTTTGCCTCGGACAGATATTGGGATTAATTGTTTGTATGAGATAATAAGTAATGAGGAAGATATAAGGATTCAATTGGAGGCATATGCTTCCCTTATTAGATTAGGCGAAGATGTATGGGATAAGTTTAAAAAATATGCATATTCAATTAAAGAAGATGCATATAAAATGGAGTTTGTTTTAATACTAAGCGAACTAAATCATTATGATGATGGAAGCAAAATATTATGTGAAATTATAGATGATGCATCGTGTTTTGATGAAATGCGGGCGGCTGCTATTTGGGGATTAGAAGTATCTGAAAAAATGCTTGAAAAAATTATGCAGTGCTGTTTTTCTGAAAATGAAATAATTTCGAGCCATGCAATTGCATTAATAGAAAATAATATGAAAGAAATTTATACGGTGTCAATAATTCAACAAATTAGAGATGATCATACTGGAGCTATCTGCTTACGAGTTCTTACCAATGCAAAAGAGGTTGAAAGAAATCTTATTGTAAAAAAATTTATTCAAAGTGCTGATGATCTTCTTAAGAAGTGGTTATTTTTTGTTATTGGTTTTTCTGGTAGGGAACATTATGCAGAGGTAGTTGATGTTTGGGTTGATTCGATGGACTTAAAGTATCAATTAGGAATGATATGGGACTATATGGATAGTGGGATGAATCAAGAGTGTCAAAATGCTGTAGAGTTCATAAAGATGCAACAAATAAAAAAATAATAGGACTTGATATTAGACTGGATTAGAGCTAAAATTAGACTGAAAACAGACTAGAGGAGGACTATGTATGAATGATAAATTAATATATCTGGATACATATTTATTGCAGCAGGACATGAGAATTCGTATGCCAAAATCAATTTTAGAAAACTTATCTGCAGAGAAAGGTATCACTAAATTTGATGTTTTTTTTGACAAAGAAAATCAGCAATTAATACTAAAAAAGAGCTTGGAAAAGGAGAATTAATGTTGAATTATATTGGTTATGAAACTAATTTTGGTCAATGTATTTATGGAGATTCATTAAAATCAATGGAGGCATTAGAGGATGAGAGTATAAATTTAGTGGTAACTAGTCCGCCCTTTGCATTGCAAAGAAAAAAAGCATATGGTAACGAAGAACAGGAAGCATATGTTGATTGGCTATGTGAATTCGGAAGAATGGTATATCAAAAGTTGAGAGATGATGGTAGTTTTGTTATTGATATTGGAGGTGCCTACGAAAAGGGTGAGCCTTCGTATAGTTTGTATCAATTTAGAACACTGATTAAATTATGTGATGAAGTGGGGTTTAAATTAGCACAACCATTTTATTGGCATAATTCATCTGCTCTGCCAGCGCCGATTGAATGGGTGAACAAAAGGAAGCTAAGAGCAAAAACATCAGTAAATACGGTATGGTGGTTATGTAAAAACCCAAGGGGATGTAAAGCAGATGTGACAAATGTGTTAATGCCGTACTCAAGTAGAATGCAGAGATTAATTGAAAATCCTGATGATTATATTAAAGGAGATAGTGTAGAAAGACCATCAGGTCATGTACTAAACAAGTCATCATGGAGCAAAGATAACGGAGGGGCAATTCCTCCTAATATGCTTCAATTTCCAAATAGTGAGAGTAATAGCCAATATCTTAGATATTGTAAAGCATTTAAGATAAGTGGACATCCAGCAAGATTTCCAATGGCACTACCAGAATTTTTCATTAAGTTTTTGACCGAGGAAGGTGATTTAGTAGTAGATATTTTTGGGGGAAGTAATACAACCGGCATGACAGCAGAAAAACTTAATAGACGATGGAAAAGTTTTGAACTTTCACAAGAATATGTAGCCAATTCAGTTTTCAGATTTGTAAATAATGAGCAGGATGCCAAAAGATACTATGATAGGATAATGGCTGGAGAGAGAGTTGTAGTTGGAGAAGCTCAACAATCGTTATTTAGCAACTAAAAGGTGTTACTAAATAACGATTTTATGTAATTAAAAATTGATAGAGTCAGGGTCTACAGGGGTATTCTGGTTAATAGGATAAACCTGTATACCACGTTCTCTGACATATTTTACAGGGATTTTTGGATTGTTTAAATGAGATGTTGTAAGCAATTTTTCTTCCCAATGTTGGTACATAGGCTCTAACATTTGAGGTGTCATTACATATATTTCTACAAGTCTGATTCCGTAATATATGGCAAATGTCCATGGAACTTGCCTATATTTTGCGATGATATCATGGGTGGTATGATGGTTTGTACTAAAGCCTGATGCTGAGGTTTCAAGATTAATGGATTTCATTTCCCATTCAGTTCCGCTTTCTGATATGCAGTCATTTCCTTCTCTTCCGGGTAGAATCTGCATGTTTAGGTATATTAGTTGCTGTAATACTTTGGCTCCATTATCTTGAAAAATATCAGAGATACCATATGATTTAGCTAATTCACTTAATTCAGTTAGATTT
>Ga0153947_1000806_pt1 | contig 15185 bp, 15 predicted proteins | sample TSNJ031MetaG_FD_104697 | JGI IMG/M metagenome (GOLD analysis project Ga0153947, IMG submission 104697) | Attine ant fungus gardens microbial communities from New Jersey, USA - TSNJ031 MetaG | ecosystem: Host-associated > Fungi > Mycelium > Unclassified | place: USA: New Jersey, Wharton State... | reverse complement strand
ATTCTTAAGGACTAGCAGTCCTTAAGCGGGGGTTTTAGGGGCCGGTGCCCCTATTTAAATATCGTAGATACCTATAAACTACTACAAGATTACGAAAGATATCTACCCATAGTGCAGGGGGGTCACAGGGGCCCTCCCCCGCGGGAATTTTGGTTACTTTTGTTCCTCCAAAAGTAACTGCCCGTCGCGGCATGAGCGACATGCCAACCCGTGGCACAGCGGCATCGGAAAAACGAAGCGGCAACCCCTGACTAAACACGATAGTCAGAAAAGATTATTATATGCTGGAGGGTAAGCGTTTTGGCAGAGTATTTGCAATTTGTTTCCCGGAGTGAATTTAGAAGCTGGTTAAAGGATAACGGCATGTCAAGCGGCGGGGTTTGGCTATTGTTCGGCAAGTCAGGCGGGCCAAAGACAATAAAGGCAAATGAGGCGCTTGAGGAAGCCCTCTGCTTTGGCTGGATTGACGGACAAATGCAGAGTATTGACGATAAGACTTATATAAAGTATTTTTCGATTCGTGGAAAAAACAGTAAGTGGTCGGATAAAAACAAGGCAATAGTTGAGCAGCTTGAAAAACAGGGGATAATGACCGATCATGGCAGAAGGAAAATAGAGGAAGCCAAGAAAAACGGTCAGTGGGACGCTCCCAAGCCTCCGGCGGTTACGGATGAACAAATAGAATTTTTATCTGATTTATTGAAAGGACATGAACCGGCCTATACAAATTATCAGGCAATGCCTCCATCTGTAAAAAAGACATATACACGAGGATATTTTGACGCGAAAACCGATGCCGGCCGTGACAAACGCCTGTCATGGATAATTGAGCGATTAAATAAGAACTTAAAGCCAATGTAGAAACAAGTGGTTGTAGGAGGAAAAAGGTATGCTGCCAATACCCCAAGGGGTCACATTCTGCATGAACACATTGGAGCAATGCGGTTTTTCCACCTATCTGGTGGGAGGGTGCGTGCGGGACTGCCTGCTGGGGCGGCCCCCGGAGGACTGGGATTTGTGTACCGAAGCCCTGCCGGAGGAGATCACCGGGTGTTTTCCACAGAATAAGACCATACTCACCGGCGCGGCCCACGGCACCGTGACCGTGCTGGCGGAGGGCATGAAGGTGGAAATCACCACCTTCCGTGTGGACGGGGAGTACGGCGACCACCGCAGGCCGCAGGAGGTATCCTTTACCCGATCCCTGGAGGAGGATCTGGCGCGCCGTGACTTTACCGTCAACGCCATGGCCTATCGCCCCGGGGAAGAGGTGGTGGATCTTTTCGGCGGACAGGCAGACCTGGCCGGGAGGCAAATCCGGTGTGTGGGGGACGCGGCGACCCGGTTCACCGAGGACGCGCTGCGGATTCTGCGGATGTTCCGTTTTTCCGCCCAGCTGGGGTTTGAAATCGAAGGAGATACGCTGGCGGCCGCCGGGGAATGCAGGAGCTTTCTCAGCCATATTTCCGGGGAGAGGGTCAGCGCCGAGCTGAATAAAATCCTGCTAAGCCCCAGGGCCGGGGATTGCCTCGCCGCCATGTGTGAGGCCGGGGTTTTCCAGTGTATTATACCGGATTTTGCGCCGTGTATCGGGTTTGACCAGTGTACGTCTTACCATAACCGGACGGTGGATCGCCACATCTTCGCGGCGGTGGACGCGGCGCCCCGGCTGCTGCCGGTGCGGCTTGCCCTGCTGCTCCACGATATCGCCAAGCCCCGTTGCTTTGTCCTGGATTCCGCCGGAGCCGGGCATTTTAAGGGGCATCAGGAGATGGGGGCGCGGATGGCGCGGGAAATACTGGAGTGCCTCCGCTATGACCGCCGCACCATCCGGCTGGCGGAACAGCTTGTCCGGCTCCACCATGAACCCATTCCCGCCGAGGAGATTCCCCTGAAAAGGCTGCTGTCCCGCATGGGGGCGGAGCACTTGGAGATGCTGGCGGAGGTGCGGATTGCCGACAGCACCGCAAAGGATCCCCTCCGGGCGGCCCCCCGGCTGGAAGCTCTCCGTGAGGGCAAGGCCGCGCTGGACAGCCTGCTCCGGAAGAATCCCCCCTGCACCATCGGAAGCCTGGCGGTGGGCGGGGATGATATTATAGCGCTGGGATGCCCCCAGGGCAGGCGTGTAGGGGAAATCCTGGCCCGGCTGCTGGAGTTGGTGATTGCCGACGACGCCCGCAACACGCCTGAATGGCTGTTGGGGGAGGCCCGGCGGTTGCTGACCGGGGAGGAGGAAGCTCCGGAATAACCCCCACCCGGGCCGGATGGATATATTGCCGCTACTTCCACAGCGTAACCGCGCCGCTCTTGTGAAGGCTCACCAGCAGCTGTACGGTAACCGGCATGATAATCATACCGGCCACGCCCATCGTGCGGTATCCCAGATAGGCGGCGCAAAGGCTGACAATCGGGTGAAGGCCCAGCTGCCTGCCCACGATTTTAGGCTCCAGGATACCCCGCACCCCGATGATGATGGCGTATAGGAACCCAATCCCGGCGGCAAAGGGCAGGTCGCCTTGCAAGAGACTGAAAACCGTCCAGGGCAGCAAAACCACGCCGGTGCCCACCAGAGGCAAAAGATCCAGCAGGGCGATGGCCGCCGCTGCGGAGAACCAGCCCTCCACCCCCAGGAGAAGAAGCCCCCCGGCCAGCTGGGCAAAGGTAATCAGCATCAGAGTGCAGTAGGCCTTGCAGTAACCCAGGGCTGCGGATCCGGCCCCCTCCTTCAGCGAGAAAAGCATCTGCCGGGCGGGGGGCGGTAACTGCCGGGCGATAAAACCGGAGGTTTCCTGATAATGGGTGCTGATGAGCAGGGAACAGGCAATGGTGAATAGAAATGTCATAAGGAAATCGGGAAATCCGGCGGTGACCGAGCCCAGCCATCCGATGACATTGGCGGAAAGGGCGAACAAGGAGTCCTGTAGTCCCGCCAAGAGGGAGCCCAGCGGCAGGGCGGAGGCAAGGTCGGGGGACAGCCGGTTCAGCAGTCCTTCCCACCGATCCCCCAGGGATAGCAGCGCGGGGTGCAGTGTGCCGGTATACAGCGACGGCAGCATTGCCGCAGCCCTCTGAACCTGCCCGGCCAGCAATGTCCCCAGCAGGAAAAGCGCCGCGCCCAACAGCAGGTAACTCCCCAGCGTTACGCACCAGCCTGTGAGCTTACGGCTCAGCCCGGTGGCGTCGGACAGGCGGAGCGCCACAGGCCGGAGGAGCACCGCTATCACATAGCCCAATACGAAGGGCAGTATCCACCCCAACAGGTATCGCTCCCCCAGATACAACAGTCCCCAAACCATTAGAAAGTACGCGCTGTGAATCAGAAATTCGACCCGTTGCCTTGTGGCCGCGTCCATGCCCCCACCTCCTATTGTAGGGATATGTGGCCGCCCTTCCCATTATTCCATAAGCGCAGCGTTGGAATAATAGCCCATCGCCGCCGGTTGCCGCTTTAGCGGCGGGCATAAAAGTAAAATTAACTGCTTGCGGTTATTATTTCTGGCGGGTACGGGAACAGTCCGCCAGCCTGTTTTGCATCATGAACCCGGCGCCGGGGTATGATATAATCAGCCAATAAAACACTAAAGTGTTTTTAAACAGCGGTAAAAATAGTCCGCTGCAATTCAGCAGGAATACCGCTAATTTGACAATTCCTCTTGACAATAGGCTTCCGATAAATTAAACTAAACCATAGGTGTATTTATTAAAGGACGTATGATGAAGTATGATAAACCAAAAACGGGTTAAACGCATTAAAACTATAATATATGTATGTATTGTTTTGGTATTCCTGCTGCCGGGAGTGCTTGCCTTGGCGTTGCTCATCCGGGTGAACAGCCTGGAATCGACCCTCAATACGGCGTTGGCCCAAGCGTACACCGCTCCCTCCGGCGATACCTCCCTGGAGGATATCCGTGGGGAGGAATACGTCCTGCCCTCCCATGGCGACCTGTCGGTGCCGGAGGCCGCGCTCCAAGGTGGAGAAGCGCCGGAAGCCCAGCCGGTTCCCGGTACAACAGGCCAAAACCAGCCTGCGGACGGAGACGCCGCGGGTGTGGGCGATAGCACGATAAGCGGCGCCCCCACAGCCGCCGGGGATTCTGGTTTGGGAGCGGGCGATATTTCCGGCGCCGCGCCCGAAGACGGTGTCCTTGCCTCCCCGCAGGGAGCAGACGGCTCCGCCGGGTACGACCAGTACCCCGGTATGAGCTTTCAGGGGGAGACCGGAACATTGGATTCCCCCAGCACCGGCACGGGGAAAACGGTTTACCTGACTATTTGCGGCGTTACGGCTGACCAGGGCCAGGCGATTTTAGAGGTGCTGAACCGGTATAATGCCAAGGCCACTTTTTTGGTTGGGAATCAGGGTACCGCTTTTTACCGGCAGGTGGCAAAGCAGGGCCATGCCATCGGGCTGGAGGGATATTCCGATGATATGACGGCTCCCGGGGAGGATTTCGGCGCCGGGGACGCCCTACAGGGGTTTGCCCAAAGGTTTGACGCGGTTTATGCGGCCACGGGAATCATGGCCCGTATTTATTATTTGCCCGACAGCGGAACTCCTCAAAGACAGGCGGCTCTCAACCAACTGGCGGCGGAGCTTGACGCGCGGGGCTTTTTGAGGTTTTTACCCAGCAGCTCCGGTACCGCTACAGGAGAGAGGCAAATCCTGGAGGATTTGCACCGGCAGATGGAGGGAAGCGGGCAGCCGATTGTGCTGTTGCAGGGCGGCGCGGATGACGCGGCAAAGGCGTTGGAGGCCTTCTTGTCCGGGTGCATTCGGGAGGAGCATACCTTCGTATCCATGAACGAAAATGCCATGCCGGTTAATTTTTAGATTAATGTGATAGGGGGGAGCTTGCAGAATGAGTCTGAGAGATGATTTTTTAGAGGCTCTGCGCAGCGTAAAAAGAGATTTTTTTCGTGAGCCTGAATATACCGAACCCAATGCTTCCGTGGACAACATCCGGCATTCCACGCCGGATGAGCTGGATGCCGTGGATATGATGGATTTGAAAGAGTTTTTTCCGCCCCATTCCGGGGAGGAGGATGGTGTGTATGCGGGGGAGTCCACTCCCGAGGAACCGGGGGAGGAAGACGGCGAGCATCCGCCCGCCCAACCGGACAACGTGGTTTTTGAGGCGTTCCGCCAGGCCAGCGCCCTGGAGGGCGGCGAAGGGGGAGCTTACGGAACCGGCCTACATACCGATGAGGCCGACGGACAATATGCCGATGCCGGTGAGGAATACGCCAGCACCACACCCTTTCGGGAATTTGACGCCGACGCGGCCGTATACGGCGGTGAGGGCAATGATGGCGGTGGCGGGCGTTATGCGTTGGATTTTGACGAGGGCAATGTTTACAGTGACGAGAAAACCATTATTTCCAAGAACACGGTAATTCGGGGCGCTTTGCAGACCCAGGATTCCATACGCCTGTTGGGGCAGGTGCTGGGTGATATTGAGTGCAAATCCAATATTGTAGTGGCGGGTAAGGTGCGGGGAAATACAACCGCCGCCAACGCCTACATTTTTGACGCCCAGGTGGACGGCGACGTCCGCTGTGATGATGTTATCAATGTCAGCAACGATGCCTGGGTGCTGGGGAATATCCGCGCCCAGCAAGCGGAGATTAACGGCAAGATCAAGGGGAATATTGAGATCCGCCATGCGGTTTCTATCGGAGCGAACTCCTCTATTTTGGGGGATATTTCCACCGATGAGCTGGAGATCAAGCGGGGCGCTTTTATCAATGGGCAGGTCATGATGTACTCCCCCTCCAGGGATGTGCTGGATCGCTTCGACCAGTTTAAGGATTAATCAGGCCCGCGCCTGATTACAAAAAGGGATGTGGCGCATGCCACATCCCTTTTTGTAATCTGACAATCACGTAGCTTTGCCTCCAGACATGGCTTTGCCTCGGTTGGACAGATTGTTGCCACTGGCTTGGCTTGTGCTAGGTGTAGCCTTGCCTCGGTTGACCTTGCTTCTCTGGCTTGGTGCTAGTCTTGGCGTTAGCCTTGCCTCCGGCGGCCGGATCCCGCCCGGATCCGCTTAGGGCCATAATGGCCCTAAGAACCCATAATTCAGCAAGGTTGTAAAGCTCTGCACAGCCACACGCCCCAATTAAACCATCCGCTCCCTACATGGGGCCCAAAAACCCCATTCCGGTCGCTAACTAAAAAAACGCAGCTTATATGTGATATGCAGCGCTGCGCCGGGCGGCAGCCCGCCGACGGCGCACCCCGTGGCACAGCGTCAACAGCGTTTGCCAAGGAACACTGGATTCTTAAGGACTGGAAGTCCTTAAGCGGGGTCTTAGGGGCCGGAGCCCCTATTTCAATATCGTAGATACTTATAAACGGCCAAAAGATTACGAGAGATGGCTACCCAGAGTGCAGGGGGGTCACGGGGGCCCTCCCCCGTGGGAATTTTGGTTACTTTTGTTCCTCCAAAAGTAACTGCCCGTCGCGGCATGAGCGACATGCCTGCCCGTGGCACAGCAGCCGACAAAGCGCACAGCGCCAACGCCAAAACCCAGCGGCAACACCTGACCAAACATGATTGTCAGATTCTGAAATTGCAAAAATCCAGACAAAAGAAAGGCGCATAGTCAATTCCATGCCAAAGGCATAAAATTGACTATGCGCTTAAAACAAGCATATACGCGATTAGGATTACCTCTCCAGAGGCACCTGCTCCAGCCTGCCCCCCACCATCTGCACGATGGAGGTATACCCCACCTCCAGAAGCACCGATACCATCTCCTCAAACAGATAGTCCAGCGCGTCTGTGCAGTGGGCGTCGGAGGAAATTGTCACCGGAACCCCAAGGAGATACAGCCTCCGGATCCACTCCATCCGGGGATAGGGCTTGGAGGTATACCCATTGTACAGGCCGCCGGTGTTCACCTCAACAACGCACCCGGATCGGGCGACAACCTCCACCGTTCTGTCGATAAGGGCCTGATACCAGGCGCTTCTGGTGTCAAAATAACGGCCGTTGGCATTGAATTTGGTGATGAGATCCAAATGCCCTAAGATATCCGGCTTCTGCCGCAGGGCCATGTCCATTACCAGATTGAAATACTGCTCCACCAGCGCCTGTACCCCCCCCATCTCCAGGGCCGCGGTTTCCAGCAGCCGGGGCAGATAGTCAATGCAGTGGTAAGCGCCGTCCTGGGTGCGGACATAATGCACCGAGCCGATGGTGAAATCCAGGCCCTCCCGGGACACCGGGGCAAAGTAATCGTATTCAAAGCCGGTATACAGCTCGATCTTTCCGGCGTATTTCCCCCGCAGGCGCTGAATCTCCGCGAGGTACGCAGGGATATCCGCGGCCTTAATACAGCAGTCCGCGTCATATTCCGCAAACCCATGCTCAGAAAAACCTAGGCTTTGAAAGCCCTTGTCTATGGCGGCCAAAACAAATTCCTCAGCGGTTTCATCCCCATCACTGAACGCTGTGTGGGTATGGAGGTTTGATAAAATTCTAGTCACACCATCTTCTCCTGTTTCACTTTTTTATCCACCACATGGCGGCCAGCCAATTCGTTGGCCACCGCCTCCACCGGTATTCCCTGCTCCACCATCAGCACCAGGCCGTGGTAAACCAGATCCGCCAGCTCGTAAATAAGCTCCGGGTTATCCCCGGACTTTGCCGCGATAATGACCTCCGTAGCCTCCTCGCCCACCTTTTTGAGGATTTTATCCAGCCCCTTCTGAAAGAGATAGGTGGTGTAGGAGCCCTCGGGCTGTTCTGCCTTCCGCCCCTGTAGCATCGCGTACAGGTCGTTCAGGGAGAAGCCCCGGGCCTCCTCCTCGGCAAAAACCGGCTGGGTAAAGCAGCTGTCGGCCCCGGTATGGCAGGCGGGCCCCGACTTGATGACCTCCACCACCAGGGCGTCCTGGTCACAGTCGGCGGTGATGCTCATAATGCGCTGGGTGTTCCCCGAGGTTTCCCCCTTCCGCCAAAGCTCCCGGCGGCTCCGGCTCCAGAAGCAGGTGCGCTTTTCCCTTAAGGAAATCTCCAGGCTTTCCCGGTTCATATAGGCCAGGGTCAGCACCCGCTTGGTGTAAAAATCCTGCACAATGGCGGGAATCAGGCCGTCCTTATCAAATTTCACCGCTTGTATATCCAGCATAAGCCACTCTCCTTCTAAAGTTCCTTACAGCCGCATGGGGATGCCGTTCCCGTTGAGATACGCCTTTAAATCCCGGATGCGCACCTCCTGGTAGTGGAAAATCGAGGCCGCCAGCCCCGCGTCCACCCCGGGCAGGGCGGCAAAGAGCTTTTGAAAATCCTCCATCCCCCCCGCGCCCCCGGAGGCGATGATGGGAATGCTGACCACATCCTGAATGGCCCCGAGCATTTCCAGGTCAAAGCCCCGCTTGACGCCGTCGGTGTCGATGCTGTTGACCACCAGCTCGCCCGCGCCATTGGCTTCGCCCTGCCGGGCCCATTCCAGGGCGTCGATGCCGGTATTCTCCCGGCCCCCCTTGGCAAAGATGGTCAGCACGCCGTCCACCCGCTTCACATCCATGGAGAGCACCACGCACTGGTTGCCGTATTTCCGCGCCGCGTCCCGGATAAGCCGGGGATTCCGGATGGCGCCGGAGTTGACGCTCACCTTGTCCGCGCCGCAGCCCAGCACCCGGTCAAAGTCATCCACCCTGTTGATGGCTCCCCCTACGGTTAAGGGGATAAAGATGCGCTCCGCCACCTTGGTGAGGATTTCGGTGAACAGGCCCCGCCCCTCGCTGGAGGCGGTGATGTCGTAGAACACCAGCTCATCCGCGCCCTCCTCATTATAAAACTCTGCCAGAGCCACCGGGTCGGACACATCCTTGATCCCCGTAAAATTCATTCCCTTGACCACCCGACCGTCCCGGACGTCCAGGCAGGGGATGATGCGCTTTGTCAGCATAGGGCCGCCACCTCCTCCAACCGCAGTGCGCCGGTGTAAAGGGCCTTGCCCAGAATTACGCCGTAGATGCCCATATCCCGGAGCGCCACCACCTCTCCGCAGGAGGAGATGCCGCCGGAGGCGACGATATCACACCCCACCGCCCGGGACAGTTCTTCGTACACCGCCAGGTTTGTGCCGGTCATAGCGCCGTCCTTGGAGATGTCGGTGTAGATGATGGTGGAAACCCCCGCCCCGTCCAGCCTGCGGCAAAAGTCCAGGGAATCCAGCGCCGTGGTTTCCAGCCAGCCCTTGACGGCTACATTGCCCTCCCGGGCGTCCACCCCCACGGCAATTTTATTTCCGTATTTCTTCACCATATCACAGAGGAAATCGAAGTTTTCCGCCGCCACCGTACCCAGGATCACCCGCTCTACGCCCAGCTCCAGGTACCGGCTTATCCGTGCCTCGTCCCGGATACCGCCCCCCACCTGGACAAACAGTTTGGCCTTTTCCACAATCTCCCGGATTACATGAAAATTGACCGCTGCGCCGTCCTTTGCGCCGTCCAAATCCACCACATGAAGGTTCCGCGCACCCTGATCCCGGAAGGTGGCCGCCATCTCCCCGGGGTGATGGGAGTATACATCCACCCGGTTGTAATCCCCCTGGGTGAGCCGCACCACCTGGGCGGCCTTTAAATCAATTGCCGGAAATAGCTCCATATCGTTGTCCCCCTGTTCAGGTAATCTCGGTAAATGCCTTTAGTATCCCCAGGCCAACTCTCCCGCTTTTTTCCGGGTGAAACTGGGCGCCGAACACGTTGTCCCTCTGCACAAGCCCGGTCATCTCCAGCGCGCCATATCTGGAGAAAGCGGCGGTTTCCTCCGATACCCCGGCGTAAAAGGAGTGGACATAATACACATAGGTATCCGTCTCCAGGTATTTCAGCAGGGGGCAGGGCTGCCTTGCCTCCAGGCTGTTCCAGCCCATATGGGGTACTTTTAAGGCTTCCCGGCCCAGCGCCTCCCGAATGCCGGTTACCCGGCCGGAAACCAGCCCCAGCCCCCTGTGGCTGCCGTATTCGCAGCTGGACTCATAGAGGAGCTGCATTCCCAGGCAGATGCCCAGCAGGGGCTTCCCTGCCTTGGCCCCGCGAATCACCGTCTCATCCAGCCCCAGCTCCCGGAGCTTATCCACCCCGTCGCCAAACGCGCCCACCCCGGGCAGAATCACATGGCTGGCGGCCTCAATCTCGGCGGCGTCGCTGGTGACCACGCAATCCGCCCCTAAGAAACGCAGCGAGGAGCGGATAGAGAATAAATTACCGATACCATAGTTGACAATGGCTACCATAACACGCCTCCGTTACTTGATTGTCCCCTTGGTGGAGGGAACCGCGTCCCCTAAAAGGGGATCGACAGCCACCGCCTGGGCCAGAGCCCTGCCGAAGCCCTTAAAGGCGGCCTCTATAATGTGGTGGCTGTTGCCGCCCGCCATCTGCCGCAGGTGGAGCGTCGCCCCCAGGGAGCGCACAAATCCCAAAAAGAACTCCTCCACCAGCTCCGTGTCAAAGTCTCCCACCTTCTGGGTGGGGATCTCCAGGGCGTACCCCAGATGGGGGCGGCCGCTGATGTCCAGCGCCACCATCACCAGGGTTTCGTCCATGGGGAGCAAAAAGCTGCCGTAACGGCAGATGCCCCGCATCTCCCCCAGGGCTTGGGCAAACGCCCGGCCCAGCACAATTCCCAGATCCTCGGCGGAATGATGGCAGTCCACCCCGGTATCCCCCGTGCAGTGGATATCCAGGTTGAAGTGGCCATGCCGCGCAAACAGGGTGAGCATATGATCCAGAAAGCCCACCCCCGTGTCACAGGTGCAGCTTCCGTTGCCATCCAAATCCAGGGTAAGGTGAATCTGGGTTTCCGTTGTGTTTCTTGTGATCTCCGCGATTCTCATTTTAAGGCCCCCAGCTTCTCCAGCAGAGTATCCATATCCCCATCGGTTCCCACGGTAATGCGCACATAGTCGTCGATTCCGGGCTTTGCGAAATGGCGGATGAGAATGCCCTCCGCCTTCAGGAGGCGGCAAAGCTCTCCCCCCGGAATGGTAGGGTGCTTTGCAAACAGGAAATTCGTCTCGGAGGGGAGAACCGTCATCCCCATCTTCCTCATGGCTTCGCCTGCCCGGTTCCGGGTTGCCTTGATCTTTCCCACGGTTTCCGCGAGATAGGCTTTATCCTCCACCGCGGCAATACCTGTGGCAATGGCAAGGGGATCCAGGTTAAAGGGGTTGAAGGAAAATTTGATCCGGGTGAGCCCGGCCATCAGCTCCGGGTTGCCCAGCGCGCAGCCCACCCGCATTCCCGCCATAGCCCGGGATTTGGAAAAGGTCTGCACCACCATCAGGTTGTCGTATTTCCGCAGAAGGGGCACCACCGTCTTATTTTCGGAGAAGTCGGCGTAAGCCTCGTCGATGATTACCAGCCGGTCGGGGTTGTGGTTGAGAATGTCCTCAACCTCCTCCGGCGTGATAGCCAGTGAGGTGGGCGCGTTGGGATTGGCGATGATAATATTTCCATCCAGCCCGTAATAATCGGACACCGCGATGGTAAAGTCCTCCCTTACAGGAATCTCCACCGCCTCCAGCCCGCAAAGCTGGGCATAAATAGGGTAGAAGCCATAAGTAATGCCGGGGTAGTAAACCTTATCCCCCTTGTCAAAAAACGCCATGAAGGCATAGCCCAGTACCTCGTCGGAACCGGCGCCCATGTAGACCTCCTGGGAGGTAAGGCCGTGGAATTTGGCCACCGCCGCGTGGAGGGCCTTGGCCTCCGCGTCGGGATAGAGGCGCAGGGCTCGGTACTCCGCGTCCCTCAGCGCCCGCTCCACCCCGGGGGACGGCGGATAGGGGCACTCATTGGCGTTAAGCTTAATATATACCCGATCCGTAAGCTGCTCGCCAGGCACATAGGGCGTCAGGGCGGCTGCGGATTTGCCTAAAAATTTACTCATTGGGGATAACCTCCTCCAGCCGTTTGGCCATTTCATCAATTTGTTCCGTTTTAAATTTATAGCTGGCTTTATTGGCGATAAACCGGGCGCTAATGTCCATAATATCGGCAAATACGCGCAGCTTGTTTTCCCGGAGGGTGGTTCCGGTTTCCACAATGTCCACAATGACGTCGGACAGCCCCAGAATAGGCGCCAGCTCAATGGAGCCGTTGAGGCGGATGACCTCCATGTCCCGGTTTCTGGAGGCATAGTATTTCTTGGCGATATTCACATACTTGGTGGCGACCCGGAGGGTGGAGCCGGTGTCCTCCACATAATCCTCCATTCCCGCCACCGCCACACGGCATTTGCCGATGCGCAGGTTGAGGAGCTCATAGACGTCCGCGCTGGATTCCAGCAAAACGTCCTTGCCCACCACGCCTACGTCGGCGGCGCCCCGCTCCACATAAATGGCCACGTCGGTGGGCTTTACCAGGAAGTAATGGATGCCTGCCTCCTTATCCTTGATAATCAGCTTGCGGCCCCCGATCAGCAGCCGCTCGCAATCGTAACCCGCCTGCTCCAGCAGCGTGGTCACCTTGTTTCCCAGACGGCCCTTGGGCAGTGCGATATTCAGCATTGGGCCACCTCCTCCAGTGTTCCGTTTACAAAGCGGTAGTGTTTTCCAAAACGAAGGCCCGCGGCAACAATGTCACTTTCCTCCCGCTCCAAGCGCACCCGTTTTCCCTCTCCCACATACTTTCGCACCAAGGCAAGCAGGGCGGCGAAATCACTGCGGGCGTCGTAGGTGACCAGCATATCCCAATCATAACGCTTGCCCCGTTTCAGATAAGCGCCCAAAATGTCCAGAGATATGCCAAAGCCGATGGCGCAGCCTTTTCTCTTCATCTTGCGCAGCAGGTTATCGTACCGTCCGCCGGAAAGCACCATAGTGGGGACGCCCTCCACATAGCCGCGGAAGATCAGTCCGTTGTAATAATCCAAATTGCTTATCACTGAAAAATCCAGATTTACGCTGCCGGACTGTCCGCCGTCCACCACCGAGGCCACGCGCTCCAGCTCCTCATAGGCCAGGCGCATCTGCTCATTGCATATCAGCTCCTTTGCCCGGGCCAGGGAGCGGGTAAATTCGCCGTGGATGGAGGTGAGGGCCAAAACCTGCGCCACCTGCTCGTCCGATACCTCCGCCTGCTCCAGCAGCTGCAAAACATCCCAAGAGTTTTTCGCGTGGATGTTCTCCAGCACCTGCCCTTCCATCCGGGGGCTCAGCCCCATCCCGGACAAAAGCCCGGACACAAATCCCAGATGGGAAATATCCAGCGCAAACGGCTCGCCGATAATCGCCAGGCTGTCCAGCGCCAGATCCACGATCTCCAGGTTGGCGCAGGGATCCGACTCCCCGATAATCTCCACCCCGATTTGCCGGTGCACCTTGTATTCCCGGCTTTCCTTGGCCAGGCGGTATACCTCGTCCATGTAATACAGCTTCTGGGTGGAGGGAGCAAGCTGCTTGGGCATATTTTTTACCACCGACAGGGTGGCGTCCGGCTTGAGCGCCATCAGCCTGCCATCCATATCCATAAAGGTAATCATACCTTCTGTGTCTAAGAAATTTTTGTTTTCCACATACAGGGAATATTCCTCAAACTTGCCGGTTTTTACCCTGCAAAAACCATGGTGCTCATAAAGCCTGCGCAGCTTGAGCTCCGCCAGCTCATCCCTCTTGAAATTCTGCGTTAGTGTCTCCATTGTTTCCTCCGTTCGGTACTTAGGCACCTATGCCCTGAAAGCCCGCCCCCGGCCCTCTCCTGAATAAAATACGTGCAATATGCTCTATTATACTAAATTTTGCCTTGTTATACAATACTTTCGGCAATCCTGTTTTTAGCGCGTTAAAGCATTGACAGTGCCTTGCGGGAACCTTCCCCGGAGGGTCGGGCCTTTGGCAGGAAAAACGGAAAGGTGCGGCAACGCCGCACCTTTCCCGATATGGCCGGGTAGGCTACTCCATACCCGCCATATAATCCGCAAATTCATTTAGCATATCCTCCGCAAGATAATACCGGGAGGAAAAAAGAACCGGGCCCTCCGTGTTCCCCAGGTAGCTTCCGAAAGCGTCATACACCTGGTAGACCTGGGGCAGATCAAACCGGCACGCTTTGGCGGCCTGCTCCAAGCCCACCTGATAAATCCGGTACGCCATCTCCAGCGACGGATACTGCTGGCTCAATTCATCCTCTATCTCCTCTATTTGGGCTATGCCGTAATACTCGTTTCCGTTGTCCAGGTCGGCGGTTAATGAAAAGCCTTCGCCCAGGGATATCCGGCAGCCATAGGAGCTGCCTGTGGCCTCGGCCACCGTGCCACCCTCCAGGCTGAGCTCCTGGGTGCCGCCCTCCGCCTCTATGCGCGGATTGGACAGGGTACCGGTTACCCGGATTTCCGTATCCTCCAGCATCTCGCCCCGTACCCGCAACTGGATGGCGCAGTCAAAGGGCTGCTCCCGGGTGCTGACAAAGGGGTCGGTGAACTCTATTTTAATATAGCTGGTACCCTCATGAAAGGGAAGCTCCACATTATCCATATTGCGCTCATAATCCAACGAAACCTCCTTAATCGCCGGGGAGCCCTCCGCAACCTTGGAATAGACGGAAATCCTTCCGGCATTCAGCTGGGACAGCGAAATCCCCTGCCCCTCCGCCCCCTGGGCCCCGTATTCGTTGGCAAACAGCCCCGCGTCCAGATAAATGCGAACCTCATCCCCCGCAGTAACCTCCAGATCGTACAGACTGCCCGTCAGCGTTCCCTTGCCAATGGAGGCGTGGCTGTCCGCGTATGCCTGGGCGTCTCCCCAGGCATCGGAATAAATGCCGCCGACCTTTAGCCTGGTGAGCGCATAAGCAGGCTGCCGCATACCCAGTGTCAATATCATCAACGAAAGTCCCCACGCAACAAGCCGCCTCATACTCCCACTCACCTCCCGACTGTAATTGCTTTTACTTTATTGTAACATATTTGTCATGCTTCTTCAATGAAAAAAAGACGAAAAAGGTGTTTTTTTGCTTCGGGTTAAAAGTTTTTTTCTGACTATAGTGTTTTGTCAAGCGGTGCCGCTGTGTTGCGTTGTATTTTGGCGTTGGCGCTGTGCGCTTCGCCAGCCGCTGTGCCACGGGGTGGCATGTCGCTCATGCCGCGACGGGCAGTTACTTTTGGAGGAACAAAAGTAACCAAAATTCCCACGGGGGAGGGCCCCCGTGACCCCCCTGCACT
>Ga0153947_1000802_pt1 | contig 15241 bp, 14 predicted proteins | sample TSNJ031MetaG_FD_104697 | JGI IMG/M metagenome (GOLD analysis project Ga0153947, IMG submission 104697) | Attine ant fungus gardens microbial communities from New Jersey, USA - TSNJ031 MetaG | ecosystem: Host-associated > Fungi > Mycelium > Unclassified | place: USA: New Jersey, Wharton State... | reverse complement strand
GCATTGCTTTACGTAATTTATTTATGGTCGAGCAAATGGATTTATTTGTTGATCTACGGTTCATCGCTTTTAAAATTTTATCACTCGCATGCTGAATCGGGATGTCTAAGTATTTACAAACCTTTTCTTCCCTTGCCATCACGGCAATCAAATCATCAGTAATGCGATCTTCATAACAGTACATCAAGCGAATCCATTGCAGTTTTTTAATTTTACAAAGCTGTTCCACAAGCTCTGCTAATTTTAATTCTCCATATAAATCTATCCCGTATGCTGTTACATCCTGAGCAATCAGAATTAGCTCTTTACAACCTTTCTGTGCCAGCTTCTCAGCCTCTGCTAAGATGTCTTCCAGCCTGCGACTTCTATAGCTCCCGCGAATAGATGGGATTACACAGTAGGCGCATACATTATTGCAACCTTCTGCAACCTTAATCGTCGCGGTATAGGGATTTTCTGAAAAGTACCGTTCGGCAGATTCGAGGAATTCTCTGTCATATCCACTTAGGTGTTTTTCTCGTTCACAGGTCACATGCTGCTTTAAAATTTCCGGCAACCTGCCGTACTCATTCACTCCTAAAAAAATATCCACTTCAGGTATCTCCTTGAAAAGCGTTTCTCCGTATCGTTGTGCTAGGCAACCCGATACAATTAACAGACCTTCTTCCTTTTTTAGCGTAGCCATTTCAAAGATTTTATCAATGGATTCTTGTTTGGCATCGTTAATAAATCCGCAAGTATTCACCATAATTACATCTGAACCTAAGGGTTCATTTACAATTGTATGTCCTGCAGCGACTAAAATACCTGCGGCAAGCTCGGAATCGTTGCTGTTCTTTGGACAGCCTAAAGTATCAATATATATATTCATTATGCTTCTGTTTCCTCTGTTCCATTCTGTGTTCCATATAGCTCGGTTTCCGTCATAAGTACTTGCCTTGGTCTGCTGCCGTCAGCAGGACCGATGATTCCGCGCGATTCCATCATATCTACTATTCGAGCAGCTCTGTTGTAACCTATTCTAAATCGTCTCTGCAGCATGGATACAGAGGCTTGCCCCGTTTTGACAACTGTTTCAATCGCTTCAGACAGCAATTCATCAGAATCTGCATCTACTGTCTGAGAACCGGCCTTTTCAATCGTATGAATGACATCACTTGCATACTCTGTTTCAATACACTGTCCCTTGACATATTCAATTACCTTATGAACTTCTGTGTCAGAAATAAATGTTCCCTGCACTCTGATCGGTTTGCCCATACCGAGAGGGTTAAATAACATATCGCCTTTCCCAACCAATTTTTCAGCACCGCCCATATCCAAAATTGTTCTGGAGTCAAACTGTGAAGAAACCGCAAAAGCAATTCTCGAAGGAATGTTTGCCTTTATAACACCTGTAATAACGTCTACAGACGGTCTTTGTGTTGCAACAATCAAATGCATACCTGCAGCTCTTGCCATCTGCGCAAGCCTGCAGATCGACTCTTCGACCTGTGACGGCGCCGCCATCATTAGGTCAGCCAATTCATCGATAATAATTACAATCTGTGGCAAAACAAGATCTAACCCTTTTTTCTTTTTCAGTGAATTATTATATGATTCTAAATCACGAACACCTTCTTCGGCAAATTTTTTATATCTGTCTGTCATTTCGGCAACGGCCCAGTTTAAAGCGGCAGCTGCTTTGGAAGGTTCCGTTACAACCGGAATCAGCATATGTGGGATACCATTGTAATTGCCCAGCTCAACAACCTTTGGATCAATCAATACCAGTTTTACTTCCGCAGGTGACGCTTTATATAGAATGCTCATAATAATACTATTGATGCAAACGCTCTTACCCGAACCTGTCGAACCTGCAATTAGTAGATGCGGCATCCCTTTTAAATCTGCCACAATCGAATTCCCTGCAATATCCTTACCCACAGCAAAGGTAATCTTTGATTTTGATGCCTTAAATTCCTTCGAATCTACAATTTCACGAAGTAAAACCATATTAATTCTGTCATTTTCAACTTCAATACCTACTGCGGCCTTACCTGGAATCGGTGCTTCAATTCTAATGCTCTTTGCTTTAAGATTTAGTGCAATGTCATCTGATAAACGGACAATACTGCTGACTTTAACACCTACGTTTGGTTGTATTTCATATCTAGTGACTGCTGGTCCTTGTGTCACCTGCACAACTCTAGCGTCTACATTGAAATTCTGCAGTGTCTCTTCCAGTTTTGCTGCCTTTGCTTTTAGATTTCCATCTATATTTGATATTTCCTTTGTTTGCGCTTTATTCAAGAGATTAGTCGACGGGAACAAATATTGCTTCATCAATGCAGCTGCACTGCTCATATTTATTTCTTCAGGCGTAAACGTTGTCTTCGCATCTATGCTGCTTAATTTTTTCGATTTCCCTATTGTACTGTCAGCTAGGTCTGTCGATAATTCGGTATCACCGTCTTCTATTGGAGCAGGTGATCCGTCCAACCCGTAACCAAATGCAGATTGTGTAGCTAACTCTATCCCCATCGTGTCATTTGTTCCAGATTGTACCTCAAATAAATCATCCGCTTTCATATAATCCATGATTTTTCGCTGACCATCTGACATTTTGCCAAGCACATACCCAGGTACAATATCAGGTTCCGGAATGTCAACAGGAACAACCTTTTCATTTTTCTTATCCAAAACCTTATCACGTTTTTTCTTTACTGGTTCTGCTACCACAGTTTGCACTTCGACCTCTTCCATCTCAAGCTGAGCCTGATATGCTGCTTCTGCATCCGCCTCTTTGATATCTTTTCGTAATTTCATTTTCTCAAAGAATTGAGATACAGGCGTATTGATAATCAATAACAACGCAATGGCAATCACAACAGATGAGATAATATATAGACCTGCCTTACCAATGACTTTCGTGAGCAAAGCGCCGAGCATCATACCAAAAAAACCACCGTTTTTCTGTGCAACGCCTGCATCGAAAACCGCCGTCAGCTCTTTAAATGAAAAGGTTTCTAAATCTATGTATCTGCCGGAATTCAAAAGTGTCATCATCAAAAATATGAGCATTAGAAGCAAAATGGATTTTGCATCAATATGTACTGTCTTTCTTAAAAACAGTAAAATGGCATACAAAATTAAATAGTACGGCAAAACAAAAGCCAGCATACCAAAGCTGCCTTTCAAAAAGTCTGAAACCACTTGTCCAAATATGCCTGCTGCACCGGTTTGCAGTGCCAGTACCAAAAAAACGCCAATCGCCATCATGATGATCGCAGAGATTTCATCTTTTACCCTGTTTCCCATGCTAGATTTAGTTTGTGCCTTTCCGCTTGCCTTAGAAGTGCTCGTATTTTTATTTTTCGAACCAGACGGTCGACCTGGTTTTTTCTTCGTTTCTACCATTGAACGCTCCTTCATACTGATTTTAATATATCTAGGCGAAAAATAATGCGTAAATAATTACGATTATACCCAATGTCCAAGTATAAAATGAAAAGTAATATAGTTTTTTATTGGCAACAACTCTAAGCATCGTCTTGATTGCGATTAATCCCGAAATCGCTGCAACTAAAACGCCTGCGACAATCGGTATTAACATTTCCATATCTATACCTGACGCAAATGCGGCCGGCGCTTCCATCACAACGGATCCTAAAATAGCCGGAATCGAAATTAAAAATGCAAACTTAATAGCAAACTTTCTGTCAAGACCTGAAAGTAATCCACCGACCAATGTTGATCCTGATCTTGAAATACCAGGGCAAATTGCAACGCCCTGAAATGCACCGATTAGAAGGGCATGTTTGAATCCCATCTGACTAACGCCCTTGTTATTGCTTGCGATACGCTCTGCAAACCAAAGGATTGTACCTGTGATTAAGAGACCTATGCCGATTGCAATTAGTGATAGATACATCGCTGCAAAAAGATCATTCCCTAAAATGCCAACAATTCCAGTAGGAATCGTCGCCACAATAATCATAAAGCCTAGCCTTCTAGTCGGATTTGCATTAATACGCAACCCTTTGCCTGTAAAAATATCTTTCAATACAGCACAGAGCTCTACAAGCAGTGCCGATATATCTTTCCAGTATACAATAAAAACCGAAATGAGTGTTCCTAAGTGGAGGAGAACCGCAAAAGCCAGTACACTTTCTCCTTCTATCTCAAAGAAATACTCAAGTAAAGCCAAATGCCCCGAACTTGAAATTGGTAAAAATTCTGACAACCCCTGAACGAACCCTAATATAATTGCTTCAAATAAACTCAATCCTTTTTCCCCCTTCAACGTCTAAAAATTCACAATATAGTATACCACAATTTGTAAGAAAAACATACGAAATATTTTTTCCTATTATATAAAAAGGATTTCACATCTTAGATATGAAATCCAAATTTATTGGTTTACCGACTGACTTATTTTTTTTTTTCAATATACCCCAATGCTTTTAATGTCTCAGCGCAAAGGATTGCACCGCCTGCAGCGCCTCTCACTGTATTATGAGAAAGACCGATAAATTTGAAATCAAACACATTGTCTTCTCGAATACGTCCGATTGATACACCCATACCATTCGCAAAATCAACATCTGCCTTCACCTGTGGTCGATTGTCTTCATCTAAGTACTGGATGAACTGCTTTGGAGCGCTTGGTAAATCCATATCCTGCGGAATTCCTTTGAATTCCCTAAGTTTTGCGATCAACTGTTCTTTCGTTGGCTTGTTTCTGAATTTCACAAAAACTGCTGCTGTATGTCCGTCCAGTACAGCAACGCGCACACATTGGCAAGTAATCGCAGGCTCAGATGCCTTTACAATTTCACCGTTTTCAACTTTGCCCCAAATACGAAGCGGCTCTTGTTCGCTTTTTTCTTCTTCTCCACCTATATATGGGATGACATTCTCAACCATCTCTGACCAGTCAGAAAAATTCTTTCCTGCGCCAGAAATCGCTTGATATGTTGTTGCTGCAACTTCATAAGGCTCAAATTCCATCCATGCGTGAAGTGCCGGTGTATAACTCTGAATTGAGCAATTCGGTTTTACGGCTATAAACCCTCTTGTTGTTCCAAGGCGTTTCTTCTGATATTCGATTACCCCAAAATGCTCCGAGTTTATTTCCGGAATAACCATTGGCACATCTGGTGTCCATCTATGTGCACTGTTGTTAGAAACAACAGGTATCTCTGCTTTTGCGTAAGCTTCTTCTATGGCTCTAATTTCCTCTTTTGACATATCCACAGCACTAAATACAAAGTCAACAGTCGATGCAACTTCTTCGATTTCGTTTACATTTATAACAGTTATATTCTTCACAGTTTCCGGCATCGGTGTTGTCATCTTCCATCTACTACTCACCGCCTCTGCATATGTCTTGCCCGCGCTTCTTTCACTCGCCGCAATTGTTACTACCTCAAACCAAGGGTGATTTTCAAGCAGAGAGATAAAACGCTGTCCAACCATACCAGTTCCACCAAGAATTCCCACTTTTAATTTGTCATTCATTTTCTTCACTCTCCAATCTATTTAAAATTATTTTAAGCTATATGATTAGCATATATATTAGCACAATTTCAGTTCTCATACAAGCAAATTTTTTTGTCTTGCCTCATCTTGACACGAACACTTTTCATGCAGCTAGAATATACTAAATAAATTGATTTTCTATGCACAAAATGAAGTGAGGCTCATCAGTGTAGCTTTTAGATTTACCACTGATGACTAGTCGAACAAATTTCGAATTAAGAAAGGAAGATAGGATGAATATATTTAAAGGTGCGGGAGTCGCCCTCGTCACTCCCTTCAATGATGGAAAAGTAGACTTTAAAAGCCTCGGTAAATTAATTGACTGGCAACTTGCTGAGGGTATTGATGCAATCATTAGTTGCGGCACAACAGGTGAAGCTTCAACCATGAACGACAAAGAACATATAGAAACAGTCGCTTTCACTGTAAATCGTGTAGGAGGCGCAGTTCCGGTCATTGCAGGCGCAGGAAGCAATGATACTAATCACGCAATCGAAATGTCAAAAGAATTGGAAAATGTAGGGGTAGACGGTCTCTTGCTCGTCACTCCATACTACAACAAATGTACCCAAAAAGGTTTAATCAATCATTACACATTGATTGCGGACTCTGTAAATATTCCTACAATTTTATATTCCGTACAGGGAAGAACCGGTGTCAATATTGATCCTGGCACAGTTTCAGTACTTGCAAAGCACCATAACATTGTCGGAATTAAAGAGGCTAGTGGAAATATTTCACAAGTCGTTGAAATTGCGAAATATGTTTCTGATGATTTTGCGCTATATTCCGGAAATGACGATATGATAGTACCATTGCTTTCTGTTGGTGGTACAGGAGTTATTTCAACAGTTGCAAACATCATCCCAAAGAATATGCATGAGATGGTAATGGCATATCTTGATGGTAATACAAAAAAAGCTGCACAAATGCAGCTTAAAATGAAGTCTTTAATAGATGCAATGTTTATTGAGGTGAATCCAATTCCTGTAAAAGCGGCCCTACATATCATGGGTTTTATTGAACCTGAATACAGAATGCCATTATGTGAACCAGAAAATAAAACACTGTATCAAATCATGTTTGAAATGAAAAATTATGGTCTTACAGAAAACAATAATTAATGGCGCTGTCTTTAATTATGAAATTTGATGAAATCTACGGTGAGAAAAAATAGTATTTTTAAATATTAAATGAGTGCCGGATAAATTCCGGCACTCATTTTTTATTAAGCCTCAGAAGAAACAATTTCCTTGCCATCGTAGTAATTGCAATTCGGGCAAACTCTATGTGGAAGCTTAGGCTCATGACACTGTGGACAAATTGAAAGTCCAGGCGCGGTCATCTTCATATTTGGGGCTCTTCTCATATCTCTTTTTGACTTTGATGTTTTCCTCTTTGGAACTGCCATTATTCTACACCTCCTTTTTACCTATCTAATATTCAGAAACGGAACCACTATCAGTAACGTTCACTTATATCAGTAAACAAATAATCACTCGTATCAATAACTCTAAGGTTTTTAAAGTCAGTTACATCTGCAATACAACTATTAGATTATATAGTTTGATATATAACTTGTCAATGATTATTTTTGTAAATGACTTGCAATTTCATATGTATCTCTTGCAATCATCAGTTCCTCATTGGTAGGAATCAAAATGACTTTTACTCTTGAATCATCTCTTGAGATAATCATTTCTTTTCCTCTTACTTTGTTCTTTACCAAATCAAGCTTGATGCCTAGATTTCCCATATCGTTGCAGATAATATCTCTCATTGAAATATCATTTTCTCCGACGCCAGCTGTAAATACAATTGCATCAACACCATTCATTTCTGCGATATAAGCACCTATGTAAAATCTAACCTTGTGCGCAAATACTTTAATCGCCAAAAGTGCTCTTTCATTGCCTTCTGCTGCCGCTACTTCAAGATCTCTAAAATCGCTGGAAACACCTGAAATACCAAGCACACCGGATTGTTTATTTAAAATCTCATTTGCAACACCAGGCGCCAAATTTTCTTTTTGTCGTATATATGTTACAATAGCAGGGTCAATATCACCGCAACGCGTACCCATGACGAGTCCCTCAAGCGGCGTAAATCCCATGGAAGTATCAATGCAGACACCTCTTTTAATCGCAGATACAGAAGCACCATTTCCAAGATGGCAAGTAATAATTTTTAAATCTTGCAGGTTTACATTTAAAATTTCTGATGCTCTTTGTGCTACGTATTTATGGCTGGTTCCGTGGAAACCATATCTTCTAATTCCATGCTTTAAATAATATTCATATGGTATTGCGTAAATGTATGATTCGGGAGGCATGGTCTGATGAAATGCTGTATCAAATACACCAACCATAGGAGCATCAGGCATCAATTCTTGACAAGCCCTAATGCCCAAGAGGTTTGGCGGATTATGAAGCGGTGCAAGTTCCACACACTCTTCAAGCGCATTTACGACATCAGGTGTAATCAATACCGAATGTGCATATTTTTCACCTGCATGTACAACTCTGTGACCTACAGCAGCGATTTCATCCATGGATTTTGCAATACCGTGATTTTTATCTAATAATGCATCGAGCACGTGACCGATTGCTTCTTTATGTGTCTCCATCGGCACAACCAGTTTAAATTTTTCTATTCCAATCTTTTCGTGCGTAATGACCGCACCTTCCATGCCGATTCTTTCAACTATACCTTTTGCCAAAAGCAGCTCGCCTGTCATATCCAGAACCTGATACTTCAGCGAAGAACTACCACAGTTGATTACTAAAACTTTCATTCACATGTCCTCCATATTTTATATATTATAATTAACAAATTACACCTTATCCAATTGTTTTTCAAGTATTTTTCAAGTATTTTAGGTAAATTTATAGAATTGTTTTTTCGTTATGTCTTATATATGGCTGAACTATATAGTCTGCACCAGTATATAGGTTTTTGTTTTGTACCAGGTTATAGATATCCGAAGCCAAAACATCGTATTTTAATAGTTTGCATAACGGCATATCATCCCGCACGTCCTTGTTGATGTTTGTAATGACAGGAATGTTTGCACATTCCGTATTTTTTATATGTCGTAAAATATCTGCCCCCTTTTCATTCAATCCTAGAACTCTCGCATAAGAAAGCGCTTCATTTGAAATCTGCGAAAATGTATCTTTGTCAAGACGCATGAGAAGTTGTATCAATATTCGGTTAATTCTTGTTCGTGTATATCTCTTTGAAATGACTGCATCTATCAATTCTTCTGTCGTACCCGTATTCCGGACAGCCTTCTTTAGTCTGTTTTCAAGTCCTTCGCCGCAAGCAAAAATGTTCTTTAATATTGCCGTTTCAGAATGCAGGATATCCATCACAATCAATTTGTGAAAATCGTTAAGTTTCGGCATAATATGCCCATTAATTTCATTTAAAACTGTCTGACTCTCTACTGGCAAAAAAGGTTTTATGTCTTCTAATTCCAATGTTTGTCCCCATTTATTCCGAATGGCTGATGCAGAAGCTATTTTTTCCGAAAGAATTGCATCATGATAGGCCGCCCCCTTTCGTTTTACCGTGAAACGTTCAATTTTACTTCCTGAAACAAGCAACTGTTTTAGATATTCTACAGCTAAAATATTATTTGGTTCAGAAAGTAAGTTTGAAGCTTCGCTTCCAATACAGGCAAACACAGCTTCAGACCTTGCCTTCGGGTAAGAAACACCTTTGTCCAAAAAAAGCTTCAAGTGTTTTTTAAACGTCTCAGTTTCTGAGGATAAGAACACTGCAACATTTTTTAACGATTCAAGCTTTCCCATTTCACTCCCAAACGAAAGGTAATCTACGCAGCCCAAACCATTTAAGATGTCAACTGCACCTTTCGCAAAGTATTCGGCATTATTGCATGCAAATACAAATGGCAATTCCAAAACCAAATCAACACCACAATCTACGGCGACCTTTGCTCGTTTCCACTTATCCAGAAAAGCCGGTTCTCCTCTCTGGGTAAAATTTCCACTCATTACAACAATCACAAAGTCGGCTTTCGTCAATTTCTTTGATACTTTAAGATGGTAAAGATGACCATTATGAAATGGGTTATATTCAGCTATAATTCCCAACGTTTTCATATACTCATCATACCACAAATGTGAAAATAATAAAAGCCAAGAATACAGACCAGAAACTATGACAGATTTTTGTCCATATAAAGTAAAAAATGCTGATATTTAAGCCGGAAAGCATGCTCATAGACTGACCTATGATAGAAAGCCCGCCGAATGAAATCAAAAAAGTATAAAAAATACATTTCCACTGCATTGTAATATCTGTGCAGTATGATAGGGATGCACAACCCACAGTCATTTCAAACATCCCCTTGAAAATGCCCTTTATAAACGGTGCATCCACAATATTTAAAGCACCCGAAAATTGTATCGCATCAGTAATAAACATAAAAATTATAATGTAGGCTAGTATAATGCCAACCGATTTAAATGAATCAAGAATTGCATTTGTAAACAACTCCAATAAGTCTTTTTTCACTACTGTCCGTTTATGTTCTTCGACCTTCCGGTATCCTGCCACTTTGACAATCCTGTTTTTCTTATTGATTAAGGTGAATATAAACCCATTGATAAGCGCACCGCCATAATGGGAAGCAGCGATGATGAGCCCCGCTGCTGTCGACCCAAGCATTCCAACTCCAACTGCCCCGACCAAAAATGCTGGTCCTGAAGTGCTGCAAAAACTTAATAGCCGTTTCGCTTCAGCTACTGAAATATACTTACGCCTTCCCATATCTCCTATGATTTTTGCACCCATTGGATAACCCGACATGACGCTCATCGTGAAGGTGAAAGCAGATGGCTTAAGGACTGCTGTGATACCCATATAATTTAAAAAGTTTGCACAAATAAAAAAAGGAAGCAATGCCGGAAGTACACTGCTTGCCCAAAGAGAAATTCCTTTTTGTGCTGATAGCAATGCAACAGACGGAAATGCCACCATAAACACACATGCTGCAAGTGCTATGATACAGGCGATAATATATGATTTTCTTACATTCAATAAAATATCCACTTTAGATAATATTCAATCGCTGTGGATATATGAAGACTTTATCATATTATTCGTTGCTGTCCATCTGCGTTCTATAAGCCATATCTTTAATTTCATTTCGATTAGCTGATAACGTGCTGTTGATATTATCAAATGTTTTTTCCAGATTATTGAACATATCTGAAAAATATACTGCATTGAGGTGATCCATTTTATCTTGAAAGTTAAATAGAATACTGTCAATGTAATCAAAAGTACTCATTTTGAGTTGCTTTACATTTGCTTCGGCGACTCTCATAATTTCATCAGCTCTTATTTTAGCGTTTACAGTTATATCATCATTTTCAATCAATGCCTCTGCTTGTTTTTGAGCATCCTTTAAAACAGCCTCATACTCCCGTTTCGCTTCATCTAAAATACGTTGTCTTTCGTCTTTAATCCACTGTGCCTGCTGAATTTCGTCAGGTAATTCTACTCTGATTTCTTTTACAATTTCAAGAATTTCTTCCGCATCTACCATGATTTTCCCAGTGAGGGGGAATCCAGAAGCAGTATCGACGATTTCTTCGATTTCATCTAACAATTCTAAAACCTTCATTTATTTGTCCTCCCTGCTATTCAGCTTTTTATCCATAAATTCTAAGATTTTTTCAGGAACAAGACCTTGTACGTTTCCCTTTAGTGAGTACACTTCATTTACCACGCTTGAACTAATAAACGAATAATTAGGGCTTGTCATCAGAAAAATCGTTTCAACCCCTTCGTTATAAAGCCGAGCATTCATCTGCGCCATCTGTATTTCATATTCAAAATCTGTCGTGGCACGCAGACCCCTCACAACTACATTGATATCATTATTATTTACATAGTTTGCTAAGAGTCCAAAGAAATCATCTACCCTTACATTTGGAATATCTCCGGTAACACATCGAATCATCTGTTTCCGCTCTTCAAGCGAAAAGAGAGAATTCTTTGATGGGTTTTGAATAACGCCGACAACCAGTTCATCAAATAAACAGGCAGAGCGTTTTATAATATCTAAATGCCCGTTTGTCATCGGATCAAAAGAACCTGCATAAAGTGCCTTTTTTGTCATTAGCTTGTCCTCCATGGAAACATCAGTTATATTGTATCAAATATTGGCAAGAATTTCAACATATATCGTTACCATGACACTTCCATACCTTTTCTCTTTCATTTTCTCAAAACTGCCTATGGTTTTCGGTAAGATTTCTCTCATGCCATGCTCTGCAACAATTATCCCATCTTCTGTAAGTAAACCTAACTCACTAATACTTTTAATACAGTCCAACATGAGTCCCATCTCATAGGGAGGATCTAGAAAAATGACATCTGCTTTTTCATTTATCTTTTTTAAAATTTTCTGATAATCTCCTGTATATAAGACTGACTTTTCCTCTGTTTTACAATAATTGATATTCTGTTTAATCAAGGAAATACTTTCTCGTGAATTGTCTCCAAAATAACATCGCTTTGCACCGCGGCTTAACGCTTCTAATCCCAAGTTGCCAGTTCCAGAAAACAAATCAATGACAACTGCATCATAAAGCTTGTCCGCTATCATGCTGAAGATCGCTTCTTTGACCTTGTCTGTCGTCGGTCTAATCATTCTATTATTGGGGGTATAAAGACGCCTGCCTCTAAATTCTCCCGTTATTATCCGCATTGCTTATTCCTCCTGTATCCGCATATTTTAACACTAATTAAACAAGAATTCTATAAAAACTAAAATAAATATAAATCGTGATAAAAATAAATACCCGCCGGAATAGATTTACTCCGGCGGATATTTATTTTTTATCTAATTTTGTTATTTACCTGCTAACTGTTGTTCAGCCATCTCAACTAATTTCTTAGTCATATAACCACCAACATAACCATTCTGTCTAGCAGTAAGATTGCCCTTGTCCATTGAATCATAGTTCGCTAGTCCAAGCTCGCTGGCAACTTCAGTCTTCATGTTCTTTAATGCAGGCTTTGCATTAACGTTCATCTTATCCTGTAATGTCATTTTTCTCACCTCCTGTACGCTATTATTTTAGCCCGAAGTGAAAATCATATTCGATGTAATAATTTCATTTGTTGGTTTCATTTGGAATCTATAATTTGAGGTCGAAATGTTCGCCAAATGCCATTTTAATCTTATGTTTTAAATTGCCATATTTTTTGCTGCTGAGAAATGCATCTTCATCTAAAATTCTCTTCGCTTCATCTTTTACGACATTCAAAACATCTATATGTTTGATCAAATCGGCAATCCGAAGGTCAGGCAGCCCATGTTGTTTAGTGCCGAAAAACTGCCCCGGTCCTCGAAGTTCCAAATCTTTTTCTGCGATATAAAAACCATCTGAGGATGAAACCATAATTTCTGTACGTTCATTTGCAGTCTCACCATCAGTATTGTTTACTAAAATGCAATAGGACTGATCGCTGCCTCTGCCAACTCTGCCACGCAGCTGATGAAGTTGTGCCAGTCCAAACCTCTCTGAATTTTCTACGACCATAATCGTAGCATTTGGTACATTGATGCCTACTTCTATCACAACAGTAGAAACCAATAGATCAATTCTGCCTTCATAAAACTGCATCATAATTTCATCTTTTTCTTTTTGCTTCATTTCTCCGTGAAGCAAAGCAATACTATATTCTCTGAAACGCTGCGAAAGCTCTTCATATACACTTTCAGCCGACCTGACTTTCAATATTTCCGAGTCATCTATAAGCGGTGTTACAATATAGACTTGTCTTCCATGTTTCATTTCACTTTCTATAAAATGATAAGTCTTATCTCTACCCGCCTCATCAACTGCTCTCGTGATAATTTTCTGTCTGCCCGGAGGTAGCTCATCTATTATTGAAATATCAAGATCACCATATACGATGACAGCTAGGGTTCTTGGAATCGGCGTTGCTGTCATGACTAGTACATCCGGATTCTGTCCTTTTTCAGTCAGTAATGCTCGTTGATTGACCCCAAAACGATGTTGTTCATCTGTTATGACAAGTCCTAAATGATTAAATTCGACGCCCGGCTGCAAAAGCGCATGTGTTCCTACTAAAATCTGTATTTCACCTGTACGCAACTTCATAAGAACTTCTCTTTTTTCTTTTGCATTCATGCTGCCTGACAGAAATCCCACTGTTATATCATGAGGCTTAAAATCAGCTGTAAGTCCCTCAAAATGTTGATGAGTCAGCAGTTCCGTCGGTGCCATCAAAACGCCCTGAAAACCGCTTTTAACCGCCTTATAAAGTGCAATCTCAGCGATGACAGTCTTTCCAGACCCGACATCCCCTTGAATCAATCGATTCATTATTTTTTCTGATTCCATATCGGAAATTATTTCACCGACTACCCTCTTTTGCGCATTCGTCAACTTGTATTTTAATTTCTTTATAAACGCTTCAATATCGGCATCTTTCGAAAATAAAATACCACAGTGCCCTATGTGTGATCTGTTTTTAACTGAAAGTAGTCCAGTCTGAAGAATCAGCAGTTCATCAAATACAAGTCTATATTTTGCTTCTTTTATTTTTGCACCGTCTTCCGGAAAATGGATATTCCGAAGCGCATATTGTAGACTGCACAATCTGTTTCTTTCTATCAGATCTGCTGGTAAAAATTCTTCAACCTCTACAATTAACTCGTTAGCCGTTTGCTGCCATCTTTGCATTTCACCTTGCGATATGCTGGCGGTAATTGGATAAATTGGAACAATCCCTGATTTTATTGCTTTTTCGCTATTTATAAACTCGGGATGAATCATTTGCATCTTCCCATATTCTATTATTACCTTCCCATAAAAATCATATTCTACTTCCTGCTCGAAAAGATTTTGTATGTATTTTGCATTAAAAAAAACGACTTCCATAGATTTTGTATTATCTTCTATTAGAAGTCTTAATACTTGATTTTTCTTGTAATGAGATTTATCTTTGATTATTAAAACAACTTTCGCCCTTACAAGTGCTGTCATACCTGAATACAAATTTGCAATTTTTAAGGCATTTCTTCGGTCTTGATAAGTTCTCGGGTAATAAAATAGAAAATCTTCCATTTTATTTATCTCTATTTTTTTGAGAGCCTCGGCTTTTTTTGCGCCAATCCCTTTCATTTCCGTAACTTCACTAAGCAGATGCATTATCGCTTCACCTCTATATATCTTCTTACAATATTTTTGGAAATGACACCTGCCACTACGACAGATACACTGTTTAATTCTATATCTACAAACTCTTTTACATTCTTTTGAATCGTTTCAATCAACTGATTAGTTACAGTGCTAATGCTGGTTCCAAAACGAATGACAACATATATTTTGACATTTACTCCCTTTGTGCCCGTACTAATCTCTATATAACTCAGCTCATCAGCGCCACTAATTTTAGAAGCAATGTTCGCCAATTTCCCTTTATGATTAGAAATGGTGACCTTGCCTCCGAATTGTGCTACCGCTTCTACAATGATTTTCCCGATTACGTTTTTTGTGACCCCGATTGACCCGTATTCCGTTTCATAATTATAAAGCAATTGTTTTCTCCCCTGTCATAAACCATATTTCTTTTTATTTTACCATATTCTATAGGAAATTCAAATATCTTTGCACATCAAAAGCGACTTTTACATATTATAATAATC
>Ga0153947_1000799_pt1 | contig 15272 bp, 12 predicted proteins | sample TSNJ031MetaG_FD_104697 | JGI IMG/M metagenome (GOLD analysis project Ga0153947, IMG submission 104697) | Attine ant fungus gardens microbial communities from New Jersey, USA - TSNJ031 MetaG | ecosystem: Host-associated > Fungi > Mycelium > Unclassified | place: USA: New Jersey, Wharton State... | reverse complement strand
ATTTTCTTTATTCGCGTCAGCCGTCTGTTCAGATGATCTCATAATCAAACCTCCATCCCGTTGTCACGTTTTGGCGCTGTTTTCGGCACGTTCGCCTCCTGTGCCGCCCTGTTTTTAGCATCCTGTAGCTGGGTAAGAAGGGACGGCTTTTCTCCCTGCTCCCGCTGGGCTGCCATGCTTTTCAGCGCGTCGAAGTTAAACGCGGCGGCAAGCTCCGGCCTTAAAACGCCGTGAAAGTCCTCCCTGGAACAGGACATGCGCACGTCGGTGATGAGGTTTTCCGCTAAAAATGTGCCATTTTCTCTTGTGTCGGTTGTCGTCCACAGCATATTTACCGGGGTGCGGTATCGGTCGGATACACGGTCAAAATCAAGCAGAAGGACTTGCCCATAAAAATCCATATGCCCCGCGCTGTGCTCAATCACGTCGGTTTTGGTCAGGGCCGGGAGCCTTTCCAGGCTATCAACCTTCCTCGCCCTTTGCCAGCGCAAGATATAGCTGTAATCCCGTTCATCCAGATTGCTATGGACAGGATAAATGCCGTTCCTGCCAAAATGCTCTCTAAAAACCGTTGTTTCACCGCATAGCCATGTATAGCCGTCTTTGAACAGGTCGCGGATGGCGTAAATAGCGCCGCGATCCCACTTTTTCGCCTTGTCCATTCGCTCCCATAAAGCGTCGGCTTTTTCGCCCCAGCCGAGATGCTCGCACAGCTTTTCCGTATAATGCAGTTCTTCAAAAACAGATGGGGGAATCATGCCCTTATCCGCATATAAATCCTTTGCCATATAGTCAATCGCGTAAAGAGAGCCAAAGTTGAAGCTGTTCTCCGCTTTCAGTGATCGCTCCTGCTCGGGGTTGGAAATGCGGGCGTTGGGGATTTGTACGTTGTCGATATGCCCCATAGATTGTTTTACCGAGGCGGCCTGGGCGTAGAAATAATCCCCGGCGTCAAGCAAATTCGGCGTCCATGTAACCGCGTATTGCTTAATATTGCTGCGAAACAACGTATCGCTGTCCTGATCGCATAATTCCCATGCTTTTTCCCTCGCTTCAAAAGGGGTTTCGGCCATGACTTTATAGCTTACATCGTCAAAGTTCCCCCATTGCTCGTCATAAAACGAGAAATACACATCAAATTCGCGCATAGCCTGTCACACCTCCCGTACAGCGTCATGTTTTGGCGCGGTTTTCGGTGAATCCGCGCCCTGGGCCGCGCTGTTTTTATATTCTTGTAGCTGGGCAAGGAGCGAGGGCCTGCCCTTGTGTACCGCCCCCTGCCGCTCATTTTTAACCGCGCGGGCAAGGTCGGTCAGGGATATTTGCCGCCCGGCTTTTACCTCCGCTTCCAGCTCGGACACAGTGGGGCCGGCAGGCTCCGGCGTGGGTGGTTCCAACGTATTCCCGACTTGGAAATACGTTGGCTGCTCCTGCGAAGCAAGCTCCGACTGCGCTTCATTCCCCAAAAAGGAGAGCAGTTCCTTAAAGTTCCAGCCGCCGTTAACATAGTGGGATGTAACCTCGCCGCGCCATTGCAGCACGATCACGTCGCTTTTGGAAATGCTGTGACCGGTGAAGTCCGAAGGACGTTCGCCGGCGCCGTTAAAGGTTTTGTAAATTGCATGAAGATTGGTCTGCTTATCCCGTATATCAAGAGGGCCGGTGTAAACAAGCTCATAGTTGGCCCTATCCAACGTCAGATCATCTCTTACCAGTTCCTCCAGCGACGCCCAGCGGTGGTAGCGAAGCTCGTCGCCACCCTTTAACTGATAGATGCCGAAAGCGTTCTTTTCACCGTACAGCAGCATGGCCTCCCGCGTCCCTTCGCTCTGTTCAGCGGCCATGCGCTTGTATTCCGTCGTTTGTTCCCAATCGCCCGCCGCTATGCCAAAAATCCCTTCATTCATTGAGGCAAAGGTTATAATTTCTTCACGATCAAATACCATTGCCTCGGTATTATCATCGTAAAGCATGTAAATGGTATGATCGGCATCGAAAAGCTCCAAGGCGCGTTCTTGAAGCAAGGGCAACATTGTGGGGTCGGTATAGCCGTACAGATCGCGCTCGGACAACCCGATTGCCGGGTCGGGAAAAATGTCGTCCGGGTCATGCTCCGTCGTGGCCTGTACCTGCTCGGCGGTCTGCGCCGGGGTAGAGAATACCGGCGTGTCCTGCGTGGCCGATACGGTTATGTTCGACGTATCGTATTGTTTTTCGGGCTTCTGAGCGGCAGGGCCGAGGGTAGTAAAAACAAACTCCACGCCGCCGATGGTTTCCACATGCTGGTTCGGCTCCAAATCCGACTGCGGGCTGTTCTGTGCAACAGCGGGAGGAGCCTCCGATTCCTTCGCCGGGGTTACTGCCGGTTCGGATGCCGCCTGCTCCGGTACGGGCGTCAAATCAATGCCGCGCTCTTTGGCAAGCGCCCGGTACTGTTCGTCGATGCCGTCGATCAGCTCGGCGGCCGTCTTGCGTATGGTGTCCAGCGAGGCGTTCAATTCCTTCAATTCGCGGTTTTTACTCCAATCGGCGATATAGCCGAAGCTGTTGGCGGCGGTTTCGATGCCGTAATACTGGCAAACGGCATAGGAAACGCTCTCGGCCTCCACTTCCTCGGTGCGCCGGTCTTTGGGCTTGGCGTTTTCGTCAAGCTGCCGCATTACCTCAATGTCGTGCAGCTTGGCATGGGTAATCTCATGGATGACCGCCGAGACGGTCTGTATCTCGCTCATACCCTGCCGGATAGCGATATTATTTCCCATGCGGCACAGGCCGTCGCCATCCTTTTCGGGGTCAAGCGGCTCAAAGCCGATGGGGAGCGGCGACACGGCCCGAAGCGCGTCCATGAAAAGCTCATAATGCCGGACGTCGCCGGCTATATCTTCGGCAAGGCTGGGCAGCGGTTTCCCGTCAGTCTGTGACACGTCGAACACGGACGTAACCTTGAACCGGGCAAAGCGCCTTTCCACTTCCTCCATGACCGGCAGGCCGTCCTCACCGAGTATGGGCCTTCTGCTGTCCGGGTCGAGCTTTTGCCGTTCCTCTTTGACAAGAAAGGGCATGGGCGCGAGGATTTTGAGGCCGCGCTCCCCCTTTTTGACATACCGCCCGAACTTGTTCTGCCATGCCTGATAACCCGCCACAAGCGTCGCGTCCGGCTTCTGCATATGGATAAGCAGGGTGTTCCGGGTGCTGTAACGGTGGAACCGGGACATGGTTTGTAAATACGCCATATATTTTTCGCTGGTAAAGATGTCTTTTACGCCCTGTTCCAGCCGGTCGGTGATTTCCTTCACCTGGTTGCGGGCGCTGGATTTATCAGCCATTGCGGGCCTCCTTTCTCATATGAAAAGGGCCGGAATTAAAGCTCCGGCCCCTTGCTCTTGTGTTCTTTGGGCGTGGGATTATCGCGCCCGACGTCCTTTTTCGCAGCGTCCAGCCGGGCGAGGATGGATGTTTTTCCCACGGGCTTTTGCAGCGCCGCCAGCTTTTCCACAACCCACTCCGGCATTTTATGCGGGTCAATCATCCCGGCGATGTCGTACCGCTCCCAGCGGGCCGATTCCCCGGTAAACAGGTTCGTGCAGAACACGGCTGTTCCACTGGCATCGGGACGGCAGCCGTTGCCCCCCGTTGCCAGTAGAAGCTGCTTATCCGCCGTCCGCGCCGATGGCGTCAGCTTTTCCGGTTTAATGACGACAAGCTGATTTTTGTAATTCCAATCCCGGCTGCCTTTGATACAATCATTGGCGGTTAGCGGCTTGTTGGTAATACCGCGCCTAGCGCGTTCCGCGTCCACACGCTGCACCTGTTCGGACAGCCTGTACGAAAAATTGAGCATTATTGTGAGATAATCGCTGCTAATGGCGATATTATCGTATACTTCTATGCCAAACGGATTATCACGCTTGCAGTCGCATACCATGAACGGCTCGTCGTCGGCATTGTTCTCGGCAAACACAATTTCCTTGCCGCCGATATGGATTGACGTTTTGACCTCATAATTTTCGATCATGCGCTTTTCATCGCTCATTGGCGTCACCTCCTATGTTCCCAATTGTTAAACTGTATGATACAATGCTATAAAGGGGGCGGATTCATAGATACTGCAATTACTGGTTTCGACTTCGCAAACGGGCTATCTCAATTAGGTGTTAAGGCAGGCATGGCATTAGAAGTTCACTGTTCTTTAAGCCAATTTGGGCATTTGGATGGTGGCGCCGATACGGTTATCAATACGCTCATCGAAACAGTGGGAACCTGCGGTGCACTCATTATGCCGTCATTTCGCCTTTCGCCCAACTTGTCGCTGACAGATGAAGATCAGCGCTTGGGTTTAACCATGAAGATTCGCATCCTATCTGAGGATGAAAAACACTCAGCTATGGGGATTGTTTCAGATACCTTCCGCCAAAGGCATGATGTGATAACCGGAGAGGGTGTTTTTCGGGTCTCTGCTTGGGGGAAGGATGCATCCATACATTCCACAGGCTTCCAGCACTTGATTGACAATGATGGATATGCCTTGCTACTCGGCGTCGATATTTACAGATTATCATCCATGCACTATGTTGAAGATGCCTTGCCTGATGAAATCCGTAACAAGTTCAAACCATCGCCTGAGGCTCGTGCAAAATATCCAGAAGATCAATGGTTTATTGAATCCTGGCTACCGGATGTCAAGCCTTGGTACGTTATTCAGGATGAAGCGTATGCCATGAGCTTTATTACGGATACCTACATCGGAAATGCCAAGTGCATGTTTTTCAAAGTGCGTCCAGTAATTGAGTTATACCGCCAGGCGTTATTGGAACGCCCTTTTGAACTTTATGGACTCCTTTAATTTCTTAACCTGCCTTCAACTTGTTGAGGGCTTTTTTCTTTCATCACCCCTTGACTCTTGATAGCTGGTCTATATATGGAAAGCGCCGTCCATGCTGTTAGGATTCACACACAATGCGGGAAAAGCGAGATGTTGAAAACGTGTTAAGAAAGGAATAGGCAGCAAAAAGCGCGCAAAAACCGGAGGATCAGAACGAAGATTGTCAAGGGGTGAAATGATATTTGGACAAAAAAATAAGACAGGACGTGAATTGCCCTGTCTTACGAGTGTCGAAATTTCTGAGTTTTGGTTTTTTATTTTTCAAGTGCAATAGAATTTACTTTCCATTCACTATCAACTTTTATCAATTCCATAGATACATATGAAGCCGAGTCCTCGCCTTTCAACAAAAATTGATATGACGTATTTATTTCGTTTTCAGATTTTATGTTGTCGGGGTGCCATTTCAAAACCATGTAGTCAATATCTTTGAACAAATCCAATTCTTCATCAACCTCACATGATTCTGTGATATATTCTGTCAATTCTTCTAAATCCCCGTTTAGGAATGTTTTAGCGGCTTTGTACGCGGTAGCTTGAAAATTCACTCCGTCAGGGCTTATAAGAAAGTCGGCGGCGGCTTTTAATTTCGTGTCTGCTTCTGTTTCACTGTTCGGATTGCTTTCGGGAGTTACATCAGGTGTAGAAGTGGTTGCAGGCGACTGTATTTCATCTTGTGAATTAGTTTCAATCGGCGTATCATTTTGCGCTTCCGAAACATTACACGCTACAAGCAAGCCGCTTACCATGACCGCTATAATGGTAACACACAAAACAATAATACTTGTCTTTTTATGGGTCGTGTCCATAATGGAAAATATCCTTTTTTTCATACCTTTCTTACCTCCTAAATAATTTGTTGATAAGGATGTTTTTTGTTTCGATTGAAATTTAACAACTCCTATAATTGTTTCACTGTATTGTTGGCGCTTATAATTGTTTGCACCCTGCACTACCACGTCATCACAAGATAATTCACATTGCATATTAATCGCTTTCGCCATAAGGTAAACAATGGGATTGAACCAATGAATAGCGGTTGCGGCCAGAACCAAGCATTTATACCATAGGTCTTTTCGCTTGTAATGGACAAGCTCATGTTTAAGGATAAAACAAAGTTCATCTTCCGCTAAATCTTTTCTTGGTAACAATATCCGGGGATTCACAAGGCCGAACAGCATAGGGCTTCCAATGGATAGACATATTTGTAAATCTATATTTTTGGATATTCCCATTTCTGATTTTAAGTCTTGAAATAAGGCCAATGTCTGTTTGTCTATAACGGCTTCACTCCAACGCGCCGCCATTTTTATAAAACGATAATGCTTTATGCTGTGATAGACAAGGAAAATAATCGCTCCGGCCGTCCATATAATTACTATGGCCTGCCACATTGAAAAGTTTGGCAAAGAGTTTGTAGAAAGAGCTACATTTTCATCAAATGGGATAATAGTCGTTTCGTTCCCTATCTGGCTAATTGGTATTGGCATTGTACCCGGTACATCTACCGTAATTATAGCGTGATTGAAATTAGGCCGGAAAGGAATAAATAATCCTATTACAATGACAAGCCATGCGTAATAACGCCATTTTACTTGATAGCGTTTTGCCAAAACAGGCGTAATTGCCATGTAAAAAACCGCAATAGCAGACATTGTAACAGAGCAAGTCAAAAACGTAATCATAAAGCCTTGCATATTAATCCCTCCTTTCTTTTACCCATTGAAGCAACTCGTCAATATCCTTGTCACTTAATGCTTTATCGGCATACAAGGTATTAACAAGGTTAAGGAATGAATTATCGTGAAACTGTTTCATAAAATTAGCCGTTTCAAACTTTAGATAATCTTCCTTGTTTACCAACGGAAAATAGGTACGCTCCTTTCCGTGTTTCTCGGAACGCAGAAAGCCGCGCCCAACTAGCCGGAGCATGAGGGAAACGACAGTCTGTATTTTCCACTCCTTTTTATTTCCTAACAGCTTCATAATGGTAGAAGTGGTAATAGGCTGTTCGTTTTCCCATATGACTTTCATAATATCAAATTCAGCGTCCGGCAGTTTTTTCATCTTGTCCATAGTACCAACTCCTTTAAGACATTTGCCTTTCATCTATATATTACACCTGTCTTAAATAATTGTCAATAGATTTTTTTATCTCTCCATATCCTGCGCCCGTGTGGGTTGTGTCATGTGGTTTTCCTCACACCTAATGTCATAAACGCTGCGTCAGCCCCTTTACAGTCTGGATAAGCGTAACGGTTAGATTATAGTTCAATATCCTCGATAACGCCATACTGCTCCTTGTATTCCCGCCACATATCCGCGCCGGTTTCATAAATACCCGGCATACCGCTCACCACAATCCGCGCTCGGGAGGACTAAGCACATCCACAGGCGCATGGCCGTCCACCGGGAAGTGTTCCTCCGCGTCTGCCGCCGCCTTTGCCTGCTCCCGCATCTCTTTCAGCCGGTCAAGGACGGACTGTTTTTCTTCCGGCAAGGTTTCTGGGGCGAGGTTGCGTACTTCATCCCAAGTCTGCCCATCCGTCAGATCGTCGCGCCGGGTGACATTATTGATAAGGCCGTCGCCCACCATATTGTAGTTGCCCTCCACGGACATTTCCGCGTTTTTGAGATAATCTCCGGGCGGGGGAAAATCCCGGCCCTGGCGCTGCCTTGTGCGTTTATCCATTATTTTTGCCTCCCATCTTTTTCACTGGAAACTCCAGCTTAAAATTAACATACTTTGCTCCCTTGTCACCCGGCTCCATAACGACAACGGCGTCATAGGTCTTGGCGGTTTTCTCTGAATACAAGCCGCTCATGAAAACGCGGCCCTCTTTGAGCAGCGCGGCGGCGACGGTCTTTGTGATTTCCTTCTTTTTCGCCGTGAAAAATCTGTTATCGCGCCACAAGGCGAAGCCGCAAGCCCTGTCCCCGCAGAAGAATCCTTTTTTACCCTCATGAACGGCACCGCCGCAACGCGGACAGACGCCGATTATGTCGCCCAATGCGGGCCGGGCGAACAGGGAGAGGTATTCGGGATTCGGTGCGGCGTTATCTTTCACAAGCTTTCGGGTCATGTCCGCAATCCCCGCCATAAAATCATCGCCGGACAGAGCGCCGCGACCGACCTCCTGCAACCTGCTTTCCCACTCGGCGGTAAGCTGGGGGGATTTCAGTTTGTCCGGCAATACGGCAATCAGGTTTTTACCTTTTTCCGTGGGGATTAGCAGCCTTTTACGGCGCTCCACCGAGCCGGTCTTTACCAGCTTTTCAATGATGCCCGCGCGGGTGGCGGGAGTGCCAAGGCCCTTTCTTTCCGCGGCCTCCGCCCGGAGGCCGCCTGCCAGCATATCCTCGGCCCCGGCCGATTCCATTGCCTTTAACAGCGTATCCTCCGTGTAGGACTTGGGCGGGGACGTGAAGCCCTCTTTAACCGATGCGCGGACGTTCTCAAACGCCTGCCCCTCGCTGATGTCAGGCAAGGTTTTATCATCCTCACCGTCGCCGTCATTGTCAGCCTTATTCTTGAGCGTGGCGCGGCAGGCGTACTCCACGGCCTTCCAGCCTCCGTGCAGTACGGCCTTGCCCTTCGCGGTGAAGGAATGGCCCTCGCAATCCAGCGTGACAACGGTTTCGGCATAGGTATGTTTTTCACCCACTGCGCAGACCAGACGCGCCGCCAGCATGAGTAAAATGTCGCGCTCACCGGCAGGCAGGGCGGCGAGATCGGCCCCGCGTATTTCCGTCGTCGGGATATTGGCGTGGTGATCGGTTACTTTTGCGTTGTTGATTACCTGCTCCGTGTTGCAGATAATTGCCGCTTTACCCCGGATGCCCGGAAGGATAAGCGCGGCCTGATTGACAAGAACCGGGATATTGGCCGCCATATCTTCGGTGAGAAAGCGGCTGTCGGTGCGCGGGTAGGTCGCCAGCTTCTTTTCATACAGGGATTGCGCGTAGTCAAGCGTCTGCTGGGCGGTGTAGCCGTAAAGCCGGTTGGCCTCGCGCTGTAGGGTGGTGAGATCGTAGAGCTTGGGTGGCGCTGCGCTCTTTTCCTGACGCTTGACCGAAACGGCGGCGGCGGTCTTGCCGTCGCAAGCGGCGCGGACGCTCTCGGCCCCAGCGCTGTCTTTCGACTTTTCCCCGGAGGCGGTAAACGTACCACAATCCAGCTCGGGCGTATAGAAAGGTTCCTTGATGAAAGCAGCGATTACCTTTTCGCGCTCCACAAGCATTGCCAGCGTCGGGGATTGGACACGGCCCACATTCAATGTTTCATGGTATAATACGCTGAAAAGCCGGGTCGCGTTTATGCCGACGATATAGTCTGCCTGTGAGCGGCAGAGCGCGGCGGCGTACAGGCTGTCGTAGTCCGCGCCGGGCCGAAGCCTGTCGAACCCCTCCCGGATGGCCGCGTCCTCCATGCTGGAAATCCACAACCTTTGTATAGGCTGATTGCAGCCGCAATAATTGTAGACGAAACGGAAGATCAACTCCCCCTCGCGCCCGGCGTCGCAGGCGTTGACAATTGTGTCCACCCGCTTGTCGTTCATCAGGCGGCGCAGGACATCAAGCTGTTTCTTTTTGCCGGAGGTAACGGTATATTTCCACTGTCCGGGGATGATGGGCAAGTCCTCATACCGCCACTTGCCGTATTTTTCATCATAGGCGTCCGGCTGGGCAAGCTCCACAAGATGACCCACGCACCAGGACACGATGTACCCGCCTCCCTCCATATATCCGTCCTTGCGTTTCCGCGCGCCCAGCACGGTGGCAATGGCTTTTCCAACGCTGTTCTTTTCCGCAACTACTAAAGTGTACAAAGTATTTCCTCCCTTGCTGTGAACATAAAAAAGCCGCTCAACATTGAGCGGCAGAGTATCGGTAAATCCGGTTATATATTATATGCCCTTAGATATCGAAGGCGTTGGTCGGGGTTATTTCCCCTGTTTTGATGTTTATGGTGTGCCAGTCGCCTTTCATGCTTTTAATGATGTCAGCGGGATTGCAGCCGAGAGCTTCACAGATAGCCTCCAGCTCTTTCAGCATCAATTCTTTCGCGCTGCCGTCACACATGGACGATATGGTTTTCATAGAAATCCCCGTCGTTTCGGACAACTGCTCCGGTGTCATCCCTCTGTCATCCAGTATGGGTTCCAATATGAATCGAAATGCCATGCAAACCTCCCCTTTCTTCCGACAGTGTACTACATAAAGCACGGCATGTAAACTTGTAAATATGAAAAAGATGCTTTAAAGCATATACTATGTGTATTGGTCAATAAGGAAATCCAGCACTTGATCACACAATACACAGCGAATGGGCTGTTAAAAGAACGGCTATTAAGGAGCAATCTGCATATGCGCTCAACTTTTATATCGGAAATTCCAATCAAAAAATGGATTTTCTTGTTGTATGTGATATAATTGGATTATCGCTATTATTTGACCTTCAATGCATGAAGCAAATCTTATCATGATGGCAATGATGTGAATTTGTCAAATTCACATCATTAATCTTCAGGAAAGTAATGTGTACCTGAACGATCTAAGTGACCCCTATATTGATGTATTGAGTTGATTTGAAAAAGTAAACAGAGGATGCGAAAGAATGAGCTATGTGTTATCACAACTGGATAAGGATAATTTTAATTGGTTTAGGAATGACAAAACCCGAAACTCACTGGCTGGAATGAAAGTAGTAAATGGCAATATTCGTGGAATATATCCTTGCCAAATAGAATTTTCATATCCGATTTCAGCATTTGTTGGGGAGAATGGCTCTGGAAAGTCTACGATACTGGCACTAGTAGCCTGCGCTTTTCATAACACAGATGTATTTCATCAGTTTTCGCGGAAAAAAAGCTATTTTACATATGGTGATTTCTTTACGTTTGCCCCGAGAGAGCGCGGATTACAAGGCATAGAAATAGTTTACACCATACGACAGCCAGATGGTGATAAGTCTAATAATCGTTGGAGGAAACCCAGCGGGAAGTGGAATGATTTTAATACCAGAAAGCACAGAAATGTAGTGTATTTAGGAATCAATAGAATCGTTCCTCCCTCCGAGAGTTCTGCCCATCGCTCATATAAAAAGTCATTTGAAGCAGAAGAAATTAGCTCAGATATTTTATCTCAAATTAAAAGCATGGCAAGTAGAATTTTTGGTAAGAACTATGCCAATTTAAGTATTTTTGTTCACAATGTTTATCGGCTATTTTTAGTAGAACGAAATGATATCTCCTATTCTGGATTTAATATGGGTGCCGGTGAAAATGCGGTTATTTCAATACTGCTGGAACTTCTCAGTGCCGGCACGGGTGCTTTAATGGTTATAGATGAAATTGAGCTTGGTTTACATGCCAAAGCTCAGAATGAATTCGTAAAAGTATTAAAAGAAATATGCAAGACAAATAAATGCCAAATCATCTGTTCAACTCATTCAGATATAGTCTTAGACGCGCTCCCGCCTAAAGGCAGATTCTTTATACAAAATCAGGATAGTCAGACAATTGTTACGCCAGAAATAAGTGCTGAATATGCGTTTGGGAAATTGGCAGGGCAAAATTCTAATGAACTGGATGTATTTGTTGAAGATGAAGTTGGAAAGGCGATAATTGGGAATATTGTCCCCATGCGCATCAGGGAGCGAATCAAATTATATATTATTGGTTCAGATCAAGCGGTCTTAAAACAAATAGCAGCTCGATATCGTGAAGGCAAGCACAATTTTATTGCTTTTTTGGACGGCGATAAGCGTAAGGTTCATGACCAACAAATTATTCAAATAAAAAACCATCTTGAAACACGCATAGAGGATGGAGATCATTTTATAGATTTTATTAAGCAAAGGCTTTGTTATCTGCCGGGAGATACTTGGCCGGAACTCAGTATTATTCAGTATATATTACGGATTCAAGATAAGCAAGAACTTTCAAAACGCTGGGACATTGCCGTTGAAGAAATCACTCCATATCTTGAACAAGCTTTAACTGCTGGAAAACATAACGAGTTCTTTTATTTGGCTGAACGACTGTCGATGGATGTAGTCGCGGTCAGAAATGACTGCATTAAGTTTTTCAAACTTGCATATTCAGATGATTGTGCGTATATTTGCACTCAACTTGATTGTGCTTTGCAAAGCTTATAAAAGCCGCCGTTCCATGTTTGAGATATCACGTTTTCCCGTATAATTTGGGGATTAACGGCAGGCATATTGAGAAACATGGTATTAATAGTCGGACTCCACTAAATATTTAAATCGTTGACTTCATTTATTGCAATAATACGAATTCAAAAATCGGCTGATTGGACATATAAATACAATGATTAAAGTTAAAAATTATTTATTGCAGATGGTTAAATATTCGCCATACAAAGTATTAGGAGTATGGGTACTGGATTTATTTTATTCATTGATTGCTATATCCACACCTATGTTAATTGGATTAGTCATTGATGATCTCGCTAACGGTAATTATGGTATATTCTTGTTGTTTTTAATTGTTCTATTGTTTGAGACTCTTTTGGGGTTTCTTTATAGGCGTTATGATACAAGGTTATATGAAAAAATTTCCGTGCACTTTAAAGAAAAGTATTTTGCGCATGCAACAGCGCTAGGCATAAATACAAGTGAAATTGATGCAAATTCCGAGTTGATAGATGACTTTTCAGAGTTTTTGCGTTTCTTTATGTTGAAGATAATGACAATACTCAGTATTATAGTTCCGCTTATTTATCTGCATTTCGAAGCTGATAGCTATGTTGTGCTTGCTGCCGTTGTAACAATTGTTATTGCATTATTTATGCAAAACCATTTGCAAAAAAGTATGCAACAAGAAATAAACCGCATTAGAGATGAGAACGAAAAACGCTGGGATATCATAAGTAAGCGGGATATATTACCTTACAGCGATTACCTCAATCGTGTTATGGACTTTACAGTGAAGCACTCAAACAAAGATGCAATAGCATATGCAGTATCATCATTTTTGCAATTAGTGCTGTTAGCTTTTACTGCGTGGCATATAGTATCATCTGGCCTTGCGACGGCAGGTGTGATTTTTGCTACAATCACCTACATAATGGAGTTAAATGAAAAGAGCCTTGAGCTTCCAGAAATATACGCTGATTATTTGCGGTTAAAGGATAGTATAAATCGTATTATGTTTTAATTTAAACTAAGGTTGATTTGCAGCTAAAAGAGCAAGATAAGGTGGAGGCAATAATGAAATGAGACTTCAGTGTTCTCGCTTTCTGCGGTCACCACTATCGTAAGGATGAAAGCCTATGTGAAGCATTATGGTATACAAATGAAATTCGCCCATTACTTAAACTTAGCCAACTGCGTTAAATCCACATTCTGCAACCTATTCTGAGACTGTGGATATGAGATTAACGGCGTCAAAGAAACGGGGTGGAAGTAAATTGATAGGCGTGTACTTTAGTGGAACAGGAAATACCAAGCACTGCGTTGAGCAGTTTGTAGCGCAGTGCGATCATAACAGTACGGCTGTTTCCATTGAAACCCCCGGTTTGAATGAAGCGCTTGCAGGGCATAACATGATTGTCTTTGGTTACCCGGTTTACTTTAGCAATGCACCCAAGATAGTCAGGGATTTTATTGCCGAAAACAAAATGCTTTTTCAGGGTAAAGAGATATTCATCATTGCTACAATGGGTTTGTTCAGCGGGGACGGCGCTGGCTGCGCCGCCCGGCTGTTCAGGAAGTGCCACGCAAAAGTAGTTGGCGGACTGCATTTGAAAATGCCCGATTGTATTGGCGATGAAAAGGCGATGAAAAAACCGCTTGAGGCAAACAAAGAAATCGTCCGCCAAGCGGATGCCAAGATCGCTCTCGCCGCCGTAAAATTTAAAGAAGGAACTCCTGTAAAAGTGGGGTTAAACGTTTTTTATCATATCGCCGGATTATTTGGCCAGCGGCTATGGTTCTATGGAAAGACCATGACATACAAAGAAAAGCCGAACGTGGACAGGCAAAAATGCATCGGCTGCGGTCGCTGTTCCGAATTGTGTCCCATGCGGAATATTGAAATAGCAGAAGGCAAAGCTGTTTCCCACAATCAATGTACCCTGTGTTATCGCTGCTTTAGTCATTGTACAGACTGCGCAAAAAGGCACATTCAATATCAAAGCAAAGCAAAACATGGTATAATTAAGCTGTAGTATAAAAACGGAGGCTAATATTATGCCATATATACAGTGCGAAGATCGCAACCAGCTTACACTAACGCCGATGTGTCTTGATGACTACATAGAACAGGACAGCCTTTGCCAGGTAATAGCGGCATATGTTGGCAGTCTTGATATGGCGGCTCTTGGTTTCAAATATGCTGTCACAAAGGATACCGGCAGGTTGCCGCACAACCCGGCGAATATGTTAATGCTGTACCTGTATGGCTATCTGAACCGCATCCGCTCCTCACGGCGGCTTGAAGCGGAGACAAAGCGCAATATAGAAGTGATGTGGCTGATGGAAAAGGTTATGCCTGATGATAAAACCATCTGTAATTTTCGCAAGGACAATGCGGATGCGTTAAAGAAAGTGTTCCGCGAGTTCAGCCTGTGGTGCAGCCGTCAGGAGCTGTATGGCAAGGAGATTGTCGCAGTAGACGGGACAAAAATCCGCGCTGACAATTCTGGGAGAAATGTCTATTCAAGGAGAAATACAGAAAAACGAATTGAGCGGGTAGAAAAAAGAATAGATGAGTATTTAAGGGCGCTTGAGGAAAATGACGGCGAAGGTACGGAAGAGTCCGCTATGTCAAAAGAGGCGATATTGTCGGCAATCGCGCATCTACAGGATAAAAAGTCCAAGTTAAAGACAATCGGCTCTAAAATCGAAGCGAATGGCGGGGGTGAAATATCCACGGTCGACCCTGACTGCCGCATAATGAAGCAAGGCGGAAACGCCCGAAGCATGGACGCCTGCTATAACGTTCAGGCTGTAACGGACGATAAAAACAAGCTTATTGTAGATTTTGAGGTTACAAATTGCGCTGACGATAAAGGTGCGCTGCCCAAGATGACGGAAAGCGCAAAGGAGATCATGGGCGTTGATGAGATAACGGTTGTTGCCGACAAGGGTTATTACGATGGAGAAGATATCGCCATTTGCGAATCCAATGGAAGCACGTGCATTGTGTCAAAGATGCGTACCGGCTGCCCTGTACCAAATCCCGAATACGGCCATGAACATTTTCGATACGATAAGGAATCTGACAGCTATATCTGCCCCGCGGGATTCGCGCTGACTTACAAGAGAAGCAGCAAACGAAAACTGGTAAGTACGGATGGCGTTCCAAAACATACGGAAGTTCGGAAATATTACAACATAAACGCCTGCAAGAATTGTGAGAAT
>Ga0153947_1000792_pt1 | contig 15360 bp, 12 predicted proteins | sample TSNJ031MetaG_FD_104697 | JGI IMG/M metagenome (GOLD analysis project Ga0153947, IMG submission 104697) | Attine ant fungus gardens microbial communities from New Jersey, USA - TSNJ031 MetaG | ecosystem: Host-associated > Fungi > Mycelium > Unclassified | place: USA: New Jersey, Wharton State... | reverse complement strand
TACTTCTGATGGATTCCGATATTGCCCTGTGGTATAATGAAAAATATTTAGCTGAGGCGTATAAGATGAACGAACAATATTTATATTAGGAGGTATCAGCGTTATGGATGATGAACTGAAAATCAAAATGTACTCATTTACAGTGGATTGCAAAGACCCGAATGAATTAGCAAAATTCTATGCGGCGTTGCTGGGGTGGGAAATAATGTTTGCCGATGAAGAATATGCGTGTGTAGGCGCTCCGGGAACGCAGCAGGGGACATATCCTGGCATACTGGTTCAACGAAACCCCGAGTATAAACCACCCGTGTGGCCGGAAGAGCCTGAAGCGCAACAGCAAATGGCGCATCTTGACTTCGCCGTTAATGATTTGGAAAAAGCAGTTCAATATGCAATCCATTGTGGAGCCACAATCGCAAATGAGCAGTTTTCTGATAATTGGAGGGTTATGTTTGACCCCGCCGGACACCCTTTTTGCTTATGTCAAATGAAATCAATTATCGAAAGTGCCCATTTTGCGTTACTATAGAAATCTTAGCTCAATAAAAACACTTGCGCCTTAGCTTTTTGATGCACAATTGGTTCTATGGTACTATTAAGGTAAATGTTTCGGGGAGGTGGAGACTTTGCGTATGTCAGCATTGCCTGAAAAGGTCAGGCAAGCTATAGAGCTGGAGTGGGGAGAAATTAAGAAAGCAGGCCATATGAAGGGCATTAAACAAGATGGGGGCTGCTATTGGGTGGAAACCCGGCGCGGCCGCCTCTGCGCAAAGCCCTCCACTGTGCAAGAGATATGCCTCTACAGTTACCTAAACCGCCAGGACAGCCCCATCCACCCCCATATCCCCCATTTTTTTGCCGGGATTGAGGAGGCGGAGGGACCCTGGCTGCTGATGGAATATTTGCCTTTGGAGTATCCCCGAAGCCGGTGGCAGGGGGATGGGGAGCAAATGGAAGTCTTAGCTGGGCTTCACGGGAAAACCCGGGGCAGGCCCCTCCAATTTCATCCCGGATATACTCCCCTCTGGTCCAGCACCATGAAACAGGCGCTGGACCAGTTGTTCCGCGATGTGGAGGAGGTAACCCTTCCCAATGAATTGCTCCGGCAATTTGAGGAGAGAGTTCAGGGCCTATTCCAGCCTGTGTGTTGGGTCCACGGGGACCCCAATCCCACCAATTGGCGGATGCGGCGGGATGGAACCCTGGTTCTGCTGGATTGGGAAAGGCTGACCGCCGCGCATCCCGCGGTAGATCTGGCCATTACCTTGCCGGGGACGGGCTCCCTGGATGGTCGGCAGGAGTATGAGCTGGCCTCTATTTATTGGGAGCATATCCACTCTGAGTTGGCATTTCCTTTGGCGGGATCAAAGGAGGATCTGGGGACGCAGGTCTGGCTGGCCAAGCTGTGGAGTGTGGCGGAATATTTGATTCAGGTGGGAGAAGCCCTGCCAAAGGAGCAGGCCGGCCAAATGGCAGGCCAGCTTGCGGAACGGCTAAAGAATTATTTTCACAGAGGCGAATAGGAAAAGGGGAATCAAGTGATGGCCATTATTTTAGCGTCAGCCTCCCCCAGAAGGCGTGAGTTGTTGGCAAGAATCATACCGGAATTTCAGGTTATTCCCTATGAGGGGGACGAGCAGTGGGACCCGGCTTTGCCGCTTGAGGAGGTCCCTCTATTTTTGGCGGTTCAAAAAGCGCGCGGCATCCTGGCCGGGCATGGGGAGGACATCATTATTGGCTGCGATACGGTGGTGGCCCTTGACGGTCAAATTTTTGGGAAGCCTGAGGATGAGAAGCATGCGGCGGCTATGCTGGGCGCTTTATCGGGGCGGGTCCATGAAGTGATTACCGGGGTCTGCATCCTGTGCAAGGGGGAACAGCACACCTTTTCCGCCGCCACCCAGGTGGAATTTTATGCTCTCACTGATCGGGAGATTCACGATTATATCCGCACAGGGGAACCCTATGACAAGGCGGGAGCTTACGGCATTCAGGGGCAGGGCGGTCTCTTTGTCAAATCCATTGCGGGGGACTACAACAATGTGGTGGGTCTTCCTCTGCCGGCCATGTATAGAAAGCTGTGCAGTTTGCACATTATGTAAACAAATAAGCGCCCAAATCCTGACGCATGACAGAATTTTGCAAACAGTAAAAAAATTGTTGTGTAAACCAGAAATTAAAGGTATAATATACAAAGCGAACCAAAAAATAGAATTGCGGAGTATTTTTCAAAAGCGAAACACGATACGTGGGAATGGTGGGAGAAAATGCCCCAGTCGGTTTCCCTTATAGGGGAGCTCCAAATGATGAGGAACCGGAAATGTAAGATATTCGGCCATTTTTTATCTCTTTTCCCGGCAGACAGCATCATTTCCACAGGTTTTGAATAAATGGCAGTTAAGGATTTCATAAGGGAAAAGGAAGGGTAGGAGTATGGCACTTTTTTCAAGGGACATCGGCATTGATTTGGGCACCGCCAATACACTGGTTTTTATGAAGGGCAAAGGTATTATTATGCGGGAGCCGTCAGTGGTTGCGGTGGATACCCGGACGGATACCGTCCGGTATGTGGGCAGTGAGGCCAAGGAAGTTATCGGCCGTACTCCCGGATCAATTGTAGCGTTGCGCCCTCTGAAGGATGGGGTTATCGCTGATTTTGACATTACGGCAAGTATGCTTGAGATATTTATTAAAAAAGCCCTCAACGGCACCCACTTCGCCAAGCCCAGGGTCATTATCTGTATCCCCTCAGGGGTAACTGAGGTGGAGCGCCGCGCGGTTAAGGAGGCGGCCTTTAAGGCCGGGGCCAAGCGCGTATCCGTCATAGAGGAGCCCATGGCGGCGGCTATCGGCGCGGGCCTGCCGGTGGCGGAGGCCACAGGCAGCATGGTGGTGGATATTGGCGGCGGCACTTCCGAAGTGGCTGTCATCTCCTTGGGCGGCATTGTCGCGGCGAGAAGCGTCCGGGTAGGCGGCGATGAATTTGATGCTTCCATCATCGCCTATGTAAAAAAGAACTATAACTTGCTTATTGGCGAGCGTACCGCTGAGGCTATTAAGATGACCATTGGCTCCGCCTTTCCCTATGAAGGGGAAGGGGAGATGGATATCAAGGGCCGCAACCTGGTGGACGGTCTGCCCAAGAATATCACCATCACCTCCCAGGAGGTGCGGGAGGCCCTGCGGGACCCGCTGGACTCCGTTTTGGAGGCAGTCAAGACCACGTTGGAAAGAACGCCGCCGGAGCTATCGGCGGACATTATCGACCACGGCATCACGCTTACCGGCGGCGGCGCGCTGCTCAAAGGATTGGATGAGCTGATCCATAAGGAAACCGGTATGCCGGTGAATATTGCCGAGGACCCCTTGGACTGTGTGGCGATTGGAACCGGTAAGGTGCTGGAGAGCTTGGATACCCTGCATGAGGTTCTTTCTGACGACAGCCGGGAGTATTAAACGTACCGACACGCTTTTCGTGTGAAACGGCCGGAAAAAATATACAGGCCAAAATTAGTGAATAAAGCGCTATCGACTTTGCGTAATTAATTAAAATATATTATAATGGTAACCATGAGGTTAGAGGTAAACGCAAGAGATGGAAGGGGCATTTGTTCCAGGGCCGCCGGGGAGGCGGTCCTCACCGTCGTTTCTGTGTTTACCTTTTTATATGATTGGATCAATCTTGGGTCAAAGTGCAGATAAAATTTCTTAAAACCGCCCGGAGTAGGCTGCAATAGAAATTTTATTTATTGCGGATTTAAATGAAGATTAGTATTAGATGATGAGCCGCGAATTTGTGGTTTCAGGTTATGATAGCTGGAGGAATGCAGGTGAAGGAATTTTTTAACAGCCGGCGGTTTAAGCTGCTGATCGTTATATTGTTTCTTTTGTTGGGCTTTATTGTGGGGGCTGCCAGAATCGGCTGGCTGGACAACCTGCCTTCGCAGATTGTAGGGGTAGTTACTGCGCCCATCCGCAAATTGTCCACCACCATCACCAATTCAGCCACAAGCTTTCTTGAGCGGTTTACAAAATCCGAGGCCTATTTTCTGGAAAATGAAGAACTAAAGGAAGAAAACAGACTGCTGCGAGAGCAGCTCATTGAATATGAGAATTTTAAGAGAGAGAATGAGCAGCTGCGCGATCTGGTGGGCATTCAGGAACAGGAGGATGAACAGGAGCTGGTGCCGGCCAGGGTTATCAACCGTGATCCCACGGATATGTTTTACTCCTTTACCATTGACCAGGGCTCCCTTAACGGCATCTCTGTGGGAGATCCGGTCCGGGCCACCAATGGGTTGGTGGGGATTGTGGCCAGTGTCAACTACCTGGACGCCAAGGTGATTACCCTTCTCAACCCCTCCATTGATGTAGGCGCGTATGCTATCTCGTCCCTGGACGGCGGGTTTGTTAAAGGGGAGCTGGAGCTTGCCGAGGGAGGGCTGACCCGCATGTTCTCCATCTCCATCTCAGCCACTATAGGTACAGGGGATATCATCATTACTTCGGGCGTAGGGGGAGTCTATCCCAAAGGCATCCCCATCGGAACCATTCTGGAGGTGAACCGTGAGACGGCCGGCACCTCCATGTACGCCATTGTGGAGCCTGTGGTGGATGTCACGACTATCAAGGAAGTCTTTGTCATCACCGCCTTCCGCGGCCAAGGCGGCATAGAGGAAGAGGTGCGGGAAAGCCAAGAGGTGGATGCCGATGGCAGTAACGATGCTTCCAACGGGAGCGATGGAACGCAGGGAGAAAGCGGAGATACAGGTGCGGACGGGGATGTGCCTGAACAGGGGAGTACGCCATGAGAAGCAAATCACTGAAGCTTAAATCCATTTCTCCTCAAAAGCAGGACCGCAACTCCATGCGAAAGCGGCAGATGATTCGTGTTTTAAAATGGGTTATCTATATAGTTCTCATGATGATTACCTTTGTTATAATGGGAACGCCGGGTTTGATGTTGGTAAACGGCTGGAAGCCGCTGCTGCTTATCCCCCTCACGGTCAGCGTGGCCATGTTTGAGGGGGAACTGGCTGGAGGCATTTATGCCATTGTATCGGGGATTTTCTGGGGAACGGTTTCGGATACCTTTTTGGGGTTTCACGCGTTATTCCTCTATATTCTCTGCGTGTCCTGCGGACTGATGATTAAATTCTACTTTAAGTCCCATGTGCTGAGCGCTTTAATGCTCAGCGGGGTATCCACAGTAATCTTCTGCTTGGCCGATTTCTTTTTTAACTACGCTATGTGGGGCTACGTTGGACGGGAGGCCCTGTTTATAAAGCAGTATATCCCTATCATGGTCTACACTATACTTGTCTCCCCTGTGTTCTACTTCTTGGTCAAGCTGGTGCACACCAAGGTAAGGGCCAAACAGGCGGACGAAATCTTTGAGGAAGCATAATTGTTGCAGCAAATATTTGGATGGTGATGGGTTTTGAACAAAAATATGCGTGTTCGCCGCGTAGTCATTATGATATTCATTTTTCTAATCATTCTTCTATTTTTTTCCTATCAATTGATGCAGCTCCAAGTAGTTATGGGAGATGAATATGAGGCGGATCTAAACCAAGGCGCCACTACCCGGGTCCGGGTGGAAGCGGTGAGAGGTGAGATTTTAGACGCCAACGGCACGCCGCTGGTGCAGAACCGCACCGGCTATACGGTCATCTTTGATTACAGTATGATGGACAAGAGCCGGATCAACGAGATTATACTTAAGACCAGTGAAATCCTCTCAGAAAACGGAGAGGAGTGGATGGATTCGCTGCCCATCTCCATGGAACAGCCCTTTACCTTTATAGAGGGCGAGGAATCAGCCGTATCCAAGCTGAAAACCAGCCTGGGGCGCCAGCAGTGGGCCACTGCGGATGATGTGCTCTACGCCATGACCGTCACCTACAAAATTTCCGAGGAATATACCTCCGAACAAATACGGGTCATTGCCGGCGTCCGCTATAATATGGAGCAGAAGGGCTTTAATTCCAAGACACTCTACACCTTCGCGGAGGATGTCTCCTTCGATACCACCATTAAGATCCGTGAGAACCGGATCACCATGCAGGGTGTGGATACCGGGGAGAAGGCTTACCGCCAGTATCTCAGCGGCACAATGGCCCCCCACATCATCGGCCAGGTGGGGCCGCTGTACCGGGAGGAATATGAGGAATTGGCCGAAAAGGGATTGACCGATGAAGAAAATGGTTACCTTCTCAATGACGTCATTGGCAAAAGCGGCGTTGAAGGCGCTTTGGAGGACTACCTGCGGGGCTCCAATGGCTGGCGGTATGTGGAGCTGGACAAGGACGGCAATCCTATAGGGGAGCCTGTGACCGAAAGCCCCATTCCCGGCAACACCATTGTGCTCACGATTGATTCCGACCTGCAAAATATGGTCCAGGATTCCCTGGCAAATAGAATTCTCTATTTGCAGGAAAACGCCGAACCCGGCGAGGGCCAAGAGGCCGATGCGGGCAGTGTGGTGGTATTGGAGGTATCAACCGGCAAGGTTTTGGCTGCGGCCACCTACCCCTCCTACGACATCGGCGATTACCGGAGCAATTACAGTGAGCTGCTGAACACCGACGGCAACCCCCTCTTTAACCGGGCCCTTATGGGCTTGTATGCTCCCGGTTCCTGCTTTAAGCCCATGGTGTCGGTGGCGGGGTTAGCAGAAGGGGTGATTACCCCCACCTCAACACGCACCTGTGAGCGGGTATACACCCGGCTTGCCGGCGCGGATTTAAGCGGATACTCCCCCACCTGTATGGGATATCACGGTCATCTAAGTGTTGTGGACGCCTTAAAGGTGTCCTGCAACATATTCTATTATGATTCCGGCTACGACCTGGGGATTGACCTACTTGACCAATACAGCGCGTTATTTGGTTTTGGTGAGGACACCGGCCTGGAATTGCCTAATTTAAAAGGCGTACGCTCCAACCCCGCCGCCGCGGAGGCGATGGGTGAAACATGGGTGCGCGGCGACGTTATTCAGACCGCCATCGGCCAGTCCAGGAACCAGTTTACCCCCCTCCAGATCGCCAACTACTGCGCAACCATTGCCCGAAGAGGCGTTTTGCTGAAAACGAAAATCGTGGATTCCATTATTTCTTATAATGGGGATGAGGTGATCCAGGCGTTTGAGCCGGAAGTGATCTCCACCATCCCCGATGCGGGGGACGTGTTTGACACGGTAATCCAGGGAATGGTGGCCGCCTCCACCGCGTCCGGGGGAACAGCCAGGGATTATTTTGGAAATTATCCCATAACGGTCGCCTCGAAAACGGGGACCCCCCAGACCAGCGGCGTCAGCGAAAACTCCGTCTTTATCTGCTTTGCCCCCGCTGAGGATCCCCAGATTGCCATAGCGGTAGTTATTGAGCACGGTTCTCACGGCTATATGGGCGCTCCTGTAGCCAAAGAAATACTAAACTATTATTTTGGGTTTTAATGGAGTTTTAGAAAGAATCGAAGGTGTTCACAGTTGTACGCGTGCGGATCTAGGGCGTTTTGTGCTTCAAAATGCCCGAAATCCCCTCTGCAACGGGTCCAAAAACAGCAAAATGTGAAAAACTTATAAATAATTAAATAAAATATGGAAACCTGGGAAAAGATTTGTTATAATGCTATGGAATTAACATTGCGCCGGAAGGCGGTTTCAGTTAAGGCAGGTTCAGCGAGCTTGCTTTATTTCCTTGTATAGACAGTTCATACTGATCTTCATTTAAATCCGCAAAAAAATAAGATTTCTGTTGCGGCCTGTCCCGCGGGTTTTAAGAAATTTTATCTACACTTTGATTGAGGATTAGTATCGGCAACAATCGGCATCTATGATTTACTGCAGTTTCAAAAGTGTGAGAGAGGTCAACGCAGCACCCGCTGAAACCAACAAAAAGCATGTTATGTATAACCTGCTTTTTGCCCGGCGCTATTTTTGAAATTGCTTTAATATAATGCTAATCTTCGTTTAAATCCGCAAAAAATAAAATTTCTGCTGCGGCTTAATTTGTAGGGGTTTAAGAAATTTTATGTACACTTTGATTGAAGATCAGCAGAAGAATCATCTAAACTTTCAGGAGGTAGAAATTCGTGAGCACAAAATATGTTTATTTGTTCTCTGAGGGCAACGGTTCCATGAAGGAACTGCTGGGCGGCAAGGGCGCCAATTTGGCTGAAATGACTAATATGGGCCTGCCGGTTCCCCAGGGCTTTACCGTATCCACAGAGGCCTGCACCCGCTACTATGAGGACGGCAAAATGATTGACCCGTCTATTGAGGCTGAGATCTTTGAGAACCTGGCCAAGCTGGAGGGGATTTCCGGCAAAAAATTTGGCGACGCTTCCAATCCGCTGCTGGTTTCCGTGCGTTCCGGCGCCAGGGCTTCCATGCCCGGCATGATGGACACCATTCTCAATCTGGGCCTCAATGATGAGGTGGTGGTCAGCTTTGCCAAGCTGACAAGCAATGAAAGATTTGCCTACGATTCCTACCGCCGCTTCATTCAGATGTTCTCCGACGTGGTCATGGAGCTGCCCAAGAGCAACTTCGAGCGGATCATCGACGAGATGAAGGAAGCCAAAGGCGTGGAACTGGATACCGATCTTGACGCCAATGACCTGAAAGCAATGGTCACTAAATTTAAGGCCTATTATAAACAGGAGAAGGGCGCGGATTTCCCCGCTGATCCCAAGACGCAGCTGCTGGAAGCCGTCAAGGCTGTTTTCCGTTCCTGGGACAACCCCCGCGCCATCTATTACCGCAGGATGAACGATATCCCCGGCTCCTGGGGCACCGCTGTCAACGTACAGGAAATGGTTTTTGGCAACATGGGCGACACCTCCGGCACCGGCGTTGCCTTTACCCGCAACCCCGCCACTGGGGAAAAGAAGCTTTTTGGCGAATACTTGATGAATGCCCAGGGCGAGGACGTTGTTGCCGGTATCCGCACCCCCAACGATATTTCCCAGCTGGAAGGCGATATGCCTGAGGTGTATAAGCAATTCACCGACATCTGCAAGACCCTGGAGGATCACTACAGGGATATGCAGGATATGGAGTTCACCATTGAAAACGGCAAGCTCTATATGCTCCAGACCCGCAACGGCAAGAGGACCGCATTTGCTGCCTTGAAGATCGCCTGCGACCTGGTGGATGAGGGCATGATCACCGATAAAGAGGCTGTTATGGCCATGGATCCCAAATCCCTGGATGCGCTGCTCCATCCCCAGTTTGACGCGAGCGCGCTGAAAAACGCCAAGGTAATTGGCTCCGGACTGGCCGCCTCCCCAGGCGCCGCCTGCGGCCGGGTGGTGTTCCACGCCGCTGACGCTGTGGAGTGGGCTAATCGTGGCGAGAAGGTTATCCTCACCCGCCTGGAAACTTCCCCTGAGGACATCGCCGGTATGGACGTATCTGAGGGTATCCTCACCGTCCGCGGCGGCATGACCTCCCACGCCGCTGTCGTTGCCCGCGGCATGGGTACCTGCTGTGTTTCAGGCTGCGGCGCGATTGAAATGCATGAAAAGGAAGGCTACTTTGTATTGGGTGGCCAGACCATTAAGGAAGGCGACTATATCTCCATGAACGGCACCACCGGCAATGTTTATGGACAGGCCATCCCCACTGTGGAGGCCTCCATTGGCGGCGAGTTTAGCCGCATGATGGAGTGGGCGGATAAATACCGCACCCTAAAGGTCCGCACCAACGCCGACACCCCCAGGGATGCCAAGCAAGCCGTAGTTTTTGGCGCTGAGGGCATTGGCCTTTGCCGTACAGAGCACATGTTTTTTGAGGCTGACCGTATCCAGGCTATGCGTGAGATGATTCTCTCCAAGACGGAGGAGCAGCGCAAGGTGGCCTTGGACAAGCTGCTGCCCATTCAGCGGGGCGACTTTGAGGGCATCTATGAGGCTATGGAAGACAAGCCCGTCACCATCCGTTTCCTGGATCCTCCTCTTCACGAGTTTTTACCCACTGCGGAGGAGGACATTGCCGCCCTCTCAAAAGAGATGAATATCTCCGTGGAAGAGATCAAGAACGTCATCACCTCTCTCCACGAGTTTAACCCCATGATGGGCTTCCGTGGCTGCCGCCTGGCTGTCAAGTATCCTGAGATTGCGGCCATGCAGACCAGCGCTGTCATCCAGGCCGCTATCAATGTCAACAAGGCGCATCCTGACTGGAAGGTTGTCCCCGAAATTATGATTCCGCTGGTGGGCGAAATTAAGGAACTCAAATTTGTCAAGGACACTGTGGTTGCTACCGCAGACGCGTTAATTGCCGATAGCGGTATCCAGATGAAGTACACGGTGGGCACTATGATTGAGATTCCCAGAGCCGCCTTGACCGCTGATGCTATCGCCACCGAGGCCGAGTTCTTCAGCTTTGGGTCCAACGACCTGACCCAGATGACCTTTGGCTTTAGCCGCGACGACGCCGGCAACTTCCTGGATTACTACTACACCAATAAGGTTTATGAAAGCGATCCCTTTGCCCGCCTAGATACAGTGGGCGTGGGCAAGCTGATGAAGATGGCCGTCGAGCTGGGCAAATCCACCCGTCCTGATCTGAAGCTGGGGATCTGCGGCGAGCATGGCGGAGATCCCTCCACCATCGCCTTCTGCCACGAGATCGGCCTCAACTATGTATCCTGCTCACCCTTCCGGGTCCCCATTGCCCGCCTGGCCGCCGCGCAGGCCGCTATAAAATATCCCCGTTAATTGGCAATGCCTATCGCATTCATTGGAGATGTATACACAGGAAACCTGATGTATAGCCAAAAACGGTTGCCCCTATAACAACAGTATAAAAAGGCTGGGTGTGCTATAATTCAAGCAAAAGCTTGGTGGCGCACCCTGCTTTTTATATAATAATTTTTTCATGTTGATCTTTAAACACTGTTACTGGGCAAGAAATGTAAAGATATATAGAAAGATGTCTGCTAAAATATGTTCAGTAGCTACTGAAAAAACACATTGGGGGGAGGGCTATGAGCAACTTTCAAAGCATAAAGGAATCTTTAGAATATATTGATAACCATCTGGATGAACCCATTACCTTTGAATTAATAGCGGAGAAGTTTCATTTTTCGGCCTATTACTTCCACAGAATGTTTTCTACAATTGTTGGCAAGACAATAGCCGCGCATGTTAGAGACAGAAGGCTGATGCAAGCCTGCATCCAATTGGCGGAAAGCAATAGTCCTATTATTGACATTGCCTTGAATTGTGGATACAACTCGTCACAGTCTTTCTCCCGGGCATTTAAAAAATACTTTGGTGTATCTCCAAGCGAATACCGTGCAGCGGGTTATGCTCCAATGGCCGTAACGGTTGACGAAATGATAAGGAAATTTACAAATAGATTACATGGAGGTGTTTACTTGAATCCCAAAATAATCAGGCGTGATCAATTAATCATCGCAGGTGTTTCCGGCGATGGATATAAAACAGGAGAAGTATGGAATGCTTTTGAAACGTGCCATGCAAAAATTCCACTGGAAAACAGGTTGAGCGATAATGGGTTTGAACTTAGACTCTATGAGGATGATTGCAGCAAGGTTCATGTAGGGTATGCGGTATCGAGTGCCGATGTTGATGAAGCATATATGGTATACGAATTGCCAGCCTCAAAATACGCTTCATTTGACGTATACGTCGCCGATGGGTATGATAGTGAAAATAACGCAATGAATGAATGGCTTGCGGATAATCCGGATGGGTATACAGAAAAACTTTTTGGAAATGCCCATTATTGCATTGAGTACTATGATGAGCGCTTTAATGGAAATGAAGACGGTTCAATTGTAGAAATCTGGATACCGATTGAAAAGAAATCGTAAATTTACGACATAACGGTAAGGCTTTTTCCAATCGCATTCCTATATAGAGCGGCGGCACAGGCCGCTGTTAAGGCCGGAAAATAAATGCATAGAGCGGGCGGACGCTCTGCTGATAGTTTTGCTGTTTAACATACGAAAAGAATGCAAAGTGTCATGATTTGGGTTCTTTTTGTATAATGGCGGCAATAAAAATAATTATACGTATCGGATTGGGAGATGGATATATGGATAAATTGCCCAGGGACCCAAATCATAAAAAACTGTTCCCCTTTTTTTTGCTGGCGGTTTCCGTCATTGTAGCTTATCAGGTGATCACCAATCTGGATACCGTTTTGGGCTGGCTGCAAACCTTCCTGTCCATTCTCCAACCTTTTTTTGCCGGGTTTATTATCGCCTATATCCTCAACATTCCATGCCAGCTATTGACAAGGCTGTTTCAGAAAAGCAGGAACAGGGCGGTTCGGCGTTTGGCCAAAGCCTTCAGCATCGGCATAATCTATGCGGTTGTGTTATTTTTGATTGTAATCATTCTGTCCAAGGCTGTCCCGGCCCTGTCCAAAAGCATCGGAAACTTCATTATCAACGCGGAGGTTTATCAAAGAAACATGAATGATTTTGTGGGGCGGCTGAGTCAGCAGTTGAATCTGGACATCAATTTGGATTCATTGTTTAAAACCCTCTCTGTGGAGAATATTGTTGATTTCCTCACCTTAGAAAATATTCAAACCTCCATCAATGCCGTTATGGGTGTTTCATCGGGTATTCTCAATGCGGCCCTTGCCCTGATTTCATCCATATATTTTCTGCTGGAGGCGGAGTCCTTTTGCAAGTTTGCCATGCGCTTGCTGGGGATATTTATCCCTCCAAAGCCCTTGGGGTTATTTATGAAGTATGTGAGAAATGTCAACTCCTATTTCAAAACCTTCCTTCGCTGCCAGATCATTGACGCCTGCATTATTGGAACGGTTGCCAGCGTTGGATTGTGGATTATTGGCTCTCAGTACTTTCAAATCCTTGGGCCTATGATTGGCATCTTTAACTTGATTCCATACTTTGGATCCATTATCGCGTCGCTGCTGGCAGTAGTGATAATCGCCTTTACCGAGGGGATGATGCCTGCGGTTATCACCGCCATTTTCCTAATCATCATGCAACAGCTGGACGGCAATTTATTGCAGCCCAGGCTGCTTGGAGGCTCCCTCTCCCTCAGCCCGCTGCTGATCATTATTGGTATTACGGTGGGGGGCGCATTCTGGGGGGTACTGGGCATGATTATCGCCGTCCCCATCATCACGGTGCTGAAGAATATTTTGGACGATTTTATCTCCTATCAGGAAAAGAGCAAGAATAAAAAGCGGAGGCCGGTGGAGTAGAGGGCGCCGCTCACATAAAGAAACAGGGCAGAAGTTTCTGCCCTGTTTCTTTATAGGTTTTCCTTAATCTTAATCACTGTATTTGTAAATTGATCTATCGGCGGTTCCCTACGGCTCCGAATCAGATAATCAAACATCAATTCCACACTCAACTGGCCCTGTTGGAAGGGGTCCTGACAGATGGTAAAATCAATGATCCCCCTCTCCATATACGCGCGGGTAGAGGGGATGTCGTCGCAGGAGAGAAGAATCAAGTCCTCAGTCCGTCCCGCTTCCTCCACAGCTCTGCATACCCCCGCCGCGCCGGCGGCGGCGATATAAATGCAGTTGATATCGGGATGGATTGCCAGAACCTCTCGCGTCTTTTTATAGGACACCTGATCGTTGTCGTTGGATTCAACCACATCGGCCACATCATAGGGAATCCCTGATTGGCGAACAGTTTGAGAAAAGCCCTGAATCCGCTGATTGTGGCCCTTCATGGACAGGGAGCCGGTGACAATAAGTAGGATCAACGCCGGAGGCCGCATGCGCAGCAACAAACCCGCTGCGGTGCGGCCGCTTTGCAGATAATCCGGCCCTACATAAAACAATCTTTCCGCATTCTCTATATCTGAATTGAGGGCGCAGACCGGGATACCCTTCCGGGCAGCCTGGACCGCCAATTCTTGAATGGGAGGAACGTTGACAGTGGAGATAATCAAAGCGTCGGGGCTTTGCGCCAGCAACCTGTGGATCGCCGCCAGATGGGTTTCCTGGTCAAACCCCGCCACCGGCTCCAACTGTATGGACAAGCCAAAATCAGAGAGCTCTTTTTCCTTCTGCCGAATACCCTCTATCACCGCGTCGAAAAAGGGATTGCCCACGCTGGGCAGCATACAGCCAAATAACAGGGATTTCTTGCTGGCCGCCAAAAGCTGGCCTGCCCGGTTAGGATTATAGCCCATCCGCTTGGCCACCTTTTTGATATGGGCCGCCACCTCAGGATTGACCCCCTTCCGGTCATGGAGGGCGCGGTCCACTGTGCCGCGGGATACGCCCGCAGCCTCAGCGATCTGTTTTAGGGTTGCCCGCACTTTCCTTCACATCCCCTTTAGGAATTGCATCTAAATAAATTTGACAAGTCTTTAAATACAGCTCAATTATAAATAGAATTTTGCCGGCGCCGTATGAAAACTCAATGCTATTCCAGCACCGCGCCCCGTCCGCCGGAGGTGACCAAGCGGCTGTACCGGGCCAGCCATCCGCTGGTAATTTTGGGAGCAGGCGCAGTCCATGCGGCCCTCCGTTTTGCCAGCTCCTCCTCGGAAACCTCCAGCGCAATCGAGTATCCGGGGATGTCTATGGAAATGGTGTCCTCCTCCTCTACCAAGGCGATGACACCGCCCACGGCCGCCTCAGGGGATACGTGGCCGATGGATGCGCCGCGGGTGGCACCGCTGAAGCGGCCGTCGGTGATCAGGCAGACCGACTTATCCAAGCCCATTCCCGCCAGAGCAGAGGTGGGGCTGAGCATCTCACGCATACCGGGGCCGCCCTTGGGCCCCTCATAGCGGATGACCACAACATCCCCCGGGTTAATTTTACCTTCATAGATGGCCTTGATGGTGTCCTCCTCGCTTTCGAACACCCTGGCCGGGCCGGTGTGCTGGAGCATGTTGTCGGCCACAGCCGACCGTTTGACCACACAACCCTCGGGAGCGATATTTCCAAAGAGGACGGCGATGCCTCCGGTTTCACTGTAGGGCTCGCCGATGGGCCGGAGCACCTCCGGATTTCGGTTGGACGCTGTGGCGATGTTGTCGCCCATAGAATGGCCGGTGACGGTGGGCAGAGTGGTGTCCAGCAGCCCCCGGCTGGCCAACTCCTTCATCACAGCGGGCACGCCGCCGGCGGCGTCCAAATCCTCAATGTGGTGGCTCCCTGCCGGGCTCAACCGGCACAGGTTGGGGACGCGGGAGCTGATCTCATTGATCTTTTTGAGGCCCAGCGGCACGCCCGCCTCATGGGCAATAGCCAGGAGGTGGAGCACGCTGTTGGAGGAGCAGCCCAGCGCCATATCCACGGCCAAAGCGTTTTCTATACTCTTCCCAGTGATGATGTCCCTGGGCTTCACGTCATTTTTCAGCAGGTCCATGATC
>Ga0153947_1000790_pt1 | contig 15376 bp, 17 predicted proteins | sample TSNJ031MetaG_FD_104697 | JGI IMG/M metagenome (GOLD analysis project Ga0153947, IMG submission 104697) | Attine ant fungus gardens microbial communities from New Jersey, USA - TSNJ031 MetaG | ecosystem: Host-associated > Fungi > Mycelium > Unclassified | place: USA: New Jersey, Wharton State... | reverse complement strand
GAGAGACGTTTAGGAGGCATCTGAATCAAGCTGAAGCTGTCCTGTTGGTGGATTTTGACAAGTTGAAAAGGGTACGTGTGTTTGGTTCGTTGAGTGGTCTTTTTCCTTCTGTTTTTCCGTGTTACCACGACTACGGTATGACATTGGTAAACGTTGCAGATGATGGATTTCTTGATTCTCGTCTGACGTGGTGAAGACGTGTTTTTTGCGTGTTTTTCTTTGGTGCTGTTGTGGCAGCAATTACTTTCTTGGCTTGTAAGATGGTTTGTGTAACCAAAAAAAGCGTCAGGATGACTCGATAATTCGCACATCTTTTTTTTTTCAGGGGAAGGGAGCTTCTTCGCTTTATTGATTGACGTGTCCACTCGATTCGATTCGATTCGCATTCTTCTGTAAAGGAAGACCGGACTTGAGAATTTCCTCTCAATTTCCTTTTTTTTTTTCTACGTGTAAAATGCAGTGACTGAGACTGAGAATGGGTGATTGGATAGGATTATCAAGTGCATCAAACTGAGATTCACGCCAAGCTGATTTCGATTATGGGTGATAGGTTGAGTGTTCATATTGAGACTCTAAAGGTATGTTGTGTGTGTGTGCGCGATTCTTCGATGATTTTTTGATTATTATGATGCTAGGGGATTGATTGGAGTCAGGCTGGTGATGGCCATGTTAATGGCTATATGCAGACTTTGGTCAAGGAAACTGTCACGCTACATAAAGTTCTTTCGAGATATCTTTCCGTGGCTGTTGTTGAGGTAAGATCTAATGACACAGTCTTCCGTTTTTTTCTCTGTCAAGTTCTCAAGTTCTCCCGAAGTGGAGATGGGAAGCCGCTTTTTTGGTATATCCTGCATTAGCCCCGAGGACTTGTTGTTGTTGTTTTCGTTTTTTTTTTGAATGCTGGGATGATGCTAATGATTTTTTCCCTCACTGGGCTATTGCAGTTTGTGATGACAGAAGTTTTCGCGGGGATCAATCATCGTTTGTCGGAAGTGTACGGGAATATTGAATTGCCCAGTCAAGATTCCAAAGCCAGGTAATGAATCTCATTTTCTTTACGTTTGTTAAGATCTTGACCTCACTCGGGGTTTCCTTCATTTTAGATTACTCGCCGATGCGAGGTTTTTGCATAAAGAATTGTCTGGGTTGAAGAACGTGGTGGGAGCGCCGATGGGGATGTTGGAGACGGTGGTATCGGAGAAATTGATCCCACGTGCGATGGTGTCTTTGTCTTCGTCTGGGATTTCGGGTGTGGTGCAGGTGCCTAGTCGTTCGAGCACGTTGTCGGCCAATCAGCGATTGAAGGGATTGTTGTCGCGTTCGAGTCCGAGGTCGCCATCAAGCCCTCCTTCTTCACTTCCGATTGTGCAACATGCTTTTGCGAGTGGGGATGATGGTCAAGTGGCGCTGAATGAGGTATCCAATCGTGTCCTGAGCGCCTCTCCTCCGACGGATATGTAAAACGTGGGCGATGGCGTCTTTTTATTTATTTATTTACTACGTACACAGTCCGCGGTGGCGATGGCGTCATTGTTGGCCTGTTTTCTTATCTCATGAGCTTTATGAGATTCAGTCTATTGCGCCATTTGGGAATGGAATAGCTGCGTTTTTTGAGCGAGAAATGTTTGAAAGAAACATCCTTCGGATTTTCCTTCCAAATGGGGATTGATTGACGTGTTGTGAGGATTTGATTTCTTTGTTTTTTTTTTTCGCTGTTTTCAACGACAAGTGATAATCAAGAGTGTGATCGGGTCATTCAGTCCGTCAGGTAAAGGGTATTGTTTGTTTTATATATAATTATCGAGGAACGTTGGGAGGAACGTGTGATTGTTCTTATTTGGGGATTGTTCGAAAAGATCGGAGGGTTCCCGAAAAAGGATAATGGTAGGATAAGTGCGAGAGAGAGGGTTTCTTGTGTTCGGAAACCTTGCCGAGGGAGATGGTGGATCAAGTGATTATTTTTAGGAGTTGATCGGATGAGGACCGGAACCGGGGACGAGCCAAGGGTCATGAGAGGATTTTGTCGTGACACGGGCTGAAATACCTCATGAGGAGAGTAATTCTCTTTTGTTTTTTTTCAATGGATGAGGGTGGTTGGCGAGATCTAGTCGATTTTGATGGGATTCAAAAGTTGTCGGAGATAGATGAAAGAGCTCCTGAGTGTGGCGAGGAGACGGTAGCATGCGATGAGCTCCTGAGAATCGAAGATGAGAGTGGTGGAGGGAGCTGAGGATCTGATCTGGGTACTGCAGCGGTTGGATAAGAGGGTGTCCGGGGGAGCGACCTGAGGGAAAAGGACCAAAGTAGAGTGAAGAATAAAAGGCAGGTGGGTAGATTGGATGGATCCATGTTTGAGGAAATCTGCCTTGTGTGTGGAAGACAGCTGACTGACTACGCGTCTGCCTACTGTAGCGACGACTGCCACGGGAGAGATGCCACCTCTCCCTCCATCTCCTCCTCCAGCAGCGCCCTCTCCTCTCCCAACGCTGCGGGCCCTGATCTTTCTCCTCTCCTCCTCTCTCCCGATGACGATCTTCTCCATCTAGATTCAGAAGACCCCAAACAGCTCTCCTCTCCCAACGACGCCCTCCGCTATGCCCGCCGCCCCTCTGCCACCAACAACCACTCCACCGTCCCCGCCGTCCATCGCCGCATGTCCTCCACCTCCGACTCCTCCTCCGCCGCCCGACGACCCTTCGACGACCTCTCTGATCCAGAGGACGCCGACCTCTTCTCTCAAAAGGGCTCTGACAGAGCCGTCCGTCTGCCCCCTTGCTTTTCGCTACTACAAACCTCCCAACCCCAGTCCTCTCCCGTCTCCTCCTCGTCAGGTCGGACAGTAGCGCGCCCATCTCCCCCGACCCCCAAGCTCCCAGAGTCCTCTCTCTATTCCACCCCTCGGGGCCGTCGCCGGGCGCGTCGTCAGTCGAGCACAGACTCCTCCCATTCCGAACAAGTCGAGCGGGGGCGCGCGACCTTGCGCGGGAGCATGACTGGCGGTCGCCGGGGTCGGGCCCGCAACGACGAGCTCGACGGCATCGGCTTCTCCTCAGAGGCGCCAGGGTTTGGATCAGGACGGAGCGGACTTGTTGGTCGGGACATTTGTAAAATCAAGTAGATTACGGAATATAAGTAGAGTAGATCAAGTGACATTAGCACCTCTACCACCATCCTGGAAACACACAGTCGTCCCCACTCCCCAGACCCAAGGGCTCCTAAGCGTCTGAGACTAGACTACATGCCCACTCTCTACGCCGATGACGACGACGCTCTCATCCACACAGAACAGTTCGTCCGCCTCGTCTGCCAGTCCCTCCGCGATGCTGGCTACACGTATGCCAACAGCCCCATCCAGCCCCCTTCCATGCTCACTTTCTCTCCCCAGCCAGTCCGCTGCCACCCTCGAGGCAGAGTCCGGCTACGCCATGGAGTCGCCACAGGTCTCCCAGTTCAGGCGTTACATCCTCACCGGCCTCTGGGCAAAGGCAGAGACCCTCCTCCCCTCTCTCTTTCCAGACAACCACGACCACCTCTGCGTAAACCCCCCTCTTCCTTCTCCGTGCACACTCTCCTACTTACCTTGTCACAGGATGCCCGTTTTCTCATAAGTCAGCAAAAGTATCTCGAACTTTTAGAAGCCAGAAAGACCACCGCCGCTCTCCACGTTCTCAGAAACGAACTCGCCCCCATCAACACAGAAACAGAACACCTCCATACCCTCTCAAGGTCTTTCCAGCCCTTTTCTTGCCTCGCCTTTCCATGCTCACTTGATCAGCTTCCTCATGTGCTCAGATCCCCAACAACTACGCCAGCGGTCCGGCTGGGACGGTGCTTCCGGCTCCTCCAGAGCACAGCTACTCGCCGACCTCCAATGTCTGTCCAGTTCCTTTCTAAGGCTCTCATCTGACTTGTTCTAGTTTATATCCCCCCCTCTGTCATGATCCCCCAACGACGCCTCGCTACCCTCCTTCACCAAGCACGAGAATACCAGCATTCACGATGTGTATATCACAATTCATCCCTGCAATCTTCCTCCTTTTCATTATATACTGATCATCATTGTAATAAATCCGACTTTCCAAACACCACCACCACCATCTTGCACGGCCATTCAGACGAGGTCTGGAATCTACAGTGGAGCCACGACGGCTCCTATCTCGCCACCTGTGGCAAGGACAAGACAGCCATCATTTGGAAAATCACCGTGAGTCATCCCAAACTCCTCCCTGTAACACTCCCGTGACCTTTTTTTTTTTTACAGATATCAGCAGATTCCGCCGCCGATTGGTCAACACACCATATACTACGAGACCACCAATACCCTGTCGGCTGTCTCGCCTGGTCTCTCGACGACGCCATCCTCCTCACAAGTGCAGAACAGCATATCAAGCTCTGGAACGCCCAGGTCTGTCAATTTACCTTCTTTTGTCTCTCCACCTTCTCACGTTCCAATGTCAGACTGGCGTGTGTCTTGAAACACTCACAGAGCATTCAGAAACAGTGACAGCCCTAGCTTGGCTCCCAAATGGCACGGGCTTTCTTTCAGGTGCCCTCGACGGCAAAGTCATTCACTGGGTAACCATTTCTTGCACTCTCCAGTCTCATCTATGGACCTATCCTTTTATAGAATGCGGACGGCAGATTACACGATTCATGGGGTCTCATACCCATACGCGTCACCGATCTCGCAGTCACACCTGACTTGACACGACTCGTTACCATTGGCATGGACCGCAATTCGTCTTCTTCAGATCTCGCTTCAACAACAAGAGCCGGAGCAGTTCACGCAGCCACGAGTAATGGCAGTGAACCCCATCCTGGAGGGACAAACACGCCGGCCGGTACTGGTGCTGCAGCACCAACAGGCAATCATGTCAATGGAGGTGGAGACTCGAATAGTACCCATAAGATGATCATTTATAATTTGGCGACCAAGACGTCTGAATTGTGAGTCTTTTTTTTATAGTTGAAGTGTTGTTGTCTTGATTTCTGTTCATAATAGCACTGTTGCGCTCCAAGGTGATCTTACCAGTGTCAAAATTTCGCACAACTCGCGATACGCTCTTATCAACCTCGCACCTGACGTGAGTCTGGGGGTTCCAATTGTACTGAGGGAGCTTTCTTTTTATTGATGCCCGGGGATTGTTAGGAACTTCGACTTTGGGATCTACATACGAAACGTGTTGCTCGCAAGTACATGGGGCAGAAGCAGGGTCGGCATGTCATCAGAAGCTGTTTTGGTGGAGTGGATGGACATTTTGTCGTCAGCGGAAGCGAAGGTTCGTGAGTTTTTTTTTGAAAAAACTTTTTCGCGTTTTGTTTTCGACGAATGCTTATCTCCGTGGTTTCCCTTGTATTCTTTTTTTTTTCCATTTCTCCCGGCGATCTCATCTCACCCCTCTGTGTCTGTTCGACTTGGCATATGTTCGTATATATCCGCCATATTTTTGGTCGCGTGCGGACTGCGGTCTGTTCGCTGGGACTCAACTTTTTTTTACCTCTTTTGGCTTTATCTTGCTTGCGCTTTATTAATATGCTATACACACACGCACACACACTCTCTTCTGGATCATCATTGATATGGAATCATCGAAACCACAGATAGCAAAGTGTACGTATGGAACTGTGAATCGGGATCGATACTGGAAGAATTATCGGGGCATGGGGAAGGAAGTGTGAATTCTGTGGCGTGGCATCCGAGGAATGAGAGGATGTTTGCGTCGTGTTCGGATGATCACACGGTGAGGATATGGGAGTCACCACCTGCTGTTTTGACGACGTCGAATATGGGACGGGGGCGAGTTGGTGGGCGAATGATGTTGTTGGGAGGAGAGGGAGGGATGGGTGTTGGTTCGAGGAATGGGTATTTGAGTCATGGTAATGGTAATGGTGTGTCGAATGGGAAGGGGAAGGGTGTGGTTAGGCAGAGTTGGGATGGACATGGAGCGATGGATGTTGGGAGTGGAAGTGCTAGTTAAGTTGTGAAGAAGAAGGTGGTGGTGTTGGATGGAGGATGTTGGGAGATGATGATGATCTTTTTTTTTCTTTTTTTCTTTTTTTAAACAAGTTGATGCCCAACATGAAGATGATAGATTTTGGTTCGGTGCTTCTCATTCTTAGTACGAATACGCACGCACACACATATACACGTTTCACACATATTTTCTCTCTCTCTCTTCGCTTCTTCACTTCACTTCACTTCACTTCACTTCGTTGGAGAAATGGCATTCATCTTCTTCTCCCTGTAGGAGAAAGCATTCTTTTTTTTTTTTTGCAATGCATATACATATACGTGATTACAAGGTACAGATCCCAGATCCCAGATACATACATACATACAAAGCTCCTTTTTTTTTTACTCTCTTCTGAAACGGTTGTTGCACATGACCATGACCATGACCATGATGGATGATGATGATTATTTTTTCGTTTCGTTTTTAGAGCCTGGTTTAATAGCATTGCATTTCGTGGTGTAGATAGTTTTATTGTGGTCTTTCGAGCTCTCTCTCTGCTTTTTTTTTTATTTAATTTGTGGCGTTGTTTTTATAAGGCTCCCCTCCCTGTGTTAGAATTGACCATGACCATGACGTTAGGTGAGGTATTTTCCCTGGCGGATTGTTCGTTTGGGTGAAATGAGATACCACACATGCGCACAACTTGATCAATGAGGAATTCGGACCGGTCTTTTTTTTTCACTAATTTATATTCGGACCGGTCCTGGAGCACGTTTATAGTACGAGAATCGGCTTGATTCTTCTTTCTTTTTCTTTCTTTTCTTTTCTTTCTTTCTTTCTTTCTTTGCAAGGCAGGCTATCTATATGTATACATGCGTCCTTACACTTTGTTTGATGGGGTCCTTTTTGTAAAGATTTTTTTTTCCTCCTTGAAGTGTATTGATGGGAACTGTCACTTTGGCATTTTGATGACAGATATACATACACCTTGCTCAAGTTCCGTCATTGTGTTCCTTTTATCATGTGTGTATGTATATGTGTGTAGTTACAGATTCGTTATATTTATAGCCTCTCCATTTCATAGGGTTTGTGGAATCCGTCACCAAGAGGACCTTTCAGGTGTCACAAAGGGTCCCCCTCTTAGTTCGTTCTTTTGGAAACGAATGTAGTTGGGATGAGAATCTAGAGTCGTTCTAAAGTAGTCGCTTGTCTGTCAATTCCCCACCCTGCTAATCCTTTTTAAACCAAGTCCATGGCACACCATCATCGGCTTTTCTTTCATAAATTTGTAACACGGTGCTCGTTCGTAGTCTGCGGTAGAATACAAGTACCCTACATGAGTGCTTTGACAGGGGACCGAAGCACACTTTCTTGATCGTCGTTGCCATCGTCGTCGCATCCTATCCCCAACGTCCAGAGAAAAAAAAAAGTCCAAAGAGGGAACGTGTATTGTTGTAGCATCCACCAAGAGACCTCAAGCAGGACGAGATATTTCGGGTAAACAAAAAGCAGAGAACCAAGAGCTGACACTCATTTTTACATACTCCAAAGGAAGAACGATCGAAAGAGACACAGATCATTGGCTAGGTCATTTCCAGACATGAGTTCCCGCTTTTTTTCCGTTGTCGGCAAGTTTCACGCAAAGGTGGTCATGGCTACGGAGGGGTTATTGGCGTAGAATGAAAATTAGAGCCTTTGTGCCCATACAATACTCGATGAGGAGCCCCCCAGAACCAGCGATGTGGTTATAGCAAATAGAAGGACATACAATAAAAAAAGGTTTGCAAGAGGAGAGAAAAACACAATGTAAATGCAATGAGTGCAAAAATTGATAGTACATAAAATGGGCGCTGTGATTCTAATAAAAACTGGATAGAGGAGTTACAAATCTTGACCCGAGGCAAAATGGTAAAGGCGTTACACGGGGCGTTGAGAGTAGGCACGATGCTTTGGCACGAACAGAGAAGCCATAGGATCTTTCTTGATTGAGGGTGCCTGTTTCATTGGCCGAGCATTAGCTGATGTGCTAGAAGCCGTTGGTAGTTTCTTTGGCGATATGTTGCCTGAGTGCTTCGGGATTGTTGACACGATAGTCGTTGAAGCAAGTGCAGACCCAGGACCAGTTGTCTGTGAGAAGGATCGCTGAGGTGTTAAAGAGGAAGAGGAAGTTTGAGATGGAGGCACGGTACGATTACTGGGACCAGATATGACACGTTTTGGGACAGTGTTGACGGACACTCGATCACAATTCGCTGACATTGACGATGTTAGTGTACAAGAGGGTTTAGGAAGAACTCGATAGGTTTTGCCACCGTTCGTTGGTGGGAACATGCGTGACTGATACATAGCCTTCTGGATTTTTGATGCCTCTGAGAGGGTTTTTTGAATCAGAGTCTTGGGTTGCAAGGGTGCACCCCCTATGTATGATACACGTGAATAAGACGTTGATGGATTGAGCTGAAATGCAACTTACATCCACCAGCCTTGGGTCGTCTCGGCGGAAGAACTCGGTCGGTCAATTTAACTTCCCTTTCCTTCTTGCGCTCTTCTGCTTCAATTCGTTGCGCTTTAAGTTTCAGCCCAAGTCTTTCAAAGCGATGCTCCTCTTCTTGTGTAAGGACCTATCTAGAGACTAAGCTCTCCAAGTCCTAGAATTCCAGAAAAAGGCTTACCTGATATCGTTCTCTCCATGACCTTGGTTCTAATAGATCATCATCCAGATATTTCTCTACAGCAGTGGGATATTTTCGTATACATATCTGCATCCATATTTCTATAGAGATAAGTTCAGGAGGCAGGAACTCCTCGTGTATGACGTTTTTGATCTTTTACCTGGCGTTTCATTGAATAAATGCTATAGAGAGATCAGAGAAGAGCCGATGTAGCTACGAGTCACGAACCGGAGACGATTCTTCTAGTACAGAGAGCTGTTCTGCCGTGCACCGTTCTAGAATGGGTTTAACCAAGGGATAGCTCAAGTCGTTGCCGAGTGTTGCGATGGCTTGTGAATGGTCTCAACAGTGAATCACAATTTGTAGAGTATAAATTACACACAGTCTATGCATGAGGAGGCCACTGAAAATGTTACGTTAGCTGCAAGTGGCTCATTTATGAGGAGTAATGCTCACCTCGTTGACAGAGCTGAACGAGGGTTGGCACCCGGTTGTTTGTTAGCAGCTCGAAGTCACTCATGGTATTGTCTGGTCAGAGAAACTCCTGGATAGTTATAAATATGGTGTTAGAGAGTCTGTGAGCTGTATGAGGGGCTATGGGATGCTGTGGATAAGGCCTGTGTTTCAATACAGACCTCCAAGATATTCCACGGTCGGGCGTGCCGAGTTAGCCATTTTAGGCAATTGGATGATTGACTTGACACATGTCCAACTGGTCGTCCAACTAGTCGTTGGAGCTCGCAATTGCTTATCGTAAGGGATGGACAATCCATCCATGTTATTCGAATAGCTGGTAACAATCATTTTTCGATCCCTGGTTGTTACGTGCAGTGGCACTTGAAGAAAAATGTTTTTCCCCCGTTGTGACCAGATTGTCGTCGCAGTTGATTTTCATGTCTATCTAACAGGAAAATACGACTTTGCAACTGGCCTTGAGTTTCGTGAATTCCTCAAAGGCCGTGGGCAGGCCTTCCAGGACGAAAAACAAACCCGGCTATCAGTCGCGATAACGCGCCAAACTACCAAACCGCCGGAGCGACGTCAAATCTGATCGGGTAAAGTTTGGCGGAAAAATGGTGTATTCTGACATATGACTCGATTCAAATTTGAGCGGATTTCGCGCCATACTTCGCCATATTTCGCCATCTTCTTGCACTAAAATCCTAGTAAGAGGCCATCATCCTTATTATAGGTAAGTAGTAAGGGTGTCCGAGGGCAGCTCGGCTTTATGCGGGAATCATGGAAGAGGTAGCTGGATATGGCCTCCAAAATTTGGTGCATGACGATCAAACGACAGTCCATTGATTAGTCCCGCAATCTAGTAGAAGACATGAAAGGTCCTGATTATGGGTGTAGCTATTGGGTAGTAGAAATGGTTGTCTGTTCAATAATGGTTCAAGGGAGAACACGATGCTTAACAGTCAGTTCCAGTGATATCGCGATACGATAGGCGATACGAGCCTCCTCGTGCTTATGAGACAGCTGGAGGATGACTACCCAAAAGCTTCTAAGTATCTGGTTACCCGCAGACAGTGTTTCAAGGGATGCAAAGTTAGCTCCGAGGGACCAATCAGAGGAATCAGACGGCGAAAACTTGAGTGCCTATCGTGATCAGAGAATGCGTTTCTGAAGAGGCCAACAATGTGGCGGGCGCGTTGCCAAGGGTTTGTACTCTTTGACCAAAAAGAAAAGTACAGCATATGATACGTTTTCCTTCAGGAGATCCATAGCTCCGCTGTTACAAACTTGCAATCCTGAGGCTTTGGCGTAGTATAGTGCGAAAGTTATGAATAAAGTTTGACACATTCATCAAGGGAGTATGCAACGTCTAGGAAGTTCATTAACGAGCGAACATTTTGACCCGGCAACACTGTATTCTTTAGAGGTTGCGAAGATAGACAAATTCACGGTAAGAAATATACGTACACAGAGGGCTTCTGGATACTTAGTCCTCTTCGTCGGACAGGTCTTGGTGCTGTTGTTCCTCGGCTCTCATCGCACCAACAAGGTCGTCAGATTGCCCTTTTTGTGCCGCTAGCCGCTGACCTGCAAAGGTTATCAGAAACTGTTGGACAAGTGGTTGAGCATGAGACGCACGGATGAGGATATGAATAGCCTCTTGAGTTTTCCTTTCCAGTTTAGCCAGCTTTTCCTGCGTCTCGCGCTTCAAGTCCCAGTTTGGACGTTTAGGAGCAATATTAAATACATCCTATAGTGGACAACCAGTCGCGTACACGATATGAGATAGTTTTGATCATTCAGCAAGGACAACGCACCAGTTCTTGTGCTTGCCGTGCCTTGTCCTCCTGGATAATTTGCTCCGCAAGGCCGGCTACGTTTTTTTCTACTGTGTCTTCCATATCAACGTCATTATCCCTCGTGTGTTTCTTAATGGTCCGTGATTCTGGATCGAAGTTTCTCGGTTTGAACAACGACTCTGCAACACTAAAGCATTGATGATGAACATTTGGGGAGGTACACAACACATACCCACTCACTCGTCAGTCACTTCTCCAGCCTTGCGTTTTCTGAGTGAGATCAAACGCGCTTTACGCGCCTCAGAGTTTTCAACAAGCGACATGAGGAGATTGTATAGAGAGGTACAGTTGACTAAGCAAATGATCTAGACACGGAACGAGCTCATCAACGCGTCCGGACTCAAATATCATCGCTTAGCTGCCCTAACTATGTTGTGCCCATGGCACCGAGCCTGCTTTCAAATCGACATTTCTAGGCGCAGTTGGACTTTCGCGACTGCTCGTAGGCATTTACACTCGACTGTCTCGTGCCATGCCGAGCCAAAACAGATGTCGATGGAAAATTACCCATGCGGACTGATACGGTGCATGGATTTATTTTGCCTCTTCCAAGGCTTAGGCTGATAAATCTTGTAACAGCAATTTCTCAATCATTGCTCACATTGGTACATATGCCATTTTCCTATGACCTTCTTTTGCTCAACAAGACAGAATTCAGACCACGGAAAGTCGACGCTGGCTGATAGGTAGGCTTTTTTCTTTACCTATCGTAATCGTGGACTTATTTTCCTCCTCAGACTTCTTGAGGTTCATGGTTTCCTCAATCACCCAATGGCATTCTGGGCTTACGCTAGGTATAGCTAACAGGAGCAATTGAGAAGAAACAGGTTGGAAAAAATCAGCAGGTCTTGGATAAGCTTAAAGTCGAGCGGGAGCGAGGTATCACAGGTATGGCGTCCATGTATCACCAGTAAAGATATTGATACGTGAAGAAGTCAAGGCACAGACTGCGAGGTATACATATACAAGCCACTGGATTCTGTTTCGAGGAATCTAACAAGATATCTTCAGCATGCTTCACACTCATAGTGGTCGGCGACATCTCCTGAATCTAATTGACACCCCAGTACGGATGGGTTTCCAAGCGTCCTAACCATACTACTTAATCACTATCATAGGGCCATGTCGACTTCGCTTGGGAGGTTTCGCGGTCATTGGCTGCTTGCCAGGGCGCTCTGTTGCTCGTATGTACCTCCTCAATCTCCCTCATCTATAAACTTATCTCAGCTGGTAGGTCGATGCGAGCCAAGGAGTTCAAGCTCAATCTTTATCTGTATTCCATAGTGCAAGGGAAAGAGGCTTGAAAATTATACCTATACTCAATAAAGTATGTATCTGGTTTTTACTCCCAATTTTACTGAATTCACCTTGACTTCAGATAGACCTCCCCGCAGCTGAACCAGAGCGAATAGCAGCACAAATCGAGTCGATTTTCGGCATAGATCCTACTGAAATCATCAAAATATCCGCTAAAACTGGTTTGGGCGTAGAAACAGTATTAGACGCCATAATAGAAAGAATCCCTTCACCGATTGGATCAGAGAAAGAACCTTTGAAAGCTTTCATGTTTGATTCTCTGTAAGTCAAAATACTCCTACTTTATCTTCCTCTTCACACAGGTATCCAGGTATGACAAGTATCGAGGAGTGATTTCTCTGATAAATATACAAAACGGCACTTTGAAGAAAGGTCAGACTCGAGTGCTTTAGATTGCCCCTTTCAAGTATTGAGCTTGATCTAGGCGACAAAATTGCTTCATGTCATACCCGGAAGAAGTATGAAATTACCGAAGTTGGGATTATGCATCCGGAAGAGACCCAGGTTCGGGCGCTTTATCCAGGTCAAGTCGGATATATCGCATGCAATATGAAGCAATCGTCAGAAGGTATTTCATGTGTACTGATATGCAAACAGTGTTTGCTGATCCAGTTGGTTGTCATCAGCTCATATTGGTGATACTCTTCATCGGCTAGGCTCTCCAGTCAGCCCTATGGCTGGGTTTAAGCCCTCAAAGGCCATGGTCAGCACCAACTCTTTACGTTGTGTTCCGAGTTCATTCGTTTTAGGTTTATGCTGGTGTTTTTCCAATCGATAATAATGATTTCCAGAAACTTGAAGAGTCGATCAATCGAGTGGGTGGTTTCAGCTCGTTCTTTGACACAGTCAACGAACTCACACGAGAGTTTATCCGTAGTTAATACTGACAGACCGCAGCGTGACCGTACAACGGGAGTCTTCGACTGCTCTTGGGCAGGGCTGTCGACTTGGCTTTCTCGGCACACTCCATATGGATGTCTTCCGTCAACGACTTGAGGATGAATATGATGCCAACATCATAATCACTGCGCCTACGGTACCCTACAAAAGTAAACTTTTAAATGGCAGAGCTTTCTTGTGCTGAGTCAATATGTCTAGTTCTTTACTGGAACAGTGACAAGGAATTCCTTGTCAGCAATCCCACTGATTTCCCAGATGTTAGTGACTCGACATCGCGAGTCAAAGAGATCCAGGAACCAATCGTAAAGGCCACTATTATCGTCCCTGAAGGTATGGGGGCAGCCTTGTCCTTCCTAACCTATAGTCTCAAATCTACTAGAATACTTCGGTGAAATGCTGGATCTTTGTTATGCAAGACGAGGAGACGATTTGAATCACAAATACCTCGACTCTGGGCCCGCATCCTCTTCTCGTATCATGCTTACATGCACTCTTCCTTTGAGTGAAATCGTTTCAGACTTCTTTGACCACTTGAAAAGTCGAAGTTCGGGATTTGCAAGTTTTGAGTAAGCTGCAAAAGTTTCCGACCACTCCTTATTTACACCCTGTCAGCTATGAGGATGCGGGCTACAGAAAAAGTGACCTCGCTAAGATGGTCTTCCTTTTGAACGGAAAACCAGTAGACGCACTAGCCCTCATCATTCACAGATCTGCCCAGGATACTGTTGGGAGGCAGTGGGTAAAAAAGCTTCGTAGGTCACCGAGGCAAACAGTCTAGATGTCCGAATTTCTGACGTTATCCAGACAAAGTCATCCCTCGACAACTTTTTGAAGTGCCCATCCAAGCTGCAGTAGGGAAAAAAGTCATAGCCCGTGAAACTCTGAAAGCGCTCCGTGCCGATGTTACTGCTGGTTTGTATGGTGGACACTACGAGCGCAAACTCAAACATCTTGAGAACCAAAAAGAGGGAAAACGACTGATGAAGAAGCTTGGAAAAGTGGAATTACCACAAGAAGCTTTCTTCGACATCCTTAGAAAGTGACGCTCTTGAATTCGCATATTCTATACATCCATATAATCTATAATACGGAATCTTCGTCGTCATATGCCTCTTTCAACAGGCTATGGGTGGAGAGGGCTCAACGGAGGGGGGAATCGTAGGAAATATAAACTTACCGGTGTATGGATGATGGTGGATGGTCACCGCTTAAGAGAACATCAGTCTACGCTCCAGTATCAGTCATCCAGAGACTCACTCATTCGTGATGTACGCGGCGATCAGCTCAGGACCTACATAGTCATAATAAGGATTGAGAACGTCTACCTTACCCACTAAATGCCCTTCCTCAAATCCTAAGACGTCACTGGGATTGCCAAAGTCCAATGCATCATAAGCGTGATAAAGATTCCAAAGTGGCGTCAATTTAAATTGACCAGTGCATACCACAACTGGCGTGCTATGTGCCATTGCTGCTGCCGCCGCAATCTGAGAACCAGCGATCGCGAACATACCACCATTAGCAAGGATGACGTGTGCACCGAGTATGACTTTATTGACTCGTGACATAAGGGCGAAGATGGATGAATCAGGGACGAGAAAAGTGGAGACTCCAGCGGACGAGAGAGATTTTGCCATTTTGCGACCCCCGTAAGAGGGAGCAGTTTCGGCGACGATCACAGTATAGTTATGATGGTGTGCGGCTGTTTTGAGAAAGGTCTCGACTGTTCTTGAAATACCCAGCGTCAGGATAATTTCACTTGATTAAAGTCACCAAACGGTTCAAGACATGAAGAATTCGATCACGCACTCTGAATGGATATGATCCTTGGCATTTTTTGACACATTATCATAGACAGTCTCCAGTTCATCAAGAACATCTTGTAATGCTTCCATGAGTACAGGTTTGAGACCTTTTGCGAATGAGTCGAGGTCATCTGGATCATCTTCCTTTAATGTGCGTTGATTTTCCGACTTTGGTGCACCAGTAATTTGCTTCCTGGGTTGTCCTTGGAGAACAAATTTCGCAATTGAGAATTGAGCTTTTTGTGGTACTACTGCTGCGCCTTGTGTGGCCGTCTGGTATTCCTCACGAATGTGATGTAGCACTTTGCGTACTGTATTTCCAACGGCGTGTTCTGATATCACATGTTTAATGATCATGAAATGGGTCCAGCAGATGGTAAAACTGCACCGTTTGGCTGAGCCTCGACTAG
>Ga0153947_1000789_pt1 | contig 15380 bp, 15 predicted proteins | sample TSNJ031MetaG_FD_104697 | JGI IMG/M metagenome (GOLD analysis project Ga0153947, IMG submission 104697) | Attine ant fungus gardens microbial communities from New Jersey, USA - TSNJ031 MetaG | ecosystem: Host-associated > Fungi > Mycelium > Unclassified | place: USA: New Jersey, Wharton State... | reverse complement strand
TATAAATTACAATCCGCCTCATATGTGCCTCGTTACACTGACACTTTTCGAAATTTAGGTTTATGTGCCTGTTGCTGCCCTTGTGTCATCTATGCCAAAAACAAGCGTCGTTACGACCACATGAGCACCAAGGGCACTCCGGATCCAGATAGCGGAGGAGGTTGTTGCTCTTGTGACTGTATAATGTACTCGCTGGTTGGTTGGTGTGGCGTGAACTGGCTCCTTCAGGTGCGTCAAACCTTGTGAAAATGCCGGGCTTGATTTTGAATGACAATGTTAGTGCATGCAACGCGGCAATGTTCGCAGAAGGTACAACATCAAAGGCGGTCAATGCAGCGACTGCCTCACTTCTTTTTGCTGTATGTCTTGCGAGTTAGCTCAGGAATTTCAAGAACTGGAGTTGGAGGAGAAGAGCTACACTGATTCTGCACCATTTGCATTGAATTCTCGTTCTTAGCACCTAGAACTTCGTATCGAATACCTACGACCGCAACCGCAGAAAAATGAAAATGACAGCTCATATGACGAAACGCAGCGCCGGATTCCTCATTGGTGGACTGGAATATTGGAGAACCCTGATCTAGTAGTGTTGAGGAAGTTCTTGATTACTATTTCAAATGCCCTAGTAGCCACTAGAAATACTATTAATTCCCAAATTGATTTTTATATTGTAGCCGTGAATTAATAATCCTGAAAGCTCTTTTGACTCAACTCACATCAAGTTGAAGAGATCAACAACTACACATACACTAGATCAAGGCTGATATGATACAGTATACTATTTGAGCATCGACCTAGTACCGTATTTCCATTGACGCTGCACCTTGAAGGTACAGACTATTTCTCCAGAAATTGTATGATCTTTACTCTGATGTGAGAATGTGAGTGAGGCCGACCCAGTCTCATGTTTTCTCATGGCATTCATAAACTACGATTCTACGACTGCAACATCTGGATACTAAAGATACAGACGATCAAAAGAAATCCCGATGAAGATATAATTCAAATCCAGAGCTGAAATTAAAAAAAAGTAAAATGCTAGATTGGTGATTTATAACTGTATCTTGGTCGAATGGCAAAATGAAGAAAGAGTCCCTTAGAGCTCAAAAGCTACCCAAAAGTAATCTAAATGGAGAAATAATGATCAGACAGGAATAGCAAGCAATGGGCCACAGATAGCCCATGAAATCAACAGGGCAAATCCGGCACTTCGAATGACAATTTCCCACTGGCCACGTATGATGACAGGGTCCAGCACTCGCGTAATTGGGACAGCAAACGCCGGAACCGCGTTCACAATCCGAAACCGTCTCCTAACTTTGCTTGACACATTAGACTCATCTGTCGACAACGAAGTGGCGTTGGACGAGGAAACAGCATGAGCTAAGCGTTCTTCATCAGTAGGCGTTTTCGAGCTAAGCACACCTCCCGACAAGGCTGGCCCTAATGCACTGGTATGCTTGATGTTCCATTTCTTGTAGCTGCATCGTGCCTGAATACGACTGATGATTCCCAAGAACCATTCCCATCTGTGCGACCGTTTGTCGCCCAGAAAGAACTGGGGCTCATCTTCGCCTTCGCTCTCATCTCCGTGGTCAAAGTCTTTCGACGACTTGGCTGGAATGGGTGGTAGACCATCAAAATCGAAGTCAGCGATGGGTTGCCTGCGAGGTGCGTCGTATTTGAGTTTCTCCATGTCTTCCATCGCACGAAGTCGGTACGAGTGGGCATTCATCGAGTGCATCTCTTCGCTATCCCAATATCCCGATATATCAGTTGTCGAAGGTGAACAGAAGGGGGCTATGAAGGTAGCGGTTGGCGCATACGGAGCAGAGTGAACCCCGGCTGGTTCACTTTCACGTTCTCCTTCCCAATATAACTCTCGTTGATGCAGCCATTCAGCATCATTTTCGGGATTGGAACAGTATTCAGAGAGAATGGGGCATGTTGAAGGTCCTTCAATGGGGTTCATTTCTATCATTCCCGAGAACGTTGCTTGATTTTCATAAGAGTTCAGGGCGTCAGGGAAACCTGTGGCAAATCCGAGAGACGATGGACGCCTCGGTTTATCGTATGCAAAAGCTTTCTGAGGGTGACGTAGGGTCGGAGTGGGTTTAGAAACGAAATTCTGATATTTTTTGGTCTTGACTGCCGCAGGGGGTCTCGAAAGTTCAAATTTGCGGAGCTGCCTCACATCCCCAAAAATGTATACAGCAAGGCAGACTCCATGAAGGGCAGAGAGAAGGATCGTCAAACCAATTATCATCCCAGGAAGTGCAGTCAACCTTAGCCAACGTGAATTCCTGTCCTGAAAATTTGCCGCTATGGGAGGTATGAACCCAGCGATGATAGCAACGGTGCCAGCGATGATACCACAGAGAGCACGACGGTTGCCAACGTTAGTCAATTGACTCTGTATGAATCGTCGGAGACTCTGCTCGAGCATCCGCCGAACTTCCTTCTCGGCATCACAGAAAATTGCGGGGTGCGGATGGTCATCTTGATCATAAAGAAAGGTGAGGGTAGAAAGAGGAAGGGTAAGTTCATAATTGGCTCTGGGAGCAAAAAAGGTTTGTTTGGCGCGAGAATAAAACATGTTGAGACGAGATGCGGTTGTGGAAGCGAAAGCAGCATCATCAGGGGAATTGCATTGCTTCTGCCATGCAGCGTAGCGGACACGATAATCTTGAAGCCAAAGGATGAAATAACTGAGAATCGATTTAATGAGTATTTGGTGACGTATTTTTACGGAGTGCGTACAGATTTTCCGGGCACAATTCGACATACAATAACCATTCCTCAAAGTCCTTCAGACCAAGAGGTGGGAGATGTCTCCGGTCGAGTACATCGTCGAGACAGACATCAAAAAGGGGAGTCACACTGAAAGACCGGACCTTCCCAATGGCAGGGGGAGGGTGGCAGAGCCGGTAAGGAAAAGATAGCAAGGACCTGAAAGATAGCTTGACAGTGACAGGTTGTGTCTGAGTAGCAACCATCACTGTGAGCGAGATGCAATCTGTTGAAGTATTTGATACTTCAGCTAGACCCAGTTAGAGACTATATAATCAGGCATCCACAAGGACTCACCTTGAGCTCAAAGACAGCTAACTCCGAAATATCACCATCCAGAAAATTTCTTTTTGTGTCTCACAATGACTGTTTCTGATGTCTGCCAATTCAATGATCAGTATTACGTACTCGTCACATATAGGGGAAAGCTTTTTTTTCTCGTCAAACCACGAATTAATCTACAAGACAAAGGGTGCTTGATCACAGTGTCTGTGATACATGTAAAGGCAGCTAGGAAAATTTCCAGGAAATTCTCAGTAAGACCCACCAGGGATAGGGGTGTTAGAAAATCACAAGGAATGATGGATAAGCAGCCGCAGTCAAACCCCAATCAATGTCCGACTTTATTTTGATAACACCAAAGTCACAGAAACCCATAAGATCAAATGCGGAATAACATTCCTGTATATTGGTTCTAATTTCTAATGTAGGTTCACCACCATAGAATTAGATGCCTTGAGTCATCTAGATAACCAGGAATTCGTCTTCATCCTTTCGGAAGTACCCTACGGAAGTGACAACTTCTGACTGGTCTCCTGCACTTGTGGTAAGACTGATGTCTCCACCATGTTCTTGAGGTGGGGAAGGAGAGAATCTGCAAGGATCATTGCATCCTTTCGTTTACTCTTGAGACACGCAGCGATGACCATTGCGCAGCATGGGTAATCATGTTTGACATGCCCGAGCTTGTAGACATTGAAAAGGCGCGTTACAGTGATGACGAACCCAATCGGTTGTTTGTTGTATGTCGCACTGAGCATTTCACGAGCACCATCCACTGTGAGAGGCACGTTGTACTTTCCAAAATCGCCGAATAATTCCAAGGCATATTCTGGTTTATCAAGGTATAGGCATCGCCCTGATAGAAAAGATTAGCAGAATGACAGAGATTCATGTTCGGAAGCGTACTTATGAAGGCATGAGAGAAAGTACTGTCAAAGTTGAGACCCATGTCTCTCCAGAGAGGGATCATCTGCATGACCTTCCTCAGTTGCTCTTCGGTCTGACAAAGGGCCAAGGTACGAATCCAGGTTGATTTCCTGATAGGAGGATGGCGAATATCCGGTTTGTGACCGAGTCGCGGTTTCATGAATTCGACATTCTTGTTGAAAAGCTGGACTTTATGGTCTGCATTTCTCGCACACACAGATATTCTCCTAGTCCTTTTCCGTCGGTCAGCAGCTGGTGATGCAACTTCCTTTGGCGCAGCTGTTTTCGCAGGTTGGGACTCAAGTTGAGGGGCAGATTTGACGGCGACGTGTTTCGACTGGGCCTCTGCGCCCTCCGGCGCTTTCGACAGCGTAAGCCTGTCCTGGTTCTTTGGATCAAATTCGACCTTTTCTGATGCGTCTGGCTGCGGTTTTTCTGTGACTGATTTTCTCTTGAAAAGTCTATTAAACCATGATTCCTGTGCTGATCGACAAAATGTTAATCCTGAAAAAAAAGTCACAACTTGGAGACAATTTACTGCAAGCGGTCGTGTTTATTTTCCTTGATGAGCCCGGAGCAATGATTCTGTTGCAGGCTAAGTGCAAAGCTTGACGGGCCAGAGCACTGGCCATGATGAGCAACGCCAACACGTCAAAATTTGAAAACTTAAGCACGTGACCTTGTACTTCTGTGCTCCTCATTGAACCCCTACTGAACGTGGTTACCTAAGATTCAAATTTCACAACAAGGTGTTGGAGGAGAAGACATATAAAAATTAATTATGTGATCCTCTCAGCAACTTGGAGTGTTTAGTTAATCGTACGACGGTAAGACTGCTCAGTCAGGAGAGAGATATACTAGTCTGGGACGATAGAAACTGAAATATGTCATGTGCATTATACAGGCTCGCACGACGCTCATATTTCAACAGAAGGGACTGATTTGACATAACCACAATTGTCTGCAATTGCTTATCTGTTATCTTATATGGTTTCATTATCTGCTCTTATCTGGACGGGCCCCGGGAAACTCTTGTGGCGACCCGACCTACAGCGACCCGATCAAGGTTGCTTGTAACCGCAGAGCATAATAGTCAAGTTGCCTGTTTCAGCAACGTCTTGTGGATCTAAGGGCCCAGTAAAGCAAACAATCTCTTTCAAAGAACGTCGCGAAGTTGTGTTCTTCGAGAATTGACAGGTCACACAAACTGGATGATTTTAATTTCTTATTTGCCTATATCCTTCGCTCTGTTTCTGGCAAGCTAAAATCCTGTTTTGATAACAAAGGGTCTGATAGAGGTATATCGCACCTCGATCAAATGCACACTTGTCGATCCTTATACATTCTCACGGTCACTTCGTTCGTTAGCATCACTCGTTAAATGAAGCAGTCACCAGTTTCTGAGAGCAGTAACTGGTCTCGAACTCCCACTTGTGGTTGGGACGCGTTTCAATGCATCCAAATTGCATGAATCGGGATGTATTACCGGAGGACACGGAGAACAATGATGGTAACAATCGGGATTTCCTCTTTCGATATAAAGTGATTATTTCCGATAAAATAACACCTGATAACCCTTGATAAGACTGCGCGGCACTGATAAAGATTACGTTGGAAACATTAGTTTCCCTCTGTTTTCAGCCTAATGAGCTCTTGACGACTCAACATATCATGATCAAAAGGACAGATACTCTGAGCCTGGGTGGCACGAATTTAAAGGTAGGAAAACTAGACCCTCGGTTCTGTACTTTTCTTGGCTTACCGCAAAACAACAGTCTTTATCAATTTCTGACCGGGAACTCACACGGCACTGATAAGAGGTCTGGTGTGAGGACATGCTTATTGGACGATAGCAAGAACTACTTGCGCTGAATCAGCAGGATATGTTGTGTCCAGACGGCACCCTATGGTGGCAGAAAATCAGGGACATACGATATTGAATGGTATATATAGCTGACATGAGGGTATTCGAAATTTTCGACTACCTAACCCTTCCACAGTTTTTTCATTCCTTTCTAGTTGACATGGTCAACGTCACGTTCGACACGTGTAATTAAAACATTATCTCATGTCCTCGCCATGGAATAACTTTTTTTTCCAGCCCAACAGCTCGTTTATACGGACTCCGACACTGGGCAGCTCATCACTTATGGCTTGGGTGATATTGTATGGGTATTAACATCCACTGCTCTTGTGTGGATCATGATTCCTGGCGTTGGATTCTTCTATTCTGGCTTGCTGCGTAGGAAAAATGCCTTGTCGATGATTTTCGTCAGTCTACTCGGTACAGGAGTAGTTTCGTTCCAAGTAAGTGCCGGCCCTCTCCTTTCAGCTATCCATTATTAATCCTCGAAATATAATACCAGTGGTTTTTCTGGGGATACTCACTTGCCTTTTCTGACAACGCGAGTCGGTACATTGGCACCCTTCGTATGTCATTTTCTTTTCAGGAAAGATCAACCCTCTCACGTATGAGCAATAGGATACTTTTGTCTCAAAGGCGTTCTTGGTCAACCATCTGTTGGTAGCCCACGCATCCCTGGTTTAATGTTTGCAATCTACCAGTCTATGTTCGCCGCTATCACGTATGTGTTTGATCATATATTGTTTATTAGACATCTCACCAGTCAACAGCGCTGTCCTCGCCGTTGGTGCGACTGCGGAGCGTGGACGTCTTGGCCCTCTCCTTGTCTTCATTTTTGTTTGGTCCACTCTCGTATATGATCCTGTTGCATGTTGGACATGGAATCCCAATGGCTGGTCATTTAGATTGGGTGGTCTCGATTTCGCCGGAGGTACCCCTGTTCATATTGTCTCTGGAACTGCTGCTCTCGCCATTAGCGTCTACTTGGGAAAACGCCGTGACTGTGGCGTTGAGCATCTGGCGTATAAGCCTCACAATACCACACATGTCGTGATTGGCACCGTTTTCCTCTGGTTCGGTTGGTTCGGCTTCAACGGTGGTTCCGCCCTTGCTGCGAATCTCAGGGCTATTCAAGCTTGCGTCGTTACTAACCTCGCTGCTTCTTGTGGGGGGATGACCTGGATGCTCTTGGTAGGTCCATTTTGTCCAGATTGAACCCTCAGATAGATAGACGTCATCTTAGGATTATCGCATTGAGAGGAAGTGGTCTGCAATTGGTTTTTGTACTGGGGCTATCGCAGGCTTGGTAGCCATTACTCCTGCCTCGGGTTTCGTTGGTTCTCGTGAGCCCTTTGCCTTGATCTATGGCTATAGCTTGGTATCTCATAACTGACTAGCCGCTGCCGTCCTATTTGGTATTCTTGCTGGAACCATTTGTAATTTTGCAACACAGCTCAAATTTATCTTCGGCTACGACGACACTCTCGACGTGAGTTTTTCACCCTTTTTGATTGAGCGACATCTTATTGTTGATCATCTAGATATTCGCATCTCATGCTGTCGGCGGTGTAGTCGGTAATATTCTCACTGCCTTCTTTGCCCAGGCAAGCATTGCTGGAGCAGATGGTATGACTGTGATTCCTGGAGGTTGGCTTGATCACAACTGGGTGCAACTTGGATACCAAGTTGCGGAATCCTGTGCTGGCATGGCTTATTCATTCGTCATGACGGTAGGTCAGTTTTCCTCATTAAGACAGTCTAATCATCTGTGAAATAGAGTATCATTCTTTGGGCCATGCATTCAATCCCCTGTCTTCGTCTTCGTGCTTCTGAAGAAGCTGAAATTCTGGGTATCGATGATGCAGAGATGGGTGAATTCGCGTACGACTATGTTGAGTCCGAACGGGAAATCAGTCCTAGCGCCAAAGCCACGAATGATAACGAGAATTTCATCCGGGAGCACGGCCAACATAAATCAGGCTCAGGTATAGTTGAGGAAAAGCTTGTGCGCTCTGCTTCTTAGTTCTTATTTATCATATCTAGACCTGCTCTTTTGTATTCTAGTACTTGGTGTATTTTCTCTTGACTCTCAAAGGTTCTATATCTTTTACTGAGGCATTTAATCTTGGCTAGTAATAAAGACAATGCAGCATTGCATTGATTCAGGGATTTGAATGGAACTGAGACAAGCATTGGCCACGGAGGCACAGTGAGTAGAAATAGGCCCATGCTGAGGAACGGACTGTGCACATCCTGTTATTGTCATTTCCATTTTCTTGATTTCAGTCGTATATCTTGCATATCACATCAGGAAACTGGTCTAACTGTTCTATTTTCATTGTGATAAGTAGAAAATCAGCCCACAATATGGTTCAATAAGTAGAAGAAAAAAACCCCTCCATTTGTTGAATCAATAAAACGAGTCCATAAGTGATTGAAGTGATCTCAAAGAAAGTTCACAGCGACTCAGGAAATATATATATATATATAATGATCACGAGGACCAAAAATAAGAATCTGATCCTAGAGATAGCTCAGCTACAGCTTGAATACTGTAACCATGCAGGTATATCATTCACAAGGCAAACAGATCATCCATTTCTGCATGCTAAGTCGTGGACAGGAGAATAATACTAAATGACAATTTCGCTCACTACGGACTCAAAGTGTATCTTTATCCCTGTATAACGCTTAACCCTGGTCCAAGCAGTGTTCTCAATGAGCCATCAGTCAAAAAACTGTCCGCCGTTAACAGATATCTAATGGCCATAGACCTGTCAAGATAGAGTGGGAAATACTGGAATTCACTTACTGTTTGCCCCGTGGTGAAAGAGGAATCCTTAGATGCTAAGTACGATACAAGGTGAGCAACTTCTTCAGGCTTTCCAACTCTTCCGATAACTGTCTTTTCAGCTTCCTAAAGCAGTATGAACATGTGAGCCCCTGCCGAGATACGAGTCTTACGCGATGGAGGAGTTTTTCTAGTTCGTCCGAATTGAAAATAAACGATTGCACTATATCCTATTCAATGTGACGATCAATTTTGTTTGGTGCTCGCTCACGTATAGGGGTTTTGACTGGACCTGATATACCATAGGGAGTCAATGTTTGCAGGCAAAACCGATTCAGAATGGCATACCGGGTGCATAAGCATTGACAGTGATACCATGCTTCCCGAGTTCTTGAGCTGCATGATTCAGAATTGATAACATCATATCCTGTCTTTAGTCACAGACGAGTGCCTACCTGCACTCTGGGTTAGGCCCCTGACAGCGAACTTCGAGGCCGAATATGATGGGGCAAAACCCACGCCTGTCAAGTTTCCAAAGACTGCACATAATGTTATCGAGTACGTTCAACATACCTTGTTTTGATGTCACGGAGGCAGCACCAATAATTCTTCCACCTCTTCCTTGAGCGATCATTGCCTCAGCAGCGTATTTATAACAGAGATAGACACCGCGAGCGTTGACGGACATGGTTTGATCCCAGTCATCGACAGTTCCCACTGCACTTTCTATGAGTTCTCATAGAGAGAGAGATACGAGAGGTTATTACAAACGTCTGACCGGGCAGGACGTATGATTCCTGCGTTCGCCACCATCTGGAAGATGTGAACCTCATGTCACGGAACACTGAAGGAACGCTGAAGGTTGGGAGCCTCACCACGTGTAAACCACCTAGACTTTGAATCGTGTCATTGACCATTTTCTTTACTTCGCTCTCTTGAGATACATCTGCTGGGTGTATATACGCACGTCTCCCGCTGGTAGAGATTTCTCGATGCAGTGCGTCCAACGCTGGCATCTGAGAAGACAAATCGTTAAGGGCGATGTCGAAACCATCTTTGGAAAGGCGGCGAGCGATCGCTTGCCCAATGCCTCTTGAAGCACCTGTCACGATTGCAATCCCCAATGTCATTCTCAATGAATGGGGAAATATACGGGGAGTTCCTCTTATCTTCCCTGAAATTCTTTCTCATGCCAATAGGAGACTGAGTCAGCCTCACACAGGGCAGTCTTCTATTCTCAATGAATCAGTTCTATGGTTCTCATGTAGACGACTGAATCAGAAACATCACCTCAACTATTGGTCTGTCATGCGATAGAAGAATCATTTTTTGTGCACTATATCCAAGATAGCGCTTTGACACCTGTTAAGATGTCAACTAGGTACAGTCAGTACTTGTAAATAGTCCAGAAAATATAACAATATTTACCTCAGCCCTTGAACTGCAGAACTGAGGTGTGAAGAAGCCATAGTACCTGAAGTGTCCTCTAACCTACTGATGACAGCCATTAGTGATAAGAAGATCAAGAGACTTGAGACGAATAAGAAAATAACCGAGGAACACAGAACCATAACAACAACATCATTGGTATCTGACAGATATCCTTTCTTTTTTTTTAGCTGCAGTGATTGTTCTAACAGTTAGGCAACCAGTAGAAACAAGTGGGTCATCACATTATTGAAAATGGATCCCAGCGGCTATAGCCCCGCTGCCCCTGAAGCTTGGGCGTTGTCAGTAGAGTACTACTATGTATCTGACTCACTGTGTCTTAGCACTTGTTTGCTTGTTGTGGCATATAGGTACAGAATGCACACACTCTACCCTACATGTATCGCTTTGTCAAGATGACAGCTCAGTGTAACGTAAAATGACACTACCTAAATTGCCACGTCACAGCCGCGTTACCATCGTTTGACACCTGACAAGGTTCTATGTCAGGGTCCCGCATAGCCACTCACGGTGTTTTAACCACTTTGGACATTTAAAGCGAATAAGTCACTTCTATTCGGACTGTGACCAAGCACCATGTAATAAATTGGTGGATTAAAAAAATATATCTAGCAATTTGTGCTTCAGGATGATGATCTTGTACAATCTCCTCATCATCCAACTTGGGCAGGGAGCTGACCAACGTCACGCTTTGCCATTGAAGCCGTGTCTGATTGGTTGATCCCAATCAACGCATCGAGTAATGACCCTGGCTCGACGCAAGCGACAATTCTCATGCGGAGTTGATGTTCCTAAGTGTGACAGATGTGACTAGCTAAAATGCGTGAAGACCCTGAAAGTGGCTTAAACCACCATAGGGGATGGTATAAAGTAATGAGTCTCAGGGGTCACCTATCAAGGTAGGGAGGGAAAAGTAACTACCCGTTCTTATATCTACCCAGTGTCTCGTTATTTACATTCCTGCCAAAGGGAAAATATATCATTAGTGTCACGATGAGGCGATATAAAGGTTATCATATTTCATTGCGTTGATGTAATGACTCGGGTGCGGCAGTACACTTTCAGAGTCCCGATCTACCATATCAAGGACTGACAATGGGATATGAATGATGTGGGCGTGACAATATCACAAGGATAGGACGTTCAAATGCTTAGAATTGAAACTCCATGCGTTCGTTGCTACGCGAATATGAAATAATGAGAATCACAGAGAAAGTAGACGAATTGGAAAGAGATGCAGACGGCACGGATGCCAAAATACTAAAATTACTCCCATACGACACCCGGGAAAGAGTCTTGAGTCTTGCGGTACTTACTGTCCCTACAGTCATTTCGCCCACTTGAAGGTAGTGCCACTCTTTCATCCTCCAAGTCAAGCTGCACAATCATGACCGTACCTCATATTTGTTGACCTGTACATCCATATCTATGTCAGGAAGAATATAGAACAATTTGACTACTGAGGAACAGTACGTTATTGGGTACCAATGACAATTACAGCGTTCCAATGGTTGATGACTTGACGATCACGCATGACAGACCCGGTTATGTGTTGTTACCGCGGACTGTATATGTACACCGCGTAATAAATTGTTGAACAAAAACTTGATACACTCAGTGCGACAGACCGGTGAAACCCGGACAGTCTCATTTCCGAATAGCATGAGAATATTTTCCAATGGGGTCAAAAGAACACGGCCTGCCTGTAACTCACTCCCAGGCCAGGCCAACTTGACAGTTAAATGTCTGCCGTGTAAGGAAGATATGTTCACCCACTTTTTCTTCTTTTCATGGAGGCCCTCAAGAAAGCATTTGAAGACAAGAAGGCCAAGGGATGTTCATTTTCTCGTATTTTTACTTGAGTTTCATCCCGCAACCATTAGGGCTCTGCCGCTTTCATAGCTTTTGTCACTGCTGGTTATCCTACCAAAGATGACACTTTGTCTATCCTGCTAGCAATGCAATTCGGAGGGGCCGATATAATTGAACTCGGTGTGCCCTTCTCAGATCCCGTTGCAGATGGACCTATAATTCAAAAATCAAACGCAGTCAGTGCTAACAACGCTCTACTGCTACCGGCTCATACCTCTTCAGATTTCTCTCAAAAATAGAACTGACTATTCAACTGTTCTAGCTCTTCTGAGGGCTGCTCGGGACAAAGGTCTCGTCGTCCCTGTTCTGCTTATGGGTGCAGTATGAATTTTGATCTTTGACATGAAAAGTTTCAATGTCCACCCAGGCTACTATAATCCCCTTCTGGCTTATGGAGAGGATAAAGCTATTCACGATGCTGCCACCTCAGGAGCTAATGGTTTCATCGTGGTCGATCTTCCACCTGAGGAGGCCGTCGGATTTCGAAAGAAGTGTGCTAACATGCAGTTCGTAATTCCTGCCAGTTGTCGTCTATTCATACTGATCCTGGTTAGACTTTCATATATACCATTGATAGCACCTTCAACAACACTCGAGCGCATAAAATATCTATGCTCAATCGCTGATACTTTTATCTATGTAATTTCCAAGGTACCGTCTCTCTATTTCACCCTCAATGTGCTCATGCTCATATAATTTGTATGAACAGATGGGAACTACAGGATCTTCTGAGGGAAGAAAACTCAACGCTGAGCTTCCAGTTATTTTGTCGCGTATTCATTGTTTCACGCATTTACCGCTTGCTGTAGGCTTTGGAGTAGCGACTCGATCTCACTTTGATTATGCCGTAAAAGCTGGAGCAGATGGGGTAGTCCTTGGCAGCAGGCTCGTCCAGATCATTGATGAGTCCCCTCGTGGAGAAATTGCAGACAGAGTCGAAAGATGTTGCCGACAGATTTCTGGCAGAGGCGAACCACTCCGTCTTCGTTCTCTATTTCCTGCGACATCGCAGGACACAAGTCAAAATCAAGCCATTGGATCAATTAAGACTCCTGGCCTACCCTCGCGATTCGGAAAATATGGGGGTCAATATGTTCTGGAGCCGCTCGTGGATTGCCTGGTAAAGTTAGAAGCGATGCATGAATCGGCGATGGCCGATCCCGGATTCTGGAAGGAATTCCGTAGTCACTTTGATTACATTAATAGGCCATCCGATCTCTATCTTGCTAAGAATCTTACAGAGGATGTTGGTGGTGCCAACATCTGGCTCAAGCGCGAAGATCTGTATGAGTGTCTCCAATCTCTGTTTCACTTGCAACTAATATGTTCATTGAGGAATCACACAGGGTCACACAAAATCAACAATGCTCTCGGGCAGGTTCGTCATAAGACCAGACTCGGAGAAGGAAAGAAGGACTTAAATCGCTTTTAGGTCCTTTTGGCCCGCAGATTAGGGAAGAGCCGCATAATTGCTGAAACTGGAGCTGGACAGCACGGTCTTGCAACCGCCGCTGTATGTGCAAAGTTCGGCATGGAGTGTATAGTATACATGGGCGCAGAAGATGTCCGTCGACAATCACTGAATGTTCTCGGTATACAAACACTCGGAGGAAAAGTGAGCATCTGCGCGAGTTTTCCAGCTTGACTCACACTGAATAACATAGGTTGTACCCGTCTATTCAGGCTCCTGCACATTGAAAGATGCAGTCAATGAAGCACTCCGTGATTTTGTGAAAAACCTTGCAACAACATACTACCTAGTTGGCTCTACCATTGGACCGCACCCATTTCCTACCATTGTCCGTGATTTCCAGAAAGTCATAAGTGAAGAGATCAAACAACAGCTTCATGAAGCACGGGGAAAACTCCCAGACGTCGTTGTTGCATGTGTTGGTGGTGGTAGTAATGCCATTGGTAGCTTCTACGAGTTTATCTCGGAAAAGAATGTCCGTCTTGTTGGGGTAGAGGCCGGAGGAGAGGGTTAGGCAACGTTCGCTTATCCTCCTGTTGAGCTGATCCAGACAACAGGTATTGATGGCATGAAGCATAGTGCAACCCTTACGGTGGGACAACATGGTGTTCTACATGGTACCCGGACGTACATCTTGCAGGATAAAGATGGTCAGATTTTCAGAACCCACTCTATCAGTGCGGGCCTTGATTGTCCTTATGTTGGGCCTGAGCATGCTTGGCTTAAAGACACAGGCCGTGCAGAGTATGTAGTATCTACAGACGAACAAGCCCTACATGGCTTCAGGATGCTAATACAGAAGGAGGGTATTATACCTGGTGAGTTGACTTCATGGCTTGTTCCAATTCCTCATCTTATTCCTATTAGCACTGGAATCTGCACACGCGATCTGGGAGGCCATTCGCATTGCCAAGACCCTTCCAAAAGGCAGTGATCTCGTTGTTGTGAGTTCACAATCGTATGGACTTACAAATTCTCAAAAATGTGGTTGACAGTGCCTGTCTGGCCGTGGTGATAAGGATATCGAACAAATCTCTAAGCTGATACCCTAGATTTTTATGGGATCAAGAGTACGTATTATGTTGTGTAACTTACTGTCTTATAATTTTTCTTGGTGGTTTATCTGTAAACATATGTTTAAAACCACATTTAATGCAAACTCAAGATAATGATTAGTCGGCAGAACTTTGTATTGGCTGTTAAGGTTGTAACAATATCTGTTCTAAGAGTAAAACACATTTATTTTATCCTGAATTTGAAAGTATGTTCTATCCATGACTCGAAGCTCAGGGTCAAGAGTAGACTTTAGCTTCCCTTACCTGTTGATGATACCCTGAGGGTATATCCAACCCTAGCTACACGGCTTTTAGCGGCAGACACAGGTAGATAACTGAAATAAAGATGATTTGGTCGAAGGGGATGATTAGTGTGACATCAACTCAGCGTAGATTTTTGTTGTGGTATGACCCAGATTCTTGAAGACAGCTGACATAAAATGTGATGAATGGTTTCGAATTTCGTTCCCACCCTGATAAACAGATCGTCAACTACACCTGCACTCATCTTTCCTACCTGAATTAAGCTGAACAGCTCAAGGAGTTCTTGACTATGGCAACGACAGTTGAGATTAACGATGCTTACTTCTGCTCACACATCAAAGAAGTGGTAAGTTGTCTGAGGTTCCTACAAAGGTCGGAACTTGACTATCATACCAGTGCGAAGATTGCAGTTACGATGGGAGAGAAGATAATGACGCATTCTATGGTGTGAGTCGTACTCCATTTCTTCCTTTGGTGTACATACTAATCTTCATCAAGTTTGACACTATAGATCGTGAGCCAATCGATCCTCCGAGCGTTTCCCAGAACAAGGACGGCGTTTATCAATGCAAGAAGCATGGCCAAACCAGCGAGTGTCTGAAATTCCAATCTTGT
>Ga0153947_1000786_pt1 | contig 15437 bp, 11 predicted proteins | sample TSNJ031MetaG_FD_104697 | JGI IMG/M metagenome (GOLD analysis project Ga0153947, IMG submission 104697) | Attine ant fungus gardens microbial communities from New Jersey, USA - TSNJ031 MetaG | ecosystem: Host-associated > Fungi > Mycelium > Unclassified | place: USA: New Jersey, Wharton State... | reverse complement strand
GTAGGCATAGAAGCTATCGTATCTTCCGGTGCGATGGATTTTTTCCAAAGCATCTTGGGTCCTATCTTTGAGTTCATCGGAATTCCTGAAGAATTGATTTCTTTAATACTGCTTCGACCGGTATCCGGCAGCGGCTCTTTGGTGCTTGCTGAACGTATCATGGAAAGTTCCGGCACCGACAGTTTGATCGGTCGTGCTGCTTCCGTTATGGTCGGCAGCTGTGAAACCGTATTCTATGTGCTTGCCCTCTACTTTGGCGTTACCGCAGTAAAGAATATGCGCCACGCTTTCATAGCAGGCATCATCGGCTATATCGTCGGCATCTTCGCCTCTATTTACATCTGCCGCTTTATTTAGATTTACATCTACTGCTTTATTTAGGCTTAGGTTTGCCTTTCATAAATTGATTCTATTTCTTTCGTATAATTACCGGTCTCATCATACACATACAATGGGTGGCACAATCTTAAATCTGTGCCACCATTTTTTACGCAGTGTACTAGAATAATATTCGGTTTGCTCTCCTTGTTCGGGCTCACAAAGCGCAGCGTCTTTGGCTCCAGTCTATATTTCCGGCACGTCACGCAAATGTCAACAAGCCTACTGGGTCTGTGAACCATATAAAAATCGCCCTTATCTTTTAAAAGAAAGCCTGTCGCCTGAACGAACGCTTCAAGCCCCGCAGTCGTCTCATGCCTCGCAATCATCTTTGCTTCATTATGATTTGTTAATCCACTACAGCGCTTCATATATGGCGGATTGCTTACTACCGTATCAAATGCCCCTTGCATTGCATTAAACGTCTCTTGTCTCGCATCAGCCGCTTTGTTCTCGCATAAATGCGCAACATCTCCTTGCAAAATCTTGATCCTGCCGGATAATCCGTTCAATTCCACATTTCTACATGCTCTGCTATATGAGTCGGCTTGCACCTCCAAGCCATATATTTCCGATGCATCCGTCTTATGACTTAAAATAATCGGTATAATCCCCGTTCCAGTGCCCAAGTCCATGATTCGATTGCCAGCCCTTCCTGTAGCCGCAAAATCTGCTAAAATCACAGCGTCTAAACCATAGCAAAAATCCTCAGGCTTTTGTATAAGCCTGAGGTCATTAAATCCGATTTCATCTATCCGCTCCCCTTGAAAAAGGCTTTTCTTCTGAATTTCTATTTTCAAATTACGCACTCCTAGAACATGGCAGTATCTGCGAATAAATTGCCATAATTCATCAATCAAATTAGTCTTTCAGTAAATCTTTGATTTCTTCCAGCAGTTCCTCGTCGAGATCATCCATCGTATCCTTATTGTCTTTACGATGATGCCCTCCGCCAAGCCTACTAATTTGTTGCTTTCCATACGTATAAAATTCTGTGCTCAAACGATCCGGTTTGTCTGTATCCTTATCGTCAAGAATTAAGCGTACTTTGATTTTATTTTCAAGGACATTTGTATCTGCAACGATTGCCATCCCATCCGGTGTCTTAATCTTCTCCCCCGTATCCGGCATTCCTTTTCTAAGTTCCATATAAACATCATTTTCATATTTTAGGCAGCACATCAGCCTGCCGCAGATGCCTGAAATTTTAGTCGGGTTCAATGACAAGTTCTGAACCTTTGCCATCTTAATTGAAACCGGCTCAAATTCTGCAAGCCACGTATTGCAGCACAAACCCTTACCACAAGTTCCGATTCCGCCTAACATCTTGGCTTCATCCCTTACACCGATCTGCCGAAGCTCTATTCGCATTTTAAATATGCCTGCCAGGTCTTTTACAAGTTCTCTAAAATCCACTCTTCCATCTGCTGTAAAGTAAAAGATAATCTTACTATTGTCAAAAGTGTATTCCACATCGATGAGTTTCATAATCAAGCCATGTTTATCCACTTTTTCTTGGCAAAGCTGCAATGCTCTTTCTTTCTTGCGTACGTTATCTTCATGCTGAATCACATCGTTTGCATCAGCGATTCTTATAATCATCTTCAAAGGCGAAACAATCTCTCCCTCTGTAACTTCTTTGGCATTCATGGCAATCGTTCCAAACTCCATACCTCTGGCAGTCTCCACAATTACATTGGTTCCGATACTTACTTCGAATATATCCGGGTCGAAATAATATACTTTACCGGCATTTTTAAACTTTACGCCTACAACTTTTACCATTATCTATCCTCCAATTTCAATAATCATATTCTTAAGGGCGTATCCAACTCCGATGCCTCTTTGCAGATTACGCCGTGCTTGTTCAATGCTTGCAACTGCCCTATAAATTTCTTCTTTCCGATATAGCTTACTTTTGTCACTATCTTTCGTCGCCAAATCGCCGTAAATCCGTTCAAGTGCATCCAGCAACCTATATCCGCTTTCTCTGCTTTCAGTAAACTCAGACAACTTCACCTTGACTTGATAAAAAGGTTCTCCTTTTAACATCATATCTGCGAGCTGTCCCGCTGATTCGATTATTTCCGCATAAGCATCTGTTCCAAAATATTGTAGCCTATAAACCACACATCTAGACAGGATGGTTGCAATCAAATTCTCAATATTTTCTGACAGCAAAATGATAATCGCATTTCCAGCAGGCTCCTCCAACGTCTTCAGCAACCTGTTTTGTGCACGTGGAGTCATCGTATCTGCATCTTTTATAATCGCAATGTTTCGCTCTCCTATTAATGGTCTTTTTCGAAGCTTCTCCTGTAAGTCAATGATAACCTCATCCTTAATGCTTCTCCCGTCTGCCTCCACATATAAAATATCCTCATGATTTCCATGGCTGATCTTATTACATGTGCTGCAGCGATCACAGCCGACACCCTTCTCCTCTGGACACAATACCGCCTTTATAAAGCACTCCGCGACCAACACCTTATCTATACAGGTGTCTCCTTCAAAGATATATGCGTGAGAAATGTTGCCGCACAGAGCTATATTCTTCAATCTTGCTATTAACTTATCATTTCCCTTTATATCATCAAAGGTCATACCTTTATACCCCTTGTTTATAGAAATTTACGACTGCTTTAAAAGTCGTTCGATATGATTTCTTATCTCTCTGCTGACCTCGCTGATCGTTCTGCTTGCATCAATGCCAACAATTCTTTCCGGAAATAGCTTTTCCAGCTCCATGTATCCTCTAAAAACTTCATTGTGAAATGCAATTTTTTCCAATTCCATCCGATCCTGTTCGACCTTCTTGATTCTGCTCTTGCCAATGCTCGGGTTAAGCTTCATGAGAAATGTAATATCGGGCATACATCCTGCGACAGCATATTGATTAACAATCGATACGCATTCTCCCAAGTTTCTTCCATATCCCTGATAAACGATGCTAGAATCCACAAAGCGGTCACAAATAACAGTTTCTCCTCGTTCTAATGCCGGCTTTATGACTTCTGCAACATGCTGTGCCCTTGCGGCTGCATAAAGAAGCATCTCCGTCATCGCATCCATCTCAGTATTATTTTTATCTAAAATGATCCCTCTGATAGTCTCGCCGATTGCAGTGCCTCCCGGTTCTCTTGTTAAGAGTGCCGAATAGCCTTTTCTCCACAAAAACTTTCGTAAAATTTTGATTTGCGTTGATTTTCCAGACCCATCAGGTCCTTCTATTGTGATAAATAAACCCTTTGCCATACTGAAACTCCCTACCGCGATTTTTTAGTTACTTCGTCGATCAGCTTTGAAATTAAAATCCCTGCAATATATAAAACGGGAACACACAGCAATGTTACAAATATTATTTTTACAACGTGCATACGTATCTCTCCTCGCCCAATTACGGTGAAATATTCTTGCCCTGTCCATGTTCAACATCAAGGAATCTTTATCTAAGAATTGCTGCCCGCAGACCGACCACGGGGGATTCTGATGAAATATTCTCAGCTTGTCGGTGAAATATTCTCAGCTTGTCTTAGTTGAACCGTCAAGGAATATTATAACATATGTTTTGCAATAAAAGAAGAAGCTATCAAAGATAACTTCTTCTTTTCAAACATTTCAAACACAGTATTGTGGAAAACAGACCGCCAAGATGTGCAATTTATTCGCAGATAGTTCCTTATTACGAGTCACTATCAAATACTGCACCCGGGTTCAGAAGGTTCTTTGGATCAAATACGCCCTTAATCCCTTTCATCAAAGCCAATTCGCTTTCGCTCTTCTGCAATTTTAAATCTTTCACCCTTATTTTTCCAATACCATGCTCCCCTGTTATCGTACCATTATAGCTGAAACAGGCATCGTACATCTTACGTTTTAACTCCTCTGCATAAGAAGGCGCCTTTCCATCTATGTATAAAATATCATTGTGAACATTTCCATCTGCAATATGAGCTACAATATTTGTATTTGTATTGTATTGGGCTGCCAGTTTTTTTAAATCTGCTATAAAATCAGGAACTTCTGAAACGGGTACTGCCATATCAAATGAGTCGTAGATCGTCTCTTTTATAAACTCATAATGCTGGCTTCGAACTTGCAGCAGTTCATCCTGCTCCTTTTTTTTGCCTGCAAAAAGTAAATCATAAGCTTGGTTTTTCTTACATATTTCGTTGATTTTCCTGCATGTATTGTAAAGCGCATCCTCTGAATTTTCCGAAAGGATAATCAATAGATCCGCTTTCCCCTTTTCCGCCTGCCATTTCAGCCCCAGCATCTCTGCTGTTCCTGTGAAGAGATACTTATCCATGTATTCCACTGCCAAAGGAAGATATCCACTCTTCAAGATATCCATCACTGCCTGACAGGCATCAGAAATTCTTTCAAAAGGTGCCACAAGAGTAGCTGTATAATCATCCTTCGGATAGATCTTCAGCCATACTTTCGTGACGACTGCCAATGTGCCTTCACTGCCTAGGATTAACTGCAGAAGGTTATACCCTGCATTGTTTTTTGCTAGTTTCCCTCCTAGCTTAAGTATCTCACCATTTGGCAGCACGACTTCCAATCCCATAATGTGCTTACGCATGACACCATGACGTACTGCCCTGGCTCCTCCTGCATTGGTTACAGCCATGCCGCCCATTTGGGCACCTTCATCTCCAGGATGCACAGGAAAACTTAAACTATCGTAATTCTCAAGCTCATCCAAAAGATCCATTAATGTAACGCCTGCTTCCAGTTCAGCCACCATATTTTTATCATCAATTTCAAATATGCGGTTCATTCTCTCCATAGATATAATAATACTTTGAACTACAGGGGTGCAGCCTCCGCAAAGACCCGTACCACCACCTCTGACTACTACGGGAATGTCAAACTCGTAAGCCAGCCTCAAAATAGCAGCTGTCTCTTGTGTATCATTTGGTTTTACTACAATTGAGTTTTTATCTGCAATCGGTCTGTATGATTCTTCCACTTCATCATAAATGTAAGATTCCAATTGATCCGTCCCGGTTAATACAAAATCATTTCCTACAATGGTTGCCAACTTGTCTATTACTGCCTTTTTCATACTATATTCACCCCCTTGACCACTGTTTTGTAAGCTCTGGCACAACTTCATATAAATCACCTACAAATCCATAATCCGCAATCTTAAAGATCGGAGCAGAGGGGTCTGAATTCACAGCAATAATCAAGCCGGATTCTTTCATCCCTGCCAGGTGCTGCGGTGCACCAGATATCCCGCATGCAATGTACACTTTTGGTTTGACCCTATTTCCGCTATACCCTACCTGCTGTGCACTACTTGCCATTCCTGCGTCTACAAGCGCTCTGGAGACTGCTACTCTGCCACCAATCACCTGAGCAAGTCCTTCAAGAAGTTCGATATCCTCTTTCTTTTTTATTCCTCTGCCTCCCGCTACAATGACCTGTGCTTCAGTAATGTCCACATCTCCCAATGATACCATCTTTTCGATCACCGATTTGCCATTTGCTTTGCATATTAATGGAACCTCTATCACATTTTTGCAGAGGCATTCATTTTTTTCTGCCTCCTTGAATTCTTTATAGCGTACCGTCGCCATCTGTGGATTTCTGATTGTTTTTATATGGGCAAAAAGATTGTCGCTGAATGCAGGGCGAATCTGAACCAAACGTCCCTCTTCATCAATTGTCAAGTCTGTACAGTCAGCTGTTAGTCCTGTTTTTAAAGCAGCTGCTACTCTAGGCGCTACAGAACGCCCAAAGTTTGTCGCCCCTATCAGCACGACTTCCGGTTTTTTTTCATTTATAAATCCAACAATATTTTCTTTAAACAACACTTCTTCTGGAAGCGAAAATACGTCAGATTTCATGTGATAGACTGTCTCTGCCCCTCTATAATTCAACTGCGCCGAATCTACACCTTCCGGCGCAAGTAATAAACAATTTAAGGAAACGCCCAATTCCTCCGCCAGCTGCTTCCCCTTATTTAAAAGTTCATAACTGACTTTGTGAATCTCTCCTAAGTATTGTTCTGCAATAATTAAAATACCTTTGTATGCACTCATGATCCTACCTCGCAATAATGCCTCTGTTAGAAAGCTCCTCTGAAACAACGATTATAAATTCTTTGGAATCCCCGCGATATAAGCTTCCTTCTTTTTTTGCTTCTTCTGGTATTACAATTTTCGAGACTTTTGTAGGCGACCCCCTTAACCCGACTTCCGCCTCGGAAATATCTAAATCTCTTAATGATAGGGTTTGTAATTCAATTTCCAGAGACTCCAATTTCCTGTCAAGAACAGGGAGCTTAGGTCTACTTATATTTTTTGTTACACTTAAAAGTGCCGGCAACTCCATTGTCCTATATTGTTTTTGTCCGCACAAATTTTCAATTACTACTTGTACCTTATTTTCTGTTAACTGTAAGATCTCCTCTACGTAATATGCGTGAGGTAAATTCAAAACCTCAGCTACTTCTGCTCCCACCTGCGCTGTGTCTCCATCAACTGATTTTTCACCGCAGAGAATCAAGTCATATCCGCCCAGTTTAACAATCGCAGCAGCTAAGGTTTCCGCAGTTGCATAAGTATCAGCTCCCCCAAAGTTTCTATCCGTCAGGAGGACTCCCTGATCCGCTCCTCTTGCATATGCATCCTTTAACGATTTTGCTGCTCCCAGTGGTCCCATAGTGAGAGCGGTGACCACTATATCATCTCTGCCATCCTTGATATCCAATGCCGCCTGTAGTGCATTTTCATCAAAAGGATTCAACTCTGCGGCAGCAGAAGAACGGTCAACCCGACCACTATCACTGTCAAAACGTACTTTCTCCATATCAGGAACTTCTTTAATTAAAACAAGTATGTTCATAGTCTATCTCCCATCTTTTGGGTTTCATTATTTTTACCAAATTTTGGTCTCAATTAGTTTTACCATATTTTGGTTTCGATTGGCTTTTTTGATCTTACATTTACCTATTTATCACTTTTTCATTTTTATCATTTCTTTCATTTTTATCACTTTTTTCGTTTTTATCGCTTTTTTCGTTTTTATCGCTTTTTTCATTTTTATTACTTCCCAATCTTATAATCTTGAATTTTTATACATTTTCATATAAAATGTTACAAGGTACTAATTTAACAGTGACGGGGGGAAATACATGTACACTTTAACTGATAATGAAAAAAATAAAAAGACATCTCAATTAGTCATCGAACATATTCAAACAATGATCATGGACGGAACTCTTAAAGCAGGGGATCGTCTTCCGCCAGAGCGAGAATTGACAGAAGCATTTGAAATCGGTCGTCCTGCTCTACGGGAAGCCTTGAGAGCCTTGGAAGTCCTCGGTCTCATTGAACGGCGCCACGGTTTGGGCAACTATATTACAAATGATGTTGGAAACAACTTTTTTAAGCCCCTTTCTCTTTCCTTTAAATTGGCAAACCGTAATATTAACGAAATTTTAGAACTACGGTATGCCATTGAAATCTATTCTGTACGGCAAGCTGCGAAAAAAGCAACAGCGGACGATGTTAAAAGGCTCTATTCGATCCATGAAGAGATGCTAACCGCAGAAACAAGTGAAAAAAAGGCAGAATATGATTGGAAGCTGCACTTTGAAATCGCAAATATATGTAATAACAGCCTCATTATCAATACCTTTGAAAATGCTTCCTACCTTTTCAATCATTTTATTGATCAAACAGTCAGAATGTCCAATTTTCCCAAAGACTCTATAGAACGCATTTATGAGGAACATCTGAATATAATCAATGCAATAGAAAACGGTGATGGCGAACTGGCCGCAGCCTGTCTCAACAGACATTTAGGGAATATCGATCCAGCTTTACTTCACGAAATTTAATGAGGCAAGGGGGTTTCCCCTCGCCATTTTATATTATCCGATGGTTAGAAACCGATGAGCATATCAAACAAATTGGTAAGCAGTACGATAATCGGTATGCTGATGATTGTTTTTTCAAGGAAAATAACAACTAGATCGAAGAGTTTTACAGGCATTTTTGAACTCAGCATAATGGAACCCACTTCGCTCATATAAATGATCTGTACTAATGATAGTACCCCAATAATGAAACGTGTTTTTACGGAAACAATATTGGCGCAGATAACTGCCGGAACAAACATATCTGCAAAACCAACAACCGCACCGGGAGCTGCTTCAAATGCTTCTTCTACACCCATAAACTGCATATAGTACCCAAAAGGCAGGGAAATCCATTCAAAAATCGGTGTATATTCCGAAAGAATGAGGGCAATTGTTCCAACGAACATTGGAACAGGAAGAAGCGTAAATACAATTCCCGCAAACATGTCAACGCCCTTATACAGCAATCCTTTTAGATCCGGTCCTGTTTGGGCTCTCGTCACTGCCTGCAGGTAAGCCCATGTTGTTTTTTTGACACCCTCAGGTTCCACCTCATTTACCATATTTTCGCTTGCTTTATCATAGTATTCATCCGGATACTTGCTGCTCAACGGCCAAATTCGAGCCATAATAACAACGCTGAGAATCCCAGTTATGCAGAGAATTAAATAAAATGGTAGAAAATACTGGTCTACTCCAAGCATAGCTGCAATAACTAGGCAGAACGGAAGGGATACAGCTGAGAAACAAGTGGCGATCAATACCGATTCTCTCCCGGTATAATAACCTTCTTCATACTGTTTACTTGTGAGCATAACACCTACATTGCAGTTTCCAATCCACGACGCGAGAAGATCGATTCCTGATCTTCCCGGCAGCCTGAACAAAGGTCTAAGAAACTTTCGAATCAACGTTCCTGTATAATCCATAATTCCGTATTCCAGCAGCAGAGGAATCAGGAAAGACGCCGCAAAGAACCAAGCAATCAAAGTTCCCATAAGAGACAACATTGTAGCTCCGGTATATTCTGCCCATATCCACTCAGGACCGATCTGGAAAACGATCAGAATGGTTGTAATTGCGCCAAGGATACGGATTGTCAGATACACAGGTGTTGTAACAAAGCAGGAATTGAGAATCTTATTAGCCAAGATGACATTCGGTTTGAATATCGTAGCTATAATGGATAATATCGCTGATATAAGAACACAGATTAAAATAAGCCAGGTAGCAAATGGTGCAATGGCAGCTGCTACCCAGTTGGAAATAACACCTAATGGAATATTCATTTTTCCGTCAACAATGATTGGGCAAAGAAATACAAATGCGCCAATAAGCGATGGAATAATAAATCTGGATACTTGTTTACCTGTTGGGTTTTTAATTAGTCCGGTCAGAGGATCTACAGTGACTGCCTCAGCTACTTCAGGTTTTAAATCTTCATTCAGCTTTTCGTTTTCATTCATGGTTTTAACCTCCTATTTCACTTTTTCTGAAAGATTGAAACGTTTTCAAGTCTGTCACAGGCTTCTTTTAGCTTATCTTTTCCCACTGTCAACGCAAGTCTGATGTAGCCTTCACCGCAACTGCCGAAAGATATTCCCGGTATGGTCAGTACATGCGCTTCACGAAGGACGATATCACTGACTTCCACAGATGATAACCCTGTCTCCTTAATATTTACAAAAAGATAAAAAGTTCCTTTTGGTGACATGACTGACATATTCGGAATTCGATTGATTCGCTCTGCAGCATAGAACATGCGATCCCTGTACTCTGCGATCATCGGCGGCTGAACTTTATCTCTGTTGCGAAGGGCATGGATAGCGGCTCTCTGGGAGATAGATGGTGCAGTAAATACTACATTTTCATTGATTAATTGGACAGTTTGAATGATTTCACGGCATGCGATGATATTTCCAATTCTCCAGCCTGTCATAGTAAAGTTTTTTGAAAAGCTATTAATAATAACGGTTCTGTCTCTCATCCCATCTATTGTAACCATTGGGATAAATGCATGCTGGTAGCTGAATGCTGTGTAAATATCATCTGCAATAACGATCAGGTCGTACTTTTTTGCAACATCTGCAATTTGGCTTAATGTCTTTTCTGTCAGGCAACTTCCTGTAGGATTACTCGGTGTATTGATTACAATGGCTTTCGTTCTTTCATTAATCAAACTTTCCAGTCGATCAATGTTGATCTGAAAATCCTCTTCTTCATATGTACAAAGTTCAATCGGTATCCCTCTAGCCAACTCTACTTGCTGCGGATAAGGTGTAAAATACGGCGCCTGTAAAATAACTTCATCGCCGTCATCCAGTATCGCTTCCAATACAAGGTACATTGCAAGACAACCGCTGGCACTTATAAAGACTTCTTCATCACTGATATCGTGATTAAATTCCTCTTTATAATAGTTTATGATTTCTTTTCTCAGCTCCGGATCTCCGCGAAAATCCGTGTATTTCGTATGTCCTTTCCTTGCATCCTCAAAAGCGCCATTAATAATAATGTCATCTGTAATAAGATCGGGGTCACCAAGGCTCAGATTTATAACATCATCAAACCCCTTAGCCAATTCATCTACTTGCCCCATAGGCGTAGACTGATCCTTCCAATAACGCTTTGATACATACTTATGTTTCACATAATCACCCCCATAAATTTCCAAGGCAAGTGGTAAGACCACTTGCCTTTCATTTAATCATACTTTATTACGCTTTGCAAGCATTTTTTTTAATTTTCTAATAATTTATGGTTTGCTGTCCTTTTTATATCCTCTGCACACCCCTATTTTATATAATAGAAATGATATTTCCTATACAATAAAAAAAGAAGCCATCAAAGATAGCTTCTTTTTTACAAAACCGGCAACGTCCTACTTTCCCAGGCAGCTTCCCGCCAAGTATCATCAGCGCAAGAGAGCTTAACTACTGTGTTCGAGATGGGAACAGGTGTGACCTCTCTGCTATAGTCACCGGATATGAAGGTATACACCCTCAAAACTGAATAATGAAATTGTGCACATACACTTGAAACCATTGGTCAAGCGTTCGACCTATTAGTATCGGTCAGCTGAACATGTTGCCATGCTTACACCTCCGACCTATCAACGTGATAGTCTCTCACGGGTCTTACCATTTCTGGAGGAAATCTATTCTTGTGGGGGGCTTCGCACTTAGATGCTTTCAGCGCTTATCCCTTCCATACGTAGCTACCCAGCTATGCCCTTGGCAGAACAACTGGTGCACCAGAGGTATGTCCATCCCGGTCCTCTCGTACTAAGGACAGCTCCACTCAAATTTCCAACGCCCACAGCGGATAGGGACCGAACTGTCTCACGACGTTCTGAACCCAGCTCGCGTACCTCTTTAATGGGCGAACAGCCCAACCCTTGGGACCTGCTTCAGCCCCAGGATGAGACGAGCCGACATCGAGGTGCCAAACACCCCCGTCGATGTGGACTCTTGGGGGGTATCAGCCTGTTATCCCCGGGGTAGCTTTTATCCGTTGAGCGATGGCCCTTCCACTCGGAACCACCGGATCACTAAGCCCGACTTTCGTCCCTGCTCGACCTGTATGTCTCGCAGTCAAGCTCCCTTCTGCCTTTACACTCTTCGTGCGATTTCCGACCGCACTGAGGGAACCTTTGGGCGCCTCCGTTACTCTTTGGGAGGCGACCGCCCCAGTCAAACTGCCCAGCAGACACTGTCCTTGTACCGGTTCACGGTACGAAGTTAGAACTTCAACGTTACAAGAGTGGTATCCCAACGGTGACTCCACTAAAACTGGCGTCCTAGTCTCTTAGTCTCCCACCTATCCTGTACATGCAACGCCGAAATCCAATATCAACCTGCAGTAAAGCTCCACGGGGTCTTTCCGTCCTGCTGCGGGTAACCGGCATCTTTACCGGTACTACAATTTCACCGAGTCTATTGTTGAGACAGCGATCTGATCGTTACGCCTTTCGTGCGGGTCAGAACTTACCTGACAAGGAATTTCGCTACCTTAGGACCGTTATAGTTACGGCCGCCGTTTACTGGGGCTTAAGTTCTGTGCTTCGGTACACATCCCATAACACGCTTTCTCCTTGTAAATCTTCATCAAAACGTCCTTCGTCTTGATCAACTTTACATCAACGCTTAAGTTCATGTTATCGGATGTGTACCTAACACTTCCCCTTAACCTTCCAGCACCGGGCAGGCGTCAGCCCCTATACTTCAGCTTTCGCTTTAGCAGAGACCTGTGTTTTTGGTAAACAGTCGCCAGATCCATTTCACTGCGGCCAGCTTTCGCTGGCACCCCTTCTCCCGAAGTTACGGGGTCATTTTGCCGAGTTCCTTAACAATAGTTCTCTCGCTCACCTTAGGATTCTCTCCTCATCTACCTGTGTCGGTTTGCGGTACGGGCACCTTAAATCTCACTAGCGGCTTTTCTTGACAGTGTGAAATCAGCTGCTTCGGTACTTTAATTTCCCTCCCCATCGCGCCTCAGAATTGAACCGGCGGATTTGCCTTCCAGTTCTCCCTTGACGCTTAGACGCACTCGACCAACGGTGCGCTCAGCTTATCCTTCTGTGTCCCCACATCGTTCATACAATTTTCGGTGGTACTGGAATCTCAACCAGTTGTCCATCGCCTACAGCTTTCGCTCTCGGCTTAGGCCCCGACTAACCCTGAGTGGACGAACCTTCCTCAGGAAACCTTAGATTTTCGGTGGACAGGATTCTCACCTGCCTTACGCTACTCATGCCAACATTCTCTCTCGTATGCAGTCCACCATACCTCTCAATACAGCTTCTGCCCGCATACGATGCTCCTCTACCAATTACATTACTGTAATTCCCAAGCTTCGGTAGTAAGTTTTAGCCCCGTTTATCTTCGGCGCAGAGTCACTCGACTAGTGAGCTATTACGCACTCTTTAAATGTATGGCTGCTTCTAAGCCAACATCCTAGTTGTCTGTGCAACTCCACATCCTTTTCCACTTAACTTACATTTTGGGACCTTAGCTGTGGGTCTGGGCTGTTTCCCTTTCGACTATGAAACTTATCTCCCATAGTCTGACTCCCGAGTATAATACTACGGCATTCGGAGTTTGATAGTTTTCGGTAACCGGTGAAGGCCCCTAGAACATTCAGTGCTCTACCTCCGTGTATCTTTTCTCAAGGCTAGCCCTAAAGCTATTTCGAGGAGAACCAGCTATATCCGGGTTCGATTGGAATTTCACCGCTATCCACACGTCATCCCAGCCTTTTTCAACAGACATGGGTTCGGTCCTTCACGAGATTTTACTCTCGCTTCAACCTGCACATGGATAGGTCACCCGGTTTCGGGTCTACAGCATGCAACTCGACGCCCTTTTAAGACTCGGTTTCCCTACGGCTCCGAAGCTCCAGCTTCTTAACCTTGCTACATACCATAACTCGTTGGCCCGTTCTACAAAAAGTACAAGGTCACTTGCGCTCCCTTTGCTTGTAAGCATAAGGTTTCAGGTTCTATTTCACTCCCCTCCCGGGGTTCTTTTCACCTTTCCCTCACGGTACTATACGCTATCGGTCACTAGGTAGTATTTAGGCTTGGGGGGTGGTCCCCCCGGCTTCCCACCGGGTTTCACGTGTCCGGCGGTACTCTGGTGCCACTCTTTGATTAATCTATTTCGTCTACGGGGATTTTACCCTCTTCGTCAGATCTTTCCAGATCTCTTCGACTATAGATACCTCAACTTTTAAGTGGTCCTCAACCCCGCAGTAAACTGCGGTTTGGCCTCTTTCCCGTTCGCTCGCCGCTACTTAGGAAATCGATGTTTCTTTCTCTTCCTCCGGGTACTTAGATGTTTCAGTTCCCCGGGTTACCTTCTCTATGACTATTTTATTCACCATAGGATACCTGCGCATTACCACAGGTGAGTTCCCTCATTCGGAAATCTGCGGGTTGACGGGTATTTGCCCCTTACCGCAGCTTATCGCAGCTTGTCACGTCCTTCATCGGCTCCTAGTGCCAAGGCATCCGCCTTATGCTCTTATTCACTTGACCAAAAGTGTTTTGCTTACCTAGCGTTAGGTAAGTCTTCTTAATTCACTACTTGTTAATTTACTCATAGTTTTTAATTCTTTTTTTGGTTTCTCGGTTTAACTTGAAATTGTATTTTCTACCCGACAAGCATTTCTTTTTCGTCCTGCTCTAATCACGGTTGTGATTTGCATGCAGTCCTTTTTCAACTATTTCCCAAATCTTTACACTTCTGCTCTAATTGCTTTCGCAATCTGTATGCAGTCCTTTTTTTAGAATTTCACTAATCTTTGATTTCGTGAATTCTATTGCTCTGATTTGCTCTAATCGTCTCTAACAGAAAAACTTTGTCTTAGTTTAAAATATTTTCGCTCTTGCTCACTTTCGTAAACATTCGCTCTCGATTTCGTTGTTAATTTCTTTTTACACTTTTTCATTATTCAGTTTTCAAGGTGCTCGCCGCCTAGACGGCTTATACTTCTTCTATGTATAGATATCACACAAATGCATCTATACGAGTATAAAAAGAATCTCCCTAAGAGATTCCTTGGTGGAGAATAAGGGGCTCGAACCCTTGACCCCCTGCGTGCAAGGCAGGTGCTCTCCCAGCTGAGCTAATTCCCCATATAAAACTCATAGTGTAGAAACCTAAGTCTCCTTAGAAAGGAGGTGATCCAGCCGCACCTTCCGATACGGCTACCTTGTTACGACTTCACCCTAGTCATTGATTTCGCCTTAGGTAACCTATTACTCGGCCAACTTCGGGCGCCCCCAACTTCCATGGTGTGACGGGCGGTGTGTACAAGACCCGGGAACGCATTCACCGCGACATTCTGATTCGCGATTACTAGCAACTCCGACTTCATGCAGGCGAGTTGCAGCCTGCAATCCGAACTGGGACCGGTTTTGAAGATTTGCTCCACCTCGCGATATTGCTTCTCTCTGTACCGGCCATTGTAGCACGTGTGTAGCCCAGAACATAAGGGGCATGATGATTTGACGTCATCCCCACCTTCCTCCGAGTTATCCCCGGCAGTCTCACTAGAGTGCCCAACTCAATGATGGCAACTAATGACAAGGGTTGCGCTCGTTGCGGGACTTAACCCAACATCTCACGACACGAGCTGACGACAACCATGCACCACCTGTCTCCTCTGCCCGAAGGAG
>Ga0153947_1000779_pt1 | contig 15524 bp, 14 predicted proteins | sample TSNJ031MetaG_FD_104697 | JGI IMG/M metagenome (GOLD analysis project Ga0153947, IMG submission 104697) | Attine ant fungus gardens microbial communities from New Jersey, USA - TSNJ031 MetaG | ecosystem: Host-associated > Fungi > Mycelium > Unclassified | place: USA: New Jersey, Wharton State... | reverse complement strand
AGGGGATAATACCCGGCGGGTACTATGAAACCCTGTACACATTTGCGGCTATCCTGCTGACGCTGGTGGCAATTGCCTCCGTATTGGTCATTTCCAATGCCTTTTCCATTTCCGCGGCCGAGCGCAGCCGCCAGTTCGGGCTTCTGAAAAGCGTGGGCGCCACAGGCAAGCAGGTGCGGAACACCGTACTGTGTGAAGGCGTCATCCTGGGTATATGCGCCATACCTCTGGGAATCCTGGCAGGTCTTTTGGCAGAGTGGGCAGCCCTGGCCGTAGCAAATCACATCCTCGGCTCCATGGAGGCAGTGAATTTTTTAGCCGAGTTCCGCGTGGTAGTGTCTCCCTGGGTGCTACTTCTGGCTGTGGCGGCCGCGTTTGCCACAATATTTATGGCCGCCTGGCTCCCGGCAGGCCGGGCATCCCGCCTGAGCGCCATCGACGCCATCCGGCAGACGGCAGATATTCGGGTGCGCCCGCGGGACGTGCGCATCTCCCCTTTGACAGGCAGACTGTTCGGCTTCGAGGGCGTGCTGGCCGCCAAAACCATGAAGCGCAACCGGGGCCGCTACCGCACCACGGTGATTTCACTGGTGGTGAGCATCGTGTTGTTTATCGGCGTATCCAGCTTCGGTCAGATGCTTTTCAAAGCTTCCTCCATGGTCTACGAGGATTATGGCAGCAATGTGCTGGTGCGTATCCACGGGGAGGATAAGGCCCGTCAGGACAGACTGGCTGCGGAAATCGCTTCCTGGGAGAAGGTGCAAACCTACCCATTCAGGGAACTGCGGGGCGACATCGCAATACAGGAGGGATGGATGACGGAGAGCGGCCTTGAGATGCTGGGCACCGGGGAGAAAACCGCTTATTTGTACAGCCTTTCAGACAAATCCTTTTCAGCGTTGTGCCGCTCCCTCCGGCTTGAGCCGGCTGATTTCACCGATTCCGGGCGGCCGGGCGCGATTCTGGTAAACACAAGCGGTACCTATATCCGGCAGGGACGGAGGCACAATTTCACCCCTTACCGTTCCTTAAAGGAACAAACCCTCGGCATTTCGATAGACAGTAATTCGTACGGCCTTACCATATTGGGAGAGACCGATACCATCCCAACTGAAATAGCCTTGTTTTATGCGGCAAACGGGATTAACCTGATCGTGCCGGAGGAGACACGCGCCGCATTACAGCCGGAAAACATGCCGGATTATCTCAATATTACGGCAATGGCTCTGGACGCCGACACTTTTGCGGAGCAGGCAAGAGCCCTGCTTTCCGGTGAACTGATGGATACCGAGCATTTCGTCACCAATTACGAAGCTCTGGCGGAAAACAACCGCAATATCTGGCTTTTGATTATGTTCTTTGTCTATGGCTTTATCGCTATGCTTTCCCTTATCAGCGTCACCAATGTCGTCACCACCATCTCCACGGGGATCGCGCTGCGCAGGCGGGAGCTTGCCATGCTGCGCTCCATCGGGATGACCCAGAAGGATATCGGCAGATCCCTGCGTTACGAGAGCTTGATCTACGGCGCGAAATCCCTCCTTCTGGGAATCCCATTGGGGCTTGGGGTAAGTCATGCCATGTATTGGGCGCTGGACGGTTCAATGAGTTTCGAGTATATCTGGCCGGTAGAGAGCATTCTCATCAGTATTGCCGCCGTATTGCTTCTGACTTTTACCACCATGGGTTTTTCAAGCATCAGGCAGCGCAGGGAAAATATCGTCGGCGTGTTGTCAAGTGAGATTACTTGATACTCACCAAACTAGGCAAGGGGCTGCCGAATCATTTCCGGCAGCCTCTTATTTTTGTTTGCTTTAGCTCACAAGCTCCGGTGAGATGTCCACATCATACAGCGCCTTGATTTGCTCGGTGATGTCCCTCCGGCTCATGCCACAGGCGTATAGGTGATGTTTGCGGTCAACTCGTCGAGATATGTGTTCAGTCTATCGCTGTCGCCGGAATAGTTGTAGACTTTTATCACTGTAAGCTGATGGCGCAGGTCATGACACTGCGCCATCACCGCCCCGGCCTTCTCGGCTATCCTTTCGTACTGCACCCGCTGCAAGGAGAGAATCTGTTCCGTCATGCGGCGTTTTCGACAGCTTGTCCCAGGGTTTTAAGCTGGACATAACAGCAGGCCATCAGTGCCGCCGAACGCTAAAATACCGGCGAGAAAAAACATGACGCCGGTTTCCGTACCGATCTCCGCCGGGGAAGGCCGAAACAAACCGCTGCGTCTATCCCGTATTTTTGGCGGCGCGGTCAGCCTTGCATTCTGTCCGGAATAGTGCTAGAATGTATAATAAATTCAGTTACCCACAACTTACATTTTGGAGGATAAATCGGTGAAAATTACAATAAAAATTTTGCTGTTAACCGGCTGCCTTGCCCTGTTCCTCTTGACCGGCGCCTGCGGCAGCCCTGCTCCCGTATCCCAGGCGGAGCCTTTGCCTTCCCCCCCTATGGAGAGCGAGGTGGAACCGGAAGCCTCCCGGGAAGCGGTATCGGAGCCGGAGATTTCCCTCGAGGAATCCCCTGGCGAGGCCGCCCAAACGGAAAGCACTTCGCAGCAGGCAGCATCCGAAGCGGATACAGCCTCCTCCCCGGCGGAGTCCCACACAATGAATATGACTGTTCCTGCTGCCACGCCTTTCTCCCTCTCCCCTGCTGATGTACGCACTCTATATGCAAGGAACTATAGCGACTATACATATGCCCCCATGGACGCCGATGCCACCGCAGAGGCCATCGCATTGATTAATAAAGCCGGACAAGCCCCCAGCGAGGAGATTTACAGTGCAAATGAGGGCGGATTCCTCGCGGTAATGAATGATGGGGACAACACCAGGTTCAGCTATTCCCTCATGGCGTCCGCCGTCCGGGTGGACAATGAAGCCCATCGTCTTTCTTCGGAGGATTACGCTATTTTGAAGGGGCTGGCCGACGCGGCCAACCAAAACAACCCCTCCTTTGCCCAGTGGCTGATCTATATGGATGTTAACCGGTTGCAGTCTGTCAGTTATTTCCCCGGCACCGCCGCCGATCCCTGCGACATCCCCGACACGGCGGGCGCCGCTGCCATCTTTAAGGGCATTAAGGTGCAAAAGGGCTCCGGAAATGCCTACGATATCGGCCAACAATCCTTCGATGCCACCCCCAACCGCACTGTGTTTAGGTTGAGCTTTGACGGTAGCATTGTCTATTCCCTTGCCATAGAGTCGGGGATGCTGTATGTGGAATCCAGCGACATGACCTATGGCTGCCAATACCAGCTCCTCACCTCCGAGGCCAATATTCATTCCGCATTTGCGCCCCTGATTGGGGGCGCCTCTAATTCGACAGCCGGCTAATACAATCATCTATCAAAGCGTTTCGACGCTTTGATAGATGATTAGTATAATGCATCATCCGGGGATAAAAGAATCGGATTCAGCTTGCCGCAATAAAAAGGCCGGAGGACACGCAATCCTCCGGCTTTATTACCTGCCATATACAACAGCCAACGCAGCTTTCGCTTTAATAGACGGAATTATCAGACAGTAAATCCCGATACCAGCAAAGGGCGTCAATATAGGACTGATAAATATCCTCCAACGAAAGATCGTATACTATCAGCATCCGGGACATCGCCTTCCAGTCCGCTGCCTGATGGTACATGATAAACTGATAAATGGGATAATACTCGCCCTTTTGCCCCTCCAGCGCATCCCGGATAGGATCGGCTACCCGAACCATATCCAAAGCCTCCGACATAGGCTTTTCCAGAATAACATCCAGCACCGAGAACAGCCCCATCAGGAAGAGACCTTGAGATTCATCTCCCAATTTGAAGTGGGAGGCCAGGGTCTCCGCAAACCGGGCACGCGTTAAGGAAAGCCTAGTGATCTCATCCGGTTTTTCCGCGCCCAACAACCTGGACACCGCAGTGGTTACCCACTTGCGAACCTCCTGCTGCCCCAGCATGGTCACCGCATGGCTGATGGTTTTTACCTTTTGGCTTAAGCCAATGTAGGGTGAATTTACCAGACGCATCAGTGAAACGGTAAGGGCCGTGTCCTTCTGGATGATCTTGGTGACCTCGCTAAACTCAAAGCTGTCATCCCCCACCAGATTAAGCAGCTTAATCAGATTGACCTGTAGGGGTGAAACCTTATTTTTGCCTTTGGTGATAGGTGTGCGATAAAAACGCCCCTCAAAAAGCGCAGCGCCGACAAAACCCAGCCCATTAAACATTTCCATGGTATTAATATGAGTGATAACTTTTTTTAAGTGCCGGTATTTTTGGTTCAAGTCTTGCAGCAACGCAATTTGGCCGGGCGTTCCCAGAATACGGTGATCCAGAAAAATATAGTCGCAAAGCTCCAGCATAGGGCCATAGCCTTCCGCAGTTTCCAGCTTCTGAATGCCAAAGCGGTATCCTAATGATTTAAGGCGCTTCACACTGCTTGTATATGCTTCTTCCACCTTGACTTCATTATCCAATAGGAAAATAACTTTGTCGGAAGGTTGGTCACATTGATGATCCAGATCTGCCAACAGCATCAAGCTATTGACAGGTATAAAAATCGGCTTTCCCATTGCGAACGCTTCCAAGCCCACGGTATTCAAGGCTTCCAACAACGGGGAGCGCATTGCGCCGTCAAAAACGCTGGTGGCTTTGCTCCCCTGAATCAGATCATTACCCTTTTGATACCGGAAATAATAAGCCTCCACAGCCATATCCCTATTAAACAGCGGTACAGGCACCATTAAAAGATCCATAGCTCTCCCCCGTCTCATATCTGTCTTGCTACCATTATACATGATATTGATATAAATCTCCAGCATTTTCTAAAATAATTCACGTTATGCCTACAAACTCACCGGCGGAAATATTCCCACCCTTCCCCGATAGCCTTTTTCAGGGCCGGAAGCAAAGCGATTGCCAGCAAGCCGCCGGTCAGGGCGGTGATAAGCTGCGGAATTGAAAACATTTTTGATATTACGGACGCCTGTTGTTCAGGTAATCCTAAAAATACAGGAACCGCAATTTGGACGATGCCGATATATAAAACCAAAAACTTAGCGGCTGCGGCGGTAATCAAGGCCGCGGCGAAGGCGGTATATTTACGGCCCATCCTTCGATTGCCTATGAAATGCCAAAGCAATACAAGGGTGACATTCCCGGCGGCGATAAAAGGTATTAAGCTCCAAAGCGGGCCGATACCCAAAAGCCTTGCCATGACGGGGGAAATAGCCGCGACGGAAAGCCCCGACAGGGGGCCGCAGGTCATCACCGAAACAATAAGCATTAAGTTGACGATAGACCCGGTTACCATATTCCCCAACGGCGCGGTTATCGCCTGTAAGATTATCAGCAGGGCTGTAAAAATTGCTGTCCGGGTAATCCAAAGCACCTTTTCCTTGTTATCCATAAATACCCACCCATTTCTTGTTTTTATGTGTCCATTATATTATAATTTGGACAACGCTCCCGTTGCGCACGCAACAAAACGAAGGATGGTGGAATAAACCATGAGGGAATATATCAATGATTTAGCCCTGACAAGCCTGTTTTCAGGCATTGAGCCGGATGAAATTGCCGGACTGCTCGGTTGTATTAACGCAAAGCGTGTTGAATATGCAAAAGATGAGTTTATTATTGAGGAGGGCAGCATGATATATGATTTTGGCGTCATGCTGTCCGGGCATGGCCGCTCCATAAAATGGGACGCGACAGACAGACTGATAATTATCACCCTGCTTAAAAAGGGCAGCGAGATAGGCGTTATGCTGGCCGCGCGCCCGGAACATAAAAGCCCGGTATCGGTGCAGGCTCTGGATGATGCTTCCGTTCTGCTAATCCCATTTGACCGCGTTTTTGCCCGCTGCGGGAGGGACTGCCCGCGGCATGACAGGTTACTGCGCAATTACATTAATATCGTCGCGGAAAAAGGTCTTGTGCTGCATGAGCGGATTGACTGTTTGCTGAAACCTACGGTACGGGAAAAGATTTTGACCTACCTGACGCGGGTATCCCGTGAGGAACAAAGCTGGACGTTTTCCATCCCGGTCAACAGGAACGTCATGGCCGAATATCTCAATATTGAACGCAGCGCGCTTTCAAGGGAACTATCGAATATGAAAAAAGACGGCTTGATAGATTATGATAAAAATACCTTTGTGCTGAAATAACAACCATCTGTGGCTTGATAAAATAAAAAGACCTCACAGTCTTCGGGATTGTGAGGTCTTTCAAATGCACATTTAAGTGAATGATTATCTCTTGGAGAACTGCGGCGCACGGCGCGCAGCCTTGAGACCGTACTTTTTGCGCTCCTTCATACGAGGGTCGCGGGTGAGGAAGCCTGCCTTTTTCAGCGCGGGGCGAAGCTCGGCATCATAAACAAGCAGCGCCCTGGCGATTCCATGACGGATTGCACCAGCCTGGCCTGTAACACCGCCGCCGTTTACGCGGGCAACAACATCAAACCGTTCGGTGGTCTGCGTCAGCTCCATAGGCTGACGGACAATTAACTTGAGCGTGTCCAGTCCGAAGTAATCGTCAATATCCCGGTCATTAATAGTAACCTTGCCGGTTCCCGGATAAAGCCGGACACGGGCAACAGATTCTTTTCTTCTTCCGGTTCCGTAAAAATATGTTTTGGTATCATACATTAGTGGTATCCCCCTTCCCTACAGTGTCCAGGCTTCTGGTTTCTGTGCCTGGTTCTCATGCTCCGCGTCCCGGTAAATACGGCATCGTGTGAGCGATTTGCGGCCTACAGTGTTGTCCGGCAGCATGCCCTTGACAGCAAGCATCATAGCCTTTTCCGGCTTTTGCTTCATCAGCGCGTCGTAACGAACCTCCTTGAGGCCGCCCACCCAGCCGGTGTGGTGCCGGTGGTATTTCTGGGTAAGCTTGTTGCCGGTAAGCAATGCTTTTTCAGCATTTATAATGATCACATGATCACCGCAGTCGGCATTTGGGGTAAATGTTGGCTTATGCTTGCCGCGCAGGATATGGGCGGCAGTCGCAGCGGTACGGCCCAGGGCCTTTCCGCTTGCATCCAGGATATACCATTTTCGGCAGATATCGCCGGATTTTGGCATAGTTGTGGACATCGTAAAACCTCCTATTTTGTGCATCTTCCCATATAATGGATGTGTAGCTCATCAACAACCAATAGTATACCTGCTGGCAAGCGCTTTGTCAAGCACAATTTTAATCTACAAAGACCGATCTTTCATTTTCTCCTGTTTTCTCTTTCAATCTCTCTCAAGCTCACCACTTATTTTACATTTTTTAAATAGTGTAAACCTGACGCAATTGACAAGCATAAAGAATTCATGTAAGATTACTATAATACTTATTAGTTTTTTGCAAAGAAAGGATTTCATATGGCTAAATATCCCGGGGTTTCTATGATGGTCACACGTCGACTGCCCCGTTATTACAGGTGCTTGGAGGATCTGATACAAAAAGGAGTGGAACGTATTTCCTCTCGTGAGTTTGCGCAAATAATTGGTTTCACCGCATCTCAAATTCGTCAGGACTTGAATTGCTTTGGTGGCTTTGGACAACAAGGCTATGGCTATAATGTTTCGGTTCTCTACCAGGAAATTGGACGCATCCTTTCGGTGGATCGGGAGTATCCCGCCATTTTGGTGGGCGCCGGCAACTTGGGCCTTGCTTTGGTTAATCATATGGGTTTTCAGCAAAAGGGCTTTAAGCTGACAGGGATTTTTGATAAAAACCCTTCTATTATCGGCAAGATTGTCGGCGGGTGGCCGGTGTGTGATGTCGAGGAAATGGGCGCTTTTTGCAAAGCACACAAGCCGGTGGCGGCCGCGCTCTGCGTCCCGGATTCAGCCGCTCTTGAAGTGGCGGAGCGTTTGGTGCGCAATGGTGTGCGGGGCTTTTGGAATTTTACCCATCACGACCTGTCCCTTCTCTATAAGCAGGAGGATGTGGCGGTAGAAAATGTTTATCTGGGCGACAGTTTGATGACGCTCACCTTCCTGGTGACCGAGTTGATTGAGGAATAGATTTCCCCGCTGTGTATATCATTTAATATGAAGCGCGCATCATCCGCCGGGAGATGCTTTTTGAGTAAAAAACAGCAGGCAAATTTGCCTGCTGTTTTCAGTTTTAGGAGTGATTGTCTTGGAAAAGGAAAACCTGCGAGAAATATTTACCCATTATTTGATTCCCAGTATCGCCAGTATGTTTAGCTTATCCCTATACATATTGGCCGACACGTTTTTTATTGCCCGGGGCGTAGGCAGCCTGGGATTAACCGCGTTGAATATCATTATTCCCGCATACTCCGTGCTTAACGCCACCGGGCTGCTCCTGGGCATTGGCGCAGGCGTGGTCTTTTCGGTCGCTAGGGGCGCCGGTGATTTGAGGCGTGCCAACCAGGTTTACAACACCGCCTTTTGGGCCGCCATCGGCATTGGAATCCTGTATGTTATAGCCGGGCGTTGTTTTTCCCGGGAAATTGCCGCCATGCTGGGGGCGTCTCCGCAGACCATCGGCTACAGCGTGGATTACTTACGCATGGTGTTTGGCTTTGGCCCCTTCTTCCTGCTGAACAATACCCTTGGCGCTTTGGTACGCAACGACAACAACCCGCGGCTGGGCATGGCATCCATGATCGCCAATTCCCTTTCCAATGTAATCCTGGACAGCATTTTCATCCTGAAATTCCGTTGGGGGATGTGGGGCGCCGCCCTTGCCACAGGGCTTTCGCCGGTATTTGGCCTGTGTATCCTCAGCCTGCACTGGATTCGGCGGCGCAACAGCTTCCACCTGGAGCGCTGCCTGCCCAACCTGCGGCTGTTAACCGGTATTATCCGGGGAGGAAGCGCCAACTTTATTATTGAGGCGGGAAACGGTGTGGTAATCCTCCTGTTCAATTACACCCTCATACGCCTGTCCGGAGACATTGGGGTGGCCGCCTACGGAATCGTCACCAATATCGCCCTGGTCATCAGCTACCTTTTTACCGGTATCGGTCAGGGAATGCAGCCGGTGGTAAGCCTGCGCCATGGCCAGGGACGTCCGGAGGACTGCCGGACGGTGCTGTACCTCGCCCTAAAAATTTCGGCTGTACTGGGCGTGCTATCCTTCCTGACGGGCATGCTGCTGCCCGACCGGCTCACCGCCCTCTTTAACAGCGAAAACAACACCCAACTGGCGGCGATCACCATCCCCGCCATTCGCATCTACTTTTTCAGCTTTCTCCTCATGGGCCTGAATATCTGCTGTGCCTCTTATTTTCAGTCCACCCTACAAGCCAAAAACGCTGCGGTCATCTCCCTGCTTCGCGGCTTTGGGCTGGTGATCCTGGGGGTGCTTACCCTCCCCCGCCTTTTGGGCCTCACCGGCATCTGGCTCATTTCCCCTCTTGCCGAATTATGCACCGCCATCCTCTGCCTGTATATGCTGTACCGTTCAGCAATTACCCCTGCAAAACACAGAGGAACACCTGAATAAAACGATATCCGTTTATGTATTGGAATTTCTGCCCTGCTTATCCAAAAGCTCCTGCAAGTAATGCCAGTCCGCGGTGCGAATGCGAACGGCGGCTGTGATTTTTCAATTGACAGTGTGGTAAAATAGGTATATAGTGCATATAAAATGCACATAACCCAAGTTTGAATGGAGGCTGGCTCATGTCAAAAATTTTCAAAAGTCTCTCTGATCTTATCGGTGAGACCCCCTTACTGGAGCTGACAAGCTACCAAAAAAAGAACGCTCTCAACGCCGCGATAGTGGCAAAGCTGGAATACTTCAATCCCGCGGGGAGCATAAAAGACCGGGTTGCAAAGGCGATGATCGACGACGCGGAGGCAAGGGGGCTTTTACAGCGGGACTCTGTAATTATTGAGCCCACCAGCGGCAATACCGGAATTGGCCTTGCCTCGGTGGCTGCCGCCAGAGGATACCGGGTCATCCTCACCATGCCGGAAACCATGAGCACCGAACGGCGGAATCTCTTAAAGGCATTCGGCGCGGAGCTTGTGCTCACCGACGGCGACAAGGGTATGACAGGCGCTATCGAAAAGGCCGAGGCGCTTGCCAGGGAAATCCCCGGTGGGTTTATCCCTGGACAATTTACAAGTCCCGCCAATCCCGCCGCGCACATGGCTTCCACCGGGCCTGAAATCTGGAGGGATACCGGCGGCCAAGTGGATCTTTTCGTTGCGGGCGTTGGCACAGGCGGAACCATAACAGGTACAGGCGGATACCTTAAATCCAAAAATCCCGGCATTAAGGTGGTTGCGGTGGAGCCCTTTGACTCCCCTGTCCTCTCCAATGGCCGATCCGGCCCCCACGAAATCCAGGGCATCGGTGCCGGCTTCATTCCCCAGGTGCTGGACACGTCGGTATATGATGAGATCGTCAAGGTAAAAAACGGCGATGCCTTCGACGTATGCAGGGAGCTTTCCCGAACAGAGGGCCTGCTTGTGGGCATATCCTCCGGGGCTGCCGTATGGGCCGCCACAGAACTGGCAAAGCGCCCGGAAAACGCCGGGAAAACCATTGTGGTAATCTTGCCGGACAGCGGGGAACGTTATCTCTCAACCCCGCTTTTCTCCGATTGATAACCGAGACGGGAACAGGGCCATGCAAACCACATGCCCTGTTCCTGTTTTTTATTGCCGGGCAAGGATACGTGTTCATGGATTATATACGGCTTGACAAATAAAACGACTCCATTTATAATAAGCCAAATTAACTTATTTTGATAAAGCCAAGCCATTGGCGGAAAAAATTTGACGGCAGGGCATAAATACCTTTGCTTAATTCGGGGGAGGAGCCATATGCGCACAACTATTGACAGGCAAAAGGCCTGGGAACTGCTGCGAAGATACAATCAGGATACCTTTCACCTCCAGCACGCACTGACGCTTGAGGGTGTGATGCGGTGGTACGCGGGTGACCTCGGCTATGCCGGGGAGGAGGAATACTGGGGAATTGTAGGACTTTTACACGACATTGATTTTGAACAATATCCCGACGAGCATTGTATCAAGGCGCCGGAGCTGCTGCGCGAGGGTGGTGTGGGCGAGGATGTTATCCATGCGGTGTGCAGTCACGGCTTCGGGCACCGGGTGGAAATCCAGCCGGAACACGAAATGGAAAAAGTGCTTTATGCTGTGGATGAATTGACCGGCTTGATCGGTGCCGCGGCGATTATGCGCCCCTCCAAAAGCGTGCAGGATATGGAGGTAAAGTCATTAAAGAAAAAATTCAAGAGCGTCAGCTTTGCGGCGGGCTGTTCACGCCCCATAATTGAGAAGGGAGCTGCAATGCTGGGCTGGGATCTGTCTCTGCTCATGGAAAAAACCATTCTTGCCATGCGCTCCTGTGAAGATGACATCAAGCGCGCCGTAGCCGCCCTGAATGATGACGCGGATGCCGGGAAGGGGTAACAGGATCCCGCCTGTTGGAGGCCGCATAGCCTATGCGCACGGATAGGAATACCCCGGCAGCCGCCATTTTCGGTTGCCGGGGTGTATGTTTTGTATCTGACTATCGTGTTTAGTCAGGGGTTTCCGCTTCGTTTTTCTGCTGCCGCTGTGCCACGGGATGGCATGTCGCTCATGCCGCGACGGGCAGTTACTTTTGGAGGAACAAAAGTAACCAAAATTCCCACGGGGGAGGGCCTCCGTGACCCCCACAGCCCTAGGCAGCTATCTTTGGTAATCTTGTAGCAGTTCAGAGGTATCTACGATATTTAAATGGGGGCATCTCTCAATATAACCGCTGCGGCGGGCATTAGAATAGAGGGCTACGGCCCGGCCCCGCCTAAAGGACTAGGAGTGCAAGCACTCCGTCGTAAAACTCTCGCTTAAGGACTTCCAGTCCTTAAGGATCCAGTGTTCCCTGGCAAACGCCTGAGGCATTATGAGTAAACGCGATAGTCAGATTTTTGCATAACGCGAACCAAGGGAACTCCGGTATGCCGCCATATGCCTACAGCAAGGGAAAAATACAACCCCATCTTTGCCGCGTACAATGGCAGAGTTGTCAGGCGTTCCGGTTAGCTGTCGCCACCGCAATAAGCCGTGGGAACCATCCCCGCCTTAGTCAGCGCTATCACAATAACCGGAATAACGGCAAGCTGTAAGAGAATCCCAGGTATCGCCTTAATAAAGGAGCCGGCAATCCATATCTCCAGGGAATATTCCCCAACATTGAAGATGGCGGCCTTCACCATCCCCGCCACTATCCTGCCGGACAGCATCGCGCCAACCATCGACAAATAGATATTAAGGGTATTCTTTTGGGGCCACACCCGCTCCAGCAGAAGCCCCGATACTACCCCATACACTGCCAGCTCACACAGCATGCCGGGCAGCACGGCCGAAGGAGGCATCCCTGTCATCAGGTGGGACGCCAATGGCGCCAGAACGCCACAAGCAAAGCCATATCGCCATCCGCAGACAAGGCCGCAGAGCAACACCGGAATGTGCATGGGCAGAAAAACGCTGCCCCCGCCGGGAATAAAATGGAACGCCAAGGGCAGCAAAAGCCCCAGCGCGACGCATAATCCTGTAAAGGCCGTCTTTTTTGTTTTTTGCATAAATTTCATCCTCCAAATAAAAAAATAAAGCACCAAAAGCGACGCCTGCCTCTGCAAGCGATAAGCCTTCATGGCTTTATTTCCTGGATGAATTATAGAGAACATACCCCATCTTCTTGACGGGGACTTCCACTATTGTATACAAATTCAGAGATGTTGTCAATACTTACAGCAAGGGGAAACACAACCGAAAAAATTAGCCCCTGTATCGCATGCAATAGCAGCAAGGGTTGCCGGGCATTCCGGTTATTTGTCGCCGTTGCCATCGGCGCGGAGCATCCGGATAAAATACAGCTCCTCCGTATCCTCGGCCTGATCCAGCTGGAAATAAGGCGAAAACTCCGCAGCCTCCGCAGCCGTATCCCGCAGGGGGATTGAGAGTTGAAACGGGTGTGCTCCGCGATGAACGCCATTGATTTCTTTCTTGCTTTTGCTGTGGGCAACAATAACAATCCCGCCGGGCTTTACATGGGCGGCCAGCTTAGCCGCTAGCGCCCTCTTGTCCAAAAAATGGGGATAGCCGTTGAACAAAACCGCTGCATCCAGCGCAGGCAGATCCACCTCCAAAAGGTCGTCATTGATGAAGGTAATCCTGGAATCCTTATGGCGCCTTTTGGCCCCCTCCAGCATGTTGCTTGAAAAGTCGATAGCCAAGATCCTTTCCGGGCTCCGCTCCAGCAGATGGGGAAGCATAACCCCCTTCCCGCAGCCAATATCGGCAATCACCGCCCTCCCCGGCAACTTCATCATCTCCACCAATTTTTCCCTGACGCCATAATCCTCCCCGTTGTCCTCCCAAGTAGGCGCCAACCGGTCAAAGAAGTCCTTCATTTGGCTTCCATTATCCATACCTTTTCATCCTCCTCACTACGATAATACGGGCGCTTATCCCCCAAATTTCACTCTCGTAATAACAAAAATCCTTTCAAGATTTTTGTTCCGGCAAAGCCGGTTGGCGCGCGAATCGCACCTTAATCATGCTGTATATCATATCAGATTGATCTGCCTTCTGCAAGTATTTCCCCAGATCAATACCCGGACAAAAAACCGTATGCCGCAAAACGCTTTTTGGTATGTACCAATTCAACGATGTGCACCGATTAACATGTTTTATATTGGTTTCCCAAAAAAAGTTTGTTACCGAACAATCCCATAATTCGTCACCTATTTATGAATAATGCCGATGTTTATTATGAATATTTAGTGAATGATCCAATTGCATTTATCTCGGCTTTATGATACTATTACAGTAAAGTGCACCAATTTTATTGCGGTACGAACCATGCGCCATTTTGCGTGCACCAAATTTTGAGGAGGTAAATTTTTATGGAAAACCAATTGCCCCAAACTGCCCCCAACAATTCCACCGGCATGGCAAAATTTATACTTTGCAGCGCGTTAGGCCTATTTACTTACTTTGTATCCTTCCAGTTTAACGGCGCCAACTCAATTCTTATCGACCATATCGCCAATTTAATCAAGGGTGTGCTGGGCCCGCTGGTACCCTATGTCTGCCTTGTCATGCTTGTTTGCGGCGCGTTGGAGCCCTTTATCTCCAAATCCTGGAACAAGAACACCAACTCCATTATCTTCTCGTTCTTCAAGCTGGCCGGTATTCCTGTTGCGCTTATGTATGTGTTTAAAATTGGTCCCGAGGCTTTTTTTGCCCCGGGTATGATTCCCTTTCTCTATGAAAAACTGGTGATGAGCCTTTCCTTTGTCATTCCGCTGGGAAGCGCTTTGATTATCTTCCTGACAGATTTCGGCCTGATGGAATTTATTGGCGTATTCGCTCGGCCCTTTATGCGGAAAATTTACAAAACCCCCGGCCGCTCCGCCATTGATGCGGTGGCTTCCTTTGTGGGCAGCTATTCCATCGCCCTTATCATCACCGGCAGCCAGTACAAAAAGGGATACTATACCAAAAAAGAAGCCGCTATCATTGCCACCGGCTTTTCCACTGTCTCCGCCACCTTCTGTATTGTTGTGGCCAAAACCCTGGGGCTTATGGAAATGTGGAATCTGTTCTTCTGGTCTACGCTGGTTATCACCTTCATTGTTACCGCCATTACCGTTCGTATATTCCCCCTGAAAAAGATTCCCGATGAGTACATTGAGGGCGCGGAGCCTTTTGAGGAGCCTACATCCGAGGGTGGCAGCGCCTTAAAGACCGCTCTGAGCGAGGGCCTTGCCGTGGCCGGCAGCTCCGGATCCATCTTCAAGAATGTGGGGAAAAACCTCTGGATTGGTATCAAAATCACCATGAGCCTCACCCCTACCCTAATGTCCATCGGTTTTTTGGGATTGGTTTTGGCCGAATTCACCCCCGTGTTTGACATTGTGGGCTATATATTTTATCCCTTCACCTTGTTGCTCCAGTTTGCCGACGCCCATCTGGTAGCCAAGGCCGCCTCCATGAGCATCGCGGAAATGCTGCTCCCCGCCGCGCTGGTTATAGACTCCAATTTAGTAACCAGATACGTAATCGGTGTGGTAAGCATCTCGGAGATTCTCTTCTTCTCCGCCTCCATCCCCTGCATCATTTCCACCGAAATTCCCATCTCCATTAAAAACATGATTATTATCTGGTTTGAGCGCGTGGTACTAACCCTGCTTATTGCCACCCCCTTTGCCTGGCTGATTTTCCGGTAAAACAAATCCCGCGCTATGCTTTTCATCCACCCGGCAAACGCCTCGTGCAATTTCTGCGTGTCAATTTCTATGATTACATCGCGTATTGCGCGGACATTGGGTATACCATATTTGAGCTTCAGCCATTATTCCCTACTTTTTTCGAATATTTCTATCTCTTTGTATAGCTGGTTAACTTAACCCGTGGTGCTATTAAAAGATGAGGGATTTGATACAGATGGGATTGGGGTTGCCGATGCAGACATTGATAAGGAAAGCGACCGCAAAAGCCAGAAGTTTAGAGGACAAACGCGT
>Ga0153947_1000777_pt1 | contig 15549 bp, 13 predicted proteins | sample TSNJ031MetaG_FD_104697 | JGI IMG/M metagenome (GOLD analysis project Ga0153947, IMG submission 104697) | Attine ant fungus gardens microbial communities from New Jersey, USA - TSNJ031 MetaG | ecosystem: Host-associated > Fungi > Mycelium > Unclassified | place: USA: New Jersey, Wharton State... | reverse complement strand
CGCTTTTTATCGCGTTCTCTCGATTCTTGTGGATATTACGTTTTGTCAATTCGTTTATTGCCTATATTTCGCGCCCTTATTTTGTGCATTATTCCATTGGTGCCGCTAAGTTGACAGCAGTGCTCTATCTATTGGTAAATACTCTCCGAAATTTAATATTATGCCCCGGATAGAGCCAATTTATTCACTTTCCACCGTTCAAAACCTATTCCTATCATTTCGCTGTCCGGTTTTAACCCAAACAACGCAAACGATCAATCCCAGGATAGACACAACCCCTCCGCTGATATACGGAAATTCTATATTCGCCTCGTAAAAATACCCCGCGCTAAGTGGCCCTATCACCTTGCCCAAATTTTGAACCGTGCCGCTTAATCCCATCAGAGCGCCCTGATGCCCTTCGGCAAATGTTGAAAGCAGGGCTTTCAGCGTTGGGCTGGTAAGCGCCAAAAAGAAGGCAAAAAAACTCAGAACAAGCAGGATGCCGGGGAAACCCGTTGCTTGCGTCATGGCAAAAAGGCTCAAGGCTCCGCCGGCCAATCCGGTGAGAATCAGCGCCCATTCACCAAATTTTTGGGTTAAGGGGCCGATCAAAGTGCCTTGCACAAGAATCAATACACCGGCCATCACCATCCAAACCGCTCCGACCTGCTTGGAATTGAATGCGAATTTGTCCACGACATAGAGGCCCGTGATTCCCTGAAAGCCGGTCAGCGCAAAGCTAGTGGTAAGAATTAACAGGAGTATCACGCCGGAAGGCCCGAACATCGTTCGCCGGAGATATGCCTTGTCGGGCAGGATTCTTCTATCGGCATCCGGCTGCGGCGGGTGCGATTCGGGCAGGAGAAAAACAATCAGCAATAGGGCGATAAGGGCGATTCCAGCTCCGGTAAAAAATGGAAGCGAAAGAGAATATTCCGCAAGAATCCCGCCGCCGACCGGGCCGATCACAACACCGACGCTCATTGCGGCGGCCTGCCGCCCCATATTGGCGCTGCGTTCTTTTTCGGAAGCAGAATCTCCTATATAGGCCATAGCCGCCGCCGAGGTTGCGGAGGACAGGATTCCCGAGAGGAAACGGGCGATAAACAACGCCGTAAAAGTTGACGCCAACCCGAACATGAACAGGGTAACGGCATACCCCAGCATTCCGATAGCCAAAACCGGCCTGCGCCCGATTCGGTCGGACAAAATACCCCAGAACGGCGCGCATATCGTCTGCATCAGCGCATAACAGGAAGTCAGCCAGCCAAGCTCGCGCCCGCCCGCGCCGAGGCTTTCAATATAAAACGGCATGACCGGCAATACCAGACCGTAACCCAGAGAGACGACAAGGACGGCGAAGCTCAGAATCATGGTAGGGTTACGAAGCTTCATCGACCATCACCGTCCCCGTGTTTCCGTCCACCGTAACCATCTGTCCCGTTTGAATGACTCGGGTGGCCGTACGGGTAGCCATCACAGCGGGAATCCCGTATTCGCGGGCCACAATGCTGGAGTGGCTGAGGGGGCCGCCGATATCGGTCACAACGGCGGAGGCTGCCGCAAAGAGCGGCGTCCACGCGGGGGTGGTGGTTACCGCCACGAGGATGTTACCGGGCTTGAATTTGCCGAAATCCTCCGCTCCGGACAATACGCAGGCGGTCGCCGTAACGGTGCCGCCGCTGGTGCCGACGCCCTTGAGCACAATCTTTCCGTCCTTTTTCTCGCTCTCGCCGCCGTGCAGCAGCTTTGACCATCCGGTCTTTTCGGGAAGCATGATGGGGGGAATCAACGCAAAGCATTTCTTCCGCTGTTCCTTTCGCTGCGGTATGAGCCGCGTCATGTCGGGTAGCGGGACGGATTCAGACAGCAGGGTGGTCAGCTTCTCCACCTCCGAGAGTTCGAGCCAGTAAATATCGTCCGGCTGCGCGATCGCACCAGCCTCCGCAAAACGGCGGCCAAGCTCCGCGAACATGCGGCGAATCAGGGGATGCGCCATTCCCATATCATAAATGCTGTCCTCGCGCATGGGGCCGGTAGCCTGTGTCCAACGCAGCAGCTTTAGGAACAGCCATTTGCGCGGCCCTCCGTTTCGTTTCAGAACGGCCTGCGTAGCCGATTCCCTTCTTTGTTCCGCTTCCTTCTGGCGTTGCAGGGGGCTTTCCCCTTGCCCCGACAGAAAGACCTTGACGGCCTCGAATACGGGAACGAGCATTTCCTGCGGCGTCGGATTCATAAAATCAAACTCAAAGGAGGTGCGGCCAAACTCGGCCAAATGGCGCTGAATCCGCGCGATCCACTCCGTCCATAAATCTGTGGAAAGCGTTCCCGCACATGCTGCCGTCCCCTTAAAATCGGCCTCCAGCTTTTCGGCAGGGGTGCGGAGGATGTAGTCCTTCAGCGGCGGGTGCGCACCCGCCCATTTGCCGATGCCGTACAGCGATTTTTCCGCCCGGAGTGAGGCTGTTTCAAAGCCAAGCAGAAACGTCGTGGCGTCGGACTCCTGCCCGCGGCGGATCGCTCCTCGGCGCAGCTTGGTAAACATCGCCTCGCTGGACGACGCGGTGGGCAGCGTGGTTTGGATTTTTGTGTAATATTTGCAGGCCGAGCCAAAGACAAGGCGCACGCCCTCCAGCAGCCCAGAGGAGGTGAAGGCTTCCAAATGCCTTCCTTCCCACTCCTCTACAACGGCGGCAAATTCCCGGCGGGCTTCCTCCCGGCGCGCGGCGCTGCCGCGAAGGGTGCGGAAAAGCTGGCGGGGGGAGAAGGATTTGACGACCAGCAGCAGCGGCTTCGACCGGATTGCCATATAAACATAACCGTTGACAATCTGATAAATCCCACGGTCGGGCAATAGGGATTTTGCGTTTTTGCCGAATAACTCTTGCCAGAGGGTGTAGGTAAAGCTGTTGATGATCTCTATCCCAAATGTGGAGAACAAGGGCGTTACCGGGCTTGGCAGGTGCTCAGCAAGGCTGCCCCGCGTGTAAAGCACCTTTTGCTCGGGGGTTGTCCATTCCGTCGGAAGTGCCGTGACGGGCCGGGCCTGCACAATAAAGACCTCTCCCTTTTCCATCGCCCATTCAATATCCATCGGCATTTGATAAAACCGTTCAATCTCCACGCCCAGCCGCGTTAACGTCTCGATCTGCTTCTTTGACAGCACGGACTTTTTTTGAAGCGAACCGGATATGGGAACCTCATTCGTTCCCTGCGCGGTGCGGACGGTCATGATACGTTTTTCGGCGGTTTTCCGGTAAGCGATCTGGCCCGTATCTTTCTTTACAATGAAGACATCGGGCGTTACCAAGCCGGATACCACCGCCTCCCCAAGTCCCCACGCGGCGTTTATCACCAATTCTTCCCGGCTGCCATTGATGGGATTTGCCGTAAACAATACGCCCGCTGCATCAGAAAAGACCAGTTTTTGAACAACAACGGCCAATGCCACGGTGCTATTGTCAATCTTGTTTTTCAAGCGGTAGGCAATGGCCCTGGCCGTCCACAAGGAGGCCCAACACCTTTTGATTGCGGTTAACACTTCCTGTTCGCCGTGGATGTTGAGATAGGTTTCCTGCTGTCCGGCAAATGACGCGCCGGGCAGGTCTTCGGCGGTCGCGGACGAGCGCACCGCCACAGGCGCGTTCTTCATCTTTCCATAGGCGTGAGAGACGGCGGACGCTATTTCGTCCGGGATTTTTCCTTCCGCGAATAAAACGCCGATTCGCCGGGAGGCCGTATCGAGAGCGGCGGCATCCTGCTGATTGATATCTTTGAGTTCATCCAATATCCGGCTCCGGATACCGTTGTCGGACACAAATCGCCGGTAGACTTCCGTCGTGACATGGAAACCATCGGGGACGGGCAGCCCTGCGGCCAGCATCTTCGCCAGCGACATCCCCTTGCCGCCGACATTTTCGAGGGTCGCGTCGTCATGATCGAGAGACAGAATATAGGACATCGTTCTTACCTCCTTTACGTTTTGATTCCACTTAGGAAAATTTCAACCGCTTCGTCGAGCATTTCCTCCACGGTTCCGGTCGGCCGGGTTGTGACTACAATCGCGAGCATTGAGTTGATGAGCAGGCGCGCGGCCAGCAAAGCGTTGACGTCACGGAATAACCCTTTGGAGATAGCGTCCTCAATAACCGATTTCACCATGTCCTGATAGGCGTAGTGCTTATCCTTGAGGCGTTTTTGATACGCACTGTCCAAAAACTGCGTTTCCGCGCCCAGCCATAAAAGCAGATTGTTGTTTGTTTTCATAAAGCTGAGATTCGTCTCCATGACCCTTTTTAAGATCAGGTTGGGCGGGAGCTCCAGACATACGATTTCCCGCGTCTTGCCGATAATCTCCGTCATTTCTTCTTCGAGGGCGAATACGACAATTTCATCCTTGGTCTTGAAAAAATCATACAGGCTCGATTTTCCCATTTCCGCCGCCTCGGCAATCTCACGCATGGAGGTGCGCTGAAATCCTTTGTCCCTGAAAATCCGTATTGCGATATCCACGATCTCACGCTGGCGTGCGGCCTGTTCCTCCGAGGTTAAGGGAATACCTTTCGGCATATGGGTTCCTCCTTATAGCGACCTTCGGTCGTTTCTATCCTTATTACAAGCGACCATCGGTCGCTTGTCAAGGGCATTACTCAATTTTTACTAAAATTTGAAGTAACAAGCAACATCATACAGGAAAAAATTCTGGATTTTCCACAAATCCATGCGGGAAAATGTGTCTTTGAGGTGATCCATGAGAAACCGTCCTCCCAAACTGTAAACACGGATATCTTCCTCATTATTGAAATTATCTGCGGGTTTAGTATTAACCCACAAATAACAACGGGCGGAAACTGGAAAAGTTCCCGCCCGCTCTGTGTTAATTGTAAATCAGCTCATTCAGTATAATCTCATCCGCGCAAGATCGGATGTTATGCATCCTGCCAACCCAAAGCATTTGATTCTCGGCCTTGAGTTTTTCCGTCACATTCTGCGACACCGCCATCTGCCGGATGATGGTTTCCTGACGCTCAGATGCCGCTGTGTCGATATCGCGGAGGTATTAGGTCAGTTTTCCCGAAGTCAACAAATTGGCATACAGGACGCGCTTGTTCTTTTTCAGATAATCCCGCCTCCGCTGTCCCCAGATACCGATGCGGTATTCGGGCCCATTCGGCAAGATCAAGTTTGGAATGCAGTAATTGCCTACGACAGAATAAGTGCCGCCATTTTGCTCAAATAAGGATTTCATCACAATTTCTCCAGTCATATAGTATTTGCTACAATACCGTGTACTGACAGTGGGTTTAATTTTTGATGATACTTCCTTATTCGGCTAATCCCAACAACCAACGGGGTTGACGTTACTATTCGGTTCGGATTTCTTGCTTTCCGGTGCCACAAGCCATATTGTATAGTCAAACAACGGTTGTGCTACAAACCTGTTGTTGTCAGTAAGTGTTCGGATCTTAACCAGTAACGCCATGTTCTTATTAAACACGATATTAGAGCATAGAACGCAATGTAAGATTATGGATAACAACAGATTTGTATCACAACCGTTTTTCTTTACCGAAGACACAGTGAAGGAGGCGGACTCCCCCCAAAAGGGCGCGGTGATTTTTCTGCACAGCTGTGACCTGCACGCCGTAGACCGGCTGGATGAAATCTACCTGCGGAACGGTTTTTCGGATCACTACTATAACCCCCTGCGGGATAAGGTAAAGCTTGTGGTGATGGGCTGCCCTTCCGCCTTTGAGAGCTGTTTCTGCGTAGACATGGGCACCAACATGGCCGAGGCATACGACCTCAGCGTGGATGTCCTCGATGGGGCGGTCTATGCGGATAACCGTGAGAAGTCATGGGAGGCTGCCTTCACACAGCACAGCCTGTCCAGCTTGGAGGTTGTTCCGGCTTTGTCACAAAGACCGCCGTCTCTGTCCATGTTCCGGAGCTCCTGCCGCTGGAAATTATGGGGGAAGTGGGATGAGTATGATTCCCGCTGTACTGCCTGCGGGAGGTGCGGCTTCGTGTGCCCTGCCTGCACCTGCTTTACCATGCAGGATATATTCTACACCGATAACGGCAGGGTGGGGGAGCGCCGCCGGGTCTGGGCGTCCTGTATGGTGGACGGCTTCACCGACATGGCGGGAGGCCATTCCTAGGAAGCGGAGCTGCGCGGTACGGTATACTGGAGCGGCGTTCATTACCGTTATACTTAATTCCATTTAAAAACATTCCAAAGAATATTTTTAAAGAAGTATTAGAGGAGGAGTATTGTGAGAAAAATACGATCCACCTGCGACTATCCTGCAATAGTATTATGCAAGGGCGGTAGCAGCCATGCTTAACCGCCGGAAGTGTAAGGGGGATTCCCCTGCCGGTCAAGTCACAATTCCCCAAGAATCCGGTATTCGTTGGCAGACACCGGCGGTATTATGGGTGAATACGGCAGTAAGATTACATAAATCACGCGTCATTATCCGCGGATGTGCCGGGATTATCGGGCAGCTCCAGCCCCAGCTTTTCCAGCCGCATTTCAATGGCCCGCCGGGTGCGGCCGTGGGCCTGGGCTATCTCCTCCAGGGATTTACCCAGATCAAACTCTCCCCTGAGCTCCACATCCTCCTGGTCGGTCCAGCGCTTGAAGGCCTGCACCACCCCCTGGGCCGCGAGGGCCTCCCGGTAGGTAAGCGCCTCCACCTCCACCGGCTCCGCTATGCCCCCTTCCTCCACCGTTCCGGTCTCCTCCAGGTGCGCCCGGATTACCGCCAGGAATTTATCTCCGTAGCGCTCCAGCTTTGCCTGACCCACGCCGCTCACCTCCAACAACTCCTCCCGGGTTGTGGGCCGCTTGTTGCACATATCCAGCAGGGACGCGTCGGCAAAGATGACAAACGCTGGAACCGATTGGATCGAGGCCAGCTTTCCCCGCAGGGCCTGTAGCTTGCTGAAAAGCCTGGGATCCCGCAGCTGGCCCCTGGTCTGACGCGGCGGCCTTTCGGTGGCTTCCTTCTTGACCTTGGCTGCATTGACGGTGACGGTCTCCCCGCCAAAGAGCAGTCCCTTTGCCCCCGGCCCCAGCTGAAGCACCGGAAACTCGGTGTTGGTAAGCGTCAGGTAACCGCCCAGCACCAGCTGGTTGATGATCTCCCGCAGGCGGGTTGCCTTGGTGTCCGCCATAATGCCATAGGTGGACAGCTTATCGAAGCCAAAGCGGAGCACCTTTTCATTCCGGGAGCCGCGAAGCGTGTCAATGACCATGCCCATCCCGAACCGCTCCCCCATCCGCTTGACACAGGACAGGATCTTCTGGGCCTCCACCGTGACGTCCTCCTTGCTGGTATTGCCTGTGCAGTTGGAGCAGTTGCCGCAGCGGACGGGGGCTCTATCCCCGAAATAGCGGAGTATGTAGGCCCGCAGGCAGTCCTGGGTGTGGCAATAGAAGGTCATGACCCGTAGCCGGGCGCGCTCCTCCAGCCGGAACGCCTCCATCGCCTCCCCGTCCATCTCCTCGTTGTCCCTGGCCTTGTCGATGAGGAATTGATTGGTAATCACATCCTGTCCGCTGTAGAGAAGCAGGCATTCCGCCGGCGCGCCGTCCCGCCCGGCGCGCCCCGCCTCCTGATAATACCCTTCCATGTTTTTGGGCATGTTGTAATGCACCACATAGGATACATTGGATTTGTCAATACCCATGCCAAAGGCGTTGGTGGCCACCATGACCGGAGCCTCATCCGCCTGAAAGCGCTCCTGGTTCCCCTTCCGCTCCTGATCCGGCAATCCGGCGTGATACCGGGTGGCCGGCAGCCCCAAGTCCCGCAGCCGTTGGCATACCTCCTCCACCGTCTTCCGGGTTAGGCAGTAGACAATGCCGCTTTTCCCTTCCCGCTGCTCTAAAAAGAGGCGCAGCGCGCCGAATTTGTCCCTGGGGTTGTCCACCTCAAAATACAAATTCTGACGGTCAAAGCCGGTGGACACCACCATCGGATCCCGAAGGCACAGCAGGCGCACCATGTCCTCCCGTACCCGCTTGGTGGCGGTGGCGGTAAAGGCACCCACCACCGGCCTCACATCCATCCCCTGGATAAATTCACTGATGCGCAGGTAGCTGGGCCGGAAATCCTGGCCCCATTGGGAAACGCAGTGGGCCTCGTCCACCCCCACAAAGGGAATTTCCGCCTGCCGCGAAAACTCCAGAAACTCCGGTGCCGACAGCCGTTCCGGCGCTACATACAGGATAGTATATTTGCCCTGGCGGGCGTTATCCAGCACCCTGCGCTGCTGGCTGGCAGTGAGGGAGCTGTTGAGAAAGGCAGCCGGGATGCCCGCCTGTGTCAGGGCGTTCACCTGATCCTTCATCAGTGAAATCAGGGGCGAAATAATCAGCGACACCCCGTCCAACAGCAGGGCCGGAATCTGAAAGCACAGGGACTTCCCGGCTCCGGTGGGCATAATTCCCACCGCGTCCCGTCCTGTGGTCAGCGCGTCAATGATTTCCTCCTGCCCCGTGCGAAATGTATCATAGCCAAAATAGGTTTGTAATAGTGAGAATTTATCCTGCATATATCCTGTTTTTCTTCCTTTGCGTTAATTAAAGGGCACTATCGCCCTCCAGTTATTTTACGCCATGGAGTGGAAAAAAGCAATTGTCCTGTAATATCTTTCCCTATTGACATCTACAGCTTTGGAGCATATTATAAAGTAGTAGCGGTTGCCAGCCGCATTTTAACCTTAAGAAACATTTACATCCCAAAATCCCGCCCCTTATTTCTCTGAAATGGAGCCTATTTGCTTATGTGGGAAAAATACAAAGCATTCCGCTCAAATGTCCGGGCTGAGTTTGAGGATCTGATTGCGCCCCTTCTTTCCAACCAACAGGTGAGGGAGCTTGACCGTTGCGTACAGCATTATAAATACACCCGGCTACAGCATTCTGTGGATGTGGCCTACCTTAGTTTTTTCTTTACCAAGCTAATGGGCTGGCGGAGCCGGGAGACGGCCCGCGCCGCCCTGCTCCACGACCTGTTTTTTCATGCCGAGGGCCAAAATTCCAGAAGCCTGATGCTTTCCCACCCGGTTATCGCCGTGGAGAATGCCAGGAAAATCTGCGCGCTCACCCCCTTGGAGGAAAACATTATCCTGCGGCATATGTGGCTGCTCACAGTGATCCCTCCCAGGTACAAGGAGGGCTTTGTCGTCACCTTTGTGGATAAATTCTGCGCCTCCCGCGAATTTGTGGTCAGTGTATTTTCACGCAGCAAGCAGAGGGCCTATTTCGGCGCGTAGGCCGTTCTCCCTCCGGCTTCTTGCCGGTTTTTTTATTTTAATGCATACTTTTCAGACCTTTCCCTACACTTATAGTATAGGGGTATGTAATTCCCGAAAGTAAATGACGTATCAGAAAGGTGAGTTTTTTATGAAAAAAATTTCTATATTGGTTATAGCCGCCCTGTTGATAACCGGAATGGCCGGATGCGGCAGCGCGGGCGCCCCGTCCTCCAGCGCGGCGCCCGCCGCCTCCGGCGCTGCGTCGGGGGCTCCGGAGGACGATAAGCTTCTGGACGGGGGTTCCGATTCCAAGCTTATGCTGCCTCCGCCGGGGTACGAGGGAACTTCCGAGCCTGCCGAAGCGATCAACTTCCAGGACGCTATGGTGGAGATTATAGGCGAAAGCTCCAAGTCCGCCTATACCACCGATGAAATGGTGGATCTGACCGTTATCATCCGCAATACCGGCGATAAAACCCTGCTTTATGTCAAGGGCTCCGGTTCTTCCCTCGTGCCGGATGCCCTCCAGGTGAAGCTGGGGGATATGAACCCCGTCTTCTACCCGATGATTATGACCAGCGATTACCAGGTGGAGATTCTGGAGCCGGGGCAGAGCGTCAGCTTTGAATGCCCCTTCGCCCCTTATATTTCCGATACCGGCGAGATCGTTTACGGCGAAAACGACATTTCCTTCTTCAAGGAAGGCGCTTTCACCCCCGCCCCATCCGGTATGATAAAAGGCTCCATCTCCTTTGCCTATATGCCGCTGGAGGGGGACGCCTCGGAAATAGGCCTGGTGGATGAGAGCCAAATGACCACCTTGCAGGGTGAGTTTTACGTCACCATCGCTTAACGCCTAATCGCGTTTGCGCCGTAAAAACCAACCGCAAAGCAAAACCTTCTAATACGCATATGCAATTAAAAAGTCGATAAGAAGATTAGTATAAAAACAGGAATACCAACCGCTTGCGGTTGGTATTCCTGTTTTTTACGCGCCGCCGCCCAGGAACGCGCGCAGCCGGTCACCGGCAGCCTTGGCGTCGTCGTAGCCGTTCTGATAAAGGGCTTTCAGTTTGTCCAGATCCTTTTCCAGTCGCCCGATCTCCACCGGCGCTTTGGGCTGGAGGATAAAGGCGTTCCCCTTTTCCTCCTCCGCATAGGCTAGGTCAAGGGAGCTGTTGTACTGCCGGTAGCGGTTTCGGGCGCTCTCCACAAACCGGGGATACCTCCTGTACCGGAGCTCTATAGCGGCAACGCTCCTGCTGGGCCCCTTCCGGTAGCCCTGGTGCTGCGTAAGAACCACCAGGTTTTTGCGGTTGCCGTCGGCTATGGAGCGGGCAAGGGGGATGGAGTCGGCGATGCCGCCGTCCAGGTAGTACTCCCCGTCTATCTCCACCCTCCGGGACAGCAGCGGCAGCGAGCTGGACGCCTGAATCACCGACATCCCCTCCCGCAGCCCCTTCACCCGCTTGTACTCCGCCTGGCCGGTGCGGCAGTTGGTGAGAACCGCGTATACCTCCGCCCCGCTGGCCTCAAAGGCGTCGTAGTCAAAGGGCATCAGCTTGTTGGGAATCTCGTCGTACACCATTTTTACCCCGAAGAAGTCCCCGGTGGTCAGCAGGCTGCGAAAGCTGCTATACCTGGGATCCCTCACATAGTCCAGCACCGCGCGCAGGGCGCGGCCCCGCTGGCCCGACACATAGCTGCACGCATGGCCCGCCCCCGCGGAAACACCGTAAATATGCGCTATACGCAGTTCTCTGTCCAATAAATAATCCAACACTCCGGCGGTGTAAATTCCACGCATACCGCCGCCCTCCAGTATCAGTCCCGCGTCAATCATCCGTCTTTCCTCCCGCCTTTACGCCAGCTCCAGGAGGCCCCTGCGGAGCTGGAAGTACCGTCCTCCCAGGCCCATAAGCTCCTCGTGGCTGCCCCGTTCAATGATTTCTCCGTTTTCCAGCACGATGATGGCCTTTGCCCCCTGCACGGTGGACAGGCGGTGGGCGATGACAAACACCGTGCGATCCTTCATCAGCTCATCCATTCCCCGCTGCACCTGGCGCTCGGTGCGGGTGTCGATGGAGCTGGTGGCCTCGTCCAGTATCATAACCGGCGGGTCGGAGATATAGGCCCGGGCAATGGCGATAAGCTGCCGCTGCCCCTGGGACAGGTTGCCGCCGTCCCCCTGGAGCAAGGTGTCATAGCCCTGGGGCAGGCGCCTTATAAAGGAGTGGGCGTTGGCCTTTTTCGCCGCCTCGATGCACTCCTCGTCGGTGGCGTCCAGCCGCCCATAGCGGATATTGTTCATCACCGTGTCGGTAAACAGGTGAGTATCCTGGAGCACAATGCCCAGGGAATGGCGCAGGCTGCTCTTTTGAATATCCCGAACGTCGATGCCGTCGTAGGTAATAATCCCTTCCTGCACATCATAAAAGCGGTTGAGGAGGTTGGTGATGGTGGTTTTTCCCGCGCCGGTGGATCCTACAAAGGCAATCATCTGTCCGGGCTTCGCGTAGAGGGACAGCTGCTTGAGCACAGGCTTTTCCGGCTCGTAGAAGAAGGATATGCCGTTGAAGCGGACGTCCCCCCGAAGGGGTACCCTGCCGCCGTCCTCCAGTACCCATGACCATGAGCGCTCCCCGTTTTCCCCGCGCTCCGATTCCAGCGTTACCTTGCCCCCGTCGATTTCGGGGGCCTCGTCCATCGTTGCAAAAATGCGTTCGGCTCCCGCCACGGCGGAATACACATTGTTCATCTGGCTGGAAATCTGGTTGATGGGCTGCCCCACCTGCCGGGAAAACTGGAGATAGGAGGCCAGGGAACCGATGTCGAACCTGCCAAAAACGGTGAGCACTCCGCCGAACACGGCAGTAAGGGCATAGGATATATTGTTCAGGTTCACCATAATGGGCATCATGGCCCCGGCAAAAAAGTTGGCCCTTTTGGCGGAGTCCCGGAACTCCAGATTCAGGCGTGAAAACTCCTCCAGCGCCGTCTCCTCGTGGCTAAAAGCCTTAATCTCCTTAAGCCCGCCGATGGATTCCTCCATGTTGCCGTTGAGGCTGCCCAAAATGGCCTGCTGCTTCTGGAAGTAAACCCGGCTTCTGCCGCCCACCACCTTCACCACCAGGAACATGCAGACCACGACGATCGCGGTAACCACAAACAGAATGGGGCTGAGAAAGAGCATGCAGCTCACCACGCCCACAATCAGGATGCTGGAGGAGATCAGCTGCACCAGGCTTTGCTCCAGCATGGTGAGCACATTCTCCGCGTCGTTGGAATAGCGGCTCATCAGCTCGCCGTGGGTATGGGTATCAAAATACTGAAGAGGCAGATCCTGCATTTTATCAAACATTTCAGCTCGGATGGCGGCAATGGTCTTTTGGGACAGCTTGACTGTGGTGCGCATCTGCACATAGCTGGCTGCCACCCCCGCCAGATAGACGCTGCCCAGAATCGCAAGCCCTCCCGCCAGCCCCGCCAGATCCCCGGGGATAATGTAGTTGTTAATCAGGGGGCGCAGAAGGTAGGAGCCCGCGATGGAGGTAAGGGAATTGACGGCCAGCGCCACCAGCACCAGAACCACCAGGCCCTTGTTGCCGCCGAGATAGCCGAACACCCGGAAAAGGGTTTTCTTTAAGTTTTTCGGCTTCCCATGGGGCCGCGCCCCGCCCCCGGGGCCGAAGCCCTTTTGCTGTTGTTCCGCCATTAAGCCACGCCTCCTTCCGATTGGGAAAGGCAGATTTCCTGATAAATCGTATTGGTTTTCATCAGCTCATCGTGGGTACCCAGCCCGGAAATCTCCCCACCGTCCAACACGATAATTTTGTCCGCGTCCTGAACCGAGGTGATCCGCTGGGCCACAATGAATATCGTGGTATCCCGGTAGTCCTCCCGGAAGGATTGGCGGATTTTCGCCTCGGTGGCGGTATCCACGGCGCTGGTGCTGTCATCTAAAATCATTATCGGCGCGTTCTTCATCATGGCCCTGGCAATGCAAAGCCGTTGCTTCTGGCCGCCGGAAACATTGACGCCTCCCTGGCCCAGCTCGGTTTCGTAGCCGCCGGGGAAGCCTTCCACAAAGCTGTGGGCCTGGGCCGCCCTCGCCGCCCTGGTAATCTCCTCCATGTCGGCGTCCTCTTTTCCCCACAGGATGTTTTCCTTGATGGTGCCGCTGAACAGGTTGTTCTTCTGCATCACCATCCCGATGCCGTCCCGCAGATCCTTTTGGCGGTAGGCCCTGACGTCTACGCCGTCCACCAGAACCTCACCCTCCGTGACGTCGTAGAAGCGGGGGATCAGGCTGACCAGGCTGGTTTTCCCCGAGCCGGTGCCGCCGATAATCCCCACCACCTCTCCAGGCTGGACGGTGAAGGAGATGCCCGACAGCACATCCTGCTCGTCCCCCTGATACCGGAAGGACACGTTTCTGAACTCCACCTTGCCCCGGCTTACCCGCCGGGGAGCAATGGCTTCGCCGTCCAGGATGGTGGGGACGGTATCCAGCACCTCCAGCGCCCTCTCCCCGCAGGCCCTCGCGCGGGTTATCATCACAGAGATCATGGCGAACATCATGACACTCATGAGAATCTGCATGATGTAGCTGATAAAGCTCATCAGCTCGCCGGTGCCCATGGCGCCCACGCTGACATATCCGCCGCCGAACCAGATGACGCCGACGGTGGTTCCTCCCATAATCAGCATCATCATGGGCATCATAAAGGATGTGATTGTCCCCACCTTCATGGACGCCTGGACAAGGGCGTCGTTGACCCGCTGAAATTTCAGCCGCTCATAACCCTCCCGGACAAATGCCTTGACCACCCTTATGGCAATCAGGTTTTCCTGCACGGTACCGTTGAGGGCGTCCAGGCGCTTTTGCATCGCGGTAAACAAGGCCCCGGCCACCCGGATAATGCTCACTGTGCCGATAACAAGCAAAAACACCGCGCCCACAATCACCAGTGACAGGCGGAAATTGATGCTGGCGGCGATGATATAGGCGCTGACCAGCATAATGGGTGCTCTGATAAGGATGCGCAGCCCCATCATCAGGGAGTTTTGCAGCTGGGTAATGTCACTGGTCATGCGGGTCACCAGGGACGCGCCGGAAAACGCGTCAATATTGGCAAAGGAAAACGTTTGTATTTTATGATAGAGGGCGCTGCGGAGGCTAGCCGCAAAGCCCTGGCTGGCCTCCGCGGAGTATTTGGCGTTCAGTACCCCCAATGCCATGGCCAGCACCGCCACCGCCGCCATCAGGCCGCCCAGCAGGGCCATATACCCCAGATTTTCCGACGGGATGCCCTTGTCCACAATACGCGACATCATCAGCGGGAGCATAAGCTCGCAGAGCACCTCCCCGATCACCAGGAGAACACAATAGAATATATTCCTTTTATATTCCTCCAGATAGGCATAGAGCCTTTTAATCATAATTCCACCTTCTTCTCGAAATTCACCGGGAGCCGTATCCCGGCATTCTGCATATTCCGGATCATGCGGATATAACAATCGCACATGGTTGACAGCTCCTCCTGGGTCAGGCCCTTTAAAACCTCTTGATGAATTTTAGCTCCGGTCTCCATGCAGCGGTGGGTCAGCTGCCACCCTTTATCTGTCAGGGTGATTCGGTTTTTACGCAGATCCTGCGGGTCGGCCAGCTTATTCAGCAGCCCCGCCCGTTCCATCCGCTTGATGGAGACAGCGGCGGTGGGCGGCGAAATGCCTATGCTGTCCGCCAGTTCCTTTTGCGTCACCGCTTCTCCCGGCTCCCTGCCGCACAGGTAGAATAAAATCTCCGGGTTGCTCAACTCATCCAGCCCGGCCTTGTCAAAGGAGCTGCGCATGCATAGGGAATGCATCCGGCCAAAAATGCGGAGCAGATGCTCAAATTTATTAGCTATGTCCATAAGCCTTCCCTTTCCTGTAATGGATATCCGGCTAACCATTAGCCAACTAACAATAAGTATACCGCTAAATTCCGCAAAGTCAATACCTATATTTTGTTATGGTCAAGAAACTTTGGAAATGCAAGAACGAGGCCGGATTTTTTTAAATTAGTCGAATTCAAAGTGGTGGAACCGATGCCGCCGGTCTTAATAAATATTCTGACTATCCAAGCGTCTCATAATATGATATAATATGGGAAGAATGATTGAAGGAGATGCTAGATGGCACAACAAAAGGCGATGTCACTACTGGAATTTACGGAGCAGTTTGGAACAGAAGAGTTATGTCGCCAGCATTTGTATAATATGAGGTGGCCGAAAGGGTTCGTATGTCCAAAGTGTG
>Ga0153947_1000776_pt1 | contig 15564 bp, 14 predicted proteins | sample TSNJ031MetaG_FD_104697 | JGI IMG/M metagenome (GOLD analysis project Ga0153947, IMG submission 104697) | Attine ant fungus gardens microbial communities from New Jersey, USA - TSNJ031 MetaG | ecosystem: Host-associated > Fungi > Mycelium > Unclassified | place: USA: New Jersey, Wharton State... | reverse complement strand
GGCCTTGTTCGACGAAAAACATCCTCGCAAATCTATTCGCTTTTTCAACCATGAAGCAGTATCCAGCGCCAATCCTTTTATCGTAATCATGAAGTAGTACTACAAGCGGGCGTTGATGTCCCGCAATCCGGGGTACAGCAGGCGGTAGGTTTCATATTGTTTCCGGTAGGCGCTTGCGTGTCGGGCATTGGGGTGGTAAACCCGGCCGGTCTTGACCATAGCAGCGATGGCTTGCTCAACGGAAGGGTACATTCCAACCCCCACCGCCGCCAGAATTGCCGCACCAAGGCAGCCGGATTCCCGGCAGGCCAGCGTGGTGATGCTGCGCCCGGTTACGTCCGCTTTGGCCTGCATCCACAAGGGAGATTTGGCGCCGCCGCCAACCACTCGCAGCGCGCGGATGGGAATACCGGCAGCCTCCATCGCCTCGATATTAATGTTTAGTTCGTAGCAGAGGCTGTCCATCATGGCCTTGAAAACGTCCTGCCGGGTGGAGGACAGCGTCAGTCCCACGATGGCCCCTTTGCTTTGGACGTCGCAGGCAGGAGTGCCGCTGCCGTTGAAGTGGGGCAGCACCAGCAGAGGGGAGGGACCGGGCCCTATCCCTTGCTGGATGTGTGCCAAAGCATCCTCACCCATGGCTTTTGCCTGCTGCACTTCCAGCGGGGCCAGATTGTCCCGGTACCAACGCAGCAGGATGCCGCCCACCTGCATGTGGGCAAAAGAAAAATATTGTCCTGCAACGGCGTGGCAATAGCAGGAATAATAGCTTTGGTACATTTTCTTGCTGATGCGTGGAGCGTCGTAGGTAGTGGAAAGCACCTCCGCGGTCCCGCTGGAATCCAACGCCATTCCCTCCTGCACCACTCCGGCGCCGATGGCCGCGGCTGGCTGATCGTGGGCGCCGGCGATGAGTACGGGACGGTTTTGCAGACCCAAATCCTTTGCAAGTACCGCATCCAGGCACCCCAGTTCGGCGCCGGAATCGCAGATGGGGGAAAGCATGGCCTTGTCCACTCCCATATCACCCAATACCGCGTCCGACCATCTGCCGCCGAGCAGGTCCGTCCCCATGGAACGGCTGGCCATGGTGTGGTCGATGAATGGTTCGCCGCCCAGCCTGTGCATGATGAATTCCCCGTAGGTGATGAATTTGTAAGTGTTTTCACAGACACTGGGCCGTTGGTCCTGGAACCACATGATCTTGGCCAGCATGTTGATGGGGTGCAGCGGCTGCCCGGTGGTTTGGTACAACGCCCAGCTGTCGTGTTTTGCGGCGTACGCGTCGCACTGTACCGTGGGGCGGTAGTCCATTCCCAGTACGACGGGGTGCAAGGGGGTATATTTCCGGTCCACGGGCATCACCGCATCCCCCTGTACGCTCAGACTGACGGCGCGCACTTCCCGCACCTGGGCGTTGTATATGGCCTCCGCCATCGTCACACGCAGCGATTGCCACACCATTACGGCATCCTGCTCCGCCTGCAGCGGCTCTTGGCAGACGATGGGGTATTCCCGGTAGCTGGCGCCCAGCATCCGGCCTTGTTGGTCAAACACTGCCGATTTGCAGCCTGTGGTTCCCACATCCAGCCCCAGCAAGTATTGGCCCTGCAATCTGCTCACCTCATTCCATTACATCGTTTGGTCCTGAATCCGGCGCAGCTGCAGCAGCACCGAGGTGTCGTTTGGTGTCACCATGTCGTATGTAATCACGGTGTCCCGCGGCACATCGCAGTTCAGAACCGCCCCCTTGGCAAGGCCGACCGGGAGCATGTTTTCCGCCCGGGCAACTTCGGCCAGCTCAATGGAGGCGCGATAACAGTATTCCCCAATGTTGTCCAAAACCTGTCCCTTCCTGAGATCCTGCTTGGCAATGGTGATACACTCCGACGTCATCCGGTCCATCGGGTGGGCGGTGGACTCGCCGTACAACACGGCCTGCGCCGCCGTCAGCGGGGTTTCAATGCTGCACAGGTGGTACGGTCTCATGAGCAGGTAGTTGGGCCCACTGCCCATATCCCGCTGTACCAGCGCCTCCCGCATCCGGGGGTTGTCGGTGGTAAAGATGACAAACACACCGGGATTGATGTCGCCGATGGCAAATTCCACCACACCTTCTTGGGTGAGGATGCCGCCATCCTCTTTTTTGCACATCACCCGGGGGAGCTGGGCCACGGTGCACTGAGGGCCGTGCATCCCCCGTACATCCGGCCGCAGTCCGGTGGCGTTGGAAACGGCGCACATCTCCACCATGGTTTTGGACCCGTCCACAAATTCTATCAGCATGCGCGGGGACATGTTGCGCTCCTCCGCCTTGCGCTTCCACGCGGCGTCTCCAGGGGTGGCATAATGGTCCAGCGGATTATTTTTTCCCTTGCCCACTGCGAGGACACGGTACCCCAGCGCATTGACAAAGCGGTATACCTCCACGATGGAGCCGGGCTCGTCTCCGGCGGTAAGGCTGTACACTACACCGGCTTGCCGTGCCATTCGGTGCAGGATGGGGCCCACCGTGACGTCGCACTCCACATTCATCATAACAATGTGCTTTTTGTGATGAAAACACTCCAGCGCAACACGGGCGCCCATTTCGGGGGAACCGGTGGCGTCCACTACCGCTTGGATGGGACCGGTCTGCATGGGCAGCATGGAATTGGTGGTAGCCACCTTTGCGCCCCGTGCAATGGCCAGCCGGGCCTCCTCTGGGGAATCGGTGCGAACAATATCTCCGGTGTAACCGCCTTGCCGGTAAGCCCGCTCCACGGTGTCGCAATGCAAGTCTACGGCGACATCCACCTCGAATCCCCGCATCATTCCGGCCTGGATGACGATTTCAGTTCCCATCTGGCCGGTTCCAATAAGCCCACAGCGCACCGGGGTGCCCTGCCGTTCCAGCTCCAACAGCTTGTTATCTATCTCATACACGTAGTCGTGCCTCCTTATGTTCCATCTTAAGAATCCCTCTTGTGCCGGTTACCGCCAGGGGTCTACCACAAGCTTTACGGCTTTACCGCTCTGTGCCGCGTCAATACCCTCGGGGATTTCGTCCAGCCCCACCACATGTGTGATGTAACGGTCCGGCTGAATGAGACCGTTCGCAATGGCGGCAATGGCTTTGCGGTTGGTTTCGAGGGTGTAGGAAAACGCGCCCATCACAACAATTTCGTCGTAGTGGATGCGGTTGCCGTCCAACGTCGTGTGCGGCTTGTCTTTTGGCAAGCCGCCAAACAGCACCACCCGCCCCCGCTTGCGCGCCATCTGCACCGCCTGGGCCTGCGCTGCCGCTACCGGCAGCGCCGTGATGACCACGTCGGCGCCCAGACCCTCGGTGGCCGTGAGGACCGCCTTTACCGGGTCCTGCGAAGCCGCGTCAATCAGCAGGTCAGGGACAAATTCCCGTGCGAAGCGCAATCGGGACAGCCCCACCAGAATCACCTTGGACGCGCCCCGCGCCCGGGCAATTTCTACATGCATGCAGCCAATGGGGCCGTCGCCTATGACGACCACTGTTTCACCCAGCTGCACGTTTGCGTTTTCCTGGGCGGCAATCACCGAGCTCAAGGGTTCCGCCAGGGTAGCGGCGCCGTACTTCAGATGACCGGGGATGCGGCTGACCATACCGTGGCGCAGCACCTCCCCGGGGAGGTAGACATACTGTGCAAAGCCGCCGGGCCAGTGGGTGCCCAGCATCCGGTGATTTTGACAGAGATTGACCAGCCCCTGCCGGCAGTAGATACAGCCACCACAACTGACGTCCGGGGCGACGGCCACCCGGTCGCCAGGCAGGTAATCCTGGACGTCACCGCCTGTTTGCTCCACAATTCCGGCAATTTCATGGCCCATTGTCTGTTCGGATACGCCGCCCCGCAGCCCGGCCACGAAATTGCGGATATCCGATCCGCAGATTCCGCAAGCCATTACCTTTACCAGCATACCGTCCGGCGCTACCGCCGGAACCGGCACCTCCCGTACCTCCAGATGCCGGGCGCCTAAAAACACCGATGCCTTCAATCCATCGCCTCCCTGTTTGTGTTCGCGAGCTTTTCTCCCACCGCCCCGCCGGGATGGATGACCAAAAACTGTTCCCTGGTATATCCGGTCAACTCCATCAGGGCAATGCAGGCGGCGTCGAACACCCCGATCACAGCCATGGTGCTGGCAGTGGCCAGCATGTTAAAGGGGCAGGGCTCCCGCGGGACCTTTACCAGCAGCAGTCGATCCGCCCTTTGGGCAAGCAGGGACGCGGGGTCTTCGGTCACCGCCACCATCACGGCACCCTTTGTTTTACAGGCGTCTGCCAGACCGAGCAGCTCGTGCGTGTTGCCGCCTTTGGAGAGGAGGATGAACACATCCTCCTTTTGCAGTATGCCTAATCCGCCGTGTGCAGCCGCACTGGGGCTGAGAAAACAGGCCGGGCGTTCAACACAGCAAAGCGAGTGGGCAATTTTGCGTGCCGCTTCACCGGAGGTGCCGCAGCCGGAGACAATTATCTTGCCTGTGCAGTGCGCAATCAAGCGCACCACGTCGCAAAAAGCGTTGTCGTCCACCGTTTGGCACAGCTGTTCCAGACCCATGGCCTCGGTGCGCCAGACGTCGTGAGCCGCGAGAATGATTTCCTGATTATTCATGCTGGTGTTCCTTTCTCACGACAATTTCAAGAAAGAATGCCGTGATTCATAGAGATTGGCAGCAATTCAAATTAAATTGCTGTAAATGGGTTGTTAGAGGTGCCCTTAAGCCCGTCTGGCCATCCGCATGCGCAGGATGTCGATGTACACCGATATGACGATGATGGCGCCTTTGACAATGAGCTGAATAAAGGAGTTTACCCCCATCAGGTTGAGGATATTGCTGAATGCGCCGATGATCAAACAGCCGATGAGGGCGCCGAACAGTGTCCCGCTGCCACCCTTCATGGATACACCGCCCACCACGCAGGCGGCAATGGCGTCAAGCTCCGCGCCGTCACCGATGGTTGGCTGGCCAGAGCCCAGCCGGGAGATGAGGATGATGCCCGAAAAGGCGGACAGCACCCCGGAAATACAATAGACAAAAAATAAGGTGCGGTTGGTGTTGACGCCGGAGTACCGGGCCGCCACCAGGTTGCCGCCCACAGCGTAAACCTTGCGGCCGAAGCGGGTGCGGTTGAGCACGATCCACAGCAGCACAAACGCCACCACCATGTAAATGGCCGGAAGGGGAATCGGCCCCACAAAACCGGCGCCGATTTTAGGAAAGACGTCGTTGGTGAAGACAACCGGCCGCCCATTGGTCAGCAGATAGGATATTCCCCGCAGCATGTTCATGTTGGCAGGGGTGGCAAGGAATGCCGGAATCCCCATTTTGGTCACCATAAACCCGTTGAGACCGCCAAACACAAGCCCCACCAGCAGCGCGATTCCCACCGCGGCTGCCGTGCCAAAGCCCGCCTTGGCAATCAGCAAACTGGACAAACAGCCGCACAGTGACATGAAGGAGCCAACCGAAAGGTCGATATTGCCGGTGAGGATGATAAAGGTCATTCCGTAGGCGCACAGCGCGTTACAGGCAATCGACCGCAGAATGGACATCATGTTGTCCATAGTGCAGAATTTGGAGGTGAGCAGCGTACCGGCCAGAAATACCAACACAAAGGCAGCCAGCACCCCGCCGTTCACCTTTAGCATCCCCTGCAGGTCGTGCCAGCGGCCTCCAATGGCCCCGGTCTCCAGTCGTGATTTACCCATCTTCCCGTACCCCCAGTGCATATTTCAAAATTTCTTCCTGGTTAAACTGCTCCTTTTCCACGCAGGTTTTAATTTCGCCCTCCCGCATGACATAAATCCGGTCGCTCATGCCCAGTACCTCGGGCAGCTCGGAGGACACCATAATAATGCTCACCCCGCTTGCGGCAAGGCGGTCCATCAGGGCGTAGATTTCCGCCTTGGCCCCCACGTCGATCCCCCGGGTGGGCTCGTCAAGAATCATGATGGCGGTAGAGGCGGCCAGCCACTTGCTCAGCACAATCTTTTGCTGATTGCCGCCGGATAAGCTGATCGCCTTGGTGTGCAGCGACGGCACCTTGATGGACAGGCTCTCGACGTACCGGTTTGCGATTTCGTTTTCCTTTTTGCGGTTAATATGCCCCATCCCCATAAACTGCCGTAAAACACCCAGGGTCAGGTTAAAGCGCACAGTGTTGTCCAAAATCAGGCCCTGGAGCTTACGGTCCTCCGGTACCAGGCAAATACCCGCCTTCAGAGCGTCCTCGGGGCTGCGGAACCGCACGGGGTTTCCCTTGAGAAGAATTTGTCCGGAGCGCAGCCTGCACAATCCAAAAATCGTTTCAATCAGCTCGGTGCGGCCGGATCCCACCAGCCCCGCAAAGCCGACGATTTCCCCCCGGCGCAGCGTAAAGCTGGCGTTTCGCACCCGGTTGTCCCGCCGGGTGATGTTTTGCGCCTCCAGCACCACCTCGCCCGGGGCCGCCGCGTTTTTCTGGTAGTACCGGTCCAGGCTGTAGCCCACCATCATGCGTACCAGGGCGTCCTTGTCGATCTCTTTTGCCATAACGGTTTTTACATTAGCGCCGTCCCGCAGTACCGTGATGCGGTCGGCCACCCGGAAGATTTCATCCATGCGGTGGGATATATACACAATGGTGATGCCCTGGTCCCGCAGCCGCCCAATCAGCCGGAAAATCTTTTCCACCTCCTTGTGTGAGACTGCGGCGGTGGGTTCGTCCATCACCAGCACCTTGGTCCGGCGGTTGATGGCCTTGGCGATTTCCAACATCTGCTTTTGTGCGGTGCTCAGTGTGAACACCCGGTCGTAGGAGGTAAAGTTTGCATCCAGGGAGCGCAGGATCGCCTGGCATTGCGTGTGAATTGCACGCCTGTTGATGAGGCCCAGCTTGCCCAAAGGCTCCTGACCGGCAAACATGTTGTCCGCAACGGTGAGCTGTTCGGCAAGCGCCAGCTCCTGGTGGATGACGCTGATGCCAAGGTGTATAGATTCCATGGCGTTTTTGAATACTACAGGAAGGCCGTTGTACTCGATTGTGCCGCTATCGACGGAATAGATGCCGGCCAGACATTTCATTAACGTGGATTTACCGGCGCCGTTTTCACCCAGCAGGGCGTGCACCTCGCCTTCCCGCAAGTCGAAGCTCACCCCTTTTAGGGCCTTGACGCCGGGAAAGGCTTTGGTGATGCCTTCCATTTTAAGGATTACACTACCCATGTTGGCCCCTCTCATCCCAAAAGCCCGTCTGCGTCTCTTTTATGGATAGGCTCTCAGTATTGTTGTGCGTTATCGGAAAGAGCGGGGGTATCCGGCGGACCGGACACCCCCGCCATGGCTTCAGAAAGCTTTACTCGATGTATTGGTCCACATTGGACGCGTCCACGTACAACACGGGAACCTGTGTGAGCCAGTCGTGGTCGATGGTGCCGCCATCCAAAACGGTGTACACATCCTCGGTGGCGATGCGGGCCAGCTCTTCCGGCTGCTGCTTGGCGGTGCCCACCATTTTACCTTCCTTGATGCTGGCATAGGCGTCCTGTGCGCCATCCACGCCGTAGATCATGGTGCCGTCGGGCCCCACGGTCTTACCCGCCGCCTCAATGCCCCGCATAAAGGCAAGGGCAATGGGGTCTCCGCCGCCGAAGATGCCGTCAATCTGGTCGTATTTCTGAGCCCATGCCTCCGCGATGGCCATTTCGGCTTCCTGGGTTACCGGGACGGGCTGCTGCCCCTCCAGCACTTTGATGTTGTCGTGTTTGGCAACGGTGTCTAAAAAGCCCTGCAGGCGTTCCGACACAGCTTGGTTTTCCTCGTAGATGATGTGGCAGACAGTGGCCTCGCGGCCCTCCACCCGTTTGACGAAGTCCTCGCCGCACAGCACGCCGGCGCCATAGTTGTCCGATACCGTCTGGGACACCAGCAAGCCCTCGCTTTCTTCGATGGCGATGAGCACGTCGGCGGCGGCAATGACGATGCCCTTATCGGCAGCCTCTTTGATGATTTGTACCGGTGCCGTGGCATTGGGGGATTCCAATACGATGCCGTCCACCCCTTGGGTAATGAGGTCACTCATGCACTTGAGCAACAGTTCCGGATCGTCGTTGGCGGGCAGCACCACCGCTTTGTCGCCGCGGGCCTCCACCACCTTTTTAAAGGACTCCGCGAATATCAGGCAGTGGGGGTTGGAGTCGTTGATAATGATGCAGCCGATGGTCCTCTGAGCGGAGGAGCCACCGTCTTCGGTGGTTCCGGCCACTGATTCGGTGCCTCCCGTGTTATCGGCAGGCTGGTTGTTTTGACATCCTGAAAACAGGGCAACGAGCATTATGGCGCTGATAAGCATGGCACTGAGTTTTTTCATCTGTTATTACATCCCCTTTTTACATCAGTATTGTTTGTTTTTGATGGGCTTTCTTATACTAATTCGCATTACAGGTTCTTGATGGCGACGATGCGCACGGCGCAGGAGTCCACCCGTTTTATTGCCAGGGGCAGAATGAACACTGTGGTGCGCATTCTGTTGACGGCGCTTAGATTCGTCAATGATTCTACGATGGCGGTGTTGTTTTCAAAGCAGTGGGTGTGATTGGGCTGATAGTCGGTGCCGGGAACCTCGATGCCCGAAGCGTCGGTGCCGATAACGCGGGGATTTATCGTTTTCAGCAGCCAGTTGATGGCCTCTTCTTCCACGTAGGGAAAGGGCTCCCAGTTGGGTGTGCGGAAGTACTGGTCGAATCCGGTGTGAAAAAAAACGATGTCCCTGGGTTTCAGCTGGTCTTCATATCTGCGGATTTCCTGCAGGGTGATGGCCTCTCCGGCTTTTTTGCCGGTGCAGTCGAGAACCACCGCTTCGCCGATGAGGTTTTCAATGGGGTACTGCGCGGCGTCGGGTCCGTTTTCCATGTGGTGAAAGGGAAGCTCCACGTGGGTTCCCACATGGGAATGCATCACCACTTCGCTTTCGATATACCACACATCATCCCGGTGGGCGGCATGGCCTGCGTTGGGGTCCAGCTCCACAACGTCTTTGAAAACGGTGTGGAATTTGAAGTTTTCCTTGTCCGATTCCAGTTGGTGGCTGAGTTCAATAATGTCCTCCGGTTTAAACCGCATGCAATATTTCCTCCTTTTAAATTTTGAGTTTTTTTCGGTAAATTTTGGTTTTAATTACAGAAGATGAAATTTATCGAAAAATACTTTGCGCTATTTTGCCCATGACTTGTTGGTTTCTTGATGTAAGCATATCATATCGATTAGAAAAAATCTACCTATATTTTTATTTTTCTAAATAATTTATGAAAATTACTTGCAATATTTGTGGAGATTGTGCTATGATATAAATGTAACAAAGCTTATATTCAAAAGAAATTGGTAGAATTTATCACGTGAAATATTGCTTCATTTATAGTTTTAAAATATGAAAATTAAGATGAGAACAAATGGGAGGCTATGAGCGGCTATGAACCAAAACATATATCCACAAATTTCTCACTCCTGCCTGGTGAAATTTCAATCTGTTTACAACGATTTGAAATCCGCCGAGCGCCGCGCCGCAGATTATTGTCTGGAACACCCCGACACGGTGACCGGGACGACCATCAGTGAAGTGGCTACACTTGCGGGTTGCAGCGAAGCCACCTTCGTACGGCTGGCACGCCGGCTGGGTTACGCGGGCTATCCCGAGATGCGCGCGCAGTTGCTGAAGGACGAGGATGAGGACATTGTCCACTACAACGGACTCTCCCTGAAAGACGATGTACCCACCATCACTCAAAGCGTTTTTCAGGCGTCCATCCAAGCGCTGCAGGATTCACTGGAATCCATCGACTTCGCGAAGCTGGAACAGGCGGTGCAAAAGCTTATGCGCGCGCACCGCATTCAGTTGGTGGGAGCCGGAGACGCCAGTGCTGTTGCCCTAGCCGGCGTACAGAAATTCAGCCGTTTGGGGTATCTGGCTTTCCACTACTCCGACTTTGACTCTCAGCTCATTGCTTTATCCCAGATGAGCGAAGAGGACATATTTATCTGCATTTCCCACTCCGGCAGGACTAAAAGTATTTGCGAAATCGCCAAGTGCGCCCGGGAAAAGGGTATTACGGTGATCGCCATCACAAATTTTCCGCTCTCCCCCCTCACCAAAAACTCCGACATCACCCTGCTTACCGCCGCCTTTGCACGGGACACCATGGGGGAGATCATCACCAAACGCATCCCGGCGCTGTGTGCATTGGAGGCGTTGTACGTCTGTGCGTTGATGCGCACCGACAACACTCATCGCAATGTTTTAACGGCGGGAAACCAGCTCTTGCGTAGAAATAAGCTTTGAAATAGCTTCCATACGATACTAATTCACACCTTGAAGTGTCCTCTGATTATTTTCAGAATATTCAAACAGTAATACTAAACACTGACTAAAAAGCGACATAACTTGCGGTCTATTTTCCGCCCAGCGTTTTCATCCTCCTTGCCGGGCGACAGCCCGCCTGCGTCGTCTTCCCAGCTGGTCGAAAAATATCCTCGCAATTTATTATCACTTTTTAATCAGTGTTCAGTATAAGACATTCTGTACCGACTCATCCTGAAAGCGAATCATTGAATTCCCGCTTCGATGGATGACAGATAAACTCCGAAAAAGTCCTGTAAAACAAATTTTGTTCTTACAGGACTTTTTCGGAAAGTTCACCATGGGCTCCAGTGATGTGTACTTGACGCTTTAATTATACTGGTGTATAATTAAAATACATTCTTATACTCTAGTATAATTAATGCGAGGAGGTTTCTGCCGGATGGAAGAGAAAATAACCCGGTTATACGATTCGGAGCTGGATATTATGTTGATTGTTTGGGATGCCGGACAGCCCGTTTCGTCCACCTATATCCTTGAACGGCTGAAAGGTAAGCGGCGATGGGCTTTGGCAACCCTCATGACCGTTTTGTCCCGGCTCTGCGCAAAGGGCTATTTGGCGTGTGAGAAACAGGGGCGGTACAACCTTTACCATGCTGTTCTGGCAGAAGACAAATACAAGGCATTTGAGGGGAAATCCGTTCTTGAAAAGCTTTACGGCAATTCGTTTCAAAAACTGGTTGCCTCGCTGTACAACGGCAAAGCAATCAATGAAGATGATCTGTCCGGTTTGCAGGAGTTTCTGGATAACTTGAAAAAGGAGGGGTGAATCATGCTTGAAAACGTCTTTACAACCATTTTTGCCGTGTCCATTACAACGGGGATCGTCATTCTCGCGCTTGTGCTGCTATCCTCGCGTTTGAACAGGAGCTTTGCCGCCAAATGGAAATATTGGGTTTGGCTTTTGTTGGCGGTGCGATTGTTGATACCCTTTTATTTTACCTTTCCGGGAGCCCCGGTGCAGGTATCGGTGCCGGATACCGCAATTTCTCCCGTGTTTTCCCCTCGGGCGCCAGCTATTCCCGATGTTACGCCTGCCGCCTCTGACCTGCCGGTTCAGAGCGCCGCACGTTTCATGAATTTATGGGAGCTGTTCTCCATCATTTGGCTGGCCGGGGTTGTCTTGTTTCTGGTTGTTCAGTTTGCCGGCTACCGGCGGTGCAGGCACGAAGCCCTGCGCTGGAGCCGGGCTGTAAAGGATAAGCGGCTATCTGCTGCGCTGGATCAACTGTGCGCGGAAATGGACACAGGGGAAAAAATCACGTTACTGATCAGTCAAAAGGTGTCCGGGCCGATGATCATCGGATTTTTCAAAGGTTATCTACTCCTGCCCCACGAGAATTATGAGGATAACGAGCTTGTCCATATACTCAGGCATGAGCTTGTGCATCTGAAACGCCGCGATATCTGGTATAAGCTGCTGATACTGTTTACAACCGCACTGCACTGGTTTAATCCGGCAGTACATCTTATGCTGCGCGAGGCCAACAAGGATTTGGAGCTTGCCTGTGACGACGAGTCAATCAAAAATCTGCCGTTTGACGCAAGGAAAGAGTACAGCGACACGATCATTCATTGCATGCGCAAACGGCATTCCAAACGCACGGCCTTATCCACCTATTTTTACGGCGGGGAGCAAGCAATGAGGGAACGATTTGTGAATATATTGAGCCACCAAAAGAAGCGCGCCGGAAAAGTGGCCGGGGCGGTCGTACTGCTCGGTGTCCTGCTGATGGGCGGCATGGTGGCATGCGATACGCTGAACACGCCGCAGATTGACCTTGCGGACTATGACCTGCTGTATGAACAATATCTGCATTTGCCGTTCTGGTCATCAATTACTTCCGAAACATGGGATGACGCCAATGATATACCGCCGGATTACTTTGTCAACTATTATGCGTATTACTGGTATGACAACCACTACCAGGGCGGGCCTCTTAACTTCCCGCCCAAAGAGCTGGAAAGCTACATACAGGAATATTTTGACGTTTCCGCCGAGCATATACGCACAGCCGATCAATACGACGGCGAGGAGGATGTTTACATATGCCTGGGCCTCGGCGGCGGAGGGTCGGCAAAGGTTGTGGGCGCGGAGCAAAACGGGAAACGGCTTATCCTCGACTACGAGGTATACAGCCCGGAAGATAATGCAACCGTTCTTCGGATCGGGAAACTGACGGCAGAGATGTCAGGAAATGGATACAAATATGTAGCCAATGAGACACAAGACACCGAGGCCATGCGCGCCTTTTACGTTGAAGCCAAGCCGGATCTGAACGATCTGGAAAACCTGACTCAAAGATATCTGTATCCAATCCTGTTTTCGTGGGCTACGCAGCTATCATGGACCGACCCCCAGCAGATAGACGCCGACCGGTTGGTCGACATGTATGGCTACGATAGGGTATGGAATGCCAATATACCAGAGAGTGCAATGGTATTTGAAAATGATACGCCATATTACTATGTGAGCGCGGATATATTGGAAGCTCATATTGCCGACTATTTCGATGTTTCGGCAGACCATCTTCGCACAGCCGGGCAATACGATTTGGAGAAAAACGAATACGCGTTTAACATGAGCGGCGGCGGCTTTGCCTACGATCCGCATGTATTGCGCGCGGAATATGACGACGCCACCATGCTGCTAACCCTCTACATTGATGATGGATATCCCGGTGGTGAATCAAAAGAGGAAGTGTCGATGCTTATCATTCAATTATATGAAAACGGCGGGTTCACATACGTCGGCAATATATATAGTGGTGGGGATTAGAACCACAGGTAGAACCTGTGGTTCTCGCTCGACAAAGAAAAGCCCGCCGCCCGCAAAGTGCGGCACGGCGGAACACAATAGACCAAAAACGCAAACAATGTGACCGGGGAGCACCCCCACCTCTTGTGTGCCTTGCGGGATTTTATTCATACATGCGGACCTCCAGCGCGTAGCCTTGGGGCGGCTCGCTGGCGATCATGACGCCCTGATGGTAGATGTTCAGCTTGTCCCCCGGCTGCAGCGCCTCCACACCCCCTGTGACATAAAACTGGGTGTCCTCGCCGTAGGAAAACCGCACGGTGAAGTCGGTGTCCATCTCTTTGATCACCATGGTGCCCTCCAAATCGCCGGTATTGTTGGCGCGCAGCCCCACAAATTCGCCGTTGTACACGCACTTTTCGGCCGGGCGCAGCTTGTTGGCGGCGATGAGGGTCACGGGCTGGCTGTCGCCGCCGTAATATGCCTCCAGATAATCGCCCTCCGCCAGCTCCGCCGCGTCAAAGCTTAGCTGCGTGTTGCCGTCAATGGCCGCCTGCAGGCTTTCAAATCCAAAATCGGCGCCCTCCGCCTGGGTGAGGGTCATGGTGTACAAGCCGTCGCCCGTCTGCGCCAGCCCGCTCACCTCACCCCGGTACATCCGGGCGTCGGCCACAACCACGCCGCCCTCGGGATGGGGCTTCACCACAGGCTCCTGGGTTTCCGCGCCCGATACCTCGGTTGGCACATCCTCCTGTATTTGCTCCGGCACAGCCGGGGAGCACCCCAAGCTCAATGCCAGCACCGCCGCAAATGCAATCAAACAAAGTTTATTCATATTGAAAAATCCTTTCTGCTCCTGTCTATGTCATCGCTATAGCCCCGCATCGGAGCCCTTGGCAGCCTCCATTTTATTGTTCCCCTCCTTTTGCAGATATGACAGCGCAGTTTATCCAGTTTCGCTTCCTGTGACAGTGACAGCCGTTTCAATTGACAAAAACGCCGTGAATACATTATAATTAAAGCCTGATAAGTGGATACCAAAAAAATTGTTCCAGAAAACGGATACGCGCTTTCCTTTATTATAACATGCGGGCGCACTTCTTACCATCCATTCATGTAGTGCCATTCTCTACCGCGTCTGTTGCAGTTTGAATTGTAAAATAATTGCGTCGTGTGCAAGCCGCCGGCCTTTGACGCCCGGAGTATATTGACAAGGTGTTTTTCAATCTTTTTCTCGTCAAAAAGTATTGACAATTTCTCCGGGATGCTGTATCATATCATATGTTGTCGTCCCGTCCGTATACATGCAAAAAAGCATATTGTGAGCCACTAGCTCAGTTGGCAAAGCACCTGACTTTTAACCAGGTGCTCCAGGAAGACAATCTAATATTTTTGAACCAGTAGCTCAGTTGGCAGAGCATTTGACTTTTAATCAAAGGGTCCAGGGTTCGAATCCCTGCTGGTTCACCATTTTTTGGCTTAGTGATGCGGTTTTTAGGTGGTTGCGACACCGGCTCCGCATCACTGTTTTTGTGTGGGAAGAAGTCGATGTTCAGTCATCATCTGCAGCAGTAATTCGTTGTTGATTGACTCGTTCGCCCTTAGCCCCGGCTCAACCTCGCCATAGAAAAATTCGTCAAACTTCTCATTCATGGCTGTATGCTGCTTGTCCAAGCTTCTGGCATAGGTTGACAGCACCATATGCGTGGTTTTTTCGCCAAGATCCTTCTGTGCGGATTTGACATCACCACCCGATACCGCCAGTTTCAATGACGTACTGCTAATCCAAATGGAATGGAAGTCAACGCTGCCGACATCTTCAATGCCATGTTGCTTTTGCCATGCCGCAAATTTACGGGAGAGTTTTCCCGGCTCTATTGGACGACCATCCGAATAACAAAACACAAGATTGTGGTCATTGTATTTTTTGCCATACCGGACTTTATCCATTGTTACTTTTAGCTGCCGTTGCCTTAGCTCTTCGCATAACTGCTCAGACATGGTGTTTACCCTGACACCAAAGTCAGACTTTGGTGTAGTCAGGATTAATCTGGACATGCTATCTTTTCGGATTGGCGGATACACATGAAAAACCTCTTTAGGGGAGATTTTCTCAAGCACGTCAAGGATTAATTTAAGGAGAGAGATTATGAAAAAATTAATGTCAATTTGGGTTGTTCTGTCAATTATCTTTACTTTGGCGGGATGTAATTCAAGCGTTTCCTCGCCAAGCGAAAATTCCATTCCAAATTCGGTAGCATCAACGAATGGCGAGTCTGCTGGGGAGGTAGGTAATTTTGAAGAATATGCCGAAAAAATCAAACCAGTATATTTATCTATTCTTCATGGACAAAACTGGACAACACCTGAAGAAATTGAGCCGGACAGCCTGTGTGCT
>Ga0153947_1000774_pt1 | contig 15595 bp, 17 predicted proteins | sample TSNJ031MetaG_FD_104697 | JGI IMG/M metagenome (GOLD analysis project Ga0153947, IMG submission 104697) | Attine ant fungus gardens microbial communities from New Jersey, USA - TSNJ031 MetaG | ecosystem: Host-associated > Fungi > Mycelium > Unclassified | place: USA: New Jersey, Wharton State... | reverse complement strand
GTTAAATGTTGGCATTCTTTTCACCTCCTGTGATATTGTCTGTTGGTTGCTTTAAATCATAGCTTTTGCGCACAAAAAAATACGACGTGTTTATGCACGCCATATCATTATATCCAGATTGCTGATTCATGTCAAGAAAATTTTGCATTTTTTCCTGTTTACTCGTTTTAACAAATTCTGATCCACTCTTTTTTCAAACACCAAACACCCGCCTGCATATCTTCAAACTCCGGCTTACACGTACTTTTGACCACCTCGTCATACCGAAACAATTGTTCCCAGCTCGCAATCAATTGTTTCTTCAGCCGGGGGTAATAGGGTTTTAAATATACATCGGTTTCATCATGAATTCCCTGGCGCTTAAGTTCTCCGGCAAAGGCTTCTTCCTCTGCCCGGTCACCGACGTAGCGCAGATTTAAAACCTTATTCCAATCGGACATCCGAAAAAAAACGGCTTCCTGTACCGGTATCTGAAGTTTCAAAACCGTACTGCCAGGATACTGTTCCACATATTGGGGATTCAAAAATGTCCACACTGCCGACTCTGCCGGTTCCGGCCGTGGAACCACCAGAGAGGCCTGATCGGAATACCATCGGTAGGCCCTTAAAAACACATCACTGATGATGCCATACTTGCGAACAATATATTCCCGTTTCACATAATAACACCCCGTTTCCCGGATGATGTTTACCACCTCATTGCTCTGTGCCGTATACACAGTTATTGTTCTATTCCGGTAATCCATTCTTGCCGCACCTCCCAGATAATACCGACCCGGGCAGGACTCAGTTCCACACTGTCATCAAACAAACGATCCCAGCTTTTCATGATCTTGCTTTTGATATTAGGATAAAAAGCCATTCGGCCAGACAGCGCCTGGTGCAGCCAAAAATACACATCCAGATAAAATCCGGAATGCTCTTCCATCTTATTCCGGATATATTCGCGTTTAACAATATAGCGCCCATTTTCCCGCAAATCATGCAAAATATTCTGATGCTGCTTCGTCCATACTTTCATGGTGTTTGCCTTTCATTATTTCTTTAAACGCTCCTTCATTTCAAAGCGCGTAATCGCATTCAAATATGTCTCCATATGCGTCTCAAATGCAGCCAGCACATCCACCAAAACCCCCGCTCGGCAGGCATCAATGATTTTTTGATGCTCTTCATATTTCTCCTGCACCTGGCCTAAAGTGGCAATGTCCTGATTCATCGCAATTAGCAGCTGATAAAATTGGTTCTCCAGGATACCCGCCCGGCGGAAACTTCCGGATTTATTCCAAAAATACTGGTGAAATTGCAAATCTTTCAGATTCAGCATATAAATCTTCCTGCTTTGGCCGTCACTCTCCTCCATACTGATCATCTCCTGATTTAACATTTCCAGAATCTGCAGATCGTCTTCTTCAATCCGGGACTTGGTAAAGATCAGCGTCAGCACCTGCATTTCCAGGGGGATCCGGATTGAGAAAATCTCCTTGATATCCTCCACCGTCAATTCCATAATCTGACTCCCCTTCCGAGGTGAAAACGAAAGAATTCCCTGCATGTTCAATTCCCGGAATGCTTCCCGTACCGGTCCCCGGCTGATTTCCAGCTCATCGGAAAGATCCATTTCCATCAGACGGTCCCCGCTTTTTAATTGACCAGCCAAAATTTTATGCTTCACATGAGAAACTACAATTTCACTCAAATTTGCCTTGGAATAATTCATCATCGGACTGAACGATCCAACTGAGTTCTGCTCCATAAGTTTCACCTTCCACTTCTATACTTATCAACCAGGCCAAAAAGCATCCGCCAGGTATTCTTATTATTATACTATAAAAAGGCGTCAAATCAACAGGGCTTTTAACTATTGGGGAAATATTTCCTGGCATAATTAATAAATACTTCCTGCGCCGGGGTTAAAATCATATCTTTTTTTAGTACATAATAAATATTTCTGGTTAAAAGCTCAGTCTCCAGCTCCACCATTTTAATCATATTTAAACGCTCATAAATCCGGGCAGCCGCTTTGGAGACAAAAGAAATCCCCATGCCCTGGGAAACTGCTTCGATGATTCCCTGTGTACTGCTGAAATAAGCAATCATATTCAAATCTTTTTCGGTAATTTTCTGACTGGCAAAAAAGTTCTCTAGCTCTGCTCTCGTTCCGGAGCCCTGTTCTCTCATAATAAACCGCTGGCCGGTAATAAAATCACGGATCCCTTCCGGAGTCTGATACTCCATCCGTTTCAAATTTGGCGGCAAAATCAAAACCAGCCGGTCCTTGCATAAAGCGGATAACGTATAACGGCAATGTTCACTGCTCGTTCCGACAAAGCCAAAATCATACTGATATTGAATCAATTCATCATATACCCCCTGACTGTCGCGTTCATGCAGCCGAAACCTGATATTGGGATGCTCCTTATGAAACCGCGCAATCATCTGGGGTAAAATATACTGAGCCGGAACACTGGAAGCTAATATATTGATCTCCCCGGTACATTCCCGGGAATACTGGTCAAGCTCAAACAAAGACCGTTCCCGCAGCGCCAGCATTTTTTGTGCATACTCGTAGAAGTCAACGCCGGCCTTAGTAGGATAGACCCGCTTGGTCGAGCGGATAAACAGCTGCGTGCCGATTTCTTTCTCCAGTGCGTTGATCTGGCTGCTAAGCGCCGGCTGAGTCAGATATAAGGACTCCGAGGCTTTGGAAAAGCTTTGCAGTTTGGATATCTGAACAAATGCTTCTAACTGTTTAAATTCCATATAAACCCACTACTTTCTTGAAAAGTAAAAGCTTGCGGAGCCTGTCCGCGAACAGGCCCCATAAGCATTTATCGTTGGCAGCTTACTTATCCTGCGGTTCTGTGCGCAATGCCTTCAGCAGGCAGATACAGCATAACAGCATGATGATTGCCAGCGGAAACGCCGCCACAATCGAACAGGTCTGCAAAGCATCCAGTCCGCCGGTCATTAACAATACCAGGGCCAGCAATGCCTGAATCACGCCCCACAACAATTTTTTGCTATTGGCCGGGTTTAAATCACCGTCCGATGAAAACATCGCCAAAACAAAAATTCCCGAGTTTGCCGAGGTAATAAAGAAAGTTCCCAGTAAGCAAATGGCAATGACCGAAAAGATCCCGCCAAATGGATATTCCCCAAACACGACAAACAATGCCGTTTCTGTCACCGCTTTGGCTTCATTGATAATGCTGATATCCAGGTTGAGCCCTAAGCTGCCAAAAATCGAAAACCAGATAAAGGAAACCACGGATGGAGCAACCATTACACCAAGCACAAACTCTTTAATGGTCCGGCCTTTGGAAATTCTGGCAATAAAGGTTCCGACAAACGGGCCCCAGGCAATCCACCAGGCCCAGTAGAAAATCGTCCAGGATCCCAGCCAGGATTGATCGCCGAAAGGATTGATCGCAAAGCTGTCCTGCACAAAACTATTGATATAACCACCCAGGGAGTTGGTAAGTACATTCAGCGTCAGCAGCTTTGGTCCCACCAAAAAGGCGCCGGCCAAAATGATAACCGCCAGAAACATATTGATATCTGACAGCAAGGCAATGCCTTTTTCAATCCCACTGACAGCCGTCCCTGTATAGATCACCATCAAGACAAGGATGATTATGATCTGGACCATCTGGGTATTTGGTACCTGAAACAGATAATTTAAGCCTGAGTTGATCTGTAACGTTCCCTGCCCCAGCGAAGTGGCAATTCCCGCCACCGTGGCAAAGACTGCACAAATATCAATCAGTTTGCCAATTGGCCCTCTCACTCCTTTTTCGCCTAACAATGGCAGGAAAATACTGCTGATCAGACCCGGTGCATTCTTGCGGAACTGGAAATATCCCAATGCCATGCCGATAATTGCATACGCCGCCCATGGATGGAAGCCCCAATGCATAAAAGACTTCTTCATCGCCAGATTAGCAGCTTCCTCTGTTGCACCAAAGGTGACAAAATGATTCAGTGGCTCGGCAACGCCCCAAAATACCAGGCCGATTCCCATTCCGGCGCCAAATAACATGGCGAACCAGGAACGGTTGCTGAATTCCGGTACCGAGTCATCCGGTCCCAGTTTGATCTTGCCATATTTACTGAATGCAATCATTAACGAAAATGCCACAAACACAAACATAGCAATTAAATAAAACCATCCAAAATACTCTACCAGAAACTGTTTTGCCGCCGAAGTAGCCGCCGCAAACGGTTCCGGAGCGATCAATCCATAAGCAACAATCACCACCGTAACGAACAGTGATATGTAAAATACCTGATTTTTTTTCATACCCTTTCCTCCTTAAAGTTTTTTTGTCGTCTTAGATTTTCACTTTAAAGAGTTGTGGTTCCTTAATATCGGCAGTCAATGCATCCAAAGCTACCCCCACTCTGTGATAACGCAGTTTAAACTGCTCTTCCTTTGGTGTCGCCGGATCACCCAGCGGATATGGAATCGAAATGGTGGGTACCAGCCGATTCACTCCAACGGTCCTGGCTACCGGAATCAGATTGGCCATCTGCACGATGGTAATTCCTTCTCTTTCAATTTCTCTGGTCATCGTTGCACCGCAACGTGTACAGGTCCCTCATGTGGAGGTGAGAATAGCTGCCCGGATGCCGTCTAATTTCAACTGGGCCGCAATCTCTTTTCCCATTCTGGCGGCTTCTGCCTGGGTGGTGCCGGTACCAACTGTGGAGAAGAAGTATTTGTATACTCCGCCAATCTTTCCTTCCTTCTGGTATTTTCTCATCGCGTCCAGCGGAACAATGACATCAGCGTCGTTGTTGGCCGCTGCCGGATCAAAGCCGGCATGGATGGTCATATACTCACCCTTAACCAGGTCTTCTTTCCCGGAAATATCGTATTTTCCCCACTTGGTTGCAGAAGCAGACTGAATCCGGTCCGGATTGCCCACCGGCACGATACCGCCGGAGGTAATCAGGGCCACTTCCAGCTGGCTTAACTCTTCCGGTGTAAGCGCCGGTGCAATTGTCACCCGGTCAGACTTGGGAATCGGCAATTCCGTTTCAAACGGCTCGCCGTGAACCTTCTTCAACAGCATATCAATGACCCGGTCAGCAGCCGTCACCGGCGGATCCAGCCAGATCTGGTCGCGGACACCGCGGCCAAAGTACCCTTCTTCGGCCGCCGGCAGTAAGGTCTCGCCCTTTAACAGCTTTAAGGCAAACTTAGCCATTGCCGTGACATCTTTTTTCATTGTTGCCGCACTTGCGCCGCCTTTAAAGATATACATATCTTTGCGGAACATTTCCACACCGGGATTCTCATCATTCATCGAAGTAATTACCGGTACTTGGAATTCCTTCTGTACTGCTTTACAGATATGGCCGCAGGCAGCACCGTAACGTCCGGCCCGGAATGCCGGTCCGGCAAAGAATACGTCAAATTCCTTATCTTTTAACATATCCATAATCAAATCGATTGCTTCCTGGGTATTGGAACCCATAAAGTTATCACCGCAGATAATCGTATGGGTAATCTCAACATCTTCACCCAGGGCCTGCTGAAAAGCCATCGCCGGACCCACCTGGCCGGCTTTGATCTCCGGTTTATAATCAGCCAGTTCCTCGCCGCCAATCTGGCCAAAGAACTGATTCAAGTATAAAATACCTTTCATGTCGTTCCCTCCTTCTAGTATTCTACCATAGTTTTCGTTGACCAGCCCACCACTTGATCGCCGCAGAACATAGCGTTGTTTTCCATAATAATGGAACCGTCTTCTTTTACCGAACCGCCCAGAATCTCGTCATTGGACCAGCCGCCGGACATGCCGTCACGGGCCAGTGCTTCCAATTCGCCAAGGACGGTTTCCATCTTTGACAGGCGAATAAGCGTCGATACATTACCACAGGAAACAATCGCATCTTCCTTTTCATCCAGGGATACCAACGGCTGGCTGGCACCATCACGGCCGGTGCACTCGTTGGTCAGGCCGACGGTCTTAACACCGGCATCTTCCAGGGCCACGATGCAGCCGGTAAAGTCAGCGTCCGGATTGCCATAGCCTTCTTCCGCCACAATTGCCGAATCAGCACCCAGCGACTTCGCCATCTGGGCCACAAAGATAGCCGCCCGCTCTTTCTGATCCAAAGCCACATTTAAGTTGGACATGATCACCCCCAGGAAATTCAAGGTCTTTCCATGTTCCTGGTATAACCGGCGGATCATTGGGAAGTTCTGCATGTCGTAGGTTGACCACTTCGAGGAGCAGGGCATAAAAGAACCGCTGATTAACGCGCCATCCAATACCTCATTGGGATGCATAAAGGTTGGCAGCATATGATTGCAGTCCCAGCCGTAATTCAAGTCATTGTAGCCCATTTCTTCCATTTGTGACTGCGGCTGCAGCACCAGTACCACACTGGGCAGGTCATTCATTTCTTTGCTTCGTCTGGTCACCGGCTCAAGTTCAAAGGTCTCTGTTTCCTCCGGCTGCAGGTCTTTGGTGCAGGCACCGATGTACTCTGCCAGCCGCATTCCGGCCCAGCGCAGAGCCCGGTTTTTCTTCTGCTGTTCATGATGTTCAAATGTCTCATCCGTATCCGCTACCAACACCAGATTCTTAAGTCTGGAATAGTAGGTATATTTCGCACCTTCGCCGCCCATATCAATAAGGCCGTCCTGAAAGCCGCCATAATGTTTGCCGACTACCAGCACACTCATATTTTTAAGCGCATAAGTAGTGCCGTTGCCGACCTGCATCAGTTCACCGGTCACCCCCGGGAAGACCGGGCCACCGCCGACTCTGTATCGCGGCTCAATTGCCTCCTTAACCGGTACCAGCCGGACCATATCGCCCGGTGAAACAATGTGTAGTTCTGCTTCGGTAATGTGTTCATCTTCTTTGATGACGGCCAGTGCTTCTTCTTTATTAACCGTCAGCACCCCGTCTTTTAAAGCTGTTGTTTCCCCAAAGCAAATATCTTTTACATAAAAATTGCCTAATTCTAGCTTCATTGGGTGTCTCCTTTCACATGATAATTGTTGAAAAACGCTGCTGCCATCTCCAGTTCATCTTCTTCCATGGTTCTGACATCAAGCAAAATTCGATCCTTTACAATTCTGCCGATAATCGGCGGCTCATAAGCCCTTAGCTGCCGTTCCAGCTGAACTGCCGACACCCCGTCGATGGCTGCCGCAATGGCATAAGACGGCAGGCAGACGCCAGGCATGGTTCCGCCACCCACCTGGCCCTGCGTTTGAACAAGTTCATAATTCCGGTCTGCGTGCTGCTCCAGCCGGTGGAGGAAACGTTCGCCCCTGGCCTTTAAGCATTCTTCCGGCATGGTAATCATCTGTAGTGTGGGTATTTGTGCCAGTGCGGTTTCCGGTGTCAGGTATTCCCGTAAGGTCAGCTCCAGAGCTGCTAAGGTAAGTTTATCGATACGAAAAGCCCGCAGCAAATGGTTCTTCTTCATCCGGTTGATATAGCTTGCTTTTCCGACGATAATTCCGGCCTGTGGCCCACCAAGCAGCTTATCACCGCTAAAGCAGACCAGATCGGCCTTTTGCTCCAGACATTGCCGGACGGTCGGCTCTTCTCCGATGCCGCTGGTTTTCAAATCCATCAGCAAACCACAGCCCATGTCGTAGATCACGGGCAAGTCATGACCATCCGCAATGGCTCGCAGCCGTGCCAGTGAAACATCTTCGGTAAAACCAATCATCTTATAATTACTGGTATGTACTTTTAATAAGGCACCGGTCTGTTCATTCACCCGCTCTTCATAGTCCGCCGGGTGGGTTTTATTCGTCGTGCCAACTTCCACCAGCTGGCAGCCGCTGGCTTTCATGATCTCCGGAATCCGGAAGGAGCCGCCGATTTCCACCAGTTCACCGCGAGATACCAGAACCTCTTTTCCCTTTACAATAGAATCAAGAATCAGATATACGGCTGCCGCATTGTTATTAACCACCAGTGCGGACTCTGCACCGGTCAGAAAGGTCAAAAGACCTTCCACATGGTCATACCGGGAACCCCGTTCACCGCTTTCCACATTGTATTCCAGATTGGAATAGGAACTGCTGATCGCCAGCAAATGCCGGCTGACCGCTGCCGGAAGCTTCGCCCGGCCCAGGTTGGTATGAAGCACCACTCCGGTTCCATTGATGACTCGCTGCAAATGTGGTTTGTTTTGCTTTTCAATCTCTGTTTTAATCCGTACAATCAGATCTTCCTGGGAGAATTGATAAGTGTCTCCGGATAAAATATGTTGTCTGATTCGATCAATCTCCTTCTGTATTGCCAGTTTTATGATCACCTCCGGTGCCTTGGCCCATTCCTGGGCAGTGATTATCCGGAGCATCTCATCTACTGCCGGCAGCCGGCGCATCAGACTATTTTTATCTGTCATCTTATCAACCTCACGCTCATACGTTTTTGTTTGTTGTTTCCTGTTTCGTGCCCGCTATTCCTGGCCGATATATTTCTTTTCCGTCAGAATTTCTTTCGCCTTCGCCAGCTTAACCTCCGCCACCAGTACCACTGGTCCGGTACAGCCCATACCGCTTTCTGCATAAATCCCGACCGCCCACAGACACGCGACAGCTTCTTCCAAATCCATAATCTCAATCCCCAGAATTTCTTCTGTCACCACCTCTTTCGGCGGTACCTTTACTTCCGGCGGTGCTGCAGCACTCTTGCTTTGCTTTAATCCCTTTAAAATATCGTCCAGGCCGGCCTTCTTCGCTTTGGCAAATTCATCTGCCATCACCTTCTGGTAATTACCGTCAATCAGTTCCTTCGCAAATTCCAATGCACCGGTCACTAATGGGATACCGGAAGCCCGGGAAATAATCAAAACCAGCTTGTTGAAATTTTCACAGACACCAGGACCATAGCCGTAGCCTACAGATTCATAGCCACCGCCGGTTGTATAGGCCGAAAATACCTTTACCAGAACATTGCCGGTCAGCGAATCCATGACCATGACATCGGCGGCGGCAGTGAGTAAGTCATTCCCGCGCATGACACTGCCGCCATCGGCCCGGCCAGAGACCGCAAACGTCATGTCATAGCCGTTTTGTTTCAGCTTCTGCAGCGCAATCTCCGTCTGTCTGGCACCGTCTACATTTAAAATGCCGACCGTCGGGTTCATAACACCGCTGGCTTTTGCGGTAACAATTCCATAAATGGCATTTTTTACCATACCTCCCACTCGATTGGTGGAGGAAGTGCCGGTAGTCGTTGCCAGATACATCTGCTTACCGGCTGCCGGTGTAATCACCCGGCCAACGGTAGAAACGCCAATAGGAAATGGATAATGCATGGTCACCGCACCATAAGCTGCTCCGCTTTCCAGCATTTCCTCCATCTTTTTACGGCCGTCCTCTTCCGAAGCGGCTGCCACAGTCTCCAGATTTTTTTCCGTCACCGGCGTGCTGCCGATCACTTTCACCGAAATCCCTTTACGGGCGGCATTTCTCGCTGCTTCATAAATGATCTCTTCACCATGTTCACTGCCCATAGCGGTAATGACAATCGGCTTACGATTCTCCAGCTCCCCTGTTTCTTCCCGGCCCTGGCTGCTATTTTGCTGCAGAACAAATGATATACCATCAAAAAGATTGGTCATCCGGCCTAAGAATAAACTGCCTTTACCGACAAACATCGCCCGGCTGATCTTCTTCTCCATCATATCCGCCCGGGCAAAGCCCAGATACGGTACACCGGAAGGAATATGCCCCTGTGTCGGGGCCCAGCCAACCATGCCGTGTTCCCTGACAAATTCAGCAATCTGTGATTTCTCAATATCTCCCCGCATCGCTGCCAGTGCAGCAATCATCTTATAGTTGGCTTCCGGTACATTACCGGCACCGGCTGGTTTGGTAATATCAGGATTCTGCATTTCCACCGAATATTTATCGATGTCTGTCAGTTTCAGACCGGCCTTTTCCAAGGCTTTCGCTGTTAGTGATGAGATAACGTTCTGTGGTGACGAACCAGTTCCGACCGTATGGCGGCCAACGATGTCCAGATTGATCTCCGGGCTGATACCGTCATTTTCACTGATCAGCACCGCAAAGCCGCCGACACAGTCTTCCAGAACCGGGAGACCTTTCCTGACATGGTCTTTGCCATTCATTCCCAGCTTTGCCGTTGAACCACCCGCTGCAACAATTACATGCTTAAATGTTCCGGCTTTCACTAATGAGGCCGCCTGAACCAAAGCATGGGTTGGACCGGCACAAAAGCCACGGATGTCGCTGCCGGTTGCATTGGTCAGTCCGGCGATCTCCGCCGCTGCCTTGGCAAAGTTGCCGCCGCCCCGCTGATTCATATCACCACAGGCCTCTTCCGAACATTCGATTACATATTCGATATCTTCTTTATTAATGTTATTTTTATCAATTAAATGCAATATTGATAAAACGCATGATGCTTTCGACACAAGATTTTCAAAAATAACATGGGCCGACAGCGATTGATCGATGTCATGAGCCGCTTTGATGCAGCCCACTGCCTGGCCCTGATAATACAAAGCTTCGGCATGTTCTTCTGCGATCAGCTGCTGTATTCCGGCCAGGTCATCTCCCTTTTCAAAGACACTTAGCTGTGATGAATCAATCAGTTTGTGGGCTTCTAATTTCTGTTTGACGGAAGCGGCAAACTGTGCTTCCAGCTTAACCAGGTCAAAGACGTCGCAGATGGCAATCAGGCCGATGAATTCATCTTCCGGCATAATTTCACCAAATCTTCCTTCCCGCTCCTGAAACCGGGAGGCCTGCTCATGCCATGGCTGGGCGTATCCGGCCAGTTCTTCGGGTGTCACATTCCCGATGTAAGTCTGATTAGGCAGATAAGCCCTGGATTCCTCATAGGTACGCAGACTTTGCCCGAGATTTCTCAGATACTCCGAATCCGGATCCATAGCCCGCTGAGTCGTCTGGGTGGTACCGTTATGGATGACCATGTCCGGTACATGAGCCAGGATATAACCGGCTCCTTTTAAGACACTGTACATCGTTGCACCTCGCTTCTGAATGATAGTTTAGCCATGTCGAGAACATGGCTAAACCGTAACTTAATATTTACAATGTGCTTCCCTGATGGTTTCCATCTCTTTGCGGATATCATCCACATCCAGTACCAGTTCCATCATACTGATTTGTTCGTCATAGACATCACCGTCTACCTCTTCTTTGATTTCCGGCTCACATGCGTGATATACTTTTAGTCCCAACTGGACTCCTGCTAATGGTCCTGCAAACGTCGGATCTCCGGCGGTAACAGTTTCCGCAGCAAGACCTGCGGCCTCACCTTCGGCGGCACCTAAGATAACAATAATGTTCTCCGGTCCGTACTGTTCTGCCAGCGCTTTGACCCGTTTCTGGTTTTCCAGATCCATTGCACCCGCGGCCGTTCAGACAAAGCACTCGGTCGATGAGAACACCACATCAGCACCGGCAGTCCTGACACACTGCTCGATCGCCGGACCCGGTATGCCGTCCCGATCGCCGATAATAATCGCTTTCTTGTCTTTAAGCATAACGTTTCCTCCTTTAAATTATTTGTTTGTAACATTTATCATAACGCGAATCCCCGAAGAACCGGGTTCACATTATCATCATGATGATTCTTCAGCGTACTTTTTAATCATCGCCTCGATTGCTTCCGGAGTTGCTTCGTCTTTTACTAACTCCTCCACCTTTTCACCGTTCCGGTAAATGGCCATAACCGGCAGCCCCAGGACCTTCTGGGATATCGCCAGACGTCTGGCCTTGGTGGTATTTAACTTGGTAAACTTCAGTTTGCCGCCAAACTTCTCCGCCAACCGCTCCACATGCGGCAGCAGAGCTTTGCAAGGCTCACAGCCATCACCGAAAAAGTCCACGAACACTACTTCCTGTGCCGACAATACCTCTTCTTCAAATGTATCCTTGTCCACTACTAACATTGTCGTTCCCTCCTTTTATTCTTCTGTGTATTTTCCAGCCATAACAGCGGCAATTGCACCATCTGCGCAAGCTGTAACTACCTGTCTTAAATCCTTCACCCGAATGTCGCCGGCGGCATAGACGCCGGGAATATTGGTTTCCATCCGTTCATTGGTTTTGATATAACCATGTTCCATTTCCAGAATACCTTCAAAACACTTAGACTGGGGCAAAAAACCAATGAAGCCAAAGATACCGAAGGTTCCGTCTTCCTCATCTGCCAGGATTTCTGTCAGCTCACCGGTTTTTACATTTTCCACAACCATCCGCTCCACCATGCCGTCGCCGCTGATTTCCTTCACAACCGAATCCCACATAAAAGCGATCTTGGGATTCTGGAAAGCCTTTTCCTGAATCGATTTGACGGCCCGCAGTTCGTCCCTGCGGTGGATAATGGTAACCTTACGGCCGAACCTGGTCAGATACAACGCTTCTTCCACCGCCGTATCGCCGCCGCCCACGACGTAGATTTCAAAATCTTCGAAAAAATTACCATCGCAGGTAGCACAGTAAGATACCCCCTTGCCAATCAACTCCCGTTCACCGGGACAGCCAATGGGCCGGGGAAATGCACCGGTTGCAATCAGCACGGTTTTGGCATGGTACTCTGTTCCTTTGCCTTTCAGCACTTTAATGTCGCCGGAGAAATCCACTTCCCGAATGAAATCGGCCGCCCGTTCAATTCCGAACTTTTCCACCTGACCGGACATTCTGCCAACCAGTGTACTGCCTGATTCTTCCGGCAGACACCCCGGGTAATTTTCAATTTTCGACGTAATTACAATCTGGCCGCCATCCTTTTCCTTTTCAATCAGCAGTGCATTTAATCTCGCCCGCCCCGCATACAGACCGGCCGCCAGACCGGCCGGACCGCCTCCGATAATAATCAGATCATACACCTTCACAACCATACCTCCATTTATTTTATTTGTTATTACGATATAACACTCTGTCTTCCCCCTGACGCCTGGTGTATTTCTCCTGGTCAAACCGTTCCAGAATCATCAGCGCATATTTTCGGCTGGCATTTAAGGCATCCCGCACATCCGGCAGCTTAATGATGCCTTGCTCCCGGTAAAGGGTCTTTACAATTTCTCTGGCTTGTTCATACATCTTCTTGCTCAGGATATATTGCCCCGGCAGCACCACCGCTCCATCCAGCAGCATAAATTCCAGAACCTGTTGTTTGGCCTTGTTGCCGCCCGTCAGTTCCCTGGCTGTCAGCAGCGTGTAACCGCTCTTTGTCATCACCGCTTCCATCTCGTCCCGGAACCGCTGCTGGCCCGGGGACAAAGACGGAACAAATTCGTACAGACAAACCAGGTTCTGTTCCGTCTTCACCACCTGCTGCGTGGAGAAATACGCCAGCAGCATTTCAAACTGCTTTTTATCCGTTACCGTTGACTTTTCCAGCAGCTCCGCCTTTGGCATTCCCCGCCGCAAGGAATATTTCTGATGGTAATCCTGCAGCCAGTCTTCTATTTCATATTGAAGCCCGGCAATAAAATCCATATGGACATACTGCTTGTCAAACCGATAAATCCGTTGTTCCTGTATTAATTCCTGCAGCATTGCAGCCTCTAATTCCCGATTCAAAAATCCGGCAATTCCGGCAAAATCAGTAAATGGGTGCTGCCGGATATATTGTTCGACAATTTCATCTGCCGAAGCGGAATCCTTCCGCCTGACCGCCTGAACCAGTTCTTCCGAAATTTTCCGGTAAGCAGCCGGCTGCGGATCCACAATCACCCCACCGCCAATCGTCGTCACCGGACTGATGGTTCGCAGAACAAAGCAGTCGCCTTTTAATACCGCAAGCTTGTGTTCCAGCTGAATCTGTGCATATCCGGTGTCCCCTGCCTTAACTTTCTTAGCGGTAATCGGGATAAAGCTGGCCACTTCCTCTGCTGCTCCCACATAAAATTTCAGTTGATAATATTTCCCCAGTTCAAACCTGGTGTTCTTGACAATCGAAAACCTGACGTCAATCCGGTCGGTCACATAGACACTGTCCCGGAAGGCAACGGTATCGCCACGCTGAATCTCATCTACTGCCACACCGGAAATGTTGATGGCGGTACGCTGTCCGGCACAGGCTGCCGGTACATCACAGTCATGAACCTGAAGATTGCGCACTTTAGCGGCAATCCCCGGTGGATAGACCATGACTTCATCCTCTGTTCTAAGAACACCTTCCATCAAGGTTCCGGTCACAACGGTGCCATGGCCTTTGACCGAAAAGATGCGGTCAATATTCATTCTGGGGTTTTTCGTAAAGCTTCGTTTATTTACATCTTTTGTGAGTTCATCCAACGCTTCAATCAGATGCTCAAAACCTCGTTTACTAAGGGAATCTACTTGAACGATTTTTGTCCCGGCCAAAAATGTTCCGGCGATGGCCAATTCAATATCTTCTATTACAAGTTCCTTGAATTCTTCATCCACCAAATCAATCTTTGTCAGTACAATCAGACTTTTTTGAATATTCAGATAACCTAAAATGTCAATATGCTCCTGGGTTTGAGGCATGATCCCCTCATTGGCAGCAATAATAATCAACGCAACATCAATTCCGGTTGCGCCAGCCAGCATATTTTTGATGAACTTCTCATGGCCGGGAACATCAACGATACCTAACACCCGGCCGCTCGGCAGCTTAAAATTGGCAAAACCCAGATTGATCGAAATACCCCTTCGTTTTTCTTCCGCAAGAGTATCCGTGTCATGTCCGGTTAATGCTTTTACAAGCGCGGTCTTACCATGATCAATGTGTCCTGCCGTTCCGACAATAATACTATCCATCTCTCATCCCCTGGCAATCTATATAAAAATTAATTGTTTTTGGCGGAGGCATATGGGAATCGAACCCACCCGCGACAGTACATGCCGCAACACGGTTTTGAAGACCGGCAGGCACACCAGTTACCTCTCTACCTCCATTATATTAAATTTGTGACAATCTATTGAGAAAACCACCATATTGCTGATTGTCAACAATCTACAATATTATTATAACATCAATAAGAAAATAGACAAGCAACTTATTTTTATATTTTCCGTCATCTTTATTGTATTTTTTTATAGACTTTTTGTTTTTATGGTGATTTTTCATATAAAACTCGGGGCACCACCTGCTAATTCTTGTATTTTATACACAAAAAAAAGGCACAAGGCTTGCCGCCTTGTACCATTTGTACATTAAATCAATTCAATTTTCGTTACTGTTGCTGCCTTTACTGCTCCATAACCGGACACCAATATCGCTTCAAAAGTTTGTATAAACCGCCGGCCGGCCGAATACATTGAAACAAACCTTATCATCAGGAGGGGATTGTGCCATGATCACATCCAAGCCTAAAGCATTGCTCCGCTCCCTGGTCTTTTCTTATTTAGTATCCGGCATTCTGCTGCTGGCGCTTTCGTTTGGACTCTATAAGTTGAAAATGAAGGAAACCCAGATCAACACGGCAGTCTACCTGATTTATCTGCTGGCCTGCCTGATCGGCGGTTTCCTGGCCGGAAAAGCGACCCGGCAAAGACGGTTCTTCTGGGGAATGTTCTCCGGCCTGTTGTATTTTGCCGTACTTTTTGCCGTATCCTGGCTGATGAAGCAGGGGGATTTCC
>Ga0153947_1000773_pt1 | contig 15604 bp, 8 predicted proteins | sample TSNJ031MetaG_FD_104697 | JGI IMG/M metagenome (GOLD analysis project Ga0153947, IMG submission 104697) | Attine ant fungus gardens microbial communities from New Jersey, USA - TSNJ031 MetaG | ecosystem: Host-associated > Fungi > Mycelium > Unclassified | place: USA: New Jersey, Wharton State... | reverse complement strand
GTCATAAAATGCTTTTTATTTATGTTGATAACCAAGATACCCTTGATAAAATAATAAATTAATTTTCAGCGTTTTGCATATATAGATGTTTTGGAGTTCAGCCGCTAGGCTGAACTGTTACCTTTCTTTGTGGATTTTTGTAAGATTTTGTGGAAAAGAGTTGATTTTCGACTAGCAGAAATGTTATACTAGCTTCGTGTGTCTATGACCAGATATTATTTGGCGTACAAAAAAAGAACTTACGTCCATCTGTGATGTAAGGATACTCCTGCTAAAGAGAAAAGCATTCCCCAAAATACACTTCTATTTGACTTCAATTTTGAGAAAAAAGGAATGCGAATATGCGATTTTGTTTTGGAACACATATGAAAGCATCTAAAAGGTTAAAAACCAAAGAGGCCGAATATTTCGATGGTAGAACATCTTTTTTTATTGATAACAGCAAGCAGAGATATCAAGACTAAGAATAATCGCGATTTTGCCGTTACAGATAAAGTCGCCAACCAACGCATTAATTGTATAAATCCAGTTCACGGTGATATCGTCGCTGCATCATATGATCAGGACATTTTTAATACAGCTATTTTTTCCTTTGAGGATGTGGCGATACCGGAGTTGGAGCCTCAATTGATAGATAATCTGATACATGACATCAACAGGGCTGTGTTGCAATCAATGGAGAAAGAACGTTAAATAAGTGACTGACGATTATTGTGATGGAAGGAGGATAGCTACATGGTACAAGCGAATAGACAGCCCCAGTGGGATGTATATGAAGCAGTTGTTCTCCTGGAAGGTTATTTTGAAACAATTGAGAAAACATCTTCTAAAAGAGATGTGATACACAAAGTATCAAAAGAACTTCGTCAGATGGCCATAAACAGGGGCCTAGATATTGATGAAGTGTATAGGAATGAGAATGGGATTACTTTTCAGATGCAAAGCATGGCATCTGCTTATGCTGGACAGACATTAAAAGATAAGCCAGCTACAAAGTTATTCATGTATGCTGTAGGCATATACAAAGATGACCGTGAACAATATGGAAAAATATTGAAAAAGGCAAAAAACATGATTGAGGGTAAAGAATTAACAGTTAAAGAGCAGTTTTTAGAGTGGCTTAATGGTAACGCATCCAAAGTCTCAATAACATTTATCAATAGTTATACAGAAATTGTAGAGGAATATGCTAAGAAAAAACATATTTTTTGGAACTCTCTGTTTGAGAACAATGATTTGCCAACATTGAAACGTCTTCGTTTATTGCTTGGAGGAGACAAGACATTTCGTTTTCAACATAAAAATGATGCAAAGCAGATGGTACAGTTTCTTTCTGCTTATATAGATTTTATTTCGGATTGGATTGAAGATGGGATGCAGTCAGAAGATGTGGCGAATTTGGAAAAGAAAGAGAGCGTAGTCGATAATAGTAGTGGGATTGTTGGAGATGAGAGTACAGTTGTTGATACGACAATTGAGAAAGTGTTAAAAGATGGGGAAACGTTATATACTGTGGATTTCACAATAGAATCGAATTATGCTAATACAAAACCTTATACACTAATATATAAAGATGAAAAAGAAAGATATACGAATTGGATTAAGTTGTATGCAGCGCTGCTTAGTAAACTTTATGCAGAAGTTCCGGAAGTCTTTGAAACAATGAAGGATACTACGGCGGTGCGTTCAGGTGCTTATTTAGTAACGTCAAGTAAAAATAATTTGCGAAAACCGTTAGAAATTGCGGCTGAATTGTATGTAGAAGCTAATATTTCAGCAGGAGATATAGTAAAAAGATCTGGCGACTTTATTAAGAGATGCCGAGTGAAATATTGCGATGTTGTAATTCAGTATGTAAAAAGAATTTCTGGTAGTAATACCGCACGTAAAGTGAATCTGGAACCTGTTGTAATAGATTTTGATAGCGAACACCTCGAAGAAGTGAAATCTATACTCCTTGCATATTTTTCAAGAGGTTATCGCTGCGGAGATTCTATAGCTATGGAATTGTTCCGGGGCTATTATGAAAATAAATATGTACACAAGCTAGAATTAGACGATGTGGCACTTGATGCATACATTGAAGCTAGCGGAGTTGAATATAATGGTTCCATTTATTGCCCAGAAACTATAATGGATTCACAGATGGAACAGAAGGTTATGTACTCTATTGAGAGAAAATTCAGCCAGGGTATTCCAGTGGTGTATTTTGGAGCATTGTTTCGTGAGTTCTTTGATAATTTCCTTGATTACAACGTATACGATGCTAATATGCTTAAAACATACATTATTCATAAAAATGATGGTCGATATCACATAGAAGGTGATTGTATTAAAGCTGAACAAGATGCAGAGCTTAATCCATTTGCAGAGGTGGAGAATCTGTTACTTTGTGCAGGAAGACCGATGGAGATACAGGATGTTATCAGTGAACTGTCATATATACCAGAGGACAAGATACGCTCTGTTTTTTATCAAGCCAGTAAGATAAAGAGCGGAGGACGAGGCATAGTTTTCCATGTGGATACATTCTCTATATCTACTCATGATGTAGAAGCTGTTGCTACAATAGTCGGAAAGTTTATAAAAGAAAATGATTTTGCAACAGGAAAAGAAATGTTGGAGCAGATTAGACAAAAGCATCTTCATATTATAGAAAAAAATAGTTACTTCAGGGAGACAGGTCTTCGGAATGCGTTATATTACCATCTTCGGGATAGATTTACATTTAATAACAATATTATAACGGCACTTGGAACTGAACTTACGGTTCGAGAACTCTTCCAGTATTATGCTCAGAAGAAAAAACATTTTACACAGGTTGAACTCCACGAGTTTGCAAGAAGTATAGACTCACAGATTTATTATGATTCAGTAAGTGAGGTTGCATTGCGAGTAAGCAATATGAGTTATGTCCTCAATGAGGAGGCGAGTTTCAATGTATCAGCTACAGATACTGCATTGGATATGTATTGTACAGGCGATTATATTCCGATTATTGCAGTGGATTCCTTTATTTTGTTCCCTGCTGCAGGGCATCCGTGGAATAGTTATCTTCTAGAAAGCTATACTGCAAAGTTCAGTGGGCGGTATAAATTGATTCATGTTAATTATACAGCGGAGGGCTCGGCTGGCGTTATAGTAAAGAAATCCTCTCGATTTAATAATCTTACAGATATTGTAATCGATGAACTGGCAAGGAGTGAATGTGAGATAAGTAAATCGGCAGCACTTGATTATTTGGTAGATAAAGGATTCATTTCATCTCGCAGGTGGGATCACATGGAAATGGTTCTTATAGAAGCGAAAAGGAAAAGGGGGAGGTAAGCATGTATTCATATGAATGGGATAGCCAGACGGGTGGATTGCTTCTTAACAGTACACCGCTGACATTCAGCAAAGAACCTCGCCCGGTTTATTATAAAGAATTGGACATTCTTGGGTTTGATAAACATTGGTACTATGCCAAGAATGACTCATCCCCCTACATGTGGGCAGAAGCTAACAACTATTATTATCGCGGGAGGTTGGTTGCGAAAACAAAAGGTGGTTCGATTTATTCTGCACCAGAATTAATTTTAGTAGAGAATCCGGAACCGGATAATGCACCATTAAGACATGTAGATATTCCTGCAATGGTTGAAAAGAATCGAATGATTCTTGAAAAGTTGTCTCAGGATACTATCAAGCAGATATATAATACATTTGTGGAGTATGAGGAAAAAGTAGATGTTTTCTATGTTGCATTTAGTGGCGGCAAGGACAGCATTGTCACATATGATCTGGTTCAGAAGGCATTACCGCATAATAATTTTAAAGTATTGTTTGGCGATACAGGGATGGAATTCCCTGACACATATGAAACTGTTGATATAGTTGAAAACATATGTCAGAGAGATGAGGTGGAGTTTGTTCGTGCTAAATCGGTTTATTCGTCGGATAATACATGGAATAAATTTGGACCACCAGCAACAGTAAACAGGTGGTGTTGTTGTGTTCATAAAACGGCTCCACAGATTTTATTGCTTAGAGAATTGATCGGGAAAGCTGATTTTACGGGAATGGCTTTTATTGGTGTTAGAGCCAATGAAAGCTTTGCGAGAAGTGAATATGATTATATAAGTCTTGGTGAAAAGCATAAAGGGCAATATAGCTGCAATCCTATACTTGAGTGGAACTCTGCAGAACTTTATTTGTATATCTATACTGAAGGGTTGTATCTGAATGAGGCTTATAAGAAAGGTAATAGAAGAGCTGGATGTCTTGTCTGTCCTCGTGCCACCGAAAGAAACGAGTATATGGCGCGAACATGGTACACACAGGAATTTGATAGTTTGATAGATAATATACGTAATTTGTATCGAGACAGCTTCCAAAGTGAAAAAGATTTAGAGACATTTCTAGCTAATGGAGGTTGGAAAGCCAGAAAAAACGGACGTGACATTTCTATTGATGTAAATTATAAAGAAACATCAGATAAGGTTTTTGGATATATAACAGTAAAAAAACCAAGAACAGATTGGAAGGTATGGATAAAAACCATTGGAGTACTACAAAACAATCAGTCTCCATATCGAATACAATTCAGAGGAGGGCTTTATGCTTTTGATGTAACGGAGGAGTCAGATTCAATCGAGGTGAGATATTCTATTACCTTGTTAAAAGAAGCCTCGTTATTCATAAAACTATTGAAGAATGTATTCAGAAAGGCCGCCTGTTGTATTTTGTGTAGAGAATGTGAGGCAGATTGCCATCATGGATACATTCATATGAAAAGTGGAAAGTTCTACATTGATGATAGTTGTATTCATTGTTCACAATGTCACAAGGTAGAGAAGGGATGCTTAGTTTATAAATCATTAGAAATGCCTAAGGGAGGACTGACTATGTCTGCAACGAAGAGTTTGAATTGCTATTCACACCATGCACCCAAAATGGAATGGTTCAAGCAATACTTTACTTATAAGGACGAATTCGATAAGAACCATACACTAGGCTCTCAAATGCATGGATTCTTTAAGAGATTTTTACGCGATGCTAATCTTTTGGATGAAAATGGATTCAGCTTATTTGCAAAAAAAATAGACAGCATAGGGCTGGATAATTTAAACTCTTGGGCTTTGATGCTTGTTAACTTGTCTTATACACCACAAGTCAATTGGCTTATAAAAAGAGTCCCAATGTATGAGTCATTCAATAAGGAATATACAACAACATTACTGGTTAATGATGGTGCAAAGGAAAGCTGGGTAAAGGATGTATGGAGCTCATATTCAAGAATTTTAGAGCTTCCATTCTCGCAGGTTGGTCTTGGCCAGCCAGAAAAGAACAAGCATAAATTAGTTTCAATTTATCGAACTCCTTGGGAAAATCCAGATCCGAAGGTAGTACTCTATGGCCTCTACAAATTTGCAGAGGCTTGCGGAGGCTACTATCAGTTCACATTAACGCGCTTGCTTGACCATGACATCGACAGCAATGGCGTTAGTCCGACAGAAATTTTTGGTTTGGATCGCGAGAAGATGGAGAAAATCCTGAATGGTCTTACATTCAACTATCCTGATTTTATCGATGCATCATTTGCACTTGGTTTGGATAATATTACATTACGCTCTGACAAAAAGTCCGAGGACGTATTTGAGCTGTTTTAAAGGAGGAATTAATCATGCCGCAGAGTACTTATCGTAGTTATTTTGATATAGATCCTGATTATCTTGCACAGGTTAATAAGCATGCTATAGATACATATCCAGACTTGTGGAAGAAATTTTATCCACACCCTACGTTCGTGGATTTGATTAAAGATACTGTCAGCGTACTTTCCCGTCAGCAGAAATTATCGTTGTGGGTAGAGGGATCTTATGGAACAGGTAAATCTCATGCCGTTTTAACGTTGAAGAAGCTTATTGAAGCCAATGAGGAAGATACCAAGGCATATTTTGACACTTACAACTTGGAGCGTGATCTGTATTTGAAATTACAGCGTGAAAAGAACAATGGAAAGATTATTACCGTGCATAGATATGGTTCTTCCAGCATTAAGGGAGACGATGACCTTGTTTTTGCTATTCAGGAGAGTATTGAAAAGGCTCTTATTGATAATAAGATTGAAAATCAGGCAAGTATCACTCTGAAAAATGCGGTTATACGTTTCCTTTCTGATGAGGAGAACAAACAGAGTTTCAATATTTACGCCAAGGGCAGCTATAGCTCTCTTCTTGGTGGAGATGATGCAGACGCTATCATTGAGAAACTGAAAACCTATAAAAATGATGAACTGGCTACGCTTGTGAATAAAATATTCCGCGTTGCCCAGTTTAAGCGTAATTTCAAAACCAGTGTGTCAGAACTCTGCACATGGATTCGTGAGGTTATTGAGAAGAATAATCTGCAGGCGATTTTGTTAATTTGGGATGAGTTTAGTGAGTATTTTGAAAACAACATGCGTTCCCTTACCGGTTTCCAGGAAATTGCGGACATGTCTGGTACTACGAAGTTCTATTTGATGATTGTTACTCATAAGAGTGGTGCACTTTTTAACGAGGCAGACCGAGATAAGTCTAAGACTATTGATCGCTTTGTTTTGCCGACATGTCACATCAGCTTACCAGAGAATATTGCGTTTGATTTGATGGGTGAGGCAATGCGGACAACAGAGGATGAGAATTTGGATGCAGAGTGGAAGCGTCATAAGAATTCTCTTGCAATGCGTACAAGCAAGTCCAGAAGGGCCGTCAGAGAAAGTGCGGGTATTACAGATGAGGCCTTAATGAAAATTTTGCCTATCCATCCTTATGCCTCACTCCTTTTAAAACATATATCCGCTGCGTTTAAATCAAATCAGCGAAGTATGTTTGATTTTATTAAGAATGATACTGGTAACACTATAAAAGGTTTCCAGTGGTTTATTGATAACTATGGAGTGGCGGGAGGCCATTATGTGGAAGTTGATGGCACAACTGTTGGCACACAGAATCCGTTACTTACCATTGATATGCTTTGGGACTTCTTCTATGAAAAAGGTGAGAACCGTCTCTCAAACAATATTCTGATGCTCTTAAACAACTATAAGCGCCTATCAGAAGATCTTCTTCCTGATGAGAAGAGAGTGCTGAAAACCATTCTTCTTTTGCAGGCAATTTCTCAGAATGTAGATGGAGATGTAGATTTGTTCAGGCCTAATCCGAAGAATATTGAACTGGCATTCGAAGGCTCTGATTTGGAAAACAGCGCAGTACGTTGTGCAGCCAAGCTTTTGCGTGACTATATTGTCTCTAGGAAGCCTGTAACCGGTGACAACTTCCAGTATATTGTTGTTCAGAATGGCATCGGAGATCTTGATATTACTCCGTTTAAAAATCAAGCAGAGCAAAAGACTACCAGAGATATGTTAAATACTGAAGACAGCGAACTTCAGGAGACCATAGAACTGACCGGTGCACTTGCGAAGAGATATGAGTTAAAGTTTTCCTGTATAGATGATATTGATGTTGATATGCGTCGGGCTAATAATCCGACTGCTGAAACAAATAGTATTCCGGCTATTGTAACTCTTGCTATGACGGAAACGGAAAGCTCTACGATTGCGAAAAAAATTGAAGCGTTTTTTAAGAACAATCCGGACAGCCAAGTGGTATTTATTGACACATCTATGACTACCCTTGGTAAAGATGCTCATGAACGTTATATTGAAAATATTGCGCAGGCACTAGCTATTGGCACCAGTAATAACGATGATCGCCGTACTTATACTGGTTATGCTTGTGATACCCTTAAAAAGTGGGCAAAGCGTATCCGTGAAGGTGAGTTTGAATTCTGCACCAAGGATACACCAAAGGGCTCTCGTGCAGCCAACATGGATGATTTGATAGACAAACTCCTTTCTCTTGCGATGGATACTTATACGGAGTGCCTTGAGGGAGAGTTTAAGAACGTAATAAATACCATGTATGATTCCAATTCATTGAAGGCTGGGGCTTTATGCGGTATCAAGCAGCAGACATCCGGGACATTCAAATCTGGTAATGCAACGACAAAGCTCGAAAAGGCATTGGAGAATGCGTGGGGAGTTAAGAAGTACTGGGAAGCGCAATCAAATCTCTATATTTCTAGATTGAAGATTGCTGTTGATGACTTGATTCAACAGGCATTTGATAGCAATCACAGAATCTCTATTGCTACAATATATGATATGCTTAAAGCGGCACCTTACGGTTTCATGAATGTTAATCTTACAGCATTTGTTATGGGCTTTATTCTGAAGGAATATGCAGATGGTTCATTCTCTTATACAGATACTTTAACCACGGAGCCTTTGACAGAAGAAAAATTGGCTCTGATGATTGAAGAAATCATTAAGCAGAGCATTACACCTAACTCTAGATACAAGGATAAGTATATTGTTGCATTAACAGAGAAAGAAAAGGCTTTCAACAAGGCTACATCTACGGCCTTTGATATTTCAGAAAGCTATTGTACAAATATTACTGATACCCGTGAAAGAATTCGAAGCGAAATGAAGAAGCTTTCCTTCCCTATGTGGGTATTGAAGTATGTTATGGATGGTCAGAAATTCAAGACAGATTCAGACACTGTTTCAGAACTTATAGATTTATTTTGTGGTATTGCTAACAATCGAAATTTTGCGGGTAATTTAACGGATAGTGATATTGCTTTGAAAATCGGAGAACTTTGTATTGATCATCCTGACGTAGCGGAAGATTTAAATTCAGTTATTAGTAAGGATAATTGCACAGCTGGCATGCAGAAGTATCTTGCAACCTATGAAGATAGGGCTTTGCTTAATCTCGCAGTGCAAGTGGGCGATAATGGTCAGTATATTAATATGCTGAGAAGAAAGTTTGATGCGGATGCTGCTAACTGGGTCTGGAACGTTGATACGGTCAATCACAAAATTAATGAGACGATTATCGAATATCGTATTATCGTTGAAAGTAATAAGATACTTAGCAGAAGTGTCTCATTCAATGAGACCATATTTTCATGGTGTGATAAGATTTCACAGCTTCGCGTATCGTATTTGATGACAAAGAATCATGTTGGCACAATTGAACCATTCCTGAAATCTTTATATGACCTTTCAAGAACCGGAACATTGCTGGATTCTCAGAAGGCAGATTTTCTTGATAAGTTAATTGCGAAGGCAGATGCCTTTAGAAGCTTTATCAACAATCAGGTTCCTCTGTTAAAGCAGATGTGCCCGTTTGATGTAGAGGACCTCTCGGACGATGAAATCAAAACCATGCTCGAGGAAGATGATACATTTCGTGGCTCATTTACTAAGGAGAAGAGCGAGTACGCTAACATTGTAACGGCGGCAGTTGAGAAATTTAAGAGTAAGATCGGTCATACTAAACTGAAGAAACTCTGGAAGGATAATACAGGTACAGACACACCTCGTGCATGGAGCAATACCTACCATATGCCTGCTCTCATTATGGTTCTGGAAGATGATGTTGCTGAGGCACGAAAGGCGTTTGACACGATAAACCGTACCAACCCGGATGCTGCATCTATTGATCAGGCATTGGCTTATCTTGAAAGGGTAAATATCTTCGATGCAATGAACAGTGAGGATGCAAGAAATGATGCATTCGTATCACAGATAATGCGCAACTATGCTGTTATGCTGAAAGATGTCAATAAAGTGAAGAACTACCTTAACAACCATGCAACTACTGAGCCATACTATTGGGTTGGTTCAACTGAGATTGAGAATAAACTGAAGCAGATGGCCGAGGCTAATTATAACCGTATAGGTTATGTGAAAGCCGAAGAAGTGATTAATAGCATGGATTCTGACGAGGTTAAGCGTTATTTAAAGAATCTGATTCGAGATAATATGATTGTTGGAATGGAAATTATCAAGAATCAGTAAGGAGGACTTTATGACATTACAAGATGCTTTTAAGAAAATTGAAAACTATCTTCGTTCTGACAAAAGGGTTCCATATATTGTCAATGTGCAAAATAGGGCAGACCTTGTAGCACTGAAGGAGCAATTTTGTGTAGGCAGAAATGAATTCTGGAAAGCTTCAAAATATTGTAATCCGGATGAGAATTTGAGACTTGAAGAATTGCAACACGCACTCTCTGAAAGTGAAGGAATAGTCTTTTTGACAGAAATATCCACCTTTCTGAAATTGGAAAGTGAACTAGATCTGAAAAAGGAGCTGAAGTCTTTTCTCTTTAGGACTGTTGCAGGTAAGCTCATAATTGTTACTTATCAATGTGATAAACAACTTCAGTTTTCTGATCCAAGAATTAACACACAAGTTATGTTGGTGGATGGTAATACTGATGAAATTCCACAGATTAAATTTGTCACAAAGAATCTGCCTAGGAGCATTTTTGTCAATACTTATGAAGGAATAGAGAACCTGGCAGTAGCTATTGAAAGTAGCGATACTGAAGAAGTATCCATCTATACCAAAATGTCGAGAGGTAATTATCCCCTCACCATGTATTCCATACGTGACTTGTCTTGTTATTATGACATTTTGGTAAATCGAGACCTCGCCACAAGACAGCTACTTGAAAGATTCGGAACACAAGAGCAGTGGTGCTACGTATTGCTCTTGATGGGACAGGACAAGACATGGGCCAATATTATTGATGGTGCATTTGGAAATACCACTAATCTAGCATATGCAATTAATAGTTACACTCAGTTCGATGATAACAAGAAATGGCTCTATTACATAGGCCTAAAGTTGTACGGCGTAAGGGATAATGCTTATTTGAAAAAAGTAACATCTGAATCTGCATCGCCGGAGGATTTTGTTGCTTTATTGTTCCGCGCCATTTTGCAGTTTGACGTGAAAGCAAAGAACTTTGATGCTGTATATAATGAACGCAAGACTATCATTGCCAACTTCAAAGATTATGTTGATGAGATCACGGAATACTGTAAGGTTGTAGAAACTAAGGGCAAAGATGCAATTTTTTATTTGACCGACCTTACACAACCCGAAAAGGAAAAGATTTTTATGCTTATTGACCGGTATGCTTACGACTTTCAACGGGAAGGATTGCTTGAAATTTTGGGTAAGGTATATCCGGATTTGTATAGCTACTTATTGCCGTACCGCTTCCGCAATGAAACGTTGGAGAAGTATTTTCAGGATTACAAGTATCAGAAGGTCATCAACAGAATATATCCAGAGTTTCTGGAAAATGTTGAGAAGCATGCGGTCGCCCGTGATTTCATAACTCTCCTTAGGACAAGGACTTCTTATGTTGAACAAATAGATACAATTGGCTCTGAATTATATTTTATGGATGCGATGGGGGTTGAATACCTTTCGTTTATCGTGGAAAAATGCAAGAAATATGGACTTTCTAGTAATATTTTATTTTTCCAAGCAGAGCTACCAACATTGACTTGTTGTAATAAAGAGTTTGTTGACTATTTCAAATCGAAAGGTTGTAAGATCAATAAAATCAAATATCTTGATGAAATAAAGCACCACGGTACGGATAGCTCTGATTACGAAGTTACGAAACTCCCTTTTTACATGATAAAAGAGCTTGAAATAATAGATGAAGTATTGTCTATGATTAAGGCAAAGCTTAGCAATAATACATGTAAAAAAGTGGTGATGATTTCGGACCATGGTGCAAGTAGATTAGCCGTTATTAATGAGTCGGAAAATCGATGGGAAATGGCAACCAAGGGCGAACATTCCGGTAGGTGTTGTCCTACTACGGATTTCAATGATCGTCCTGATGTGGCAACAGAAGAGCGAAATTTCTGGGTTCTTGCCAATTATGATCGTTTTAAAGGTGGCAGAAAAGCTAATGTGGAAGTTCATGGTGGTGCAACCTTAGAGGAGGTTACTGTTCCCATCATCGAGTTGACAATACGACGAGGTAGCGTTGAAGCATTTGTTGTAGATTCGTTTAAGAAGATTAAAGTTGGACGTAGAAAGAATGCTGCGATTGCGCTGTATGTAGGTGAGAAGAGGCAGGATATCTACATACAGTTGAACGGGAAACCATATGATGCGATTCCGACAACAAACGATTATGTTTATTCTGTTGACATGCCAGATATTATCAAAAAGGGCACATATACTTTTGATGTTTATGCCGGTAGTGAGCTGATTGTCTCAGGGCTTAGTTTTGAAGCACAAAGTATGCTCGGTGGTGAAAACCAGATGTTGTGAGGAGGTGACAATATATGGAGCAGAAATTAAGAGAATGTTTTGATGAAATGGTAGTTTACAAGGATCTGAAACAGAATGCCTTTTTCAGTTCTCTTAAGTTGCCAGCCTTTTTACGTGACTGGTTGTTAAAAAAATTTGGAGATGATGAAGGCATATTTGATGTAGAGGAAATTGCCGAATTCGTTAAAACATATATCCCTAGAAAAGAAGAATGGATAAGCATTAAAAATCGTGTTGTACTTGAAGGAGAGAGAATTAAGTTCCTTACGAAGATCTCGATTGACATTGATATTCGTACACAGGCTGTAACGTTTTCTATACCCGATTTTGGGCTCACTAACAGTGAGACGATTATTGAGCCTAAGATATGGAGTATCTTTAAAGACGAGCTTGTAAAAAGCCGAGAGACATGGGGTGTTGTTGAATTAGGCTATTTGCCTCCTGATGCGGGGGGCTTCATAAGCAAGAAGAAAACTCCGGGTAAGATTAAGCTTGTAAGCTTTACCAACTTTTGCCCTTATACAGTCGATTTGGAATACTATAAAGATGTACGTGAAGAATTTACTGTAGATGAATGGATAGATGTTGTTTTGAGTGCAATCGATTATAACGCTGCGGGTTACGAGACAAAAGAGCAGAAACTGACCATGTTGAGTCGTCTTATGCCATTTGTAGAAAAAAGCCTTAATTTAATTGAACTGGCACCTAAAGGAACGGGGAAGTCTTATGTATTTGGAGCTATCAGTCGTTATGGATGCCTTTCGGCAGGTAAGATGACTCGAGCCAAGTTGTTCTATGATATAGGAAGAGGAACTGACGGTCTTGTATTCAACCATGACTTTATAGCCTTTGATGAGGTTCAAAAGCTAGAATTTGATGATCCTAACGAAATGAGCAGAATGCTCCAAAACTACATGGAGCAAGGTAAGGTAATGGTAGGAAACAAAAATGACGTAGCCTCTGCTGGTTTTGTTCTGCTGGGCAATATTGATCAAGAAAAGATGGATGAGTATCAAAGTATGTTTGAGGATCTTCCTGTTCTGTTTAAGACGACTGCCTTTATGGATCGTTTGCATGGTTTTATTAAAGGCTGGGATATCCCAAGAATGAATAACGACATGAAGGTATCGGGGTGGGCACTGAACTCAGAATACTTTTGCACGATCATGCATCTTCTTCGTGATGATGCAAGTTATAGAGCAATTGTTGATAAGATTACAGAGGAGCCTCCAAGAGCAGACACACGAGATACAGATGCAATTAAGAAGATTGCAACAGCACTTCTGAAACTAATATTCCCAAATGTAAGATCTCCGAAGGATGTAGATTTACTTGAGTTTCAGGATTATTGCTTGCGCCCGGCAACTCAGATGCGTCGAATAGTTAAGAGGCAGCAGGGGATGCTCGATTCAGAATACAAGGGCAAGGATGTGCCTATAATAACGATAAAGGATGTTGCGGATGAAGATTAATTGTGTCGCCTGCTCGAAGAAGGACTTGGAGAAGGATACTATAGGAATAAATAAAAAGCTCTTAGGCAAGGAAGTAAAAAGCTTTTATTGCATGGACTGCCTTGCCGATTACCAAGGATGTACAGTTCAGGACTTGTTGGACAAGATAGAAGAATTTAAGGAAGAGGACTGTACGCTATTCAAGTGAGGATTATTGATATGAAACAGCATGTCTATGCCGATAATGCGGCCACAACACAACTGAATAAAGAAGCTTTTGAAGCGATGGTTTCATGGTTGCTTGATGAGTATGGCAATGCTTCACAGTCTTATGCTTTTTCTAGAAAGCCAAAGAAAGCCCTTGCTGATGCGAGGGCTATTGTTGCTGCATGTATCAATGCATATCCAGAAGAGATTTTCTTCACTTCAGGAGGAACCGAAAGTGATAATTGGGCAATCAAGAGTTCAGCATTTGGTGATGCGAAAAAGAAAGCTATGATTACATCTGCGTTTGAACATCACGCAATACTTAACTCGTGCCAATCAATAGAAAGGCTTGGATATCCGGTTATTTACCTTTCTCCTACTGCCGAAGGCGTAATTACACCAAATGCATTGAAGCAGGCTATTACAAAGCAGACAAGAATGGTATCTGTTATGTATGCTAATAATGAGCTCGGAACAATACAGCCGATAATGGAGCTTTGTAAGGTGGCACATGAAAATGGTGCTCTGTTTCACACAGATGCCGTTCAGGCTGTAGGGCATATTAAAATAGATGTTCAGGAGTTGGGTGTAGATATGTTCTCAGCCTCAGCTCATAAATTCAATGGTCCGAAAGGAATTGGCTTTTTATATATCAGAAAAGGTACAGAATTAATTTCATATGCTGATGGTGGGGCACAAGAATCAGCTCATCGTGCTGGGACAGAAAACGTTGCAGCTATAGTCGGAATGGCCAAAGCACTTGAAGTTAACTGTAGGGATATAGAATCTAATATCGAGTATGTTAGAGGATTGGAAACACAGCTGCTTGCACAGCTGTCTGAGGCAGGCATAGACTACGTCCGCAATGGTGGAAGTAAGACATTGCCAGGCATAATCAATCTATCGTTTGCAGGAGCGGATGGCGAAGCAATTCTACATCGAATGGATCTGATGGGAATTAGTATTTCAACCAGTTCGGCCTGTGATAGTGTGAATATTAAGATATCGCATGTCCTGAAAGCTATAGGACTTGATGAGACCCTGGCAAAGGGAACGATACGAATTTCAATGGGAAAGAATAACACTGAAGATGAGGTGGAGCGGATTGTTCAAGCACTCAACAAGATATTGAAGTCTTAGATCTATTACGCAACCCAAGTCGGCAGTTGGGATATTGACTACGATTTAGTGGTTTCCAGGCAATGTGAGAGTTGTGTTGAAAATAGTGTGGCTAGAATATGATGATACAAGCTCTGAGAATATCTACAGAAAATGTAAAATTGAAGAGGTAAAGATTTATACACAAGAAGTGGTAGATGGGAGATTTAAACAAAGTTATAAAGCACTTTGGTATTGAAAAAATAAAAATTGTTCAAGAGAAATCTACAATGACAAAATCTTTTGTGAAATGACTGCTCTGGGGAAATTTATCTTTCTTTGGAAAACGGCATAGTTTGGTAGACAAATATGCTTTTGAGCGCCAGCAGAAATCCTATGTGTGTGTATTCACTATTAGCAAAAGCAATCGTAAGAACCATTGAAGAGCTTTTTATAATTAAGGAATAAATTTTATAATGCAAATAGCAAAATAACCAACAATTTTTCAATTTCGTCCTGAAGTTGAATGAAACTGTTGTAAGTGCTTCAAAAAAAGGTATCGTGATTACCGCCAGCTAAAATGGTAGAATATTTCCCATAACACATACAAATAGAAGGGAGTTATTCTATATGACAGATGAAGTTGCCCTGTGGAAACAG
>Ga0153947_1000767_pt1 | contig 15667 bp, 21 predicted proteins | sample TSNJ031MetaG_FD_104697 | JGI IMG/M metagenome (GOLD analysis project Ga0153947, IMG submission 104697) | Attine ant fungus gardens microbial communities from New Jersey, USA - TSNJ031 MetaG | ecosystem: Host-associated > Fungi > Mycelium > Unclassified | place: USA: New Jersey, Wharton State... | reverse complement strand
TTGTATGGCCTCAAACAGCGACAGAAAACCTTCAAAGCAACATGATAAAAACACTGTCCTCCTTTTCTACTTTGCTTTCCATGTTGACCAACGGATTTCTACTGGAAAACGAGAACTTCATTAAGAGAACGGGAATTGAAAAGGCTCAGAAGGCAGTTGAAAACCATCAAAACAGTTTCACGAGTCTGAAGAAGAACCTGCACGAAGCTAAGAAAGAGTGGCTAGACAGTGGAGATCGTGCAGGTACAAGTGTCATCGGGATCGTAGCTTCAAGTCGGAACCGGAGGAAACTCGCTTATGAGGATGCTGTGGACTCTCTCAATCGCTTGGCACAGCATCTCAATGGACTCAGAAGTTCGACCAGGCTACAATATGACTTGACGAGATCTGGCGTATACAAGAAATCCAAAGGAAAGGGTATCCGTATCCATGATCAAAGCATAGCACTCGATGAGAACCTCATGTTGAAAGCTGCAGCGGATATGTTCGGTGCGCTTGTCGATGAAGTTGGTCCGCCTCTGAAAGCTTTGACTGTAAGTTCAATCTCTGGTTTTCAGCAAGATGTTCGCTTTCTGATGGTGACTTAGAGAGCATGTACAAATACTCTGTGCCAACTCCAGGAGGCTTTCTTGAAAGCTCGAATCAATAAGACTTCCGACGTTGGATGTCCAGAGTTCTTTGGCCTGATCGATCAGATCGAGATGGCCCTGGTAAGATTTGAAAGCACATCAAACCATGCTCTCCTTCGGTTGTATAAGCGGAGTGATATGTCGCGGGCCTCATTCACGAGTACAGACCAGCGTTCAAGTCGCACCTCCGAAATTCTGGAAGGCAAAAGGAACATCTTGACATCACATCAGAATGAGCACGTCTTCCTTGTTTATTTGTGGGTTCTTGACTGGTTCCAGATCATGATCGCCTGACAACTTGACCCGTTAGCTTCATATTCACCTTGCAAGAATTTTCAAGAGAACTGGTTACCTTGGTCTATGCGATGGAAGGGATTTATGAATGTGAACAACTGCGACTCCGCCGTCGCTCATGGATGTTTCAAGCTGCAATCTCCTTGATCAAGGCTCCTCATAGGTGGTACTCGGATTGGGGAGCTGAAAAACAGGACAAACGGCCTCGGCCTCAATCCAGCATCAGACGACGCATTTGTGAATACTTCCTTTCAATCTAACTTATGCCCTCCTACTCAAGTACTTCTAGCTGCATACCTTATACCCGAACACCGAATTACTCATCCGGGTTTTCCGAAAATCAAACCTCATGCTCCAAATACGGTGCAAACTCCTGCACGAGATAATCTTCCTTTTATAGGTAGAGTAAAACAAAGCTTGTGGGTTGCTGGGGCGAGGATGCAGGAACAAGACATAAAGTTCGCTATCAAGGCAGGAATGGCAACTGCCACGCTTGCAGCTCCAGCATTCTTTGACACCACTCGACCATTCTTCATTCGTCATTGGGGAGATTGGGCATTGATTTCAGTGCGTGGGATGCTGTTTTTTATTCTCAGTCAGTCGCTTAGGCGTCAAGTTTGATTAGTTTTTTGTCGTGATCTCTCCTACTATAGGAGCCGTGCGTGTTCGAAATAGTCTTTCCTGACACGTCGTTCTGACCTATTCCACTATAGACCAATTATCTCAGCCTTCAGCGAGTGCTTGGAACATTGTGAGTTTTATCTTGAAGCCACTTCCGGGAGCTTCTGATTTCACTGTGATCAGATTTGGTGCCATCGTAGCAGCTGGAATATACTCAATATTCCCGCATAATGCATTAGTGCTTTCAATTTTTGGATTCTTTTTCTCGTTGCCTTGTTTTCATATCGCTGTCTCTCGGCCGCAGTACATCTCCGCTTCCCGTTTTGTTTTGTTGACCTATAATCTGACTTGCTTGTATTGGTGCGTTTTGTTATTTGTCAGATTGGGCCGCTACCAACATTTATTTGATGCCGAAGTTATAACATCCGTCAAAGAGATATCCCTGTCCACATGATAGCCCTTCATCGCGCTTTAGCCGTTACTGTGGGTGTCGTATGGGCTGCTCTTGTTTCACGATTTTGGTGGCCTGCAGAAGCTAGGAGGGAGCTCAGCAAAGGTTTGGGGGAGTAAGTATTCTATCGCTTCAATACGAAGTCATTGTTGACTCGACTCATCAGTTTCTGCCTGAACATGGGATGGCTGTATACTCGCTTGGTGGCATCAAATTCATACTCTCCCGAGCCTGTGCTACAACAAGAACCGGGTGAAGAGACTGCTCTTCTAGTAAAACATGACCACGATATTAAGATGAAGGAGTCTATTTATGAATTCATGGCAATGTGCGCATCTCATTGTTTAAAATGGGCAATAGTGAATGAACAGCTTTGAAATAGGGAACTACATCTCCAGATCAAACTTATCCAACTTCAGGGTTTGCTCGCACAGACTCAACATGAACCCCGCTTGAAAGGACCGTTTCCTGTCGAACTGTATCGCAGAGTCTTGACTAGCCTGCAAACAATCTTGGACAGGATGCATAGCATGCGATGCGTCACTACGAAGGAGGAATGGTGAGGCTCTTTATCTCTATGCTGTTGAACATCTATACTGAGCTATCATAGGCACAAAGTGAGTGGTAATATTTTGCGCGATATTCTGACTTCATCAAGATTTCAAGAGTGTCAGGCGTGATTTTATTGTACCGGTGAACAAGGAACGCCGAGAGATGGTTGGAAATATTATCCTGAGTTTCACACTATTGGCGTCCGCCTTCCGCCTCAAGGCACCTCTACCTCCTTATCTTCCACCAGCAGAAAGAGCGCGAGAACGTCTCGTAAGTACACGTCATGTGAAGGTGCTATCACTTTCTGAGTTTTCTTTTGTAGGTTGAGGCCATACGAAATCTTGAGGTTGTGAGAAATCGTGAAGTAAAAGCTTCGAGGCAGCTCTTATTTTTCGCCTATGCGATGGCGACGCAGGGCGTCACACAGGAATTAGAGCTTCTTGGAAAGATGTGTCAGGATGCTTTCGGTGTCATTGGTCAAAGCCCCGAGGAGTTCGAGACTTTATTCACCACCTTAGATCAGGCTCAAGGTGCGATCAGCAGTATTGCTTGAATCGTCTTCCTGAAAAATCTCGAACTGAGGATCAAGGTGAGCAGGCACAATCGTTATGGTACTCATATTGTAATGTTTCGTTCATCTGTTGCCTGTCATAGATACACATACACTTGGATTTGTTCTGTTTTCCTTTTTTCAAAGGGCCAGAGTCTGAGGTATGGCTCACACGTGCACACATACATACATGCAGAGAGCTCTGTATTTGTACACCGCAACAAGCAAGCAGGTGCCAAGAGGTGATACACAGTCGTACAGTACTGACTCCATCCGGGCAGTCTGCCGAACTCATTCTCGATTAGGTGTGAATGTAGTAGGTGGAGTGAACGTGCCTTTCACATGCACACAGATTCAGAAGAGCTAACACCTTGGCTCAGTCTCAGAGAGTTGCTGAAGGCACGAGATATAACTTGATGCAAATGTGCTATGTGCTGCTACTGAGAATCTAAGTGCGGTTGAAACCTATCTCAATGTGGGAGTCCAACCCTATTTCAGTGACTCCAGTCGTATAGCCGTAACTCAAGGAAGGCACTATTGTTCAAGGTTCAACATGAATTAAAAAAATAGCCTCTAAGACTGCCATCCCCAGCCAGTTAATGATTTCTTCAGTATGAAGATGTACTCCCCCTCCACCGGATAGTTAATTACATGATGAGTCTGGGTTAAGTACCAAGAACAGTTCTATCCTAAATTTGGTCGGCGAGGTATTATGGCATTTATAAGTGTCATGTTCACCTGCCCTCTTCACTAAAGAACTTCGCACTCACCCCCACCTCCCCCAACTAATCTGAAATCTCGATTTTGGCACTCGAATAAGCAAGTGTCACGTGGCATTGCGCATCTGGACTATCTTAAAGACGCAAAGCTGATAGAAGCGCTTCTTCTGCTTTCTAACTTTGAATCTGCCTTCGGACATCTTTCTTTCTTTGTCCTCGCATGAATGGCAGGCTACAACCAGAACAGTCAAGGGCTGGAGTTCAATGGTAAGTAGACGGACTGATTTTGCCCACGGTAGCTCATGCTCGATACAGACATGCTACAAAGAGCCAAGAGCACGTTGGATCGGCATGCCCCCCTTGTATGATCCACACATGTTTTTACCCTCAAACAATACTCATTTTAAGTATTCTGTAGAGGCAAGAAGCATTGCGGCATCTGATAAATTTAGCTCACTCCGATTCTGCTGGCCTCAAGATACTTGCCGCAGAAAACATCCGCTTTTTTCTCATTGACTTTCCAGATCTGGAAGAGAAAGCGATAGATGCAATTTACGATCTTTGTGAAGATCCATCCTCAGAGGTAAGAGGAGGGGAAATGAAGCATTGGCAGTCGGTAAAAACTACTCTTGCGATAGGTTCGCCTAAAAGGATATCTCGCTATAACCGAATTTTCAAGAATAAAGGATACATGGGTAAAAAGAAATGCGGATGTTCTTGTACAACTACTGCAGAACGGTACATTTCTCCCTTTCCTATGCTAGTTCAGGGCATTACTGAATCTCGGCAGAGGATGCCGAAGAAATAGCGGTGGTGAAGAAAGCCCTCGTCGAACACTTAAAAATTGATCCTAAAGCCACTATTGGCGTACTGTGCGATCAATTAGCATCTCAAGATGACACTCATGACGATGAAGAGATATTCATTAGGACACGACTTAGGTCGCTTGTCCTCGCGTTCATGACCGGAGAAGCGAAACAAAGCATTTGTGGGCATCATGTGAGCCTTGATGGGATTGGTGAACAGATGTTGTATGAAGGTCTCTTCGCGGTACGTACGAAATTCCAGTCGGATTACGTGTAAGTATCTCAACTGCTTCTCCTTGCAAGGCAATACCCCGTTTGGAGTTGGATGACTTAGACCATATTCTGCAGAATCTGGTATACTGCCTTCCTCCTTTTACTTCTCGTAAATTCAACGGACGAGGTTCAGAGCTCCTTCAGCTCCTACTAGCAGAAATGGTTTTGCCTGCTTTGAGAGAAGATCTACATTCTGACACCAGATATCTCTCAACTACTCGACCTGTCTTGCAGATTTGCGAGAATCTAACATGCACCCTCCAAGTTGTACCTGCGGTTGACTTACTACATTTTTTCTGCACTTCATTGATTGGGAAGACTACGCTACAAAAAATGCAGGTGTCTGATCAGCAGTGGATCATTTGTTCTCTGGCTCGAATCCTTGGTATGGCTGCAAGGCAACCACAAAATTCGCAATTTCTTTCCCTTCGCCGGACTATCATTGACGCATGCCCTTACCTGCTTGAAGTTTGTCATGACTTCTGTTCTCTAGCCATTGCGAGCTGATAACTCTTTCTAGATCTTTCAGAGCTCAACAGTAACTAATAATGAGCTCGTGAAAACCTATGAAGTTTTCCTTCAAGCTTGTCTCGAGGTGTGTTCTTTCCTTCCTCATTCTAACAAAAAATTCGCTGTCTCATCTCTCACCAACTGAACCAGTGTTCTAAGGAACCATCATGGACACTTTCTCATCACTTGCTTAAGAGCCTGCGAGATTTTCGAAAACGACCAGAACTTTCACGCAATCAAGAATTTTTGAAAATGCTTAGGGTTCGCAGTGGGCGCATTTCTCTCTTGGTTACTTTGTCCAACATCGTATATCCTTGTTTCTAGTCTCTGTTACCGTCAGGTCCGACTTCAACACCAATTTCCAACAGACCTCAAACAGGTGCAGCCCAACAAACAGTGCCTTCTTGTTCAATGCCCACACCTCAAGCTTTTAGAGTCCCTTCCTCTGGTTCTGCTCCCCATTTTTCAAAGTCACTTCCAGCTGGTCCTGTCTCTCACAATCGGGCGAGACGCGACATCGGTAATGTAGAATCTGCACGACCAATCAAACGAACAAGAATTGAAGAGACTGCTGACCACTCAAAAGCACCTACTTTACTGGATCGGCTGGGGTCTTCCATCAGTCGTCAACCCTCCTTGCCGGGCTTGCCTTCAAAGACGCAAATCAATTTTCCACTGCTCAAGGTTGATTCTCCATCTCAGTCCAGCCAAGGTTTCTCTATCAAAGGCGCTGCTGCGAAAGAGGCAAACCACGACACTGCTTTGAATCACCGGGCTCCTTCTTCGCTCCTGGAACGTCTTCGAGACTCTTGGTCAGATGATAATGCTTTGGAACAAAAAAAAAGAAGAAAAAAGCGGAATGTATAGAGTAATTTGCCGTGATATTCTATATCCAGGCATTTAAAGTCTCTGATAACTGTGCTCTTTACTCCTATCTACATTTCCAGAAAGGTGGCATGTTACAATAGTGCTGTAATATCGAACAATTATCAAATAAGTCCTTATACAGGCTAGGGCCCATCAGGGGTAACCTCAGAACAAGGGCAGGGCCAAGTGTTGATCATCTTGTTCCTAGAGGTGGACTCTACTTTGTGGACTTTAGCCTCTCAGAGGTAAGGGTAGACTTTAGTTGATACGTTGATGCCCTGAAATATGTTGGAATATTGAGCACTACATTCAAAATAAGTTAGGTTGCATCACAAATGTTTCACTTTATTTAAAGACAGTTAGTAATTGTTGAACAAGACTTGTTACGTGTTTGCAGTGTCCTCTCTCCCCTTTTCTTTCATATCAATAAACCCAAACCTCCATAGTCTGACTGTTCAGTTTATATGAGAAGAATCCCAGTGCATGACATTATATCTACACCGAGCAGTTGTGGAACACTCTGGGGTCCAAAAAGAAGTTCTGTCTCAAATGGGCTAGTGGCCGTTGCCCTCAATCCGATCCGAAGTAGCCTCGCCTCTAGCGATATAAACCATGATAATTGTGTTTCACTCTAATGCCTGTCCCCTCTACCATGCATTCTTTGGCAACGTTTGTCTTTCTTTTTGTTTGCAACTTTACCGGAAGTTATGCCCAAGTCTGTCTTGTAAATGATCCAGTGTTTCTTCCCTACTCAACTCAAACTCTCAGGAGCTCCGGTCGAGAGTCACTGACAATGCAACCACTGGAGACAGTAAATGCATGGAGGTAAAGGTTGCCTTATCAAACTCTCTATTGGCTTATGGGTCAATGCTTACTAGTCGATGTGTGTGGCAGCCACCGTGAACGGCTCTTCTGTAGACTGTAGGTTCGCTATCCAGGTCTTCTGCTCGCATTATATGACTCTGCTCGCGTAGATGTTCTGTCAAGCACTGGACAAAACACTGTTGGATGGATGGGCATGTGAGCTCTCCTTCAGATATCTTACCCTGAGTGTTAATCTGTTGCAGTGGTTTCGGGACTCAAATGGCGAATACACCGATGGTGATAATGTGGGCCAATTCAGACGGCTCAATCACACTTTCCCAGCGTTCGGCCCCGAGACATGTCATGCCGACTGTTGACGACAATCCTCCCCGACTAGCCTCCTTGCAACAATATATGAGTTCTGTGAGTGGTCACTATTAGGTATACTGGGTTTAAAAATGTCCTGATGAATGCCAAGACCTCTTCCGACAATCCTCGGTTTGCTTTTTCCGTTCCGGTGGGCATATTGTTTATTCATGGAAACTAACTTGACCTCGCAATAACCCTAGGCAAATGGAGATGTGACACAGGATATCGTCTTTGCCCTGGGAGCCATAAATCCGGGTTCTACAGCTGTCGACGCCGTTATACACCGACATCTTGAGACTGGGAGAGGTCGATTAGACCTTACAAAAGTACAATCAGGCAATACACAGGGAACCACTAATCAAGGGACTGAAGCTCCACTACTTTCATACCAGAGGCTGATTATTGCCCACGGTATCTTCTGTTTTGTTGGTTTCCTGGTCTTCTTACCAGCCGGTGCATTGATTGCTCGATACTTCCGCTCCTTCACACCAACATGGTTTACGAAACACTGGGTTTCTCAAGTTGTCCTCGGTAAGGCATCTACAAAGATATACTATCGAAGGTCGTTCTCACGTCAAAATCTTCTCAAGCCGGACCTACAATCGTGATTGGCATTACATTAGGTGTTCGATCGGTTAGTTTGGCTGGCATGGGGCATCTTGATGATGTGCACAAGGTGAGATTTGATAGCACTGCCTGCATCCATTAGCTTATACTTTATTTTTGATAGCGTCTCGGAGTTGTACTTTTCATACTCTATACTGCGCAGTGTGGCATTGGTATGATTATTCATTGGGTAAAGCCCAAGGGCATCAAATATCGCCCACCTCAGAATTACTTGCACGTTATTTTCGGTATCTTAATCATGGCTCTTGCACTTTATCAAGTGCGAATTGGGTATCATGTGGAATGGCCCATGACAACCGGACGTGAATCTTCTAATGGGATAAACGTCTTCTTTTGGATCTGGGTTGTTGTGAGTGTAAACATCAAAACCAAGCCATGTATCCAGTACTGAAGTGTTATTCAGTTGCTCCCTGTCCTCTATGTATTAGGTTTAAGCTTCCTGAAAAGACAGTTTCGCCAGGAAAGGAGGGCTCGCCAATGCCAATGGGAAGAGAAAAACCACGCCGGTAACTAGGCTGTGCATTTTCTGGGAGTACTTCGTTTTCGATAAAGCCTTGTATGGTCCAACTCCTATTAGATTCATGGACCCGGGTGTCCTTACCTAGATAGCTTGTAAATATATCACCGGACTTGCCTCGCCCAGAATAGCAATGCTACTGACAAAGTGCTCTTCAACCACAAGTCATGTTCATCGAAGAACGCTCAAGGTGACAAAATGTCCAATATATAGCTGGCAGTTGAGCAGGTTACAGTCAGACGTCGGGCCTTTCATTTAACGAGAAGCCCTGGGTTGACTGTCAACGACCTAGTGGTGTCAAGCTGGAAAAATATTGAGCGATTCGTTGTTTCGGCGTTTCGCGACACGACAGAAGTTTTTTTCCCATTCATGATTGAAGGATTGATGCCGATCTAATGCATAGACGCCGGTGATGGAGCAATCAGTGTTTGATGAGCGGACACTGCGAACGATCATCATCATCAAACTAGTCATGCCAATGGAAGATCTTTTTAGCGGATTAAATTTACCTGTCTTAGTGATGGACGGCGGACTTGTTTGCATCTCTGCGCCAGACAGATAGGCTGGTACTCACATATAGCTTATAGGGATCTACGCTAGAGGAGACCTGCAGGACGCCGATAGCAGCTACACCTTTATGGTCAGCGGAGGCACTCGATAAGGAGCCAGAGGCCATTGTTGCGGCTCATCTCGCGTTCTTACGAGCTGGTGCCAGAATCATTGAGACCTCAACGTTGAGTGACCACTACAGGATAGTTATGCCCGGCTCAGGTGTTTACTGCTTCCATTAGGTACCAATGCTCTTTCGACACGTTTGAACGTGCAGGTTATAGTCGTGGCCAGGCGTGGTTGCTGATGCGGAAATCTGTTCTATTGGCTCAACAAGCCCGGACCGTATTCGAGAACGAAACTCAGTTGAACAACGAAGGGCAACAGTTGAGGAATGGGACATCCGACAGTCCCCGGATTCGACTATGCCTTTCATTGGGCCCTTTTGGTGCTTCACTAAAACCAACTCAGGAGTTTGGGGGTTTCTATCCTCCGCCTTACGGACCTCGGGAATACTCTGCAGATGGTCCGAATACCAATTTCATAGACGATGAAAAAGAAGCCATTGAAGCCTTGACAGTATATCATTCAGAGCGACTGTTATTGTTTGCCCAAGACAGTGAAATTTGGTCGTATATTGACATGATCACCTTTGAGACGGTACCCCTGGCACGGGAAGCCATTGCTATCCGACAGACAATGGCTCACTTGGAGGAGAAATATATCGATGTAGATAAACGCAAACAATGGTGGATATCGTTTGTCTTCCCCAAGGGTCAATGTCCACAGATGATGGACATGACAGGTACCAAATTAACCGTTCCGTGTCTAATTCGGGCAGTCCTATCTTCACCCTTGCGTGGAGGAAGCAGTTTACCAATTCCCCATGGGTTTGGGATCAATTGCACGGATGTCGGCTATTTGCCTCGCATCATTAACGAGATGAAGGGTGCCTGTGAACAGATCCGGAATAAGATTAGACCATTCCTTGTACTCTACCCGAACGGAGGAGGCGAATTCGATGAGGATCTTGGGGTCTGGAAAGAGGGTGTCAGCGAAAAAGTCAAGAATGAATGGGAGATAGCATTAGCGGACCTTGTGGGCAGTATTCTCAGCTCTCCGGATGCACAATGGTCCGGGGTGATTGCTGGAGGGTGCTGTCGGTGCGACGCGAAACAAATTTCCAGGTTATCGAATTTGTTGAAATATATTCATATTAAACAATAAAATGTTATTTTTGGGGGGAAAAGTGTATCATCAATTTTGATTCTAAACTCAGCGACACGGTAAAGCTTTTTTCTCCCTTTACCACTCCTACCTCTCAGATTCCCTATCCCCGAGCTGCCTAATCCTCATTTGCCGTCTTCCTCTCTCACGTATCAAACGCGTACCTACCTTAAAGATTTCCACAGTATCTTTCACGCCTCAATGGAAGCATTCTACAACGAGAACAGCATGGATTTTGATGAATATGGACCATTACAAGATACACAACAAAGTCAAGATCCTCAGACACAGTCAACGCAAGAAGATAACTCCCAACAACAAGATGATCTCGAGAGGCACCTGTGGGGGGCGCTCATCCCGTGCAATTCCCATATTGCTCGTGTCGATCTTTGGAAAATACAGACAACGTACTGTGTTGGTCGTAATCCGCAGGGCAACCAAATTGTATTTCCAGGTCCAAAGATCAGTCAGTCGTCGCGATCTCATGTTCTTCGACTCATTGCTTACAAAGTGTATACAGGCAACTTTCACTGTCAGATGACTTGGGATGGCAACGACTCTCAAGATTCTGTTGTGACGGTCCTCGACTTATCAAGTAATGGAACCTATGTGGGTGTTTCAGGTGCAGCTCGTTTCTTTCTGAAAACTCAAGGCAATTCAGATTGGTGGCGTCAAGATTGGCAAGCACTGTACAAGAGTTTTGAGGGAAGGAAATGAGATTGGTTTCGGTTCACATCAACCACAATCGGATGGAAATCAGGACTACAGTGCGTATATCATCCATCTTTCCAATTGTGCTAGAATGACCTCGTGATTTTCAGGATTTATCTTTCGGCTCATGTCAGGCTCGCCACCTACTGATGGTCTTCATGTTTATTATGATGTTACCAACGAGTTGGGCAAGGGTTCATTTGCGACTGTGATGAAGGCTATTGAACGCAGCACTGGCACATGGTATGCTATAAAGATCATCACTGAGAAGCCTAGTCGACACGGGAACAACCGTAATGCATTCAAGCGGGAAATTGACATCATGAAGAAACTTAAACATCCCAACATATGTGAGCTCAAGGAAGTCTTTTACCAAGACAGTGGTATCAGTAAGCCCCGATTCCAGCCAGACTAATAGGCAATCACCACTTAAAAAAAGTTTTTTAGACCTTGTATTGGAGTTGGTTGAAGGCGGAGATCTTCTTGAATACATTTTGCGTCAGGGCGGACTGAGTAAGGGGATCATATCAGTTTGCAATCTTTGATCTGACAATGTTTCAGGCGAGGAAAGCGCTAAGCATATCACGTATCAGATTTGCGATGCCTTGGCTGTAATCATCCACATCCGTTTTCCTTGATACGTATTAATAGTCATTTTAGTACATTCACGCTCAAGGTGTAACTCACCGGGATCTGAAACCAGAGGTGAGTTGTGATTGTGGCTTTGCATAATGTACTCATAATTCTACAGAACGTATTGTTGACGAAAGATGATCCACCGATTGTCAAGGTCGCCGATTTTGGTCTTGCTAAAGCCGTGCGCGACGATGAAACTATGCTGCGCGTGAGTGAGGTGGAAACAGACTTTGTCTTTGATGCAGTTAACCGTAGTTCTAGACGATGTGTGGCACGCCAGCCTACTTGGCACCAGAGGTGATTAATCAACAACAAGGCGGAGGCTACACCAACCTTGTTGACAGTTGGAGCTTGGGCGTCATGGTATTCTCCATGTCCGTGTCATTTCTTCCATGTTCTTTTCACAGCTCATTATGTATGCCAGGTTGACAAGTGTCAGCCCATTTATAGAGGACGACAGAGAAATGGATCTTCGAATACGCATTTCAACGCGCAAGGTTGATTGGGGCTCTCTTTCAGTGTCTCATGCTTCTGACAAAGGTAGTCTGAATCATGATCGACATCCTTCAATTTTAACGACGTCTTGTCCCTAGCTGTCCACTTCATCCAGTGTCTTTTAGAAGAAGATCCTGCAAATCGCATGTCTCTTACTCGAGCCCTTCGTCACTCATGGCTCAAAACATATACCCCCCTCAGAGTTTACGATACCATCAGCTCCCTTGATCCCCATGATTTCTCGATGTTGACCTCCATACCTGGTTTTGACATAAGCAAGAGTGTCACTACGAATCTGAACGGATTGGACCTCGATAGGATTACCAATGGGGCAGGTACCTCCAATATAGGTAGGGAAATTGTTTCTCCCTGTTTTCATATCTGAGTATCTTCTCAGACATAGAAGAAGGGTCTGTGGGAAATGGTTTGGAGGTTAATGAAAGGCACGTTGCAAATCCGAGTGGAGCTTCGTCATCAAACAACACAAGCAACAAGAAACGTGTGTATGCTGATCTAGTACTACAGCAAGGGGAAGATAGCGCGGGTGTTGGGAGAACAACTCGCTCGCGAGCTCGAGCTCAGCAGCAGCAACAACAACAACAGTCTGAGGAATCATTCGAAGTACCCGGCCTCACCAATACCCGGCGTGGCGGCCCACCGAATAAGGTGGCTCGTCGCAGATGAATGATTTGCGTTGGGACGTATACCATACCCGATTCGCTGCGCCGGAAACTTTTGTCATCGGCAAATTCCTGTTTCAATGTATAAAACTATCTAACTCGGTCAACTCAGTTGTTCATATGCTTGTATATACTTACCATCTCTGCTTTCGGATCTTGAATAATGGAACTTGTAAATAGATTATGCTACATCTTGGCTACTGCCTTGTGTTGTCTTCCTGTTCGGGAGCATTATGGAATTGAATACATACAGGACACAGTTTCGGGAAGCGACATTTCAGGGTTGTTAGTCATATATGGAAGGACCATGACCGTCAATCGGCCATCATTTGGTTAGGGTAAGAGTTGTCACATAGCTGGGAAAAAACGGCAAATGGCGGTCAGTCCCAAAAATAAGATAAAAAGGATGGGGGAATTAAAGAACAAGTTTGTTAATTAGGGTACATGGAAGTGATTTTTTTCTTTTCTTGTCCCAAAAGTTACAGGTAGAGAGCAAAAAGAAAAAAAAGCAACAGCAGAACAGGGACAACATTCATCAAAGATAGCAAGAAGACCGGCCAAGAAAGAAGGGATAAAAGAAACTGTCAAGAAGAGGATGAGATGCCGTGACAGCAGACCTAGAGGTCTAGGCCGAAGACATATCATAGGTATCTCAAACACGTCAGACGTCAGACGTCAGATAGAGACACCATTTCAGGGTGGAAAGAAGGATCAACGCTTCTTGGTTTTGAGAGTAGTGGAGTTAGGTTTGGGGCCTGTATCGGATCTCCTAGCTTTAGTAGCTGCGGGAGCGGTGCAGGTGCCTGCAGGCTTTTTGCGCATGCCTCGTCGACTCTCGGTGGGGTATTCGCATCGGAGAGAGCGACGCTGGCATTGGCTAGAGGATAATATAGACTTTTGAGTTGGAAAGCGAATAGATAAAGATGTGGACACACTTGCAAGTCTTGCCATCCCCATCTTTGGTTGGAGGACCGCAGGCGATTTTGCGGCCTCGACAAAAGACGCAGGCAAGGGCAGGTTTCTTATCTGGGTTGCGTTTACCGGAGATGGAGACTAGGAAACTGTGGTAAGTTCGAGGAGGTTGTGACATGGGTTGGGATACCTGGACGGCCACCAGTCAAGTCTGGAGGAGTTGCTGGGCCAGGCGTGGCACTGCCCGTGACATTGACAAATGCACCGACAACAGTTGGGTTGAATGAAGGCCAGGCAGAGTCATGGGGAGATGTAGGGTCGAGAGGACGAGGATATGGAGAGGGAGATGGACGAGGGTGGCGAGGGGGGTCGCGGAAGAGGCTGCGGGAGATGGGAGGAGTGCTATGGGAGTAGGCGGGTTGTGGGAGGAAACATGGGTCGAGGGCCTGTGCAAGAGAGGAATGGGAGGGATGGAGAGGGAGAAAAGAGAGAGGCTGCTTGTCGCTGCGAGCATCGGGGAAGGTTTGGAAAAACATCTCGTCCTGCTCAAGGACGGTCTGCTGGAAAGGCGAGAGGGAGAGCATGGAAGTGCAAGTCAAGAATCGCAGTGTGATCTCAGCTGTCACTGGCGCTACATATGTCTGTCTACTGATCAATCCTCCCACCCTTGGCTCGTAAAATCTCTATCTTCGCCCGTCCTCCTTCATCCTCTCCTATCTCCACCTCCTTCAAAAACTCTCCAAGTGCACGCACAGCCTCAACCCGTGCCCGCAACACATGTCGCACAAGACGACGAGACGGTGGCCGTCGGACACGCTTCCTTTTCTCTCCATTATACAGTGGGCTCACTGTCCCATCTGACACTTCGCTGTCCGAGACTTTGCTTGATCGCTCGATCCATGGGTTCTCGGGGGGTCTCTCCAGTGCCATGTACTGCGAAAGCACATGCAGGGAAACATCCCATCTTTTGGGCACCCACACACCAACAACCACACGCCATGCTCCAACGCAGCGCTTCGCCCTATCAAAGATCCCTCAGCCATGCTTTTCTGCCAGCCCAACACACCCACCTTTGATAATTATCTGTCCGGTATTTTCCTTTGTCACTTTCCGTGTACGTAAGGTGCTTTGCAATATATTCCACACTCACCATCTATCATCTTCCTGTGATATTTCCCAAACAGATACACCATGCCTCCAGAAAGCAGAGCACCAGCTGCCGTATACATCATGAATCTCCAGAGCACGAAAAACACCGTCGAATATGTCAATATTGAGGCCATCAGCCCAAGTACCACCTTGTTCTGCCCTTGTGTTTCTTCCTCGTCTTCTGCCAGCTTTCCACCATACCAAGCTAGTACATACGTCGGTATGTGTATCATCAGGGGCACAATGAACAATGGAAGATGGACCATCATCGATATCAAATCCCGGACCAGAATGAGAATGGTATACAACCGACTCGCCACTGCCTTCGCTTCGACTGACTCAGGCAGAGCAAGTTTACAAAGCATCGAATTCGTCAGATGCGATGATTTCAACAGCGAATTATAGTCCAGCAGGCGTCTTTCAACCGTCTTCAACTTATGGGTCTTGTCCACTGATGCAAAGAGATCGACAAGGCTACAATGTCTATTTTAAGATCATTTTCATTTTCATTGTCAAATTTTGCTTACGTTTGTGAAATCATAACAAAATCCTCGAGCTCAATTTCTTTCTCACCCTCCCAGAGAATATCTCGCGCCATCCGAGCTACATATAGTGTATCCCTAGAATAGAGACCCTCGTTCCCATCACAAGTCATAAGGAACAGTTCCCACCAGTCTGGAGCATTGATAGTAGCCTCGATCAGTTGTTCCTTTATTGCT
>Ga0153947_1000766_pt1 | contig 15669 bp, 10 predicted proteins | sample TSNJ031MetaG_FD_104697 | JGI IMG/M metagenome (GOLD analysis project Ga0153947, IMG submission 104697) | Attine ant fungus gardens microbial communities from New Jersey, USA - TSNJ031 MetaG | ecosystem: Host-associated > Fungi > Mycelium > Unclassified | place: USA: New Jersey, Wharton State... | reverse complement strand
CTCGCCAACGACAATGCGTGAAGGATAAAGATTATCATAAAGAGCTCGTCCTTCTCTTAGAAATTCTGGTGAAAATATAATATTATTAGTATTATATCTTTTTTGTATAGATTTAGTATATCCAACAGGAATCGTTGATTTAATAATAATCAGTGTATCCGGAGCATATCGAAGTACATTTTCTAATGCCACCTCTACGGAGCTGGTATCAAAATAGTTTTTCTTTGGGTCATAGTTAGTAGGCGTAGAAATAATAACAAATTCAGCTCCTACAAATGCTTCTTCTGGATCCATTGTCGCCTTTAATTGAAGTGTTTTGTTTGATAGATACTCCTGTAACTCGTTATCTTCAATAGGAGCTACTCTCTTATTAATCATGTCTACTTTTTCTTGTATAATATCCAATGCACGTACCTCATTATGCTGTGCTAATAATACAGCATTGGATAGTCCTACGTATCCTGTTCCTGCTACTGCTACTTTTCTCATGTTTGCACCTCCATAACGTTCATTCCACTATGCTTAAGTATACTATTTCTTCTCTCTCCAATAATTTAAAGTTTCTTTTATTGTCCATTTCAGCGCAATCTCTGGTTTCCAACCTGTAGTCTCTGTTAGCTTTATGATGTCTGCTTCAATAAGCGGAACATCTACAGGACGTAAACGTGCGGTATCAATTTGAACCTCTATCTCTTTTCCAGACAATTCTATAATAGCATCTAAAATTTCTTGGATTGCAATTGCGTTACCTGATCCGACATTATATGTTTCTCCTGCAATTCCACTGTTCATTAACATAGTATATGCACGAACCACATCTCTTACATCGGAGAAATCTCTTTTAGCAGTAAGATTGCCAACTCTAATCACCGGTGGCTTCTCTCCTCTTTCAATTTCTGCTACCTGCTTACAAAAATCTGCCACTACAAATAATGGCGCCTGATTCGGTCCTACATGATTAAATGCACGAACCATCATAACATCCATACTATATGCTTTAGCGTAAATCCCGCCAATCATATTCTGACAAGCTTTCGTCGCTGCATAAATATTACCTGGTCGCAAAGTCGTTTGCTCATCAATTGGAATTTCCTCTTTCTTGACATAACCATATTCTTCACCTGAGCCAATTAATAAAACACGAGGCATATAATCCAATTCTCGGATAGCGTCTAAAATATTTAAGCTGCCTTTTATATTCACATCTACAGTTAAACCTGGATTCTTCCAAGACAAAGCAACTGAACTTTGTGCCGCCAAATGAAAAATATAATCCGGACAATTTTCTTTTAATAACACGGTTACAGCGTCTTTGTCCATAATATCCAAATCATATATTTTAATTCCTTGCTTTTCTATTACTTCATGAGCCATCTTCGTAACTGCAATAGACCACATGCAGTCATTCTGTATATGGTCTATCAAATAATTACCTACGAAACCTGCTGCACCAATAATTAATGCTTTCTTCATAGTGTCCCCTTTATTTACTTAATATTAGCAATCTTGACTTCTTTTCCCACCAAATCCATGTCATTCTCTACCATCCTTTTCACCAATTCAGCAAATGGAATTTTTCTTTCCCAACCTAAATTAGCATCTGCTTTTTCAGGATTTCCGAGCAGTATATCAACTTCGGCAGGACGGAAAAATTTAGAATTAATCTTGACGATAGTCTTGCCGGTCGCCTTATCAATTCCAACCTCGTTAACACCGGTTCCTTTCCACTCCACCACTATACCAACATGAGCAAATGCAGTTTCTACAAATTCACGAACCGTCCTGGTTTCGTTCGTTGCAATTACATAATCATCTGCTGTTTCTTGCTGAAGCATTAACCACATAGCATATACATAATCTTTGGAATGTCCCCAATCACGTTTGGAATCCATATTTCCAAGTTCCAAATGTTCTTGAACACCATGCTTAATCCTTGCAACTGCATCTGTGATTTTTCTGGTAACAAATTCCTTACCTCGTCTTTCACTTTCATGATTAAATAAAATGCCACTACATGCATACATATCATAACTTTCACGATAATTCTTAGTAATCCAGTGACCATATAATTTAGCAACTCCATATGGGCTTCGTGGATAGAATGGTGTTTTCTCGGTCTGTGGCAATTCCTGAACCAAACCAAACATCTCGCTGGTAGATGCCTGATAAAAACGTGCTCCTGGTTTTACAATACGAATTGCTTCTAACATATTTGTAACACCGACACCATCAATATCAGCAGTTGCAATTGGCTGCTCCCAACTGGTAGCAACAAAAGATTGTGCCGCCAGGTTGTATACTTCATCTGCTTGAGAAGTTTTCATGGCACTGATTAAGGATACAATATCTGTCATATCAGCATAAATAAAATGGATTTTTTCTTTAATGTGCTCAACATTGCCATAGTCTACAACGCTTTTTCTTCTCATAATGCCATAAACTTCATATTCTTTTTCCAGGAGTAGTTCTGCAAGGTAAGATCCATCTTGTCCTGTTATTCCTGTAATTAATGCTCTTTTCATAATTAGTTGTATCTCCTTTTGCATGGATTATATATATTCTTCTCTATTGCAAATCTTTAAATTCTCTAAAACCTTTTTTATTTCTCCTGCATGATCCTTCGCGCAAATCAAAGTTGCGTCTAAAGTATCTACAACAATCATATCCTCTAAACCAACTGTAGCAATCAATTTAGAATCACCTTGAATAATGCAATTGCTTGTGCTCACAGTGATAATATTACCATTTACTGCATTACCAAACTCGTTCGTCTTTTGAATTCTCTCCAGTGCTAACCAAGAACCAACATCATCCCATCCAAATGCGCCTGGAAGAATGTAAATATCTCCTGCTTTTTCCATAATTCCATAATCAATGGACTGTGATGGCAAATTCGGAAATTCGCTTTCCAATATCCGAGTTTCTGCCTCGGTTCCGATTGCTTCTCGGATTACTTTTAAGCTTGTATACATATCTGGCATAAACTTTTCAATATTAGTCAGAATGGACGATACTTTCCAAATAAACATTCCACTATTCCACAGATATTCCTCCGATGACAAATACTCCTTCGCAACTTCCAGACTAGGCTTTTCCACAAAACGATCTACCTTGTAAGCTTGTCCATCCGTTATGTGAGGATCAAACTTAATATAACCATACCCAGTTTCTGGATAGTCGGGAGTAATTCCTATGGTTACCAGATTCACTCCTTTCTCTGCCACATCACAACCATCTTTTAAAGTTTTTAAAAACATGTTATTGAATTTTATTAAGTGATCGGATGGGAATACAAACATTAAAGCATCCGCATATTTTTTTGAAATATGCATCGCCCCCAACCCTATACACGGAGCGGTATTACGGCCAACTGGTTCACATAAAATATTACTTTCCGGTATTCCCGGTAATTGTTCTAATACAAGAGTTTTATAATCCTTATTCGTCGCAATATAAATATCCTCCAGTTTTACCATTGAAGAAATCCGTTCAACCGTTAACTGAATCATTGTCTTCCCATCACCAGTTAGTGATAAAAACTGTTTTGGCAGATTCCTTCGGCTCTTCGGCCAAAAACGTTCACCTCGTCCGCCTGCCATGATAAGTGCTGTTGTGTTCATGTATAATCTCCTTGTATAATATTATTAATTCCATTCTACTATATAAATTCTAAAAATGCAATTTAGGCTTTCCTATAACCGCAAGCTATCAAACTATCTTTATCAGAATAGCATTCCAAATAAAAAATCGAATGAACACCTCCCTCATATTCATTTCTCTAAAATATATTTTATTTATTTTCTTTTTATTAAATCAATAATTTCTCTTCTCATTTTTTTAATATAAAAATACGAAAGGGCCATATAAACAAGTACACCTACTCCGATTTGAATGATTAGCAATTCACCTAAAGGCTTTTGCAGCATTCCTGCACATCTCACTGCAATAAACATAACGAACCCTATTATCAAAAAAGGAACCGTTTCCTTTAGATAAGTAAAAATTTCAAGGTCTTTCTTAGATATAAATGCTTGATAAAATGTTATTGCAAGTTCAGCTAATACCCAGCCCCATGCGGCACCTCGAGCGCCAAACGATTTTATTGTCATAAAATTCACAATGAAGTTTACTACTGCACCTAATGTTACAGAAACCACAAATGCCCTATCCTTTTTACAGGGAATTAAATATTGCGTCTTAAATATATTAGACCACGATACTAATACTATCGTTATTGCCATAATTGGTATTATTTTTCCACATTCAATAAACCCACTACCAAAATACAAAGGTGCAAAGGTTGGTGCAATTGCTGCCAAACCAAAAGAAAAAGCCATCGCCATAAGCATTACTATTTGTATTGATTGCTTGATATATTGCTTAGCAACATCTGCTTGTCCTCGGCTAATAAGATTTGTAACTTTGGGTAACATCACTGTACCGAGCGAAGTTGCAATAGCTGTTGGTGCCAAAATAAGTTTTTCAGAGTTTTCATAAAAACCAACTTGCGTCATTGTGCTAATTTTGCCCAACATGATTTTATCCATATATACAAAAATGCTTCTAGAAACTAACGGTAAAAAAAGAATTAAGCATGGCCCAAAATGCTTTATTATGTTTTTTAATGATGGTCTTACCCAACTAACATATTTAAAAATAAAAGCCCATAAAATAGAATTGTTTAATAGCATACCTATTGATAAAATTGCAGTATATTTCCATAAATCATCTACATTTTTTACAAAGAAAAAAATTAAAAAAGTATTAATAATTTTTATAATAATATTTCTAGTTATGGTAATTCTAAACTCTTGAATCCCCCAAAAAAACCAATTGATATTAACAAGTGATGAAAGCAAATAAAATATCTGCAAAAAAGCTATGGTATTATTTTGTCTAACAAAAAGAACGAGATATATAATGTAAAAACAAACAATTACACTGGAAATTGCAAACTGCAATGAGTATATACTAAAAAACTTTTTACCAAGTTCCTTTTTGTCATCTATAGTTTGTGCTATACTTCGATTACCATAGTCTTCAAATCCAAATAATGAAAACATCATAAAATATTGTACAACAGAATAAGTGTACGAATGGATGCCCAAATATTCAGGGCCTAATACGCGAGATATATATGGTGTTGTTATTAATGGAACAATAATCGCCAATATTTGATAAACCATAGTATACATAATATTTTTTTTCGTATTCATCATTTAAATCCATTTCTGTGATTAATATAATTCACTATATTTTTCTAGAAAACAGCACTATTCGATATCCTGACTCGATTTTTATTTCATATCACTTATTTATGGTATATTGCACGCATAACGTTGTCAAAGAACAATATACCAAACCAAAATAGATTTGTCTACACCCTCTTCATTTTTGCTCGAGGTCAAAAAAGTTTTAATAAATCCAGACCCCGAGCATCAAGTTCATACAATTTCATATTTTTTACACTTATTCAACTTTATTAACATGAATATATTTTAAAGAAAAACCTATATTTTCTGGTACCCATGACCTAAACTCAACCCCAGATACATCAACCTCCAGTTCGAAATCCACTGTTACCGTACCATCCTCCACAAAATCCAATGAATTAGCCGAAGCAATAATACTATCACCGCGTTGGGAAGTCACCTCAAAAACTATATCTCTGTTACTAGCAACATCATACTTCCATGTAACTTCATACTTACCAGCTTCCAAAAAAGTATATGGTCCATAGATTACTGCCGATTGATCAGAGTGAGAATGAATAACCCCATTTATATATTCAGCATTTATCATCCCCATTGCCTTTAAGTCAACCAAATAACCATCCAAAATTCGTTTTATTCCTATTAAGTCTCCCCAAATGTAGCTATTATCTTTATCACATATATAAATCCTGAGATTATCAATATTGTTCGGAGATGAGACAACTATTTCCATAGATTCATCAGCAAGAGCTTCTGTCGTTATAGACGACTCATTCAAAAGCATATTATTGCTATATACCTGCACTATTCCAGATGTCTGTTTATCTAGCTTACTCAAATCTAATGATACTAATAAGCTATAGACACCTCCTGGCAGGTCTATTGTATCATTGACCTCATTCTCTAATTGATATCTATAATAATAAGGTTTTACATATTCACCAAAAGAATACTCATTTAAAGCATCAACTTGAAGTTTCTTGTTGACTAATAATGAATATTCCTTTGTCCTTTCTATAATTGTATATTCTTTCAGTAAATTAAACATTTCCTTCGAATTACTTTTCAGTATAATGTAATCAGAATTAGTGGATTCCTCTAATTCCTCAACAAAATGCAGGTTACAGTTTTTTAAATAACTCTTAACATAATTCTCTACATAAAATATTTGTTGAGCAGAGTCAATAGTGCTACTTATAACAAGATTTATTTCTTTAGAGTCTTTTACAATCTTCAATAACGGTTTTAAGTAAAAGTCATTTTCATATTGTAAAGAATCACTAAGCTGAACGAGATCCAAGGGAATACACTTGACTTTTCTATTATTATTATACACTTCAAATTCTAAGCTATCAATTAAATCGAATGATTTAATTGGTATTGTTATTTCACCATTATTATTATGCGCTATTAAAGAAGTGGTATCTCTATTCATCAGGATACTCAATTGTACTTCTGTCCCCTCGTTTGAATCCATATCAATTTTTAAAGTTGCTTCATAAATCCCTGCTGGAATGTTACTATATTTCCCCTCGGTAAACAAACTATTTTTCTTTTCCTTCCAAATATCAAAGCAAACCCGCCTGCCTGCCGAAAGCATCGTTATATTCGATTGATTTTCACGAATAATATCCTTTGTTGAAACCATCAACAAATAACTATCAAATTTATCTATAATTGTATATCTATCAAGTAATTGAAACCACTCTAAATAAGATTTTGGCACAATAACATAGGCAGGCTTATTAAGACTATTTAACTCTGTGAATGTAGCTGGAAAAACTATACTATCTGAAAGTTGATTATTGATAAATTCTATTGAGATATCCCCCAGTTCATCTAAACAATAAATCGCTTCATTGTCTTTGATCGAAATGTCATTTTTCAACCTTAGTAAGTCTGCTCTATTATCTAAACCCAAATTATATTTTGGTGAAATTTTCTCACAGATAATCTCGGATACCTCTAATTCCACACCTTCACTTGTATAGATACAAAATTCAACATTATCTAACCTGGTGAGAACAGAAAAGTTAATAGTAATTTCATTCCACCCTGTGTTAAAAGAATCCAAAGTAAGCTCTTTCTCATTTACTAAAACTTGCCCCAAATCTGCTGTAACGGAAAGTTTTCCTAGAGATTCTGATTTAAAACTATTTAATTTCGTTTTTAAGCTAACTGAATAAGTTCCTGTCGCAAAAGAATAATAAGGTCCAAATAGCAAATACCCAGCATCACCATCTGAAATAAACACATCCGTATTAGCTGATTTACTGTTTTTTGAATACATACTACTTAAGGGAATGTTTTTATAAAACGGAACCCCTGCATTTAAGTTAACTCCGGCTGATCGGACTTCCTCCTGCAAGATGCTTCCTTTTACATATACGTACTCATTATCGTCAAGTCTGCAATATAGATAATCGCGTTCTACTAAATATTCATTATATCGATAATCTTTATCTGTCACATATCTATTAGTAAATACAATTGCGTTTTCTACATCATCTTCTGGGAACGCACATATAATCTCATAGTCACATAGCAAAACTTGATACTCATATGCCATCGCAGGATATGGAACATATATCTGAGATGGCAGCTCCACCTCCGCTTCTAACTCTCTAATCAAATCGTACCCAGAATCACCCCTTTTATACCACTCATTTTCATGGACAATTCCATAATAGGCATACTGAAAGAATAAAATAATGCCAACTAAACACAACACAAATATTCTCTTATTCTTAAAGAACAAATATCTGCATATAAAAAACACAAATAAGGTTATTAATGTAGCAGGCAAATAAGTACTAAAGCCCGCAGGGCTAACATAGTCTTTGAATGAAAAGGGAATGAAAACCGTAGCTATACTCTTAATTTTATAAACATATGGCAATAAAAATATACACCAATATACTTGTAACAAAGATACTGCTACACCACCCCAATTCCAACATTTTTTTGATAATGCAAATTCATTGTAGAAAGCCGCTAAGCCTATTATTATTATTGGTTCGGTATAAGATGAAAAGTATCTTAAATATGTAAATACTCTGGCAAAGTTGGTGTTTGGATCATCTATGCTACCATATCCTAATTGCAAAGAATTATATGCATGTTGCAACCATGTAATTGATTGCCCACCTAAAGTTATAATTAAGCACACTATCAAGAAAAAAGCTGGAATAAAATAAATATCTATATTCTCAATCTTGTCTTTTGAAAAAGCACTTGATCTTTTAAATATGGTTTTTAAAATAATATATATACAAATAATTATTGTGACAATTATTATTCCCGAACTGGTAATTGAAAATGTGTTGATCTGTCCCAATATAATCCCTAACCAGGCCTGCCAATATTCTGGATTAAATAATTTTGTAATAAATTCTACCCCAGAAAAAACATTTGTATTATGAAGAGTACCTGAATTTTCATTAACTATCCATACTAAATTTTGCATAAATTTATTATATGAGATAGCTATAAAAAACATAATAAATCCCGATAAGATAAATGCCGAAATTGATACAATCCATTTTTTTCGAACTAAATAATAGATTATAATTGTTGCTACTAAAGCAAATGTAAGGGCAATTGATCGTAAATGAACAGTAATACTATATGCTAATACTATAACAACCATAATTGTATAAACATTCTTCTTTACTTTATTGTCTTGCACCTCATAAAGTTTTAATAAAATAAGTATTAAAATCCAAGTAAGTAATGATAATACAATCTCATTACTTATTCTAGTCGCTTTTTCAAGCACAAAATATGTACTTATCAGACCCGAAATACACAAATAATATTCATTTTTTATATGAAAGTATTTTTTCAAAATATGATATGCAATTATTCCTTGAAATGTTTGAAGCAAGACATAGGAACACAAAATTGTTCTATAAATAAAAAACGGATTATTTGTGAGTTTAAATAGTGGTGTAAACAAAATATGATATCCAGGACCATAATAAGCAAAATCCGAAACTAAGCCTGACCAATTATAGTCGGCAAAGTATGCCGGAACTGCAAGCATTGCACATTCATCAGCAACAAATATTGGATTTTGCATACAGGACAAAAAAACTTTAGGAAAAAAAGAAAATATGAAAATAATAATAATACTTTTATTTATTTTAGTTGGTTTTATATACTTCATGATGTTCCTTTCAAATTACTGTAGAAAATTTATCGTAATAATATTTTTTTCAAAGCATCTACATACTTTTCTGTCAAATGATTTTCTTCGTATATTTTTCTTATGCTGGGAATGAACTTTTCAACACTTTTATTTGACATAATTTCGTTAATTTTAAATATAAAATCTTCTGCTGTGTTGCACCTGAAAATTCCACTCTGGTTATCTACTTCATATCCTTCCAATGCTTCATCCGTAGCAAATAAAGTTTTCCCAAACATTAATGCTTCTGCCGTTTTCACTTTCATCCCAGCGCCCCACAATATTGGCATAACAACAGCATCCGCTTGGTAATAATATGCACTCAAATCATCAACGGTACCGATAATACTCACATTTTCACGTTCCAATTCCTCCCTTTTCTCCTCCATTCCTTTACCAACAACAATAAGTTGACAGGTAACCGATGGCATTACATTTTCAACAAACCACTTAATACCTGAATAATTGGAGGAGAACAATGATCCAACAAAAAGTAATGTCTTGATTCTGTTTCTTGCAGTTTCCTTTTTCTCCGGATCAAACATGTCATTTAAAGTAATTGGTATAATTAAATCAGGTGATCTTTTATATATCTTTTGAACTAATTTTTCATCCCTTCTATTTAAGCATATAATGGAATTGGAATTTTTCAATAAACTATATTCATTATAGTATACGGACAAACAAACAGGCAAAAAAGCTATAGCTTTTAAGCCTTTATGCTTTACTCGATTAAATGTAAAATTCAACTCAATATTTTGCATAAATGTAATAATTTTATACTTCCTCATAAGTTTATTTGATAATCCGCCAAAAGAAGAACCATCAAAAAAAATTACATCAACTTTTAAATTATCAATATACCGAATTAAATCTTTTTCAATCTTTTTATTATATCCATTTCTTCCAAAAAAACTATTTAAGTATAAATACCATTTATTGTTTTTATAATAAAATGATTTATATTGATTATTCATCTTATGATTGTGGTTATTTGTTATTACGCAAATATGAATATTCTCCTCGGGAATAATTTCATTAAGCAAAAGCAAATTTCTTTTGCTGCACTGGCCACCACCATTATTTACGCTTTCCAAGATATCATTTTCTGTAATAAATAGTATTTTCACAAGCTCTACTCCTTACTAATATATAGCGACTCCAGCTGTTTTACTACAAGTTCTATATCATAACCATTTTGCTCAATTAATAATTCCTGATTACATCTGTTAATATTATTTCTATAGTATTTCAAAATAGTATCTGCCCATATTCGGGGTGCCACATTTAATGATAAACTATCAAACTTAGTACTTAAATGTGCTTCAACAGGAACTTCTGTTGAAGCTACTACCGGAAGATCAGCCGCTTGAGCTTCTATCGCAACAATACCTAACCCTTCCCATTTCGATGGAAGTACAAATACATCCATTGCTTGCATATAAGGAGAGACATTATTGGTCGTTCCGCAGAATAAAACTGATTCTGTCAATTTATATTCTTTAACCTTATTCTGTATTTTCTTTTCTAAACTACCTGCGCCAATTAACAACAATACTGCATCTTCATTTAACTTTTTTACCTCAAAAAAAATATCAATTAAAAAATCATGGTTTTTCTGCTCTTCAAATCTTCCTATATGTCCTAATACAAACTTATCTTCAATGTTCAACATTTGACGTGTTTCGGTTCTCGCCATATGATTAAATAAAAAATCTTTGGTCTTTATGCCATTCTTCAAAATATATGCTTCTTTATATTTTCTTCCATACATCCACTTAGCCGCTTGCTCTGAAACAGTTAATAGACAATTCATTCTCTTTGTTACAATAGAGCGCATTACATAATGCAAGGTTTTAATATCTGCACTATTATTATGACTATGAAAAAAACACATTTGCTTTTTATCAAACCATTTAGGTAATGAATACATTATCACTGTTGCAGTACTAGCATGATAATGAAGAATATCATACTTGTTTTTTTTGAAAAACAAAAATATCTGTTTTAAAAACTTAATTGGTTGTCTGGAATACTTAGGAATTAAGAAAAAATTCCAGCCATTGGTTTTTATCCACTCCAACCATTTTTCATTTGGACTATCATAATACATAAAGTCCACAAGAAAAATATCTTTATTAATAATATCACAAATATCCTTAACTAAATGCCCCACACCACCAGTTGTATCTGTTGGACAGAACATCAAAATTCGTATTCGTTTATCAGTCATGTATTTCAATCCATCGTCAGAATTAACAAGCATTTTTTCCCCTTTAGAATCGTATATTTTTTACCAGATACTCAGCTATTGATATGCCAAAGTATGATATAAATGCTGCATAGCGATTAATATTTCTTGCTTTTCTATCTCCAAGTACCATCTTTCGATACTTGGCTATTTCTATATAAAGCACACTGCGAATTTCTTTATAGACTTTATCCCTTGGTAAAATGCTCAACAATTGAAAACAGGCACTAAAATGTCTAGACACAGCTGCACTATAGGCACTTGGTAACATCTCTTTTGTAAATTCCATGCATTCTTTTGTAAATTCTAAATACTCTAATCTTTTAATAGAAAACGGCGAATTTACTATACTCCCTCCTCTTTGGAAATATAAATATGTTTTGTGGTCTGCATATACAATCTTTTTCGCATTATAAAATAATTTATATATCGTTCCCATATCCTCATAGATTTTCCCCGATGGAAAATTTACATCTTTAAAAAGTTCTTGTTTAAATAACTTCCCCCAAGCCGATGTTGTAAATAGCCTCTGATATAATAAAAAAACAATTGCTTCCTCACTATCCATAATAACTGGCTTTTTATCTTTATCGTTTATACGTAGTACTTCTTCTTTCCCTTCCCACACTTTTAAGTAGCTAGTGACTGAGATATCGGCCTGATAAGAGTTTACTAAATCTATAAGATGTTTAATATAATCAGAAGTGATCCAGTCATCACTATCAATGAATGTCAAGAACTTACCTGTTGCAACATTAATACCACAATTTCTTGTATCTGATAACCCTGAGTTTTTTTTTGAAATTAACTTTATTCTTGAATCTTTATCTTTATACTCATTGCATTTTTCTAGTGATTTATCTGTAGACCCATCATTTATTAGAATAATCTCAATATTAGAGTATGTCTGATTAATTATTGAATTTATGCATCTATCAAGATATCTTTCCACATTATAAACTGGGATAATAACACTAACCAATATATCATTCATCTCTCGTTCCCTCATATAAAGCTTCAATTATTCCGGTCAGCCTTTCCCATGAATACTTATATTCTTCTTTCTTTATATTTAGACTAAAATCTATATTTGATACATTTTCAAAAAACATTAAAATCTTATCCGCTAAATCAACCGGATTTTCAGCCTCCACCAAATAACCGGTCTCTCCGTTTCTCACAACCTCCGGAAGGCCTCCAACAGAAGTTGCAATAACGGGTTTATCAAATCCATATGCAATCTGTACAATTCCACTTTGCGTCGCAGATTCATATGGCAATACAACTAAATCACACGCAACAAAAAATTTCTCAACCTCCTGATCCGGAATATAGCCATCATGAATCTCTATAATTTCTAATATGTCACACTGATTTATCAACTCTAAATATTGATCCTTATCACCATCAAAGTCACCCACAATCAATAATTTGACCCCTGGTAAATGGTTCTTTACTATCGGCATCGCTTTTATTAAATGTTGTAACCCTTTGTATTTTCTTACAAACCCAAAAAACAGAAGAACTGGCGTATTTTGACCTAATCCTAACAACATGCGGCTTTCCTCACCAGATAATCCTTTCTGCTTAAATAAATTAAATGTCGGAAGAACTGTTTGGCAAAATAAAGGGTCTTTTTTGATACTCTTTAAATCTTCTACATCCGTTTTAGAGTGTACAATATAATAATCTCCTCTTTTCAAGGTTATCCGCGCACAAAATTTATCCAATAAAAAGCGTTCATGTGGAAAAACATTATGGCATACGAATAATATCTTTGTTCTTCCCATCAATTGTGATAATGTCCAATAACAAGGAGTAAAATATGGATGCCACCATTGAATAATTACTAAATCCGGTTTTTCTTTTTTTATCTTTGCCGCACTAACCAGCCAGTTGAAAGGATTGGCAGTATTAATCCAGTATTCTGTCTCTGGAATCTTCAGGTAATCATTACTATAATCCTTTTGTTCCCTTTTAAAAAGGATTTTAGGATATTGCAATTTATACGAAACCATTGCAACTTCATATTTCTTACTTATTTCTTTATATAAGAGACTTGTATAGTGAGAAATCCCTCCCCTGTAAGGAAAAACAGGACCAACTAAAACTATTTTTTTTAATGTATCATTCATGCCAAAAACAACCTCATTCCATTTTAAACTTTAACTAAAGACTCTCTTCTTCATCCTTTTTTGCTGCTTCAGAAGCATAATACATTTTTCGTACTTTATATTGCACATCTTGTAATATTTTCCGATTTGCCGCTATTACATCAGCCTGTAAACCAACAATACAAGTTTGCACCCCAATAATAACCAACATACTAGCCAATATCAATGACTGAATATTACCCGCTCCGGTACCATGGAAAAAGAATACCAGGAAACGTATTCCAATCAGCACGCCAAACAATATTGTTAATATTCCAATCGTGCAAAAAAACTGCAATGGCTTATACATCATAAATGCCCGAATAATCGTCAGCATTGATTTCTTAACATATCCAAACATACTACTAAACAACCGTGAAGGCCGAAGCTCTCCATTGGTTCGAATCGGAACTGATGTAATTGCCATCTTACTCCTTCCCGCTTGTACAATGGTTTCCAATGTATATGTATACTCATTCACAACGTTCATTTTCATAGCCGCTTCTCGGCTATAGGCACGAAAGCCACTTGGTGCATCCGGGATATCGGTATTTGATGCCTTTCTTACCACCCAGCTCCCCAGATGCTGCAGTTTTTTCTTCAAAGGAGAAAAATGTTCTGTCTGGTCAATCGGCCTTTCGCCTATCACAATGTCTGCCTTTTCTTCCAGAATTGGCCGCACTAATTTTTCAACATCTGCACCACAATATTGATTATCCGCATCTGTGTTAACAATAATATCCGCACCTTGTTTCAGGCATTCATTCAAACCTGCCATAAAGCCTTTTGCCAAACCTTTATTACATTTGAAGTTTACAACGTAATTAACTCCCCAATTTTTAGCCACTTCAATGGTATTATCTTTGCTTCCATCATTTATGATAAGATATTCTATAATATCTATTCCTTCTATCTTTTGGGGCAAATCATTTAATGCTATTTCCAGCGTTTCTGCCTCATTGTAGCATGGTATTTGTATGATAAGCTTCATAACAGCCTCCTCTTTTGGCAAATATATATTATAGCACTTCACTATTTTTTTATTTCATGTTATTGTGCCAAGCTGCTACGCAGCGGCTTGCCAAGTAATTCTCTTTATGATATACTTCAATTAGCTCAAAATTGTCGCTATATTTTCTGTCAATTCAATGATTTGCATCTTTTTCCCATACAATTCATATGGGAATTGTCAGAAAATAGTTCCGCAACTCGGTACAATATAGGAAAGCAAGATGCCAGCAAGATAATTGCTGGTTTTTATTATTCAAGGCATCATACTTTCCTAAGTAATTATAACACAAAAAACATATAATCAAAAGTTTTTTCATTTAATTTACTCTTAATTCTATTTTTCCCGGATTCAAATTTTTATACTGCGTATCACGTTACCTTTGCCCTGCTGGTATTCATTTTTGACAATCGCCCCAACACGTTCTGCAAGAATCGCTGTATTATCGGATGAATTATTATTATATACATAAATTTTTGCTTCCGGTAACTCTTTTTCCAATCCGACACTACCTTTTCTATGGTTTGCTCTTCATTATAACATGGTATTAAAACCACTATTCTATCCATACTTCCGCCCTACTTCCGCTTTAGTATAATTTTATTTACTTCTAATTTAGTACCTTCTGTTACAACAATACGAATTTCCATATTTTCCAGCGCCTCTTTTGGTTCGAAATCCACATGCAGTACAGCACTTTCTAGATTGTTAAACATCGAAACTGACAATTCCTTCTGCTCATAAATTATATTACCATCTACAATATCATAGGTTCCAAGATGTTCCGCTTCAGCACTCTCCAGTTTCATATATATTTCAAATTCATAGTTCCCTGGTTCAAGCGGAAGATAGGG
>Ga0153947_1000765_pt1 | contig 15677 bp, 26 predicted proteins | sample TSNJ031MetaG_FD_104697 | JGI IMG/M metagenome (GOLD analysis project Ga0153947, IMG submission 104697) | Attine ant fungus gardens microbial communities from New Jersey, USA - TSNJ031 MetaG | ecosystem: Host-associated > Fungi > Mycelium > Unclassified | place: USA: New Jersey, Wharton State... | reverse complement strand
TTTGAGCCACTCGCCCTCAAACTTTCCGAAGGTGGGGGGAGGGGCAGAAATCCGGAGGATTTCCCTGTGCGCGCGGCCCGCATAGCGCAGGCATGAGCACGCGCCCAAGCGTCCGGCCGTCTTGCCCTCAAATAGGGGTCAATTTTTTGTTTTTTTCCGCGACCAAATCTCCTGCATTGTTTTGCTGCTGTGGCAACGTTTGCATAGGCTCTGCAAGTTGGTACGGTCGATGAATAGAGCCCAAACGCCTCTGTGCGGTCTGACGTGATCAACCTCCGTGGCATAGACACGGAACCCGCGCCCCTCACACTCCCGGCAAAATGGCTCCTCCATCAACTGTGTTGGCCGCAGATCGTCCACCCAGATGGGCAGGAAGTACCAGCCGTGCCACTGTGCACTCTCCAATCGCGGTGCAGATTTTGGTTTGTGCTTCAAGCACCAGCCTTCGCTGGTCAGCTCTGGGCATCCCGGATGCTTGCAAGGGCGCAGCGGCTTGCGTGCCATGGGCTATCACCTCCTGGCCAAACGCAAAAAGCCGGAGCCAACGATCTCGCCCAATTGGGTTTGATCATTGGCTCCGGCTCTCAAAGCACTGGCCCTTGTCGATATCCAGGATGTGCTCGGTTTTGCAGACCCGGCAATAGGCCACCACATGGGTACCCGTAGTGTCCGGGTTGATCTTCATCAGCCGCTTGTTACTGCGGCAAGTGGGACAGATCAGATATCCGTCTCTCACTATGTACAGTTTACCATGTTTTGTCTTGGCTTGCAATGGGTTTCCCTCCTACTCCGATAAAATAACATATTTCTCAAGGGCGAAAATATATAAAAGGTCATTTCTTCCGCTTACGTGTGCGCTTGACCTTTGGCTTGGGTTGCTGCCTCCATCCATAGGCAAGAAATTTAATATAGCGGTAATGACCATATGAGGTGGTGCGGTCACCCGTGTCCTCAAATACGATGGCGGCATTGGGCGGTGGGAGAATGGAAGTATCATCTGGCACACGGAAAGTCTCCACCTCCGGCTTGTGGAGATTGCGGGATGTGCTCCACAGCCGTTGCCCTACGGTCTCCCGCTGCTCTTTACACAGATAGCGGGCAAGCGTTTCAAAGTTCTTTTCTTTATCAACGCGGATTTGCCTATACTCCACTCGCCCATATCGCCAGAGCTGTTGAATCAGAGCGTAGTCCTCGCCAGTGGAATTTAGCAGCACATGATGGTGGAGCCGCCCATCTCCGTGCTTGCTCTCAGTAACATAAATGTACCGCGCCTCCTGTCCACGCACGCCCCGCGCTTCACGCAGCTTGCGCCAGAAATACTGGATGCGGGCAATGGCAGCCTTACGCGTTTTAGGTAAATGGTCATCGTCATAGGTAAAGGTGGCATATAAATCCTTTACGCCAAAGTTGGCGGCAACCTCCAGTTCCAGCTTTTGATAACAGTATTGCAGGTTCATTCGATGCTGGGCCTCAGATGACAGCCGTTTCTTCCCCGCTCGAACGGCATTGCTGTCCCTTGGTGATGGTGCGGGATATACAGCCTCCACCACCAAAGGACCAGCTACAATTATTTTTTTATACTTTGACATGGGTCTGTTTCTCCTCTTTGGGCCATCGACCTAACGTCCTCTGCCGCTGTTAAAATATAATCATTCACCGGATAACTGGATCGGTATCTCTGCATAAGTAGATACGCCCATTTAGTACCACCCGTCTGAACTCCCCCGCCGATACCAAGACCAAGGAGAAAGGCGGCGATAAGTGCAACTGTCATCAATATGGACCTCCCTCTCATGAAAGGGCGTTTGAAATAAAGAAGGAAAACTCATCCTCAAATGGCGGTGGAGTTTTTGTTTTTTAACATCCGTTATTATGCAGCCACATCCTTTCTCTTTCGCACTTTCGGCAGAATCGGAATACCATCCGCATCCCGTTTACTCCCAGCTCTCAACCACCGAAGCCATGTTTCTAAAAATTCCTTATGCTTCTGCTGAGGGTTCTGACCTGCCCAGTCATTGTTGAATCCGTGTATCTGATTTATCCGATTTCCGCGCATCTCAATGGTCACATATGGAGTAGTGGGTTCATCTGACCAGCGGAGGAACAGAATGGTCAGCACACCTTCAATGTGGCGCTTGGCATAGCCGCCAACACAATGGTTGAGTTTCGTTCCCTCACGTTTGATGGCTCCTGCCGTTTTGGGAAAGATAATTTTCATGCCATCCAATTCAAACTCATATTTTTCTGCGCGTTCTTTCGTGGAAATGGCTTGCTGATTAGAAAGCGCTTTCTCGTGCAGGCGCGTTTGCTCCCGTGTGGCATCATCGTGGGCCTGACACAAATCATCAGGGTAAAGCACCGCGCTGTGTTCCAGACAGTGGCCGATTTCGTAAGCAGCATTGAGATAATCCCGATAAATCTCAAAGGCATCATCAAGCGATATAAACACATCCGGGTCACGAAAACAAATTTGCAGAATGAGATACTCCTCCAGCTTCCTGGGTGACAGTCTGTGTTTTGTGATAAATCTGGCAATCTCCCGCCAGTTACAACCCCAGTCTTCAAGCCGCCTTGCGCAATTGTCAAGCGTCCACGACTTACCCCAATGCCGCTCTGCGTAATTGCGTAGTTCCAGCACCGCAATAGGATAACACTTCTGGAGAAATTGCTTCAACTCCGCCTTGGTCAGCCGCATGGCCTTGCGAATATCCGGCTCAGACCAATCCAGTGCAGCAGCGTTCTTTTTGCGGTGAACTACCATATCAGTTAGAGGCCCCCACAGCCCTGCTTTGCATAACATCTCCACTTGTTTGGGATAAATGGAATATGCTGTGAAATAGGAAACAAAATCACTGAACAGTTGCGCATAGCCCCTCGGGCCGAAGGGACGGTATTGCCAATTAGTGAAATACGCAGAGTACCTAAACGCCGGATGCTGGTCAAGCACCTCCCGATTCAGTACATGATATGGCGGGTAGACATACCCAGACATTGACCCAGACTTAAAAGGTTCCCTCACACGCTTTTGCCTGCCAAGGCTTTCACGCTCGTGGGTTACATACATCGCACTGCCCCAGTGGTCTATCTGCATAACATGTCCCATGGCAAAGCGGTAGCCACTGTCGCATCGATACAAGGGCTTTGCAGTCAGGTCTGCTTCTGTTTCATAATTCTTCGTGATGCAAAGTGCATCCCCATACATTGCATCTTGGCCAGAATGAAGTACCATAACCAAAAGATACGCTTCCAAGGATTTGCGCTTTCCTGATTTACTCAGGCTTTTCATCGTTGCACTGCGCCCGCAGTAAGGGCACTGTACTTTGGCGTTGTGCCTTTGCGCGGTAATGTCCCAGTGCCTATTATCCTCTGTCCGCTGCAAAATTTGGTAGTGCTCATGCCGTCCGCAGCAGCTGCTCCACAGCTCCATATAGTCAGCGCCTTTTGAACTGCGAAAAAATAGGTGGTGCGGAAACAGATTGTTGATATTTTCAATATCTTCTGCCGTGACAGTGGGCCATGCGTCCACGATAGCCTTCTCCTCTGCTGTATATCTCATGACGCACCCCCTAGAAAAAATCTGTGAGATTGAGGACGATGTCATTAGAGGTATCATATTCCACTGGCTCCAGCTGGATACGAAGTTCAGCCTTTACTTGTGCCCCCTCGAAGTAAAAGGAAGCGGCGCGGCGATAGGCATCAAAGTCAGATAACGCTGACCCTACTCCTTTTGCAACGTGCTTCATACATAAGTCAAAGGCACCTCCCTGTACCACTGCCTGGGCAAACTCTTCATTTTGCTGGCAGAAAGCAATTACTGCATCGCAGACAGGTCTTTTCATGACATTAATCTCGGCACCGCCCTTGACCTGTTCCAGTTCTTTCCTCAATTTACTAATTGCCTGATTACTCCAGCTCATTGTGCAGCCCTCCCCGTTGCTTCCGAAAGTGCCCGCAGGGCCTTGCGCAGTTTAGTGGCGCTGGCAGAATCGCCCTTACTATCTATTTTTATCAAAACACCCCGCATCTTGTTGATGGTTTCCTGCGCTTGCAGAAATAACACTTCGAAGGTTGCCAAGTCCTTGTCAGCCGCCAGTGCTGCTTCCTTCTCTTGCTGCTGCAAGTCAGTAAGCGTTTGCTTGGCTGCCGCCAGCTCTGAGGAAAGGGCAGCACTCTTTTCGTCTGCTCTCTTCTTCCCAGCTATCGCCTTGTCCAGTTTCTCCTGTATGGCTTGAATGGCGGCTTCGTCCGGCTCCACCGCCACGTCCACTGGACGGCTGCGCAATTCCTCCAGATCCCGCTGGAGTTTTACGATGGTTTTCTCAAATTCCTCTGCTTGCCGGGTTGTTTCCTGTTTGATAGATTCCAGCTCCTTCACCAGAACCAAGCGGCTTTTTTCCGCCTGCTCTGCAAGGGCATTTGCTTGATCACGCTCCTTAATGACCCTATCCACTTCGCGGGAGGACATGTCCTGCATATTTTTGGTTTCTCCGTCCACCATGTGGGGCTGTACAATAAAGCTTTCGCGCTCTTCCTCCGGGACGGCCAGCAATGCCAACGCCTTGGATACCCCCAAATCCGCAAGCGTCTGCGGATTTGAAAACTCTCTGGCAAGGCGCATATAATTTTGGGCGCTTCGCTCGGAAAACTCCACTCGTTTAGCAAGCCACTCCTGCCACTCACCATGAGACAGCACTGCTTTTGCTTCAATGAGTCGGCTTCCAAGTTCCAAAATTGCCCCACCAGCCTTGCGCTTTAGTGCAATAACATCCTCAGTGATGTCCTCAATGCTGCGGGGTTGCCCTTGGGGCACCTGCGCCGCGATCACCTCTGCCAAATTAAATTTACTGGCCACGGATTATCCCCTCCTTCCGAACAAACTCTTGGACAAATTTGCGGTAGTCCTGCGCCGCACTGCTGCGTGGTGACCATACCTGAAGTGGTTGACACGCCCATGTTGATTCCAGCACCTTATCCGTGCGGCGGATGAGGGTCTCAAACACGGGCACTGGTGCAGTCTCGCGCAGATATTCTACCGCACCATGCACCACATCGGCGTTGTGCCATTGGTTAATTAAAATGCCAGAAATATGCATGTTAGGCTGAATAGTGAGTACGCCGTCCATCTGTTCTATTAACTCTTCCATTCCAGCGGCAGAAAAAGCATCAGGAAGCACTGGAATGATAATGCTGCCAGAAGCCATGAGGGCGGCCCGGCAGGCAGCGGAGAAACTGGGTGGGCAGTCGATGAGGATAATGTCATATGCATCATCCTCCGACACATTGTCCCGTAAATCGCGTAGTGCAGAGAGACAAAGCCGCTCCCCTGTAATCTCTGCCAAATCCAACCTCCAGAGAGCACTATCTGCTGGAATCACATCCAGATTTCGGATAGAGGATGGTACAATCACCTCGTCATAGCAAATAACTTCCCCCTGCAGCAGGGCACTTAAGCCGGTGTATTCCTCTGCCGGAAGCAGATTCTTAGTGGCGTTCCCCTGTCCATCGGCATCGATGAGCAGTACCCGCTGCCCATGCTCAGTGGCAAGTATGGTGGAGATGTTGATAGCGGCGATGGTCTTTCCTACGCCACCCTTCAAATTCACGATTGCAATTGTCCTCATAGTGGGTATAACCTCCTGATTAATAAAGTTTAAACGACTCCCGCAGGGTATAGCCGTTGATATCCGCCGCCACTGTAAAATACCTGTTCGCTCTGTTGATATAGATTACACGCCCGGTTATTTCGGTTGTGTAGTCTTTCTTGCCCCAGCTTTCAGGCTTTTCCCCGGCAAACGCAGACGGGACAAAACGGTATCGGTCACCCAGATTGATGTTCTTCATCGCTGCTGCCTCCCATCTGTCAAAACGGACAATCCGCTGCCGCGGACAAATTGGTGATATCCTGGAACCCCATTTGTTTATGCTCCGGCTCTTTCTTGGTCTTCTCCACCAGCGGGCCGGCCATGGATGGCCTGAACCTCTGTCTTGCCCCGTCAAAATCAAGCATTAGCACCAGGCCGGACTCCCCCTCTTTGTTTTTGGCAATTTTCAGCGCGCGGCGGGACTTCCTGGCCTTTGGCTCCTCTTTATACAGCAACATCACTCCATCGGCGTCCTGTTCAATCTGTCCGGACTGCCGGAGCGAATGCAGCCCCGGCGCCTTCTCGCCCTCTCCGTTCTGAGACGGGCGGGAGAGCTGCGACAGCGGCACTACTGTGATTCCAGTGGTGGTTGCCATGGTGTGCAGGTCCTTGGATATCTGGGTCACCTGCTCAAAATCGCTGCGCCGCCGGTCTTCCGGGGACACAAGCTGCAAATAGTCTATGTAGATAATTTCGTGCCGCTTGGACAGTGATATAGCCTGGATGTCAGTCACGGACAGCCCGCCCGCCTGGATCACATCCAGCTTCCGATCCCGCATTACTGCGGACTTGATTTCGCATTCCGCCCACTCATGCTCGCTGAGTTTGTGCCGCTTGATGTGGCCAAAGTCCACCCCGCATACAGTGGCAACCAGCCGGTCAATCACCTTCTCCGGCTTAGTCTCCAGGCTGAAATACCCCACCCGGTAATGCTTTGCCTGCTCCCAAGCCAGCTGCAGGGAAAACGCGGTTTTTCCGGCTGACGGATATCCGCCCAGTACGATCATATCGCCGGGCTGCGCCAGCAGGTTATCATCCAGACTGTCCGTTCCCCATGGTATGATATCGGCCTTTTTTTGCTGGCGGTCATAAAAGTCCAGCAATCCTTCTGCCATACTGACCACGCGCACAGTGGACCGCTCTCCCAGGATCCGGTTTATCTGGGCAATGATATTCTGCGCCCCTTCCAGCGCCGGTTCCCCAGCAAGGGCAAGTCCCAAAGACTGAATCTTGGTAAGGCGCGACTGCTCCAAGGTAATTCGGATGTATTCACTGCAGTTTGCCGGAGTGGGGGTATTTTGCATCAGATCGGCTAAAATCTCGCCATATGCCTTGCCCAATTTATCCAGCACAATTGTGGGGTCGATAGGAGTTCCAGCCAAAAACAGAGCCTGGATAGCCGAATAGATGCTGCGCCACTCGCCGGTATAATCCTCGGGCTTGGTTCGATGCAGCATTTCCCCTGCCCAAGCGCCCGGATCCAGCAACACAGAGCCAAGCACCCCTGCCTGAGCCTCATAGTACATGCCCTTGGACTGGAACTCAGACATACCGCACCTCCTCCTCCTCTACCACACGGACAGAACCCGATGACCTTGAGGACACCTGCTTCAGCGTATCCTCCCAGCGGCGCTGATTGAGCCATGTGGACGCATACGGAATGCCCACGCCCCGCTTCCAATCATCTGACGCTTTCTGCCGCTGCAGCGCCAATCCCATAGTGACGATGAGTGCGTCATCCGGACTTAATTTGTCCCAAGCGGAAATTGCATCTTGCTTGGATTCCCCCCGTGGATAGTAAGCCCAGAACCCCGCGAACCGCTCCGGTTTCCAATCGGGAGCCAGTTTGGGACCTTTTGATTTCTGGCGCCGTTGCCCCCCTTGGGGGGTATGGGGGGTATTACTTAAGTCTTTACTTAGTCCATCTTTATTTAATTGCGGCGGGTTTTCCGCTGACGGGTTAGCCGTTGACGGGTTAGCCGTTGACGGGTTAGCCGTTGACGGAAAACCCGACAACGGTACTCCCGGTTCTTCCGTTGGCGGATTCCCCAACAACGGTGAAACAGGCTCATCACTGACTATGTACACATTCCCGGAAAACTTGCCGCATGCGCCATGCGCCTGCTCCCGCGTCAGGTATCCTGTCTCCTCCATCTCAGACAGGGCGGAACGGATTGCATCCCTACCAGTGTCTGTAATAGTACACAGCCCGGAGACGGTAAAGTCCCAACTTGGCGGGAGAGAGAGCATAACGCAGAGCAGCCCCTTCGCTTTCAGGGACAGCCCGGGGTCCCGAAGCAACTTGTTTGGCAGGACGGTAAAGCCATCCCGCCGGTTTATTAGAATTTTAGTTTCTGCCACGGGATTCACTCCTCTTGCATATATAAAATAATTGTGGTATAATAAATAAATAGATCGTGGTGGATTTATCTGCCCAGCCTCCAGGACTGCGGGAACAGTCCTGGAGGTCTTTTTCATTTCTGCGCTGCATGGCTTTGCACCTTTTTCACCACATCATACGACCAGCCAAAGCGGCGGAAGCCGCATACGGCGCAGGTATTTTTTTCATAGGGCCCGGGCTGAATTGTCAGGTGCTTTCCCGCGTCCTCCATTCGCTCAGAGCAGGGGAGGCAAATAAAATAAATCATACGGAACACCCCGTCACCAGGAATAGCGCAATGGCCCAAAGCAAAAGGTACAGTGCGCCCAGCAGCCACCGCTTTATGTAATGCCCTGTCATTCGCCGCAGAAAGCGCCTGCCGTGATAGCGGCCGCGCGAAAGTGGATCATAGTTCATGCGCTGGCCCCTCCTGCCTTGCCCCGATCGGGGGCAAAAACATTTGCACAGGCAGACAGCTTTGCGTCTATTACCTTCTCAAATCCTTCTGCCGCCAGGTTGATTACTTCGTTTAGCCGGTACGTGGGCAAATCGCCCCTCTTATACCGCACCAACGCCCCCGGGCTGATGTTGTATGTCCAGGATCCGGTATTGGGATTTTGCGCGGCAAAGCCGAACGGCGCGCGCTCTTGCTTTAATGCGTTTGTGATTGTCACGGAAGACCAGCCAATATACCTCGCGGCAAGCTGGACCGGCACATCGTTTAGAGCTAAAATTTCTTCATCCGTGGGCGGCGGGATCATACTTCTTTTTGGCATAATGTCCTCCTTGTTTTTCAGATCCCGTTGTGCTAAAATACAAGCAACGGAACCTTTTCGTGATGTGTTTGGGTTCTGCCCCGCTGGTGGTACAGCGGGGGTTTTTCTTTGTCTAATTTTCTATTGACGGAGCTTTAGCTTGCGCTAAATATGGCCACAATATCTTGTGTTCACAAAATGTTTACATACCGCATATTGATAAACTAGTACAAATGTTGTATAATGCCAATATCAGGCAAATGTCTCTTGCTTGAATATTGATTTTAAAAAGGAGTTTTACTAAATGGGACAACTGTATAAACCAGGCGAAGACAATAAACCATCAGGAAGATATACTGAGGTCGGGCCGCGCGGCGGTGAAGTACACGACCCACGCGTGGTTCAAATCGATCCCGGTGACCGTCTCCCGCCCACGCAAGAGCCTGGGCGTAAGTGGGAGAGAAAATAATCTCTACCGCGATTTAAAGCCTTTGCCAAGCCGGTAAAGGCTTTAAACTTTTATCTTCTTCCGGGAGAAGCAGAAACACTTACCGAACAAATTGATTTGTATCCAAGCTTCTGCATACTGCACACCATGCTCTTTGTACTTTGTAATATAATGGCGCATCTATCACATCTCCTCTCGAAATAAATCCCCAGCGGATACCCCTAATGCGTTGGCAATTGACAGCACATCGCTGGGCTTAATGATTTTTCGGCCGCGCAGCATGTCGCTGAATTGCTGTTTGGATAGCCCCGATTTCTCAGCAACAAAAGCGTACTTCAACCCGCGATTTTGGATTATCGCTGTGATATTTTCTGGGAGCCTCCAGTTTGCCTCCGCGATAGTCACCGTTTCCACCCCTTTCCCGCCCCGGCCTGTTTAGGCCGGGGGTTTAGCTTGCCTGGTTGCCGCCTCTCCCGCTTTATGGTATAATTTGGCGAGAAAGAAGGTAATGCAATGTTTTCTTTCCTTTTCGAAATGTTTTCAGCGGACACGTCCATTGGCGATAAGGCAACTTTTGTCATAGCTTTGGCCGGGCTGGGGCTGTCCTGTTTTTTAGCTGTCGCGCAATGGGCGTCCACCAGACTGAAGATTAGACTTGAAAGCGCTATTATAACGAAGTGGGACAAGAATGCACCCAAATCCACATTTGTCATTGCCACCATATCAAATAAAACAAGGGTCCCCTTTTCGCTCGTATCGGTCTCACTTAAGGTCGGTGTAAAGAAGCGCAATGTAAGCATTTCCAATGTTGTCCGGACGTACAGGAACCGCCCGAGTGAGCGCAGAGCAGAGGTAGAACCCGTAGTACTTTCCGCAATGTACCCGGTGAGATTTGATGCGTATAAATCCTGTGAGATACTGATTGAAGTAGATCATCCTTATACCAATACCCTGTTGCGACAATGTCGCGCCCCGAAAATTCTAAATCTAAAGGCGTATGAATTTTTAGAACGGCATCGTATTCGTAAAGAATATATTCGTCAATTTCCTGTTTGGTTAGTGTTACACACTTCGAGAGGGCAACGCGTAGTTCCTCTTTTCGCGACATCGGTTCAGGGAGATGAGTGGTTTGAGGAATATGCTGTTCGCCGGGCTGGTTACGCCGAAAAGATCGCGTTCCCTTCATATAAGCCACCAAGAGCCCCACAACAAGAGCTACCAAGGCCAACGCAATAATGATCACTTTCGCATTTCCACCTCATTTTAGTTTGTGATGTCTACAAGAGGCGCATAACTAGACGTTCGCTGAATTCAATTATTGCTTGTGTGAGCGGCAATAACTCACTTACCTCGCAGTATTCAGCACAGTCAAAAAGTAACCGCAAGTGCTTTTTGACCGCTTCCTCCATTGTGCGTTGTTCCACGTTTTCCACCTCCTTTCCCGCCCCGGCCTGTTTAGGCCGGGACTTTCCCTTGCCTGGTTGCCGCCTCTCCCGCTTTATGGTATAATTTGGAGAGAAAGGAGGCGGTGTATGTGGCAAAATCGCTTTTTGATGAAGCCGTAGGCGATGTGAAAATGGAAATTGATTGCCCCGACTGCGAAAAAACATTTAAAATTTCCCTTAATCAGCGCGACACTACAGTGAAATGTCCTCACTGCGGCGCTAACATCTTTCTTGAGAATGACGGGAACAGCCTATCCGGACTCGAAGCCGAATATGATGAATTGGAAAAGATCCTGGACAGCTTCTAACCATTAAGCGACTTAATGATGGATTGAGCTTCTCGCAAAAGCTCAACCAATTGCTTCGCTTTCGCCAGTGAGGATATCAGTTCCTCTTCACCTTCAAATTTCATCGGAATTGTAATTGTGCGTTGTTCCACGGTTTTCACCCCCTTCCCGCCCCGGCCTGTTTAGGCGCGGGGCTTTAGCTTGCTCTGCGCATAGCTAGATTTATAAGTTCTTGCACAATGTCATTCATGCTAATACCCCTTCGTTTCGATTCTTCTGCAAGCCACTTCAAGGCTGCATCAGTCAACCTAAATCCAGTTTGTCTTTTCACGTACTCACCTCCAATTGCCAACACTATGCTAACACTTTGTTTGTAGATTGTCAAGTGAAATTATGCTAACATTTTGTTATCATCATCTAGGAGTTGATTTTATGGCAACGAATAAGATTCAAACTGGATTAAGACTTGAGGAACCTGTTTTAATAAAAATAACCGCCATTGCAAAAAGAGAGCGCAGATCACTTAATGCTCAACTTGAATATGCCGTGCAAAAGTTTATAGCTGAATACGAATCTATAAATGGCTTTGTTTCTCCTCCAGAAGAAGAGTGATCTGTGCATCCTCTATACGCAGCCCCAACAAAACAAGACGGGTAATCACGTCATTTAACGATTCATCATATCTTGAAGCTATTTCTACGAGCTTGGTGTGGAGCTTTTCGGACGCTCTCCACCCGGTTTGTATCTTCACGGTTTCACCCGCCCTTCCCGCCCCGGCCTGTTTAGGCCGGGGCTTTAGCTTGCCTTCGGTTGGGCACTGCGTGCCAGCGTGATTCCTGCGATAACGCCAATGAGTTTTTGCTTATCGACTTCGCTCATTGTAGTGAGGGCTTCTGCAATTCCCTCAACATCAATTAGGGCTTTCGACTCATCGCGTGCAACTGCACCTTTCATGGTCTCACCTCTTTTCTTGTTGTGCCGTTGGGACTATTATATGGCGCGTTGCAACTTTTGTCAATGCCTTTTTTGTTGACAACGACACCTTTTTGGTATATACTTTGCCACATAAGGGGGTGCTACTGTTGACTATTGGTGACCGGATAAAGGCTGTGCGTGACTCTTTGGGAATCACACAGGCTGCATTTGCGGATAAAATTGGCTCTGCTAGAAATACAATTGCAAATTACGAAATAGGGCGCAGAGAACCAATGGAATCCACAATCAAATCCATTTGCCGTGAATTTAATGTAAATTACGACTGGATAAAAACCGGGAAAGGTGAAATGTTTGAAGATATCCCGAATGGCATTATCGAAGAATTAGCCAATGACTATGATTTAGATGAATTGGACAAACAGGTCATTACGGAATATTTGAAGCTCACGCCGGAAGAGAGAACTATATTCAAGAAGTATTTGCTAGGGCTATCAGGTAATAAAAAAGAATCCTTCCCGCCCCGGCCTGTTTAGGCCGGGGGTTTAGCTTGCCTTCGTGCAACTGCCTCTTTGCTGCTCGACCTTGAATGCCATCCCTTCTCCAAAGGCTAGCAAACGCTCCTTATCGCCGCTGGATAACTGTGGAATGATCTTTATAAATGTATCAAGAATCTTTTTTTCGCTTTCAGTCATTGTGTTCACCCCCCCTCGCAATTCCTTGCTCACCGTTATGTTATGTTTTGATTCACTAGAATCACTATACTTTACAAAAATGATTCTGTCAACCCTTCTATTGAAAAAAACTTTTTCTAGTTTGGGTTGACGGAATCATTTTGGGCTGGTATACTGTGTGTTGTTGGGAGGTGATTTACAGTGCCCGGTGGAGAGCGGCTAAAACTATTGAGAAAAGAAACACGCCACACACAATCCTCTTTTGGTGAGGTGTTGGGTGTGACGAGAAATGCAATTAATAATGTAGAATTAGGTCGCGTGGAGTTGTCTGATATCCTTTGTAAGTCAATTTGTCGTGAGTTTAATGTAAACGAATCCTGGCTCCGCACTGGTGAAGGTGAAATGTTTATTTCGCTAAACCGTAACCAAGAAATCGCTGAGTTTATAGGAAAATTATTACATGGAGAAGACGATACTTTCAAGCACAGGCTTATTGCAATGCTTGCCGGATTAGATGAAGATGACTGGGAGTATTTAGAAAAAAAGGCTTGCAAACTGGTGGCAGGGCTTGATGAAAAACAGGGCTAACTATTTGCTTAGCCCTGTCACCGTTTTTGAAAATCTTAGTATTAAATCAAGTTCACTCTCATTAGCCTGTCCCAAAATCGCATTTATTCTTTCAATTAGCCTTTGGGGCGTCTCTCCCTGCGTATTTTCCTCTGGTTCTTTGTTAGCTATTGCGTTCATCTTCATGGTGAGCGCCCCTTTCTCTGTATTGTATAGCTTATTATAGAACACTCGTTCTATTTTCGCAAGGGTGAAAGCGCGGCCTTACTCATGTAGTCCGGTTTATGGGACTTGTTCGACTTTATTCGACAATGCGGTCAAAAATGATAGATCGCCATCACGTCACAAGTAAAGCAGTTAGCTATCATGGTTTGAGTTCCATTTATTATGACCACGTTTCCAGGTCCGCCACAGATGGGACACTGAAACTGATTGACGGCATTGGGCCGGGCGCTGGAGGCTACCGTTTCAATCGCATCAACAAATGTCAAAAAATGCTCCCCGGATAGTTTCATGGCAAAACCCTCTCATCTGCGATAAAGATTTAAGTTTTATTTTTTCTTTACACACATCATACATGGTATTTTACCCCATTGCAAGAGGAAAATTTTTCCTCCGCGTAATAAAAAAAGCCCCCCCAGCAGAAGCTGAGGGCGTACTTGACAATATGAAGCACGGCGGTATATAATGACCATAGAAGGGCACTACCACAGACGGTTGCCCCTACGGATCTACGGAAGTAACCGCAGCTTGTGAGGCGAGGCGGTTACTTCTTTTTTGTGGTCAAAAGGAGACCGACAATGCCGATTATCACCAAACAGAACTGGAATAGTTCCGAATATGTAATCACAGCATCACCCCCTCTCAATGGAGGGGAAAGAAGCTCTTGCCCCCTCCGAATGGATGGGGCAACCGCCTACCGTGTGATAGCGCCAACGACAGGATATCATATCCAGCGTGAGAAAACAAGAAAAACCGCCCCCAGTGCTACCAACACTGAGAGCGGCAAACGCAAGCACCCCAACCCATCAAAATCAAGGCACCGTTGCGCCCATTATTATACCAAATTTTGGCGCGGTGTGCAAGGAGAGGATTATATGCGCAGGCCAAATGGGACGGGATCCATTGTAAAACTGAGCGGGAATAGGCGAAAGCCTTACATGGTCAAGGTCTCCAGAGAAAACAAGTATGGGCAGATCGTCCAGGTCCCCCTGAGCTATCATACACTCGCCTCTGAGGCTCAGGCCGCATTGGATGAATATAATAACCAAAAAACTGGAACGCCCCCCAAAATTGATAGACTTTCTATGACTGTGCAACAAGTTTATGATGCTTGGTCCGAAAGGGCATACAAAAAGTTAAACCCTCCGTCTGTCATCAGCCATAAAGCGGCGTGGAATAACCGCATATCCCACTATGCCAATCGCAAGATGAGGGAGGTGGCGCTTGAGGAGTGGCAGTCCATACTTGACGCCGATGAGGAGGGTGGATGCTCACAGTCCCTTATTCGCAATGACGCGATTTTAATACGAACGCTTAGTGCGTACTCACTGAAGCATGATATTATTGTCAAGGATTATTCGGCGTTTTTAGAGATCCCCACCGTTGACATTAAAAAACCCAGAGACGCATTCAACGATATTCAACTGCAGCTCCTTGAGCAGCTTGCAAAAAACGATTTTCCTTGGGCCGATACTGTTCTGATGATGTGTTACACTGGATTCCGCATTACAGAGTTTTTGACCTTGACCCGCTTTTCTTACAACCGAAAAGAAAATTATTTACAGGGCGGGATAAAAACTGAGAGCGGTAAAAATCGAATTGTACCAGTGCACCCAAAAATCAAAAAATACCTGGAAATGTGGCTGGCGAAAGATGGCAAAACAATTATATGTAATGAGGATGGCTCCCCTTTGAACTCCACGTGGTTCAGAGCGACCGCTTTTCATGATGTAGCAGATGAAATTGGAGTGGGAGAGGCCACACCACATTGGACCAGGCATACATTTGCGACCCAACTCCACAAGGCAGGGGTGGATGCACTCACTACAAAATGGCTTATGGGGCATTCCGCAAAAAGTGACGTGACCGCATCCTACACGCACGAATCACTGAAGGTGCTAACTGCCGCGATTCGCAAACTGGCATAATGCACAATAATAGGTCGTTAGTAACGTACTAGTAACGTACTAGTAACAAATTTGGCATGAAACGGCTTGGTTCCGGGCTTTTTCCAGTCTTCCAATTTAAGGTTCATTAAGGTTAGCTGAAAGATGGATTAAGGTTGCAAACTTATACTCTGACTCAGAGTTAGAAAGTTTGCAGCCTTTTTGTTTTGGGCAAAGGTGGTGGGAAAATGAAAAATAAGCAAGCGCGAAATATTGCGATTGCCGTTGTCATTCCTTTATTGGCGTCTTTCGTGGTTGTTACTTTATTGCTGCGGCCACGCACCTTAGACATGGGACGGATTGATTTGAACACGGTGGAGGACGGAACATACATTGGCGTTTGCCAGAATAAAATCCTGTTCGCTGTTGTCAAGGTTG
>Ga0153947_1000761_pt1 | contig 15700 bp, 13 predicted proteins | sample TSNJ031MetaG_FD_104697 | JGI IMG/M metagenome (GOLD analysis project Ga0153947, IMG submission 104697) | Attine ant fungus gardens microbial communities from New Jersey, USA - TSNJ031 MetaG | ecosystem: Host-associated > Fungi > Mycelium > Unclassified | place: USA: New Jersey, Wharton State... | reverse complement strand
CTGCATGTGTTCGAAGCGCCCATCGATCTGTTGTCGTTCCTTACGCTCTATCCAAAGGATTGGAAAGAGCAAAGTTATGTCACGCTGGACGGTGTTTCCGAACACGCCATGCTCTATGTGCTGCAGCAGAATCCGCAGATCACAAAGGTACGGCTGTGCCTTGACCACGATGCGGCAGGCATTGAGGCCGCAGGCCGTCTGGTAGATATCCTGCGGGAAAAGGGCTATACTGATATTGCTGTCTATGCACCCCACTTCAAGGATTGGAATGAGGATGTGAAAGCGAGAAACGGCGTCACCCCGATCCCCTCGCAGGAGCATCCCAAAATCGTGGCCTGCGGGGAACTGCTGGACGAGCTGGTTGACATATGCGGCGAAAGGGATGCCAAAGCTGCCTCTTTGGATACTATCCTTGCAGACTACACCAAAATAGCCTCTCTCACGCAGATGGGCAGGCGGCTCACGCCCGACCACGCGGCAGCGGTGTCGGAGCATCTGCAAAACATCGCCGCAACCGCCCTGCTGCGAGTCATGGCAGACTGCCGCCAGATGGAGAGGCCGGTGACGGTGGAGCAGCTTGTGCATCGTCTGCACAAGGAGTACGCGCCCCACAAAGACCGCGATAAGTTCCAATCCAAGATAGAAAATATCCAGCAAACGGTGAACTGCCTTGGCGGTCGGCTCAAGGCCAGCGGCATCCGCACTCTGGATGACCGGAAGAAAATCATGTCCGATACCATGAGCCTTGCGCTGCAGTGCGTCAAGGCTCAGATTTTTATCCAAACAGAGTTCCAAGATCAACTGCAGGCGCAGGGTGAAGCGCCCTGCCAAGAAGAACACGCTGCCATGATTATGGCGTGAACCCTTGTTCAGTATGGCGGATAGCTATTGCGAAAGCGTTGTGGTAGTGTGATGGTCAAGATGGGAGGTGAAAAATGTGGAAGAAAAATGCTATGAGGATATTTGGGAAATGCTCGTGACCGAGCTGACCGAGAAGGGCATCCGCCAGCAGCGGGAGGAAAACTCCGAAATCGAAAGTCTCATTGAGGATCAGACAGCTCTGAGCGCACAGGCGCAGAAATGCCTTGCCTCGCTTGACAGCGAGGTCAGGGGTACGCTGACGCGCTACTACGAGCAGGCCGAGCTGATCGCCGACAAGCAAATCCAGTATCTGTACCTACAGGGCGCAAAGGACTGCGTCCGGCTGCTGAAAATGCTCGGCGTGATTTGACCAAAAAAAGAACGAGGAACGGCGAAAGCGGCGGGAGATTTATCTCCTGCCGCTTTCGTGTAAATGCTTATAACATGCTTTGGAAACAAAGATGAACGAAGATAATGCTCTATTTTCTCGCCCAAATGCCAGTGATTTCCCCAAACACATACTGGCGAATCTCACCGGGGTCTGTGTATGCTTCGGCAAGGTAAGCTTTTGCTTCATCTGAATAAAAATCCTCTGCATTTGCAGTAGTAATTTGTGTCAACTTGCACTCAATAATAAGATAAGCCTCTACAAAAGCCATATTACCAAGTGGCGTTTCAATTACAGTAAGCTCAACCTCTTTCATTTTATTACTATTTCTGCCCGACTTCATTCCTAATAGCATAAATTGCTCTCTATGGCTATCCGGAAAAAAAGAAAGCGTGTATGTTTGTTCCTTCTTAATCAGTTCAAGAGTATAGCGGTTTGAAGGAAAAATGAGCCACGTTGAAGGTTTTCTAAAATGAACAGCCATGCCGCCTCCGCTGGCTACCATTGCATTACAGCTTTCAGATGTTCTTACCGAAACGACAGGAAAAACTTTTCCAAAAAGGGTAAATACATCGTCAGATACTTCTTCAGGAGAAATATGTTTAAATAATTGTTCAAAATCCATTTGTTCCGTCCTCCGCACGAATATAAATTTTCTATGTTAGCCTTATCTCTCAGAAATTGTACCAACAACTGTCATCAACTAACACAGACATCTTAACATACAACCGAATAAAAATCCACGCCATAAGGATGAAAATCCCTGTGGCGTTTTTATATATCCCTCCAATAATCATCCGAAAGGAGCATCCTCATGCAAACATCTCAAATCATCACCTTAATCCTAATCGGAGCTTTCATGTTCATCGTCATCGGCGGCATCTCCCTGCTCGCCCACTACTATACCCTCAACGGCATCAAGTCCAAGACGGTCGGCGATGGGCAGCATGGCACCGCCCGCTTCGCCACCAAGGGCGAGGTACTAAAGACATATACCCATGTACCTTATGAGGTGGAGAAATGGCGGCAGGGCAAGAGCCTGCCCACAGAGCAGGGGCTTGTGGTCGGCTGCAAAACTGTCGGCAGCTCCATAACGGCGCTGGTGGACACCGGCGACATTCACTGCCTCATGATCGGTGCTGCAGGCGTTGGAAAGACCGCCAATTTTTTGTACCCGAACCTGGAATACGCCTGCGCCAGCGGGATGTCCTTTATCACCACCGATACCAAGGGCGACCTCTACAGAAATTACGCAGGCATCGCCAAGGATTACTACGGATACGATGTGTCGGTCATTGACCTCAGAAACCCCACTCGTTCGGACGGCAACAATATGCTACACTTAGTCAACAAGTACATGGACGCTTACATGGAGAACCCCGACAAGCTCTCCCTCAAGGCCAGAGCGGAAAAGTACGCCAAGATCACCGCCAAGACCATCATCAACTCCGGTAGTATGGATGCCGCCGCTTATGGACAGAACGCCTTTTTTTACGACAGCGCCGAGGGCTTGCTGACCGCTGCCATCCTGCTGATTGCCGAATACTGCCCGCCCGAAAAACGGCACATCATATCGGTGTTCAAACTCATACAGGATTTGCTGGCTCCGGTACCGAGAGCAAAGGACTCCAAAGAAAAGAGCAAGAATCAGTTCCAGCTACTCATCGAAAGGCTGCCATCGGAGCATAAGGCGCGATGGTTCGCCGGAAGTGCGCTGAACACAGCGGAGCAGGCCATGCAGAGTGTTCTCTCCACCGCTCTCTCGCGGCTCAACGCTTTCCTCGACAGCGAGCTGGAGCAGATATTGTGTTTTGACACCGCCATTGACGCGGAAAAGTTCTGCAATACCAAGAGCGCCATCTTTCTTGTGATGCCGGAGGAAGATAGCACCAAATACTTCCTCATCAGCTTGATCGTGCAGCAACTCTACCGCGAGATACTGGCGGTGGCCGATGAAACAGGCGGCAAGCTCAACAACCGCGTGATGATGTTTCTTGACGAGATCGGCACCATCCCTAAGATAGAGTCTGCGGAGATGATGTTCAGCGCCAGCCGCTCCCGCCGCGTGTCCATCGTGGCCATCATCCAAAGCTTCGCGCAACTCGAAAAGAACTACGGCAGGGAGGGCAGCGCCATCATTATCGACAACTGCCAAAATACCATCTTCGGCGGCTTCGCGCCCAACAGCGAGTCTGCCGAAATCCTCTCCAAGAGCCTCGGCAGCAAGACCGTCATGTCCGGTTCCATCAGCAGAGGGAAAAATGATCCCTCACAGAGCCTGCAAATGATCCAACGCCCACTGATGACCGCCGATGAACTCAAGACGCTCAAAAAAGGCCATTTCATCGTCACCAAGACCAGCAGCTATCCCATGCATACTGTGCTGAAGCTGTTCCTCGAATGGGGCATCACTTTCGGAAAGACATATGAGATCGAGGAAAAGTCGGCTCGTAAGGTGGCCTATGCCGACAAGGACGAGTTGGTCATGGAGATCATCAACCGCAGCATGGTCAGCGTGGACGATTCGGATGAGGATGACATCCTCTCCCCGCCAGCGGCGCAGGGCGGCACCGTCCATACTCCGGTGGACGAGAAGCCGAGGCGCAAGCAATCCCGCCAGCGCCACAGCGCCCCGCAGGGGCATACGCCGATGCGCAACGGTTAGGAGGTGCCGCATGGGTTATTTTACATCGCTTTATGCCGAGGATCTGCCTCACAGGGCGGTCAGCGTTTACATGTACCTTAAGGATCGCGCCGACAAGGACGGCAAGTGTTATCCGGCAATCGGTACCATTGCCGGTGACCTTAAGCTGTCCCGCTCCACCGTCAAAAGAGCCATCGCCGACCTTGTGGAGAAAGGCTATCTCCGCAAGGAGCAGCGCTGGCGGGAAAACGGTGGCAAGAGCAGCCTGCTGTTTTATGTGCGGTAGGATATGAAAAAATATGTCCCGATCACCAAGGGGGTAGACTGTTCTTCTCATGGCCTATGGTACGGTTCATAGTGAGCCATGAATGGGAAGAACTCACTCTAAGAATTTAGATAAAGACAGAGAAAAAACAATGGGAGTTACTTTGTTTCAAAAGCCGAAGCAGCTTGATCAATTTTCAAATACTGCTTGACTTTGCTTAGCTGGTCTGATTAGCGGCGAAGCCTAATATGCCCTATTGAAATTTTCAATAACTCGAAATGTAAATGACACCTCAACCCTATTCAAAAAATATTTACATGTACCTGTATAAAAACACTTGACATTCAAAGCAGGTACCTGTATAATAAGACGCAAGGTACCTGTAATAAATTAAAGGAGGCATTAAAATGGAGAATAACTACATCGAGCTTTATGAAAAACTGTCGCGCCTGCAATGGCTGTTGCAGCGCAACCACCTGCAAAACCACTCTGAGCACGGCCCCTTTGCTGATCCCACTCGCGGACAGGGTCGGGTACTTGCCATGTTGAAAATTCAGCCGGAAATCAGCACCAAAGATATGTCCTACCTGTTAGGTATTCGGCAGCAATCCCTCAACGAACTGCTCAACAAACTGGAAAGGGCGGAGTACGTCATCCGGGAGCCGTTGGAGGCCGACCGGCGTGTGATGATGGTAAAGCTCACCGAAAAAGGGAAAGCGGAACAGCCAGCCGACACAGACTATTCCGGCATATTCGATTGTTTAAACTCAGAAGAACAAGCGATGTTCGGGAATTATCTCGACCGTGTGATCGCAGCTTTGGAAAACCAAATTGGAATGGAGGATGACGACATGGAAAACTGGATGAAGGAGGCGCGTGAGCGCATGGGCGACGACATGTTTGACCGCTTCGCGGGTATGCGCGGTGGTTTCGGCAAGCATGGACAAGGGCCGCGCGGCAGGAGCTTTTTCGGCGGATTTGGCCCGGATATGCGTGGCCCTGTTCCAAAAGATATGCCCAGCGCGGAACGGTTTGACCCGGATTATGACGGCCCAATGCCCGAAGGGCGCAGCCCGCACCCATTTGGAGGTAACAGGCAGACGCCGCATGAGCCGGAAAGTAAGTAAAAGGGCAAAACAATCATTGTAACCGTAGTCAATTTGCCAAAATGCGACTAAAAAGAAATTTGCCGCAAATATGATATAACTTTACCTCTCTATGCATCAATTTTGTTATAGGGAGGTAAAGTTATAAAATATCATTTAAGAACAGGAGGATATTGCTATGGAGCATGTGAGTAATAGTTTTCAATTGTTTATGGAGGAATCCGGCGCTACAGGTGCTGTTTTTTATGGAAGCGGTCATGAAAATGTCTAAGGCGAGCTCCTTGGATCAGAAAACCGATGAGCTTGCCTATATTGCTGTTTTATCTGCTGTTAGGATGTTGGGAGGGTTACCCTTCATGTTAAGTCCGCAAAGAAATTGGGCGCGACTCGCGAAGAAATCAAGAGTGCCGTTCTTGTTGGAATGCCAGCGGTAGGGCTTGCGGTGACTGAAGCGCTACCCATTGCCTTGCAAAGCTATGACGAGGATTGAGGTGTTTTGATGTCTGCTGTTGATTTAATTCTGCTGGGGCTTGTTTATGAGCAGCCACGCAGCGCCTATGAAATGCAAAAACATGTGGAATACCGCAATCTTTCCAAATGGGTGAAAATCAGTTCCCCACCCGTTTATAAAAAAGTGCTCAAGCAGGAGGAAAAGGGTTATCTCACAAGTGAGTCGGTGCGGGAGGGCAAAATGCCGGAAAAGGCAATCTACTCCATTACCGCCACTGGAATGGAGTAGATTTTAGAGCTGATGAAAGAACATGCCACCGATGCTGTGAGTGTTCTGTTTGATTTTAACGCGGTGGTATCGAATCTTAATAAATTGCCGAAAGAGCAGGCGCTGGAATTGGTTGCTGACATTCGCGCCAGCATTGAAAACAATAAAGCGTTTATGGCTGAAATGGTGCCCCAGCGACAGCACATTCCTCTTGTGGGCAGGACAATTATTGACCAGCAAATACAAATATTTGATACCCTGCTTGCATGGGTGGATGCTTTTACAGATGAAATTAGGAGTAACCCTGTCAATCGGCACTATTACTGACAACCTCAAACTTATATATTGACAGCGCCCTTACAAGGCGCAGAGTGTTTGTAGAAAAGAAAGAAAGACATCATTTAAACTCCGTTTACATTTCTGATATATGATAAAATTAAGAAGCACATACAGGAGGTGATGCTCTAAATGAACAAAATTATGGTAGTGGATGATGACGCATATATCCGCGAGCTTGTAAGCACTCTGCTTAAAAATGAGGGCTTTGATATATGCGAGGCGGTTGACGGACGGGACGCATTGCAAAAACTCGGTGAAGAAAAAATTGACTTGTGTGTCCTCGACATTATGATGCCGAACATGGACGGTTTTGATTTCTGCCGGAACGCTCGCCGTTATTACGAGGATATGCCTATTCTGATGCTAACGGCAAAAGGTGAAGTCAGTCAAAAGGTTAAGGGTTTTGAACTTGGAACAGACGACTATTTGACAAAGCCGTTTGAGGCGGCGGAGTTGATTGTTCGTGTCAAGGCATTACTTAAACGGTATAAAATAAACTCATCGCAAACCGTTCAGATTGGTGCATTGACAATGGATAAAAACAGCCATACCGTCATGTTCAGAAACGAGAAAACGGATATTCCCATGAAGGAATTTGAACTATTATTCAAGCTTGGCGGTTATCCGGGCAAGACATTCACCCGCGATCAACTGATAGAGGATATATGGGGTTATGACTTCGATGGGAACGAGCGGACACTTGATGTTCATGTTAATAGATTGCGCGAGCGTTTCCCGCCGGAATCTTATCATTTCAAGATAACCACTATACGCGGGCTGGGTTATCGTTTGGAGGTGTTGGCATGAAAGAAAATCAGAAGGATCCAAGAGCGATATTTGGCTTTATGTGGGGAGTTCTTTTTATTCTTTGCTTTATCGCCGGATACGGCTTGGCTGAATTGCTTTTTTCTGTTGTTAGCCGTCCTTCCGCGCTATGGGCATATATCATCTCTGTTTTTTTAAGTTTGATTGTTTTAGCCTTAGCCCTTGTTCTGATAAACATAATCATCCATCGTGTATTCAAAAATGGAAAACAAAACGACAGGCGTAATAAATTTCTTAATGATATGACGGACGCATTGAATAAAATCGCACAGGGGAATTTTGATGTTCTCATTACAACAGCCGGTTATGATATGCCGGGAAACGACTTTACTGAGCTTGCCGAAAGTGTAAACAAGATGGCAAAAGAACTCAGCTCTATGGAAAATTTGCGGCAAGACTTTATCTCCAATGTATCCCATGAGATACAATCGCCGCTCACTTCTATCAGCGGGTTCGCTACGCTGCTAAAAAATGAGAGTATCAGCGCGGAACAAAGGAGCCATTATTTAGATGTGATCGAAACAGAAAGCAAGAGATTATCCAAGCTGAGCGATAATCTTCTGAAACTATCAGCGTTAGAATCAGACGATACATCCTTTGTGCCGCACGAATTTAGGCTGGACAAGCAGATAGAAAGCTCCTTGTTGATGTTGGAACCTCAATGGGCAGGTAAAAACATCAATCTTGATGTTTCCCTTGAAAAGCTCACGTTCATGGGGGATGAAGAATTACTCAATCAAGTGTGGGTAAATCTTCTGCACAATGCCGTTAAGTTTACTGAGGCGGATGGAAGTATCAGCGTTACTCTTACTAAGAACGAAAATGCCGTATGCTGTACTATTGCTGACAACGGCATCGGTATATCGGAGGAAGATCAAATCCACATTTTTGAACGCTTCTATAAAGCTGATAAATCCCGCGATCGTGCGCTTGGCGGCAATGGGTTGGGGTTATCCTTGGTGAAAAAGATTTTGGATATGCACAATGGACAGATAAAAATAAAAAGCGCGCCTAAAAAGGGGACGGAGTTTATAATCACGCTGCCACGTTTAGAAAAATAAACAAAACGAGAAAACAGACCCATGAAACACCTTGGATATATATCATCTGAGGTGTTTTATTTTTTTGCCCTCGTTTACATTGTGTTTAAACTCCATTTAACTTGCGTTTAAGTTGCCGCCTTACGATACTCCCGACAGCAAAATTCAAAGTGTGTAAACGCTAAATTTCGGAAGGGGAAATGAAGATGGCAATTTACATAAAAAACTTAAGTGAATTAAATAAGGATTCATTGCCGGAAGCAGGCGGCAAGGGAGCTAACCTTGGCGAGTTGATTCGTACGGGGCTTCCGGTTCCATCCGGTTTTGTCGTTACAACCGGCGCATATCGCGCACATCTTGAAGAATCAAGGCTTCGGGAACGTATCGCGGTAAGGCTTGAGAATCTTAAAGGACAGAATGCTGCCGCGATAATGTCAGCGAGCAATGACATTTCATCATGGATTGAACAAGCACCCATGCCTGTTAAGGTGCGGGAAGGAGTGAGCAGCGCTTTTGAAAATTTATCTGAGGAACTGCGGCCACGCACAAGATTATTGGTTGCGGTACGTTCAAGCGCTACTGCGGAGGATTTGCCCACAGCGTCCTTCGCGGGACAGCACGATACATTTTTAGGGATTTCAGGGGAAGATTCTGTTCTAAATCATGTAAAAAAATGCTGGGTAAGTCTTTGGACGCCCGAGGCCATAAGCTACAGAATCAACATGGGCTTTGAACATCTCAAGGTTGATCTTGCGGTTGTGATTCAGGTTATGACCGCTTCGGAAGCTGCCGGGGTGATGTTTACCGCAAATCCTGTGAATGGAAACCGTGATGAGATATTGGTAAGCGCAGGCTATGGCCTTGGGGAAACGGTTGTCGGTGGTCTGATAAACCCTGATAGCTTCACGCTTACGAAGGAAGGCCATATCAAGGAAAAGATTCTTGGTTCAAAAGAGAAACGAATGATGCTGACAGAGGACGGTACGGTTACGGAAAAAGTTTCTCAGGAAATGCGAAACGCTTACTGTATTGGGAGCGGTGAACTTGCACAGCTCGTAAACCTTGCGAACATCGTGGAAAAGCACTATGGCAGTCCACAGGATACGGAATGGGCGCTCTCAAAAGGAAAAGTGTATTTGCTTCAAGCGAGGCCGATCACCACGATGAGTGCCAGTATAAAAGAATGGGATACTCTTAATTCTGAGGATAAATCCATTTATACAGATAATAAGTCGCCCCTCTTGCTGCGAATGGGAATGAATTGGTTTGCGGAACCGCTGACCCCGCTTGATTTCGCATATCTTCGCAAGCGATCTATGGGTGCTGTCAAAGTTGTTGAAAAAGAAAACGGCTGTGTGTCTGTAAAATTTGCCGAATTGCATGTATTTCCCGGCATTATATGCAGATTTATGAGAATGTTCTTTCAAAGTTATTTCAAGGATGCCGAGGATTTATGGCGGACGCTTTCAAAGGAAATGAACGCATATCTTAAAAGGATGGACGATTCAATCAGGGACATAAATGATGCGGTGAAACTCGCAAGGCTTGTGGAGCGAGCAATAGATGAGTTTGGGCTGCTTTTTCAAAGACGGCTGGGCATGCTTTCTGCGACCGGGCCGGGCGAGGGTTTTACGCTTGATCCTTCGATCAAGAAGGCTTTGAGCAAAGAAGAAGCGAAGCGGCTTGAAGAAAGCCTTATGCGGGCTTTACCTTTCAAAACAGCCGTCCAGAATAAGGAGATGATAAAGCTGGCGCGGACGGCGGTTGAAAATGGAAAAGACAGTAAAGTGTTCAAGGAGGCTTTCAGCGGGTTTTTAGAGGAATATGGGGACAGACCCTCAGACAGCATAACTTCTGTATTGGCATCGTCTACATGGCGTGAAAACCCTGAATTTATTCACGGACTGATTGATACACTGCTCCGCGACGGCGCATACCTACACGCTGAGGAAAGTGCGCAGAAACAGGAAGCTGATTACGAAGCCGCAAAAAAGCAGGTCGAGGAAATGCTTGAACAGGGACAGGTTCAGAAATTCCAAAAATCCCTTAAAACGGCTCGAAATGAAATAATAATCAGAGATGAAAGTTCCTTCTATATTGAAAGACTTACTGCCTGTATACACCGGATAGCATTGGAATTAGGCGGTATTCTGGCCGCGAGGTCGGTAATAAATGAAGCCGGAGACGTATTCTTTCTTTTTCTTGAAGAACTTGTCCCTGTGGCAGAAGAAAAGCTGAATGTGAAAGAAAAGATAGCGAAAAGGAAGGAATCTTTTGCAAATGTCTGCTCCGCGCACAAAAAAGGAGTGCATTGGATGGTATCTACCGGATCGGTCCCCGCGCCCGACAAGATAGAAAATGAAGTGATAAAAGACAACGTAAATACCTTTCATGGGGTGTCGGCAAGCCGTGGCGTGTATGAAGGATCAGTTTGTATCGTAAGAGATTCTACCGAATTTAATAAGCTGAAAAAGGGTGATGTTATGGTATGCGCCTATACATCACCAGCGTGGACACCACTTTTCAAGGTGGCGTCGGCAGTGGTAACAGAAATAGGAAGCCCGACCTCCCACGCAGCCATTGTCGCCAGAGAGTACGGGATACCCGCCGTCGCAGCAATTCCCAATATCACAAACACGCTAAAAAACGGTCGAAAAGTACGCGTAGACGGCACGAATGGAGTCGTAACACTGTTGAACGAGTGAGATCATATTTATTACTGTTTACACTGCGTTTAAACTCCATTTAACTTCCGTTTAAGTTGGCTCTTTAGAATAAGCCCATAAAACAAATTTGGCGCGGACAACGCGTGGAAAGAAGGGCTGTTCATGTTTTCTACAATAATATTGATTATTTACGGTATCGCTTATTTATTTAAAGATACGCAAAAAGGAGGTTATGTCCATGCTTAAAATCATTAAAAGACTGCCGCTTGGGGTATGTATCGTAGCGATTGGGTTTTTAATCGTGCAGATTGTCTGCTCCCTGTGGCTGCCGCTTGTGACGGCGGATATTGTAAATGTCGGCATAAAGACGTCGGACATAGATTTTATCTGGTCAAAGGGATACCTGATGATCGCGTTGTCCGTATGCAGCATGATAGGCGCGATATGCAATACGTTTCTTTTCTCGAAAATATCTTACAAGCTGGGCGGCGAGCTGCGGTCGGATATTTACCGCAAGGTGCTGCACTTTTCAAAGCATGAGTTTGACAAAATCGGAACTTCATCCCTGATTACCCGGAATACCAACGATGTAACGCAAGTGCAAACCTTGGTGGAAGGCGGACTTAAATTTTTGATTCTTGCGCCTGCGATGCTCATTGGCGGGATCATTATGACCTACCTGTTAAGCCCGACATTGGCACTCATTTTTCTGTGTACGGTTCCGTTTTTGGCAATCTCGTATTTTGTCATATATCGTTTTGCCAGCCCGTTATACAGCAAAATGCAAAGGCTTTTAGACAGCCTGAACCAATTTTTCCGAGAAGGACTCACGGGTGTCAAGGTAATCCGCGCGTTCGGCAAGGAAGAACAGGAATACGAGAAGTACAAAGCGGTAAACCGAGAGTATACCAAAAATTATATAACTGCCGGAACCATCATGAGCGTGTCGATCCCCCTTGTAACGATGCTCGTCAGCTTGGCTACCGTTATCATTGTATGGGTTGGCGGTAAAGGCGTGGAATCGGGGACAATCGAAGTCGGTTCCATTATGAGCGCAATCAGCTATTCCATTCAAATTCTGATGGGCTTCGGGATGCTTACAAACGTGATTTTAGGGATTCCCCGCGGACAGATTTCAGCGAAGCGAATCAATGAAGTGCTGGATATGCCTGTTAGCATCAATGATCCTGAACAAGCTGCAAAGGCTGGAGGTTCGACCCTGACATTTGAAAACGTCGATTTCAGGTATCAGGGCGCAGAGAGAAAAACGCTGGAAAACATCAGCTTCACGGTAAGCAATGGGCAGACGCTTGCAATCATCGGCGGAACGGGCGACGGCAAAACCTCTCTGGTCAATCTGATTTCAAGGTTGTATGACGCGGAAAAAGGCAGCGTGAAAATCGGCGGGACGGACGTGCGGGATATGGATCAAAAAACTTTGCACGATTTGGTCAGCTACTCCCCGCAAAAATCCACACTGTTCTTCGGCACGATCCGTTCCAATATGCTGATGGGCAAGCCGGACGCTACGGACGACGAAATATGGGCGGCGCTGGATATCGCACACGCGACGGAATTTATCCGCACATTGCCGGACGGCCTTGACGGCGCGGTGGAAAAAGGCGGCGGGAATTTTTCCGGCGGGCAGAAACAGCGGCTCTGTATCGCAAGAGCGCTTCTGAAAGACGCGAGTATCTACATCTTTGACGATTCCTTTTCGGCGCTTGACTTCAAAACAGACGGCGAGGTGCGCCGTGCTATGCGGGGCAAGCTGAAAGATGCCATCACAGTTATTGTGGCACAGCGGATCGGCACGGTCATGGACGCAGATGCAATCGCGGTGATTGATAACGGCAAACTGGCGGGTCTGGGCAGCCATGGAGAATTAAAAGCGACAAATCCTGTTTACAGGCAAATTATTGATTCCCAATTTTATAAAGAGGAGGCGGCAGTATGAGCGCAGAGAAGAAAAAACCAATGGAGAACAATAAGCCGAATTTTGCGGCTACGGAAAAGCCGAAAAATATGTGGGCCACCACAAAGAGACTTGCGGCCTACATGAAAAAAAGCATAGTTTTGATTATACTTGCGTTTGCGGTTACAATCGCCGGTACGGTCATGCAGGTATACAGTCCGAAACGGCTGGGAGCTGCCGTCACCGAAATTTTCAACGGACTCGTTCATGGCACTGGGATTGACTTTAACGCAGTTGGGATCATACTGCTTACGGTTGCGGCTCTGTATGTTGGCATATTTATCGCTAACTTTTTACAGCAGCGGCTCATGGTTCTTGTGTCGCAAAAGGCTACCTATACGCTTAGAAACAGCCTGAAATCCAAGATGAACAAGGTACCGGTTTCCTATTTTGACAAAAACGCGAACGGCAATCTCATGTCTGTGGCCGCGAACGATATTGACAATATCGTGACGAATTTACAGCAAACCCTGACTGATCTGATTTCCGCAGTCATTCTGTTTGTCGGCTTTCTGTGGATGATGCTTTCTATCAGTCCGCTCTTAACCGGGCTTGCTGTTCTCATTGTACCGTGCAGCCTGCTTATTATGGGAGCCGTGACGCCAAAGACCAAGAAGTACACCAAAGATTATTACCAGTCGCTTGGCGAGCTAAATACGCAAATTGAGGAAACCTATCAGGGATTTTCGGTTGTAAAAAGCTTTAACGGCGAAACGGCGGCGATCTCTAAGTTTGACGGCGTAAATGAGAACATGGTTCAAAAGGGCTGGAAAGCGAGATTCTTCGGCGGTGTTATGATGCCCGGTTTATCGCTTGTGCAGAATATTATCTATGTCCTTATCGCTATTATCGGGTCTGTTAGTGTTGTGGGCGGCAGTATCCTCATCGGGGATATGCAGGCGTTTTTCCAGTATTCTAATCAGTTTTCAAGCCCTATTATGAAAATTTTGCAGAGCTGGGGCAACTTTCTCGCCATGCTTACCTCGGCGGAGCGTGTGTTTGATATGCTTGACGCGGAAGAAATGGTAGAGTACAAAAAGGAATTTCCGAATAATGACAACGAAACCGCAAAAGTTGTTTTTGACCATGTCAAATTCGGCTATACGGACGAGTTGCTGATGAAGGATTTTTGCATGGAAGTCAAGGACGGGCAGATGGTGGCAATCGTCGGCCATACCGGCGCAGGAAAAACCACGCTGATAAACCTGCTTGAACGGTTCTATGAAATAAAGGATGGGGGCATCCGCATCGACGGAACCGACATCCGCAACATTTCGCGCGACGGCTTGAGGCAACGTATGGGAATGGTTTTGCAGGATACATGGCTGTTCTCCGGCACGATTTACGACAATATTCGCTATGGCAACGAGAATGCGACAGAGGAGCAGATATACGCCGCAGCCAAAGCCGCCTACGCCGATGATTTCATTCAGAAACTGCCGGACGGTTACAACACGATATTAAATGAAGATGCCGACAATATTTCACAGGGGCAGCGGCAACTTATCACGATTGCGAGAGCTTTTGTGTCCAACCCGGAAATACTCATTCTGGACGAAGCCACGTCCAATGTGGACAGCCGCACGGAAATGGTGATCCAAAGCGCGATGAAGCGGCTGTTAAAAGGGCGCACCAGCTTTGTGGTGGCGCACAGACTGTCCACGATTTACGACGCGGATCGTATTCTGGTCATGGATAATGGCGATATTGTGGAAACTGGAAACCACAAAGAACTGTTGGCGATGGGTGGGACTTACGCAGATATTTATAATAGCCAGTTTGCATTGAAAGGTGCATAAAGTAATTATTTAGGAGAGTTTTCAACAATAAAACTCTCCTAAATTATAAGAAGACTATACACTATGGCAGAGATTCTTCATGTCTAAATTCTAATTAACGCAGATGCGTTTACCTCCTCCCAACCAGTTGGAGTGCCTTTATACGAGGCATTGAGGCTGCCCTGGCCTGAAAGGATCACCTGCAGATAACGAACCGCAAGCGTATGTCACTATGAGTAGCTATTCCGGCATATATGGAGCATGACTATGCTACACTGGTTCTCCTTCAAAAATATATACTCGCGTAAGGTAACATTGTAGTTTTCCCTTAATATTTGTACTTATTTTTTGTTTTCAAGTAGTACACGAAGCATTGACATGGCAGCCCGAATCTCCCTATGTCCGCAAAGATAGAGCATACGGATAAGCTGCTCCCTCTCCGAATCGCTTACCTCGCGTTCGGGATAGAAAATCGCATCCGCAGGAATACCCAATTCGCGGATCAGACGGGAAAGGACATCGAAGCGAGGCTTCCTGTTCTCGTTTTCAATCGCCATGAGATACCGGCGACCGATGCCAACTTTTTCGGATAGCTGTTCTTGCGTGAGACTTTTATTCAATCGGGCGGTCTTAATGACACCGCCCAAATTATGTACATTATTGCGCACTGATGGTTCACCTCCCATAACAGTGTACAATACTCGGTCTCTAATTAAAACGCTCTGGCGTTTCTCAAAAAAGGAGAACTGTCAGAGCACATAGAGAATAGCTTAACGTAGGAACTGCCGAACTCCCCACAAAAAAAACGAGAGTTTGGCAGGCGCTTTTCTACGCCCGCTTGTTAAAGTGCGCCCTTCAAGCTCTCGCTTGGAGGGCGTTTTCATGTGCAACAGCAGTATTCGTGGCAATAAAAAATGGCTGCTCCGAGTGAGCAGCCGCGACTGAGGGCGCAGCCATGAGCGCCCGATGTTCCGGTAAACGGTTAAAAAAAGCCCCTGCAGGCTAAACGGTACAAAGCGCCGTCACAGTGTACTGGCAGAGCGTAAAAACAGGAACCACAGATACTCACGCACTCAATCGGACTGTTATGTCCTT
>Ga0153947_1000759_pt1 | contig 15721 bp, 15 predicted proteins | sample TSNJ031MetaG_FD_104697 | JGI IMG/M metagenome (GOLD analysis project Ga0153947, IMG submission 104697) | Attine ant fungus gardens microbial communities from New Jersey, USA - TSNJ031 MetaG | ecosystem: Host-associated > Fungi > Mycelium > Unclassified | place: USA: New Jersey, Wharton State... | reverse complement strand
TTTATTGGACGAACCCTGGCTCATGCCTTCTTGCCCTGTCTTGTCACCTATGCCATTCTCTTTTCCATATCAGATCGACTTGGTACTATTTCTAAATCCTCCCTCTTTTTATTGAGCATCACACTGTATCTCCTGGGCGTCTTTGTTGCAAAGCCGTTGGTTGACGATCAAAGGAACTCGAAAACGGCGAAAGCTTTAGGCGCCGTGCTTCCCCCTCGCGTCGACCGTGAAGTTTTGAAGAAAAGTAGAAAGAGCTTCGAGACAGACTATCCAGGTGACTTTGGTGATTTTCTTATTTGGAGAGAATTGAAATTGGTCCCGTAAATCTTCGAAAGTTGAGAATTTCAACGAATTGACTAGGATATATGGTCCAACTTTTCGATACAATATTGGCTTAGAAGAACGGGTATGCCACGTTCATCTTCTGGCGTTCTTGTCCGCTTACTATTTTTGTGCAAAGTATTTTACAACAGAACCTCACCATGTGAAGGTTAGCTAAGGCTCAGCTATATGCATTCGGAAACTAAGGTTGTGAATCTATTCTTCAGACTATCTTAGCAACGGACTTTAGTTCCTTCGAGAAAGGTTGGAATGTGCAGATTGAAGGATGAATGCTATGGTTTTTCTAATGTTCGAGTAGGGCCTATTGTGCGTTCTCGACAAAAACCCCTTCTTGGGGTCGGAGTATTTAATTCAGATGGTATGCACTTCAGATTTTCTTTAGACACAATCTAAGCTGTCTTCTAGGCGAAACATGGAAGTCAGTATCTCCGTCTCTGGCAGTTCTTGTTGCTGAACTGCCGGCTTTCAGATTTCATCGTTCTATTACCCGTCCATATTTCGTTAAAGATCGGATCAGCGATTTTGATATCTTTGATCAACATGCTGATAATGCTATGATGCAAGCCAAAGTTCGGCTTGCGGAAGGGTACCCGATTGATTTTCAGGATTTGGTGGCGAGGTTCACATTGGACTCTGCTACTGAATTTCTGTTTGGAAGAGATGTCCAATCTCAGTCTGCTGGTTTGGCATATCCTGACCATCCTTCAATTTTTTTCAAGCCTAATTCGTCCGTCTTTACGAATCACCCGTCAAACAAATTTGTCGCTGCTTTCCTGCAAGGTCAGATCTTGGTTACTCGTCGTGCTCAAATGGGTGGTAGTTGGCCTTTGACAGAAATTTGTGGAGATAAAGTTGCCCTGTCTAGAAAGGAACTCGATAAATTCGTACAGCCACTCATTGACGATGCCATCAACCGAAAACAACAAAAGGAAAACATTGATGAAAAAGGGACTCTTCTAGACCTTCTGGTGGATCAGACAACAGGTGAGAAGTTATCGTTGCTTTGTCGACCACCACCTACTCACTTTTATGAGAAGACATGCAAATGATCAAAGATGAGGTGGGAAACAGTTAATATCCTGACTGAATTACTTGTTGACGGCTGAGAAGCTCATCAATCTCCTTGTCGCGTCCAGAGACAGCGTTGGTATCGGTTTTTGCCACTATTCTGCCAATGTTGACCTCCTAGCATAGACTGCGGCTTTGTTGAGTTTTTCGTTGTACATGCTCATCGAAAACCCCAAAGTATGTCAGCGCTTGAGGGAGGAAATACTGTCCGTGATCGGGACGAGTCGGCCGTCGTATGAAGACGTCCGAATTATGAAGTTTTTACGAGCATTTCTGAATGGTGCGTGGTAGACGCTTTGGTTGACTTATGACTAACTAAGACACTCAAAAGAGGTTCTGAGGTTTTATCCACCGGTGTAAGTCTTTCAGGTTTGACATCAAGCACCTCTGACCGTGAATGAATACTAGTCATATTAATAGCCGGTAAGTAGAACGTATTTGAGGCGAGTGCAAAAAGTCAAACTTGGGAATTAGGACAGCAACAAAGCCTGTGCTTCTCTCGTCTCCTAACGAAAATTAATCTCCGATCTTTGTACCAGCTGACACACAGTAAAGAGTTCTGAGGAAAAAATATCTTCTCTTACCTAACTCATGTATTATAGGGTTGTCTATTCTCCTTTCCTGATACACAGGCGTCTTGATCTTTGGGGACCGGATGGTGAGTGTGGCTTGGGTAAATTTTCTGTGGTGATCTAACACGGATCTCTTTAGCACTCGAATTTGACCCTGACCGGTTTTTGGATGAAAGGGCAGCAAAGTACTTGACGAAAAATCCATTCATATTTACACCCTTCAACGCTGGACCTCGGATATGCCTTGGACAGCAGGTGAGTTTCTCATGCTGCTGTGGTAATGGAGTATCTTTGTTGAACGAGACAGTTTGCTTATAACGAGGTGTCGTTCTTCCTTATCCGCCTTCTTCAACAATTCTCGTCGTTCAGCTTAGCTTTGGATGCGCAACCGCCAGATTCATTGCCGCCAGCACAATGGAAGGGGAAGGAAGGACCTCAAGGGCGTGATAGGGTAAGGCTAGTGGCGCATTTGACGATGTATCTTAAATGTGGACTATGGGTAAGAATGCAACCTATAGATAAGTAACTAGAGAAGACAGGACATCATTGTTGAGTTTCAGCTGGATCTTCAATTAATTGTGAATATGATTGTATCGTATTATTTCGTCTCTCTGAAATCACATCCGGTATCCTTCCCTGCTTTGGGCTCTTCTAGTGATAAATGAACAACGCAGCATACGACGCGTAAATGTTGGTCCATCAATCTTGATGTGTCCGCCGTTGGCTGAAGTCTGATTCTCGCTCATGGTAATGTTTCCACTCACGCAGAACCCCTACCTCATAGATCAGAATCAAGCTGAATAGTACATATAGAATTGTCCATGCTATATGACATTTTCGGTCAAGAACATACATGACTCGCAACGTGTTTTTAACGTGGACCTCTAGAGCTACGATAAACAACGTCAAAGTTCGAATCCCATAATATCCAACTCCTACAATCGTGTCTTTGTGATATGTGAATTACAGTGAATATAGGTGAAATGGGTAACAAGATTTGCAGTCAGACTGATGATTATAGGATCAAGCTCCGGTTTACTTAGGCCGTGCTAGCTCTCACGCTAGATTCTCAAAACTCATGCAGACTACTCTTACAGTCGTCATCGTATCTATACGTAACAAGCTCTGATCGTTTTCTGTCTCCGATGTGGAGCAGTGTTTATGAGGTTCTTACATGTCTCCATTGCCTCGGTTCCTCTGGCATCGATATGATGTCAGAACTGCAACCGACTCTGAAATAAGCCATACCTGTAATAACGTGTGCTCTGTTATAGTTGTCCATCTCCCGATTTGAGGTGGTTTAACTTTTCTCATAGCCCATATTCTGCCAAAATCTATAGCTTGGTTCTCCTTCCAGCTGTGATGGGTTATCGATTATTTCCATATGTTAGTTTCCATCCATGCCTTAACAATGGTATAAGGGGTCCATCTCTGACGACATGACCCAACACTTCCATACGGATGCATCATGCTCACAGCATGCTCACAGTCGCCTGGCTATACATCCAGAATACTTCGAGTCAGAACTCCGAGTTACGTGTAATAACAGGCTGCATGACCCCGGAGTTATCAACATTCGACAACGAAGATCTCGATCTTTATGGGTCTGCGAAGCACCATCGGTACTAGCCCCTGCCTTGTCACAGATCCACTACCATGACTGCGCTCCAGATGGTTGGTTGAAATGATTCCAACCTTAGAGGTACACAGAATTGTCGCCTTTATTGCATAGAAAGTGTCAGTGGCTCCGCTCCTTGAGCCTTCCACTTACAACATGCAACCAGTCTAAGCCATCCTATTTTCGTCGAATCATCAATCACATTGTCGTTACTGCCACATTATGGTTGGTAGAAATCTTAACACAGGTAATGTGAGACGCTAGAAGGATAGTTTGGAAACACTGTCTTCATCGAATTGGTCAGGTCGGCCATAAGCTGAAACGTTCGCGGTCTAATCGTGTGTATTCATCCCTGATCCTCAACCGGACCCGCCACAAAACGTTTGCTAATTATATGTTGTGTTGGCAGTTGTGATAGACTTGCCCCATCCGGGATTAGAGGTCAATTGACATGTAGGTGTGCTGACAAACGGAAGCAAAGACCCTGTCTACTATCACAAACTAAGGAATGATTTTCGACTCATCGTGTAGGTAGTCCTCTTGAAAGATCACTCGACACATCTGGTATCATGAATTGCTATTACAGGTTGCCATGCTACAACCACGTTAGGCCTGGTTTTAAATAAAACCTTTCAGATTTACATAAGTCGTCACAAAAGAAAACACAATATGACAGTAACCAACGCCAATCATCTACTAAAATAGGGGACGGCGCTCAGAAAGTAATGAAATGTTTGGGACATGACTTCCTGGCGGTGATGTCTTGTTATCTCAAAACACTGACGGAAAAGGTCAAATGAATAAGCTACGCCCGTACAGAGCGATCGTTACTAATCATATTATCGATGACATCGCGAACGGAAAGCTGGTCCATACCCAAACGGACCTGTGCCAAAGTATACTGTATGTCACTCCTCTACGGGCCGCCTCCGATCATACAAGTCATCTGGTGCGATCTTGGGGAGGAGCTGAATTTTCTCTCCATCACCTGGACGGTTCAAGTTCTCCCCTGTGACGCAGCAGAGGACAACCCAAATATCAACCGGCGAAGTGTAACTTTCGATAAAAGAGGAGCATTACTGTAAATGGGAATTTATACATAAAGGGATGGATGCGCACGGACCATCTCATAACCATATAATATCGGAGTCTGAATTTATTGTTGAAGTAATCTCAAACCCTATTGATTTAGCAGCTCATTTAGCGTTGAGTTGCTGTGTAAAGGGAGTGAGCAGATGGATTATTCATTCATCTGGACCTGGGCATGCCATTTGTCGTTTAACTTCTTAATGATAGAGTGGCTAATCAGATCTAGAGACATGTAGAATGCTTCATATTGACCGAAACATAAAGGGGCATTTTGTCTGAGAGAAGCCATCACTTGCATGGAGATTGCGGTCCGAATAGTCTCACCAGCAACTGAATTTCAGATCCCATTACAAATTCTGTCCTGCCTGATAGGTCAGACAGAACAAAATTTGCAATGTGAGTCTTGAGAGTTTGGATGTGACATTGGATCGGGTGAGTGGCAGGCAATTGTATGACGGAATATATACATCAGTCGGACATAACGCGGTTCAATAGATCCAACATGATCTGCATCTGGACATGAGGTGGAACCGCCCAGGCTGGGGTTGGTGCATTATATCACCGGATTATGTTTGGTCAGGGCCAGTAAATCCTTGTCGCTCGGAATTACCTAGCTTACTGTCCACTAGCTTGGTGCCTGATTCGGAGGCGACTGAATTGAAATAAGACGACATAAGACCCTGCCCGGTTGGTTTCGTCCCATGCTGACTCCATGAAATGCAGCCAATAAGGGCTCCGGGTCCTTCACGTCCGCCCCTCTCTCCGCCGGCTGGTGCCTCTTCTCCACCCAGTCACCCGCCACATTATGCCCAGCACACCTCTCTTCCTCCAATTCGCCATCTCTACTTTCCGCATCCGTTGCCAATGGCATCCTCGAGCACGCAACTGCCATATCCCCATTCCCCTCCCCATTCGTCCCAGGATATACCCGGTCATTCACGAGAACCTGAAATTTATGGTACCGCAGAGTCCGAGCAGGACGATCTCGGCGAACAACATAGGCCGCCCAAGAAGAGGAGACGACGACAGGCTCTCAGTTGTACAGGTACGTATCAGAGCACACCCCACGCTGTGAGCCCTTCTGACTCTCTGAAACTCTCATTCCTGATATCCGATCGTCTTGTGATTGGAAATCATGCGGTCATCTTCTAGAATGTAAACGCAGGAAGATCAAGTGCGATAGGTACGTTGATTTATCAACCGCTTAGAAGAACAACATTATCATCTCCATAGATCTCAGCCTTGTACGCCCTGTACACGCCGAGGAGAACAGGACAAGTGCCAGTGGCATGTTGTAGAACCCATGTGAGCTCAAAGTTTCTGCATCCATCCTTCATATGGGTCCCTACCTCATTTTCCCACCTTCAGTGAAAAATATGTAACGAGGGCAGAATACAACGAGCTTAAAACTCGTTTCGATCACCTACAGACGCTCGTTGATCGGATTTTGGGACAGTTACAAACGCCTGTCGCATACGGGGTGCCTCCACTCCAGCCGTACTTGCATCATCAATCATTGATGCCTCCTCCCCAGAACTATCCTCAACCGCATGTTCCTACTAGTGAAACGATTGCTGTCCAGGGACCCCAAGTCCATCGATACAACAAGGGGGAAGATGTTGGCGCAACACGTTCCATCAGGGAATCAGGCTCTGGCACTACGGCTCAGATGGTCCCAGATACGAGTCCAATCATGGCAAGCGCACGACCACCAGTCAACAAATCTCCAGCAAGTACCGTAGCAGTACCAAAAAGCTCTCCCTTATCACTGGCAAACATCACGTCTCCATTCACACCCACAGACCACGCGGTACAGTCAAAAAACTGCCGCGCGCAGACGTTCAAACTGGGCGAGTGTCTGCGCCCCAGATATCGAGTTCTCATAGACCCAGTGCCTCCTACATCGCATCCTCATCATCAACACGTTCTGAGGAAGCCTACTTATCTGACAGAGATCCCGCATTCCTTTCCCATTCATCTTCCGCGCGCAAGCGTAGGTTCAGTGATCTCACCGGATCTTCGCATCATCCAGCAGACCGAGAGCCATGAACGATATTTCTCCGGCTTTATCACATACTTGTACACATGGCCTTTTAACAACAATTTCGGGCCTTCTTTCTACTATCGTCGACTTCGAAATTATCTTCTGCATCTCGAATTCACACATATTGTAGTTTGTCTTCATTGACTGGCACCCCGCTAATCATTCAAGTTTTACCTCTTGGTGAGTCCTGTTACACCGCTGGGACCGATTCTTGATGACAGACATGATAGCGACGCTCGTTGACAGATCTTCTGCATCCTATACTCTTATACCCTTTAGTCTATCTACGCTTCTATATATTGTAATTAATGTTCTTATTCCCATACCAACTTGCCGCGGTCATCTATTCCCGAAGTCATCCCACCACTTTTCGAGCTCTTTTTGCTTGATCGAGATTGTTCCATTATCCGAATTTGTTCGAGTTCGTGTTTGTGTTTGGCTAACCTTGCAAGGCGATCTGTCTCGGCAGCGGCGCTCGCAGCTTTCCCAGCTTCACGTCGATTCGCATTTTGCCGTTGTTTCTTTGTCTTGGCCATTGGTCGTTGTGATGACACAGATGCTTGACCTTCTCGTCCAGCAATGCCTGAAAATCATGACGCAAGGATAAGTGATAATGAGGTTGCAACAACTTACGCGCACGTTTATTCTCGACAACACCCCATTCTCCACTTTCCTTTCCATCCGCATCGTCTTCTCTCCTATCAGATATTTGAACATTATCATAGTCGCCCCATGTGAAGCCCTGTGGTGGTTTCTCGTTGGGCAAGGGATGAACTCGTATCACACGAGCGAGCGGCGGCTGTTCTGGTAGCATGCTTTTATAGATATTAGTATTAAATACAGACAGGCTCCAAGTCTACTCAACTCATCGACATTCGTCTTTAGAGCTTTTGAAAAAGGACGTTTGTTTATAGTAGCGCGCTTGGTAACAGATTCTTCATCACCTGCGTCAGGAGTCGTAGTGATGTCCTCAGTATTCTGTCCATTTTTCTTCTCAGCTTTTCCACGTGTGTCTACATGTGTCCGGGAACCATTGGCATCCACTGATACAATAGTAGACGGTTGAAGAGGCTGAGAATCCCTTGTGGCTGCCGGCCGCGAGTTTGGCGGTGGCTGAAGGGTAGTATTTAGTTCGGTAGTAGAGCATTGAGACTTCTTTTTCTTCTTGGACTTCTTTGATTTAGAACTGAGAGAATGACTGGGTGTCTCGTGAAATTGACCGGGCATAGTGCTGCCGACGCCAGAGGTACTGAGCACTGGAGACACCAGGGGTCCAAGCTTATTCTCTTCCGACCTAGTTTGTCGCTTAGATCCTGTATTCTCATTTGAGAGATTAGTCGTATGATGATGGTATCCAAAGGCAACAGCAGCGACGAGAACTGTTGCAGCAAAGACAGATTCAATGGACAGCGTCGCGCCCATTAGTTATTGGTTCAGAGATAGGAGAGAATTTGTCACGTGTGCAACAAGCATATTTCATTAAGTCTAGATAATGTCTGCAGATTCATCATCACGAGCAAGCTCAGACAAGGTCTTCGAAAACCTTAGTTCGTCAGATAATAATTTATCGTCTACGCCTCTTAAATGCAGCGTCCCCCCAGCGGCTTCGCTCTTTTTTAACAATGCATCCCACCGATCGGCTTTTTCCTGTTCCGTCAGCACCCAGCTCCGATTTGCGGGATCACTGCTGTTTAGCTCTCGGAATGTCATCTTTTGCATGATACGAAAACTGGAGTCTTTCTTCTTGATCACCGGCGGATAAAGAATTTCGTCGCCGAACGAATTTCTTCCGGCGTGTTCAGGTCGCTGCACACTTTGCACCGGCCGAGAGGAACCAAACATTGGGTCAATGTGAGCAGAGAGGTTAGGACGGGTGGAGGAATCCCCAAATGATGCTGATTTTGTTTCTGGTCGTCCCGAGGAATGCTTAAGAGGGAAGAAATTAATAGGCTTAGCGGTTGAAAATAGGGGTATAGGTGGTGAATCGGATTTCTCAATGTCAACAGTATCGCTCATGTTATCGTGGTGCAAGATATACGGTCCTCCAGCGCCAGCATGCAGTGTATGAGGTGAACGAGTCCCAATGGTATCACTGATATGCTTATCCTTCCATATTCTTGGCTTCGAGTGGGGATCAGTTTCATCGTTGATATATCGCCTCAAGTCAGGAAGTGGACTAGGCATTGGTGGGGCTTCCTCGAACATTGTCATTAACGATCCTGCCGAACGACTTCGATTCCAAAGAGTGCTTGTCGAAGGAGCGTCTGAACTGGATGATCTAGTCGGGGTTGTTGCCGTACTCGGACGTCCTGATAATGAGGTAGAGGCTGACTTTGCAAATTGCAAACGATTGCTTTCGTGCGAACACGACAAAGAGCTTGACTTGACTTTTTGTTGTTCTCGGGGCGGGTATATGGCCGTATATCTATCATTCATGCAATGCTTCGGCAGGGCGGGTAATGACGGTGGCTTGCATATCTCATTCATCTCTCTTGATTTTGACCTCCCACCAAACAACCGTCGCATCTTTGGAAACATTCGACGGTCACTATTTTCCCTCTCCACCCCCATCTCTCTCCTTCTCTCTCTGCCCCTAGCGATCTCACTTGGATCCTCATTCCCTATATTCGATGGATTTTCGTTCATTTGAGGACTACTACGAGAGCCCAAATATGTTCGTACATCCTTCGACGTATTTGTTCTCTGTTTACTGGTCGTCGTATCAGGAGACTTGTCTTTTCTGAATTTTTCGCTTAACTTCCTCGACAATGACCTGCTAGTTGACATTTTACTCTTGTCCTTGTCATTTATTATCCCTGACATGTCAGTTTCAGTGGTCATCTGGGTGCTTCCGTCCATCTCGGATATTACTCCTTCAATCGAGTCATTCTGATCGCTGGTTAAATTTTGATCGCCCCTCTTGCCAGCAACAATATAAGATGAATTGTGCAACGATTCGCCCTGTAAAGAAAGATGTATTGGCTTCTTGAGCTTGCTGTTTTTGGTCATCGTCCGTGGCGATGTTGACAAAGGTCGTTGAGCAATTGGTGAAGCAAAATGCGGAGACGACAACGACTGATGAACCTGAGCATGCAAAGCAGGGCTGGAGAGGGAGGGCAGCCCTGGTAGTAATGATGGAAGTGGTGCTGGTGATGACTGCACGCGAGACAGCTCATGCACTGAATACGAAATCAGATCTTCTTTTTCCTTAGTGACTGATATTTTTACCGCTTCTGACAACGAAGCACGCTTTTGCTGTTGTTGCTGTTTAGAAGTATCCACCGGACTCGCCGGATGACTTTCTACAGCAGTGCACCTAGCCTCATTATTCGCATGACTTAACGCATGGTTCCTTTCAGTATCACTTGTATGTTCCATATCCGAAGTCATGGCCGCATTCCCAATCAAGGGACGGAGATTGGACGATGGCGAAAGGCGGGGCTGGTCATCAGAAGTAGTTGAAAAGTTCAAAGAAGTCAAAAGAGGAGGCACTGGTGAAGCAGAAGTAAATGCTTCTTTAGTTCGCTGTTCACGCCTCGACGCATCGGCAGGTGCATATGCCGGGGCACGACATCTACTGACGTTATCACTGTACGGTTGACATCCAGTCATAGGAGCTGGTGGAATTTTAGTCGATTCCGGATCAGATAAGTATGCGCATTGGCATACCGAAAAAACATGTGCTCACGTGATTTAGGTGAAACCGTCGGAACTCCCAGAGTTGTCAAATGCATGGGCAGACATTCAGAAAGCATCGCAGAGGGCACTGAGACAGAAGATCGCTTGGAAGTCACCGGAAATCCTGGAAAACGGTGTGCAGTATGTAGACCCATGTTTGTATGGGCCGCACATATGTGCTTCCCGCTACCAAGATTATGGTATTGTGAAGTGATTGGGGTGCTGGACACTAAAAATAATAAGATGTGGATGGTCAGAAAATGACAAGAAGCTCCTACCCCGATCGTTGAATCGGTGTGTATTGACTCGTGAAACAGACAATCCAGGTGCGCCGGACCCTGATGGTTTGGATGGTAAGTCTGGCTTGGGAGAGGTCAAAAAACGAGTACGCTGTATAAGCGTCGAGAAGCTACGTGACCGATGGCTTCCTGGTCTGCTTGACTGAGATCGAGATTGTAAATTATGAGATGGCCTTTCTTTTGTCGAGTCATTCTGTTCTTGTTCGAGAACATCTCGAGAGCGCAACAAACTGAAGATTCTATTGCTCTTTTGTTCACGCTCCTGACCCCCATCCAATCTCCAAGGATGCTCTACAGATAGACTCCCTACTTCATGCTTTTTCTTACATGGTCCCTCGCTTGTATGCCGATAGTGGTAGCCCTCAGTCCCACGAATTGTACGTAAAACAGAAGGAGCGATGGGAGAAAGTGACTGCAGGGGAAAATCAGTCACTGGTTCAAATGTTGATGTGCCGTCGTTAGGATGTGACTTCTCGATGGATATGACTGAAGCAGATATAGGCAATGTAAGATTTAAATCAGATACATCTGCAGAAGAGGACGAGTCAAGGTTGTATTCTGGAGGTAATTGCCTCAACGGAGATCGCCGATCCAGAGAGCCACGAGGACAAAAAGTGGACCCATGACTTCGTGAATCAGGAGGCTGAAGGATCGTACGCAAAGGAATGGTATGCGTGGGGCGTTGAGTGGCATGACAAAGAGCTATAGAGGGAGCAATTGACGCCGGTGGATATGGAGAGGGTACCAAAGGGTGACTATGCGAAGCGGAACCGATACGAGCTGGTATATTGGATGGAGAGTTATTGCGTGATAACGAAGGTGGGACCGATGTATTTGTATTCTGAGCGGCTGAAACTGAAGCAGCTGATAATAGGCCCGAGGTAGACTGGCCGGCAGAACCAAGGGGTGATTTAGTGCTCAAGCTTTGAGGAGTAGACAGTGACGACATCCTCCATTCGTACGACGACGATGTGGACAATGCAGGTGATTCTAATTGGTGTTGCGAGAACGTAATATCTTCATAATGAGAATTCATATCTGTTGCTGAAGTCAATGGGTCATGCTTGATGAGAGGGACAGATTTGATGTTTTTTGGGTCTCAGTAATGCCTGGAGATGTGATGGAGCACTCTAGGAACCCGATCGCAATAAAGCTGCAGATGCGTGGATATCTGCAGTCCTCAGATAGGATGGCGTCCCCGACAAAGAATTAGTAGTACTAGGTCTAGAAATTAATGGGAAAAATTCCAGAGAGGAACCCTCCAGCTAGGGTGGCAGAATTGTGAAGACATACATTTGGGATGAAAAGATTTGATTTTTAAACGAACTCTAGCTGATCTCCGGTCAACAAGGTCGTAGAATCCTAAGGAATGTAAGTTGAAGGAGTGGAAGTATTTGCACTGCGTGGCAGTTCGGCTCCGTTTCTTCGTCGCGGCTCTCGTCGGCTTCATGTCTTCAATAAAACATTATGTAATGTAATTCAATTGTTTCTGTGCTTTTGAATTTTGATCAAATCGTTTTGCTGTAATCCGCTGTCAAGAATCATTATAATATCACTAATATTGCAATAGCTAGAACCCATCCACAAATATTAATTTCGGAGAAAGTGAATCAATATATCATCCTCGTTCTACACAGCATAGTCTGCCCCGTTCCGGCCCCTCAACTGCCAGTCCTTTATCCCAGGGATCCACATTCTCACAAATGTAATTGGATTTTCATTACACCTTCCATCTCTATCACTTTAAACTTTTTTACTGAATGATGATTCCAATATTAGTTCAGGATCGACAAAAGCATCGAAGACACTCCAAAAGCAAAATGAGACAAAAGTTCATCTCTCTGGAATAACCAATCTCTCTGGAATAGCCAATCTCTCTGGAATAGCCATCATAAATATACATATACAACATCACAGCAGTGCTACAGCAGAGGGTATGGACTAAAAAAAGATGAGGTATGAAGATATGACAATGATCCGTCACAAGTCCGACACTTGGATACTACCAGTTGCTCCAATTTTTTATGGAACGATCAGAGGCTTGCGCACTGGCGGATCGAGCGTTTTCTCAATCCATGAATCGCCTTCGAAACGACGATGCCAAACCGCGACTGACGTCAACTGAATGGTGCGCAGTTTTGGACAATATCTACTCCACCCAACAAGATAATCCTTGAGGTCTGTAGGATCAAAGAGAGTTGAGAATGCGTCTGAGGGCAGCTGATGTTCATCTTCTGCGGGTTGTTGATTATTGAGGGTATGCAGCAAAAAATAGCCATTACAGTCCGTAGGGAGCTTCAGGGGAATGCAGTTTATATCCATAGAAAGTCTGAGCGACCGCAATTGTTTGAGATCCGGCAAAATAACAGAACCAAGCACAACCATAATATTCTGTTAGAAGAGTGTGAAGATGTAGACTGGAACCAGTTGAGAACTCATACCTTTGGGAGGGCACCTTTACCGAAGCGAATGACAACGGATTCAACATCAGGGAAGAGCTGGTGAATGGCAAAGAGAACTTCATTGTCATATTTTCTGAGCTGTAAGTCGAGAGTACGAATATTTTGTGACAGTCGCTCGAGTCCAGCAAGCAGGTGGTTTATTTCGAGAGATTCAGTGACGGTTACATGTTCAACCTTACTAGAAGATCCGGTGAACATTGCAACGACGGGCAGAGGACCCCGGAAGGATCTGAGCCCGCGCATCGGTACATTGGTAGACGATATCTGGGGCACTGCCACGTTGTACTTGTTGACGCGGAGTGAAACCCTAGGATCTGCAGTGCAGTTGTTGACGAATTCAAGAGCCGAATCAGTCAGATCACGGGTGAGAAGGGCGACGTGGAGTTCAAGCTGTTTGAGATTGGGCAGTCGCCACCGCCGTGTCCCAAACAGGAGTGAAGAGGAGGAACACCAGGTGATAGTCAAAGAGCGGAGTGAAGAGCCTGCGAGACGATGCAGGAGATGAGTAGCTATGCCTGGCGAAGGCTGCTCACGTGAAGGAGCATTTTCCCAGAGAACAAGGTGAGTAATGCTTGATGCATTATTGGTCTCAGGGAGTGGAGTGAGGGCAAGGGGATCTTGGTTGACAAATATACAACACCTGATTTCGAGAAACTGGAGTTTTGGGAGAGATGCTACAAGCTGGTAGACGACGGGGGTAATAGGGATTCGAGTGAGGATAAGCTCCTCTAGCATGGTAAACTTAGAAATTTGTTGTACGACAGTGCCGTAGAGACCATTCGCAGGCGAGGGTGTTGCATGTGTGTACTGAAGTGCCCATAAGCGTGGTTGTCTATACAGTAGAATTTCGTCACTCACATGAAACATCATCGATTCTGGAAACAAAAGCCCATCGAAGGGAAGGTCGATCTTGAGGCGCCGTGGAAGAAAGAGAAAATTGTTATGCACCGATTGCCAGTGCGCAAGATTGCGACGCGTCGGATCCTCCTTGGTCCAGAGTACATGTCTCAAGAGGATTTTGGACCCGAGCTGGTTGAACTTGCGACATGTCAGAACAACTTGTGCAAGATGAGCAGGCTCATCTAGGGCTTCAAAAATGGTAATCCAGATGTCGGCGGGTATCCTCTGCAACATGTTGGGCAGGCCACGAAACATACGTACCAACCCGATCGCCTTACCTAACCCTTAGTAACGACAATACAACACAACACAAACACCCACAAGCATCTTCACAAGCTTGCTTCACAATAAGCCACTGCACTGCAGATACAAAAATTTCAAATCTGGATCAAGCCACAGAATCTCAAAATTGAATCAGCATCACGAGCACTGTAGTCCTACCCCTGGTGTCCAACCTCCTTGGTGATTTACACTAAGATTTATTACAGTTGATTCTTTTCTTCCTTTTCGAGGTTCTATATGTTGAAGTTGGACAAGCACACTTAGCATTGGGAGCAGAAATATTAGCCAGTTTTTTCTTATTCTGATTTTTCTTGATTTTTTTTTCTTTTCAGAATGTCACATCTGAGACTATGTCATTGTCTCAGATGTAGTTAAAGTATGAATGTCATGATCCACTGCAGACATAGCAAAATATTGGACTTGCATAATATGTACTTGGACTAAGATTAGATGAGGTCAGGGTATGTGACTGGGTCACATGCAGGGCCCACCAAAGGTAACCCTAGAGTAAGTTAGTAACTACCCTTACCCAGGTACATCCCACTCCTGGTGGGCCCTAGTCACATGATGAGTCACATGATGGAGGGTTTTTACCCTAGGGTTACCCTTGGTGGGCCTTGGCTGAGGCCAAGGTTATTCCTCTCCTTTATCATCACTAATGCTCCCTTTAGATAGCTACAATACCACTGGGCCAGAGAATGCTCTTATTTTACTAAGTAGCATACTTGTCATTTCTGCTCCACTCCTACATCACTTTCTAGACCCCATGTCAAGTAGGAAGGGATAGTAGCATGTGAAGGCTATAATATACTGTGAATTACTATGAATATACTATGAGTGTGTAGTGACTTAGCCTAAGATGACTTAATCACACTCCAAGTCTGAGTTGACAAGGAGAACTCAATGGAGTCCCTATTAGATTCTGTATACTACTTGTCATGACTCAGCCAAATGGCTAAGTTATTATTTATATTTTTTTCTTTTTCTTTTTATTTAATTAGAAAATCAATGGATACATGAGAGGAAATAACTCAAAGGAGATATGTGGGACTTTATAAATAGAAGTAAATACAGAATGTGTATAAGTAGTATACAGCAATTGAATGAGAACTCTATTGAGTTCTCCTTGTCAACTCAGACTTGGAGGGTAATTAAGTTATCTTAGGCTAAGTCACTACACTAGAACTCGATTCCATATCTAGAGCACTGTCCACCTTGGACCTTGCTCATCTTAACTCTCATAATCTTTTTGATCCTTGACTGGTGGCCATCATGATCACTAGTTATCTCCATACATAGCTGGGCCCTTGGCTTAAGGGAACTTGATAGTCAGTTAGGGACTATTGGTAGAAGTGCAGTACCAAGCT
>Ga0153947_1000753_pt1 | contig 15793 bp, 16 predicted proteins | sample TSNJ031MetaG_FD_104697 | JGI IMG/M metagenome (GOLD analysis project Ga0153947, IMG submission 104697) | Attine ant fungus gardens microbial communities from New Jersey, USA - TSNJ031 MetaG | ecosystem: Host-associated > Fungi > Mycelium > Unclassified | place: USA: New Jersey, Wharton State... | reverse complement strand
CATGTCGCTCATGCCGCGACGGGCAGTTACTTTTGGAGGAACAAAAGTAACCAAAATTCCCACGGGGGAGGGCCCCCGTGACCCCCCTGCACTTTGGGTAGCTGTCTCTCGTAATCTTTTAGCAGTTTATAGGTATCTACGATATTGAAATAGGAGCCCCTGCCCCTAAATCCCCCGCTTAAGGACTTCCAGTCCTTAAGAATCCAGTATTCCTTGGCAGACGCTGGTGTATTATGAGCAAACACGATAGTCAGATATATAGATTAGATGTGGATTTCCCCTGTAAGATATAACGCCGCCCGGCCGGAAATTTTCACCCGTTCCCCCCAGTCCTCACAGTAAAGCGTCCCCCCGCGTTTGGATAACTGCCGCGCCACCATCTTTTTTTTCTTTAAGCGCTCTGACCAAAAGGGTATCAACGTGGAATGGGACGAGCCGGTAACCGGATCTTCGGGTATCCCCGCATTGGGCGCAAAAAATCTCGATACAAAATCCGCTTCCTCTCCCCTTGCCGAGGCGATTACCGCGAAACAACCGGATATCTGTGCCGCAAGGGCAAAATCCGGCCGCAACGACCTGACGGCCTCCTCGCTTTCCAAAACCAGAAGCATATCCCTGGATATATGGGCCTCCAGGACAGGCGCCCCCAGCGCTTCCGCCATCAAGGGCGTCACCGAAATTTCCTCCGGCTTCCTTGAGGGGAAATCCATTTCATAAAGGTCTCCTTTTTTTACAACTGTCAGCATGCCGCTCAGGGTGTTAAATCTCACGGCCTCTATTGTCGGATCCACATAATTGTTAATGACAAACGCGCTTGCCAGCGTAGCGTGGCCGCATAAATCAATCTCAACCTCCGGCGTAAACCACCGCAGGTCAAAATCGCCGCCGTTTCGCACTACGAAGGCTGTCTCGGCCAGATTATTTTCAGCCGCGATATTTTGCATTGTCCCCTCATCAATCATCCGGTCAACCAAGCATACACCGGCCTGATTGCCCTGAAACACGTTTTCCGCGAAAGCATCCACCACATAATATTTCATTTTCCTGCTCCCCATTCCTATGGTTAATCTGTCATTGGCGGCAAAAAGGGCATGGCCAAACGCCATGCCCTTGCTTATTTATAGATTCCGGCTTAAATCGGATGAACACCGCCGGCAGCGTTGCCATGGACAGAATCCACGCCATACTTTTTGTTGCTGCGGCTCTCGAAGAACTTGGGGGCAACCTGGGGGAACTGGGCCAGGGTCAGCACATCCTCCGCCTGCTCCTTGTACCGAACCGGCATCTCCGCCTTCATCTTTTCCAGCTCAGGCTCCAACAAATCGGCGGGACGGCAGGTGATGGGCTCCTCGTCCTTGCAGATCATTTTCTGGAACTCAGGGTCGATGGGCGCGGGGGTCGTGCCGTATTCGCCCCGGACAAGGCCCTTAAATTCCTTGGTGACCATCTTGTACCGCTCGCCCGTGATAACATTGAACACCGCCTGGGAACCCACAATCTGGGAGGTGGGGGTAACCAGGGGCGGATATCCCGAGTCCTTGCGCACAGCGGGAATTTCATTGAGCACCGCTTCCAGCTGGTCGGATTTCCCGGCCTGTTTCAGTTGGGAGATCAGGTTGGAAAGCATGCCGCCGGGCACCTGATAAAGCAGGGTGTTGGCGTCCACGCCCATAATCTGGGGATCCAGCAGGCCATTGGCCAGGTATTTATTCCGCAGCACCGTCACATGCTCCCGAACCACATTGAGCTTATGCAGATCCAAGCCCGTGTCGTAGGGGGTTCCCGCAAAGGCGGCGACCATGGTTTCGGTGGCGGGATGGGACGTGCCCAGCGCCAGGGGAGACATGGCGGTGTCGATTCCGTCCACCCCTGCCTCGGCGGCCTTGAGACAGGCCATGGAGGCCATGCCCGAGGTGTAATGGGTATGCAGCTGAATGGGGATCTTCACCGTTTCCTTCAGCGCCTTCACCAGCTCATAGGCGGTGTAGGGGGCAATCAGGCCGGCCATATCCTTGATGCATATGGAATCCGCGCCGGTATTCTCCAGCTGCTTGGCATATTTTACAAAATACTCCACGCTGTGAACCGGGCTTATTGTATAGCTAAGGGCAGCCTGTAGGTGAGCGCCTTCTTTTTTGGTGGCCTTGATGGCGGTCTCCAGATTTTTAATGTCGTTGAGGGCGTCGAATATGCGCAAAATATCAATACCATTGGAAACCGTCTTTTGGATGAAATACTCCACAACATCATCCGCATAATGGCGGTAACCCAGCATATTCTGGCCACGGAACAGCATCTGAAGCTTGGTTTTCGGCATATTCCGGCGGATTGTCCGCAGTCTCTCCCAAGGATCCTCGTCCAGGAACCGGATGCAGGAATCAAAGGTAGCCCCGCCCCATACCTCGGCGGAGTAAAAGCCAACCTCATCCAGAGCCCTGAGCATGGGAAGCATATCGTCAATTGTCATGCGCGTCGCAATCAAAGACTGATGGGCGTCGCGTAAAACCGTCTCGGTAATTTTAATATTAGCCATATCTTCATCACTCCTTTCACGCCAGAACGGCAGATGTGACCGTTAGTTCATGGTTACCAGCAGCGTTCCGGTATCCACGGTGTCGGACTTGCTGACGAGAACGGAAACAACGGTGCCGTCCACAGGAGCGGGGATCTCATTTTCCATCTTCATAGCCTCCAAGACCAGGAGGGTATCTCCCGCCTTAACCACCTGTCCGGCGGTAACCTTCACATCCCAGATGCTTCCAGGCATGGGGGACTCCACGTTGATGGAGCCGCCGCCGGCCGCGGGAGCGGGAGCGGGGGCCGGAGCCGGAGCGGCTACAGGAGCCGGGGCCGGGGCAGGCGCGGCTACAGGGGCAGGAGCGGGAGCCGCCACGGGAGTCGGGGCGGGGGCCGCCACAGGAGCGGGAGCCGGTACAAATGCCGCGGGAGCTGGAGCGCCCGCGCCGATCTCATCAACCTGAACGTCATAGCCTCTGCCATTCACAGATATATTGAACCTTCTCATAATACGATCCTCCACTTTCTATTTCATATTAAATTTAAAACAATTATTTGCGGCCATGGTTATCATTCCGCTACATGGGAATATTAGAATGCTTCTTGGGGTTCCGGGAGACCCGTTTTTCCGCCAGCATCTCCAAGGCCTTTGACAAAACCTTCCGGGTCTTGGCGGGATCGATCACATCGTCGATGGCGCCGGTGGCGGCCACCGCAATGGGACTTGCCACGTTTGCAATGTACTCCGCTTCCATCTGTCCGCGGGATTTCTCGGGTGAAATCTCCTCGCTGTACAGGAAAGCCACCGCGGCCTTCGGTTCCATGGCGGACAGGGTGGCGGAGGGCCAGGCTACCGTGTAATCCGAGCCGGAGGCCTTGCTGCAAAACGCCACATAAGCGGCGCCGTACGCCTCGCCGGTAACAACGGCAATCTTAGCGGTGGTGGCCTCGGCATAGACATGGGCGAGCCTTGCCATATCCCTCACCGATCCGCACATCTCCGCCTTGGCGGAGGGGGAGAAGCCGCTGGTATTCACAAAGGTAACCACCGGAATCTGGAAGCTGTCCAGAACAGAAACTACCTTGGCAATCTTCGCGCTGCTGTCCGCGTCCAGCTTGCCGGGCAGCGTGGCAATAATGCCGCAGGTACTGCCTTCCATAGTGGCAATGGCGGTATAGGCTCCCTTGCCGAACTCCGCCAGCAGCTCAATGGCGCTGTCCGCATCCACCACCGCCGCCGCGATATCCTCGGGGGAGGCGGTCTGGATAGCGGCGCAAAGGGCCGAAAGCTCCGCGCCGCCGGAGGGCTCCGCAAACTCGCCCACAGGGCATCTGGCCAAGTTGTTGAGGGGCAGCATGCCTACGAGCTTCCGTGCCAGCTCGCAAACCGCGTCTTCATCGGCACAAACCATCTGGGCAACGCCTGCCTTCGCGGCGTTCCCGGCGGTACCGGCGCCCGGCTCGTTTCCGCTCAGGGCCGGAGGGGTGAGGAAGAACTCCCCTTTTTCGCTCATAATCATAAAATCCGCGCTGCCGGCCAGCAACGCGCTTGTTCCGGCACAGGCGCCCACAACCAACGCGATCTGGGGTACAACCCCGGACAGATTGTTAGCCCTTCGCAAAATCTCGCCATAGGCGTTAAGCGCGGCAACGCCCTCGGAAACATGGGCGCCGTTGGAATCGTAGATACCAACCACCGGCGCGCCGGTTTTCAGGGCCAGGTCATAAACCTTGGAAATTTTCGCGGCATGCACCGCACCCACCGCGCCGCCGTTTTCACTGCTGTCCTGGGAAAACACATACACAGGGTTTCCGCAGACGGCGCCAAAGCCGCACACAACACCGCTGGGGCCGCCATCCACAGCGGCAAAACCATCCAGCTCTACAAAGGAATCGGGATCGCAAAGCGACGCAATCCGTTTCCGGGCAGGCGTATTCCCCATCGCCAGCCCCCGCGCTTTTTCAAATTCTTGAAGCTTGTTCTGCACACTCAATTTTGTTCCCTCCATTCTTCGCCCGTCCCTCCGCGAAAAACGCGGGAAACAGCCTGATTTGCATCCGTGGCAGCCGCGAGCCGCCGCCACGGGAAGCGGCGTGTCCGCTATTAATCCCGGAACACGACGTAAACAGTATTAGTATACACTAAAACCAATTTGGAAACAAGGTCTCATGTAAAAAAATTCTACAGCAACGGGAAAAAATAGCCGGAAATTTTGTAACATTCTTTCTGAATAAGGGTTTCGCGAATAATTATTCCTTTTGCTATATCTTTCACAAGTGTCAGACCAACCGGGCGCAATTCTTATACTTCTGAAAGAAATTTGTAATATTAAATGTTGTCTCGGGCGGGAGGTTCAGCCGTGAAAACAGCGCACTGTGCCGCTGGCGGAAGGAATCGTCAATATGCCCGGCGGATATGCCCTGGTTGTCGGCATAACCAAGCCCCGCGCGGAGCAAGCCGTCAAATAAAAAGTGATCGTCCGCATCCCCGGCTTGATAGTAGAGTACATTCACCTGATTGCTCTCCACTCCAAAAAGCAGCCCCGCCAGCACCTTGCTTCCATCCAAGGCCCTGTACACATACAGCGCCTCGGAGTAAGGCAGCTTTATCTGCCTGCAATAGGGCAGGATCACCTGCCTGTCCACGCCCGGCCTCAATTCCAACACCGCGCCCACTCCTCCCCCGGTATTACTTTTTTCGGTTGCTTTCTCCCCTTGCCGCAGGACGCCCTCCCTGTTTTGGGCCTCCGTCCCTTGGCTTATCCGGTTTTGTCCGCCCGGCCCCCTGGGCGCTCCCGCCCCCGGCCCGGCCTCGTCTGCCGCTTTCCCCGGCCGCCGCCTTCCGCCTGCCAAAGCTTCTCTCGTGGGCCGCCCGGTTTTCCGCCTTTTGCATGGAGCCCCGCAACCCGGTCAGCTCACCGGGGGTAAGCTCCCGCCAGCTGCCCGGCTTCAGCATTCCCAGCTTGAGAGGGCCCACCGACACCCGTTTCAGCCGGGCCACCTCCAGCCCCACCGCCTCGCACATTCTGCGAATCTGCCGGTTGCGCCCCTCGAAGATGGTGATTTGCAGCACTGTCCGTCCGGTTTCCTTTGCCAGCACATGGACGCTGGCAGGCAGCGTGGGCTTATCGTCGCCTTCGATGAGCACGCCGGTGGACAGCTTGATGAGCTGCTCCTCGGAGATTTCGGGGCGCACCGTAGCCCGGTAGGTCTTGGAGATGTGGTTGGAGGGGTGCATGATGGTGTTTGCGAAATTACCGTCATTGGTAAACAGCAGCAGCCCCTCGCTGTTTCTGTCCAGGCGGCCCACGGGATATACCTTAGCGCCAACATCCTTCATCAGGTCGGTGACGCAGCGGCGGCCCAGCTCGTCGCTGGTGGTGGTGACGTAACCCCGGGGCTTGTTCAGCATGATGTACAGATTGTTCTTCCGCTGGTTCAGGGGCAGATTTTGCCCGTCCAGGGCAACAATATCCTTTTTCGGATTCACCTTTTGCCCGATTTGGCAGGGATGCCCGTTCACGGTAATGCGCCCCTTGGCAATGGCTTCTTCCGCCTTGCGCCGGGAGAGGATGCCGTTGTCCGACAGAACCTTTTGAATGCGAATTCCTGATTTCTCCATTTTTAACTTCCTTTTTTCTATATGTCATGATAAGAAATACTTTATCTTGCTCTCGTGTTTAGGCGGGTGATGCCGCTGATGTTTTTGCTTAATGCTGTGGCTCTGGCGTTGGCGCGGTGCGGTTTGCGTTACTGCCGTGGGGTTGGTTATGCGTTGGCGCTGTGCCACGGGGTGGCTTGTCGCTCATGCCGCGACGGGCAGTTACTTTTGGAGGAACAAAAATAACCAAAATTCCCACGGGGGAGGGCCCCCGTGACCCCCCTGCACTATGGGCAGCTGTCTTTGGTAATCTTGTAGTAGTTCAGAGGTATCTACGATATTGAAATAGGGGCACCGGCCCCCCCTAAAGGACTAGGAGTGCAAGCACTCCGTCGTAACCCCCCCGCTTAAGGACTGCTAGTCCTTAAGAATCCAGTGTTCCTTGGCAAACGCTGTTGGCGCGGTGCCACGGGGTGCGCCGTCGGCGGGCTGCTGCCCGGCGCGGCGCTGCTTTTTTGTAGGGCTAACGCCTAACCCAAGCACAACGCCAGTGACCGGAATGGGGTTTTTGGGCCCCATGTAGGGAGCGGGAGGTTGGCTGGAGGCTTGTTGCTGTGCGGGGCGTTACAACCCTGCTGAATTATGGGTTCTTAGGGCAATTATTGCCCTAAGCGGGTCCGGGCGGAGCCCGGCCGCCGGAGGCAAGGTCAATCCAATCACTAAACCAAACCAGAGGCTGCGTCCCGGCCAACCGGTGCAGGGTTAGCGCCACAGTTGGCATTAGGCAAGCGCGGTTCAGAATACTTTATCAATCCGGGAGCAATTCCAGAAGCCAGGCCAGAAAGCCTGTTTTTTCCTCATAGGGATGCTTGAGGGGCACAGTCCGCCCGGCTACCAGGGTGAGGGTGGCCACCGGCTCGCCCTCTAAAGTGACCAGCGCCTCCCCCACCGGCTGCCCGGCATTTACCGGCGCATATAAAAATTGGGAAAACACCCTTACCCGGTATTGGATATCAGGGTTGTTCACCGGAACGGGAATCGGGGAGGTGTCATAGGTGACGGCCTCCACCTCCTGAACGTCGCCGCCGGTCACCGGAATGCGCAGGGACGGCATGCCCCGGGCCAGATCCTCCACCTCCAGGGTAGGGGAAAAGCGGTCGTACAGGCTTTTATGGGTGTCCCAGTCATCCGGGCAGTTCAGGGTGACACAGATAAGCTCCACACCGTCTCGGTTAACAGCCGAAACAAGGCAGCGCCCCGCCTTTTTGGTAAAACCGGTCTTAAGTCCAATGGCTCCCTCGCAGTAATTCAGCAGCCGGTTGTGGTTGGTAAGCCACCGGTCATAGGGAGGATTGCCATAGCTGGCGCGCATCCTGTACTGGCCGCAAATTTCCCGGAATTCGTCGTGCTTCAAGGCAGCCCTGGCCAGCAGGGCCAGATCCCTTGCCGAGGAATAATGGTTCTCCCCGTCCAGGCCCGACGGGGTCTCAAAGGAGGTATTTTCCAGGCCCAGCTCCTTGGCCCGGCTGTTCATCAGCTCCACAAAAGCCGGAATCGAGCCGGAAATCCGCACCGCCGCCGCATTGGCGGCGTCGTTCCCCGAGGCCAGCAGCATCCCCACCGCCAAGGTGCGGAGCGTAACCTGATCCCCCTCCGTAAGCCCCATGGAGGAACCCTCCACCTTGATGGCGGCGGGATCCACCACAAACTGGGCGTCCGCCTGGGGCTGCTCCAGGGCAAGCAGCGCCGTCATGATCTTGGTGGTGCTGGCAAAGGGCAGGCGTTCATCCACATTCTGGGCAAAGAGGATGCGTCCGGTTTTCGCCTCCATTAAAATAGCGGCGTCCGCCCCCACCGACATCCCCTGGGTGTCGGGCACCGTCACCACAACGGCCTCGGGCTGGGCAAACACCGTAACCGTACAAAGGGCCGCCGCAAGCAAGGTGCAAACAATCCGTTTAAACATAAGACACTCCCCAAGCATGATAATATTCCGCGGGCGGAATTGCCCGCGGCAGACATTATTTCATATATGTTTATATATATTAGCCTGGGGACGAGATTATACGCATCCTGTCCGGGGGATAAACGGATTAAATGGAGGGCTTGGCCTCCTTGTCCGCCTTATCCTCATCCTTTTTGCCGTCCTTCTTTATCATCCCCACCACCTTTTCCACAAGGCCGGGGATAGAGCTCACAATGCGGTCGGTGGTGCCGTAGGAGGACTGCATCTGCATGAGCTGCACATCGCCGCCGTTGATGACGAGGAAGGCCAGGGGCTGTATGGTAACGCCGCCGCCGGTGGCGCCGCCGAACACCTCGGACTGGCGGGAGCTGGGGATATCGCTGCCGCCGGAGGCATAGCCGAAGGAAACCTTGGAAATCGGGATAATCACCACGCCCTCCCCGGTGGTGATGGGATCCCCGATGATGGTATTGACGTCCACCAGGGAACGGAGGCTTTGGAGGGCGGATTGGGTAAAATCACTGATGGGATGCTGCTGGCTCATTACTATGACCACCTTTACTTTTCTTTACTTTCCGGTCGCGTTTATTCTTTGCGGTAACCCTTAAATAAGCCGCCGCTGTCCCCACCGCCACGCTCAGCAGGACGATGGGCTGTATGCGAATGCGCAGGGAAATGTCCCACGCACTACTATCTTTGGTAAAATCGGGGAAAAGATGCACCTGGGGAGTCTCCAGCACAAAAAGCTCCCCCACCACCGCCAGCATCACCGCCACAAAGCCGGTAATCCGGCCATAGTCAAGAGCCGCCGTGTGGGCGTCCTCTCCGCCGATGAGGCCGTTGATACGTACCTTGTAGAACACAAGATTCCTCCGCAAGCGCTGGAGAGGCTTTGCCGATGCCTCCAGCACCGAGGTAACGGTTTTCACCGTATCCAATACGCCCTTCGTCTTGTCCGCCTTGGTCTTTTCCTCCTTTTGCTGCTTCTTTACTTCCTTTTTTACCTCTTTTTCCGGGGAGCTCATAAGCTTTTCAGTAAGCTTATCGGACAGCTTTACCCTGAAAAAGAGATAATGGACGCTTAAGCCCAGCTCCCCCCGGAAATAACCGGCCCGCAGGCTTAAGGGCACCAAAAGCAGCAAAAAAATCAACAAAACCAGGCTGCCGAGAATATACAATACGGTCATTCGTTTACCTCGAAAAAGTCGATTTGCCCCTCCAGTTGAGGCTCCTCATCTTCCCCCCCGGACACGGTTGGCAAATCGGGGAGCACGGGCAGCTGGGAAAGGCTGTTCAAGCCAAAGCAGCGGAGAAAGCCCGCGGTGGTGCGGTAGGAGATGGGCTTACCGGGTATTTGCAGCCGCCCCGCCTCCTCCACCAGCCCCTTTTCTGTCAGAGAGCGGACAATGGACGAGCAATCCACCCCCCGAACCTGCTCCACAAAGGATCGGGTGACCGGCTGGTTATAGGCGATAACCGCCAGCACCTCCAGCGCCGCCTGGGACAGGGGCGCTCCCTTCCGCAGCGTAAGCACCGCCCGGATATCCGCCGCGTGCCTGGGGAGGGTGCACATCTGATAGGAGCCGTCCAGCAGCACAATGTCCAGGGGGCTGTCCTGCTCCAGATACCGCTCCCGTATGCGCTCCACCAGCCGATCCACCGTTTTCTGCTCCAAATCCAACGCCTGGGCGATTCTGGCGCTTTCAATCGGCTCCCCCGCGGCGAAAAGAACAGCCTCTATTCTTCTTTCCATGTCGTCAAGCTGCATGCATTCTCCTTTCCGCCCGGATCTTCTAAACGTTTCCTTCCCTTCACAGGGCCGGGGCCGGTTCCCGGCGGCTGTGTTCCCTGGCGCGGATGACAACGCCATCCCCCTCCACATAAATCTTTTTGGACTTCACCAGATCCAGCACCGCCAAAAAGGTGGCGACCATGCCGCTTCTGCCCCCGGACGGATCAAACAGCTTGTCCCAATCCAGCCTGCCTGACCTGCGCAGCCCGCGCAGCACCCAAAAAATCCTGGAGCTCACCGATACCACCGGCCTCTCCACAATCTGGGTAAACGCCTCCCGGGGAGGCGGGCGGCGGCGGGCCTCCCGGCCCAGAGCGTCGGCCAAGGCGGAAAAAAGCAGATCCGCTGGGTGGGTGTGGCGGTAGGTGGGATCCACCTCCATCTCCATGGGGGGCCGGACAAATACATCCCGGGACACATCCCATTCCCCCAGCCTGCCCGCCGCCAGCTTGCACAGCCGGTACTCGATGAGCTGGCCGGTCAGCTCCGCCCGGAGCTTTTCATGCTCCTCCTCGTGGCGGGGCAGCAGGGACACCGTCTTAATGTATACCAGGCGGCTGGCCATCTCCAGAAACTCACTGGCCACATCCAGATCCCTTTCCTGCCAAAGACGGATCTGATCCAAATATTGGGTGAGAAGCGAGGAGATGTCAATGTTTAAAATATCCAGCTTATTCTTGGAGATGAGATGCAAAATCAGATCCAGGGGGGCGTCAAATTCCTCCACCTTAAACGACAGCCTCTGTTCCATACTATACTATATCCAATCCAGAGGGCGGGTAATCAAATCCAGAAGCTGATAAATCAGCATGGATACCCCCTGGATAGGGCCCCGGAGAAAGCCGTTGAAAATCAGCAGAAAAACCGCGATGGTGATATACCGCTCGTATTCCAATACAAAAAAGTAAAATTTTCTGGGCAGAATGGAACCAAACACCTTAAAGCCGTCCAGCGGCGGCACGGGAAGCATATTGAATACCGCCAGATACAGATTGAGCACCACCATATAGTTTAACATGGTGACCATCACCGTGGACACATTGATGGACAGTATGCCATAGATCACATGAAAAGCCAGCAGCAGCTTGAAAACAATCAAAACCACCAGCGCCAGCAGCACATTGGAGACCGGGCCCGCCAGGGCGCTGATGGCAATATCCCTTTGAGGATGGGCAAAGCGCCGGGTGTCAATCTGCACCGGCTTTGCCCATCCAAATCCCGCGAAAATCAGGAGCGCACCGCCCAGAAGATCCAGGTGGGCAAAGGGATTGAGGGTCAGCCTTCCCTGGTGATAAGCGGTGTCGTCCCCCAGCCTGTAGGCCACATAGCCGTGGGCGCATTCATGGATAGGCATGGCGGTAAATAAAACCATCGCCCGTACCAAATATTGAAAAATCGTGTCCTGTGAAAACATTCTAGTAATCCAACCCTTCCTGGTGGCGAACCCGCGAAATACAAATAGCCTTACAGCTCATTATACCAGAGCATCGCCAAATTTCAAGTAAATAGACACCGGGTCAATCGGAAATGCATTATTTTTGTTTTTTTCGGCCCGATTGAAAGAAAACGCTTGCATTGCGGCGGAATTTCTGATAAAATATGAACGTTGACCTTGAGACAGGGAAGAAAAACTATTATAACACTATCCTGTAATAAATCAGATATATGGGATAATAAGGAGGTGCAGAGTATGGCTAAATGCGAAATCTGCGGAAAAGGCGTATCTTTCGGAATTCAGGTTTCCCACTCCCATAAGCGGAGTAACCGGACATGGAAACCCAACGTAAAGCGTGTAAGAGCAATTGTAGAGGGCTCCCCGCGCCGCGTCCACGCCTGCACCCGTTGCTTGCGTTCGGATAAGGTAACCCGCGCAGTATAAACGGACAGACGAGCTGTTTTCAGGGCCGCTTCACTTTATTTTGTGGAGCGGCCCTTTGCGCGTTCATTTTCGTCTCCTACCCGCCGATATACATTATAGAAAGCATGCGAACCCCGGTATTATTTCACAGGGAGGTGAACGCTTTGAAAAACAGCTTTATTCCGCCCGTCAACCGTGTCGGCGCCGCCAACCGCCTGTCCCATAAAAACAGGTCGCCGCACGACCTGTTCGGTTCCCGTTCGGGATCGTCCGCGCCCTATTCGTCCCTTTTTGACGCGGCGATGAGCCATTTTAAACGGGACGCGGATCAGCAGCGTTCCGGCCCCAGGGCCCATCCTCCGGAAGAAGCCGGGCAGGAGCTGGACGGCCTCCTCCAAACGCTGGAGAAAAACAACACCGACATGCTGTCCGCCATCGGCGGGCTTGACTCCGGCCCTTCCAAAACCTGTATTGTCCCTACCATTGGGGGGCTTTCACTGCATACCGCAATCGGACGGCTGAAAATGGCCCAGCTGAAAATGGGTGCTATCCGCAAGCAATATTCCTCCCAGGTTCCAGCAGGCTATATCATTTCCCAAACCCCCGAGCAGGGCGGCACCGTGTACAAAATGACCGGCGTTTCGGTCATCATCAGCAAGGGGCCGCCTCCCGAGGCGGAAAACCACGATATTATCACCGGAAACGATTCCACCCCCTTCTTCCAGGGGAACATAGATGAAGACGGGGCCGATGAATTCGGCAAGGACGGCGTGTTTATCCAAGAGGAAACCGCCACCCTGTGACACATGGCTCCTGACCATCGCGTTTGCCCATAATGCCAACAGCGCACCCCTGCACCAGCCCCTGGCTTGGTTTTGTGCGTAGCGTTAGCTTTGCCTCCGGCGGTCGGGCTCTGCCCGAACCCGCTTAGGGCCATAATGGCCCTAAGAACCCGTAATCCAGCAAGGTTGTAACGCCCTGCACAGCCAAAACCCCAATCAAACCATCCGCTCCCTACATGGGGCCCAAAAACCCCATTCCGGGAGCTGGTCATGTGCGGGGGTAGGCGTTAGCCCTACAAAAAGCAGCGCCGCGCCACCAGCGTTTGCCAAGGAACACTGGATTCTTAAGGACTGGAAGTCCTTAAGCGGGGGTTTTAGGGGCCGGTGCCCCTATTTAAATATTGTAGATACCTATAAACGGCTAAAAGATTACCAAAGGACAGCTACCCATAGTGCAGGGGGTGCAGGGGGGTCACGGGGGCCCTCCCCCGTGGGAATTTTGGTTACTTTTGTTCCTCCAAAAGTAACTGCCCGTCGCGGCACGAGCGACATGCCATCCCGTGGCACTGCGCCAACGCTAAGCGCACAACAGTAAAACGCAGCGGCAACGCCTGACAAAACACGATAGTCCGAACAACCAAAACTTCTCAAGGTTTTTGGCCCACAGTCCAAGGGGTTCCGGTGGTTTCATCACCACCGGAACCCCTGCGTAATTATTGGCGTCAATCCGCCCCGTCCGTATCCCCAAATACCGCCCATGCCTGGGCAGGGGTAAGCGCCTTTGTGTCACCCGGCTCCAAGGACGCGTCCAGAGGCAGGCCCCCGATTTTCACCCTTTTCAGGTAAACAACCTCCCGGCGGAACCGGTCGAACATCCGCTTCACCTGGTGGTATATCCCCTCGTAGATGGTCAGCTCCAGCAAAGGGGTCTCCCCTTCCTCCAGGGCGTGAAGCCTGGCCGGTGAGGCTTGGTCGCCGCCTCCCAGCCCGATGCCCAGGCTAAAGGCAGACGCCACCTCCTCCAGCGGGATGGGGGCGTCCAGGCGAACATGGTATATTTTGGGTATCTTATTTTTGGGAGCCGTCAGCCGGTGGACAAAACCCCCGTCGTCGGTGATGAGGACAAGGCCCAGGGTATCCTTGTCCAGCCGCCCCGCCGGGAACAGCCCCTTCCGGCGGAGCCCGGCAGGCAGGATATCCAGCACCGTCCCGCAGTGCCTGTCGGTGGTGGCGCTGATAACCCCCGCAGGCTTGTTGAGCATTATATAAGCCTTTGGGGACAGCTCCAGGCGCTGTCCCCCCACCTCAACCTGATCCTCCGGCCGGCATCTGTAATCCGCACCCTTCACCTGCCGGCCGTTGACAAGCACGGCCCCTTTGCGCAGGAGAACCCCCGCCTCCCGGCGGCTGATGCACAGGCGGTCGGCTATGAGCTTGTCCATACGATCCATTGTTCTCGCCCCTTTTGCAATTCAAAACGCGGAGCCGAAAGCTCACCCCGCTAAAGCTTAATGGATATCCACTTCCCTGATGTAAACCGCAAATAGGTAAACAGCAGCCGCATATATTGATCCAGCAAAAAGGAGCTCCAAGCGCCTACCAGCCCCAGATTCAGGTGGTAGATAAGGAAATAAGCCACCACCGGACGCACAAGCAGGATGCTGACGGTGCAAACGACAGCGGTATACATGGTATCTCCGGCGCCGCGCAGGCTGCCCATAAAAATCATCTGGCTGGCCTGCCCCAGCACCAGCACGCCCATCATAATGAGAAGGGGCTTACAGTATGCTATAATTTCCGGATCCCGGGAAAAGGGAAGCACCAGGAATCTGCCCACAGTAGACAAAAGCAGCATAAGGAACACGCCATAGACCACCGCTATCCGCTGGCAAGCCTTTCCATAGACCACCGAAAGATCCGGGCGCCTGGCACCCAGATTTTGACCCACAAAGGCTGCGGCAGCCAAGCTCATACCCTCTCCGACGGCAAAGGAAAGGCTGGAGATATTGATACAGATCAGGTGGGCCGCATACTGCATGGTGCCCAGGCCCGCAACCATCCGGTTGTATATAAAGAAGCCGATACGCATACTGATCTGCTCCAAAAAGGCCCCGGAGGAAACCCGGTACAGCGCATTGAGGGTGCGGCGCTCCAGCGCCCAGCCGCCCCGCTCCAGCAGAAAAAAGTATTGCGACGGATGCACTACCGATACCATGGCAAGTATCAGCCCCACTGTCCAGCCGATTGCCGTGGCAATGGCCGCGCCGTCTACCCCCAGCGCGGGGAAGCCGAGCCTTCCGCCGATAAGCAGGTAGTTAAAGCACACGTTTACCACGTTGGCGGTCATATTAATCACCATAGGCACCCTGGTGTGCCCGATTCCCCGGAGCGCGGCCGAAATGGTGAGGGAGACGCAGTTGGCGGGCAGCCCGATCATCAGGATGCGGAAATACCCGACCGCCAAATCCAGGGTATCCGTCCCCGCCCCGGCCAGCCGGAGAAGGGGCCGGCTGCACGCAAACGCCGCTCCCGACAGGATGCAGGACAGAACGGCGCTCAACAGCAAAGACTGCTTGAGGCAGCTTACAGTACCCTGATGATCCTGTTCGCCAAAGCGGCGGGCGGTTAGGGAGGTTACTCCCACGTTCAGGGCCAGAATCATAGCCTGCACGATAAACCGGGGCTGGATGGTAATGCCCACCGCGGCTATGGCCTGGGGCCCCACAGAGCTGACCATGACGGTATCGGCCATCATAATAAGGGAGATTAAAAAGAACTCCGCCACAGAGGGCCCGGCTATGGATACCGCCCGCCCGTAAACCTCTTTGGTGGAGGGGATTTCTCCGCATTTCAGAGAATCCTTGACCAGGAACTCCGGCGCATACAGCTTCCGGAGGGATGACATACCCACGCTAACAAAACCTTCTTTCCCGCACACGCCCCATTATCTACCATCTATTGTAGCAAGTTTCGGGGAATTTTACAAGGGTAATGGCTTGACTTGGGCACACTCGCTTCATAAACACGCTATAACAAGCGTTGCGTTTTCGTGTTACCGCTGTGCGCTTGGCTGTGTCATTGCGCAGTGGCCCTGGCGTTGGTGTTGTGCAGCGGTTTATGCTTACCGCTGTGCCACGGGGTGGCATGTCGCTCGTGCCGCGACGGGCAGTTACTTTTGGAGGAACAAAAGTAACCAAAATTCCCACGGGGGAGGGCCCCCGTGACCCCCCTGCACTTTGGGTAGCTGTCTTTGGTAATCTTGTAGTAGTTTATAGGT
>Ga0153947_1000752_pt1 | contig 15838 bp, 17 predicted proteins | sample TSNJ031MetaG_FD_104697 | JGI IMG/M metagenome (GOLD analysis project Ga0153947, IMG submission 104697) | Attine ant fungus gardens microbial communities from New Jersey, USA - TSNJ031 MetaG | ecosystem: Host-associated > Fungi > Mycelium > Unclassified | place: USA: New Jersey, Wharton State... | reverse complement strand
AGAGTAGCATCCAACCTTGTAGTTGGACATTCGCATCGTCCGAACATAATTTTCGTCCTGGGTCTTGAGAACCTTGACAATGTCGACCGGAAGAACAACACTTCCTCTATCTTTGACATGTACACCTTTCTATCACACAGTGAGTGCACCTACTCTCCTTGTAAACACAATCGCCGCACGTTGGTCTTCTCTTTAACCATGGAGAAATAAAATTCATCTTGGTTGCGCTCGGCCGCCTTCTGCCTGAGACGGTTTAGCCTGTCTTGTTTGGAGTGATAATCTCTGGCTCGCTGGACATAGTCCTTGTGCTTTTCGAGAATACCTAGTTTACTGCGGTGTGCAAGTTGCGAACGCTCTTTGTGATTTCTACGATGAAGTGAGTTCCTGAGAGAAGACGCCATGATTGAAAGATATCAAGTCGAGTACCCTTAATTTCAATGTGACGATGTGACAATCGTGACTTTATGAACAGGAGGGAAAATCGTGCCAATCTCATCCCAAAAAAGGCGGACAAATCTGTTGCAACTCATTTTGTCTCCGGAAATATAACATCAGGGGCAAAAATACGTTGCAATTTTGTTCGCATGAGTTTCCAGCATTTCCGTCTTGGGGACCTTGCTCTTCAACAGCCAATTCAACATAACCTCCATTCTGTCCATCACCAGCAGCAACCACCCCAACAGCAACCCACGCCGCAACATCAACACATCTCACCCCAGCCCATACCAGGCCAGTCCCAGTTCGCGGTACAAATCGAAAACCCAATTACGACTTTTTCTGTCAGTCTCAAAAAAGACACCCAACAGCCGCCCTCACGACAACTTTCGCCGAAACTCCAGCAGTCCAAGCAGCCATATGGATCTGGAGATGCAGACGATGATTACACGCTCGTATTTGCTAGTCTCCAAGAATTTAATGATTGGAGGCAGGCGGAAGAGGACCGGACGATGTGCGAATTCGTGAAAGTGTGTCTCAGCCTCCTTGCTGTGCACTGAGATCTGAACATCAGAGCAGGGGGATACGCACGGCAGCAAGGCAGTACCTCCACGTTTCAAAGATCACACCAAGCTTGTATGTGCGAGACACTCACGTAGTGGACGCAAGAAGTACATCAAGAAACATCCAGAGCGCATTAGGAAAGTTCCAAGTCGCAAGGCAGGTTGATTTTGTGCTAAAGCTGGTAGCAACTTCACATGTATCTAGTTGGAAGTAGGCTGTCCAGCTTCAATCAGCTACAAGACCTATTTCGATACGGAGCAAGTTCGCGCATGTTGTGGGTTCTTCTCAGCTTCTTCAATCTGCAGCATATTTCTGATCACCGCTCAGACCTCTCGCAACACTCTCATGAAATTGGCTTGGCCAATCTCCCTTTTACACGTCGTGGTAGGAGGGAGAAAGATGCTGCAACCATGAAATTTGATAAAGACAAACCCAACATGACATCCACTCAGGCACAGACACCCGACAACGACTGTGCCTCAAGGGCGACTTCGCTGCCGCCTTGTTCAGCTACGAACAATGATCATTCGGCTACATCATCTGCAGATGTGTCTCCCCAGCCTACAATGCCGATTTCTCCAGCTGCTTCCAATTCATTTTCTACCGCTGTGCCCATGCTGGCACCACTACCGCCTCAGAACGCATATCCTGTACCTCCTCAGCAAACGTATACTTATCTTTCACCTGCACCCCCTTCACAAGTAACCTATACTCCTGCTCCTCCTGCCTCCCAGTCTCAACCTATCTTGGCTCCAACACCGACAAACCTGATGAATGACCGATGGGAGAGGATGTCCACGCTCTTCCAATCTATCCGTGAACACGCCCGAAATTTTGATTACCCTAGCCCCAGTGTGGCCGCTCTGGAAACCATTCTGCTACGACTGTATATCGAAAGTCCAGTTGGCATGAGTGTTCAGTCAGCTGGTATGAGTAGTTCGATTATGCCGATGACTTTGGCTCATGCAAGGGGCATGCCGAATGCTCCAATAACCATGCAGGCTAGCTCTACCTCTGGTAGAACGGTCACAGACGTTTCTGGTAGCTCGACAAGGACAGAAGATGGTTCATGAATTGATATCAGGTTACGATATTAACGAGGAAAAATGAGTGACGAGATCATGAACACTCGCTTTCTACGATATGTACTCTATTATCTTGTCTTTCCGTTTTGTTTTTCCACTCATGGGTTATAGACTTGATTTACATCCGTGTTTCTGCGATCTTTGTATTTTGTGTACATCCTTGTTTTCGGTCATCACGATCTATTATGTAATGGACGAATGTTTATATCGTTATCTCTCGTTCTACCACGATGTCATTACCAGGATTCAATTTCAAGCATGCATTCGGCCGAGAGAAGCCACAGGTAGGACCTGTAGAACAATGTCATGATGATGATTGACGACGCTGTCAGTCCTCTGTGGCGAACTGGATAGAGATAATGACTGGGCCACAAGTAGCAGAAGAATCGTATGAATGGTAGGTCCGCTGTTGTGGGAATATACATTGATGCAAAGCCTTCAAAATGTCGATTAGCATGCCCGAACTAGTTGATGCAATAAATCTGCAGCCTTCTGGGTGAGAATGATTGCATCGTCCCTGATTACTGATGTATGAAGATAAGACTAATATGTTATGTGATTGTGGCGGTTTATCAGGCCGACCGAAGCTGCTAGGGCACTGAGGAAAAAAATAAAGCACGGAGGACCACATCAGCAGTATCGAGCTATAGTGGTCAGTTACCTGACCATCAAAGCTATTAAGTTGGTTATGTATCTTTGTGGGTTTCTGTAGGTCATGCGCCTTCTGGTTGACAACGTACCTCAGAAGATCAAAAGTGCGCACTGATCTTGATCTCTGTAATTATTATTCACTTCTTCCACAGATGCATTCACTGATACTCAATTTACTGGTGCTCTCAAAGGTCTTTTCGTTGATATTTACGCTGATAAACGGACGAAGAAGAAGCTGACGGCAGTTCTCCTTGCCTGGCAAGAGCAATTCAAAGATGATGCGTCTATGTCTGCATTTGCAGGGCTGCATGCACGATTCAAAAGGGAATTCCAGCATGAACTTCATTTTTATCTTGGACAAGGCGGGCCTGACGATGGAAAGGCGAAGCCAGAAAATGACAAGAAGGAAGAACAGGAGGCAGAGAAGAAGAAGAGGAAGGGAAGAGAGGTGAGAACGGAACAGGGAGAGGGTAGCGCGCGACGAAGGTCTTTCAACTTTGAAAGAGTGTGTAAACCATATCTCTACTGGGCGAAAAGCTGAAATCTCTTCTAGGACAAGGCAAAGGTAACGAGTAGTATCGTCAAAGCGTCCCAAGCATCCAGTAATCTGATGAATGCGATCAAGGTGTGTTTGGGCATACCTCTCCAAATTTTGCCATAGGTTTAAAAAGTGTTACTCAGCGCGCAAATCTTGACACGGACACACTTGAAGGCAACGTAGAGGTGCAGTCATGGTTGGCGCAGGCTCAAGATGCAAAGAAAGTCATTGTGCAGTATACCCAGGTCTGTTTCTGAATTCATCTGTTGCGATTGTTGGCTCATACACTTTGTAGCTTGTTGAGAACGAAGAACTGATAGGTACTCTAATTGAGACAAACGAACGCCTTCAGGAGGCGTTGAATACCTACACTCAACTCACCGCAATTGATGGTGGGACCACTCTTGCAGGCGATATCGCGCAGCTTAGCTTAACAACCAACGAGCTTGATCGAATACAAACTGCCGAACATCTTGGTTCCTCTAATAATATGTCTGGCCGCTCCGATATTCATGAAAAAAGTGGTTACTCCAACAACCCATATTACCAGGATATTGTACACCCAGACCTTGCAGACCTGGACTTCAGCCCGCCCGCACAGTATCTGCCCCCTCCCTTGAGACCTACCTCAGCCTCAGGTGTCAAGACCCCAGAGAAGGGAATCGATGAAGAGAGAAAGGGATCATTATCAGATTACAGTGATTACGAAAGTTCGAGTGAAGAGACTCATACCGCGGCGCCGAAGAAGAATTATGTGACGACATCAGATAATATGGACAACAAACATTCCAGCCCAACGAATCAGCCTATCATCCAGAAAGGGACACCCACGAAAGCTAGGAATCCCTTTGCTGACCCCTTTTCCTAGATGTACGGATCTATATGTGTGTAAATTTGAGTATAACTGGAACGACTCGCTAGTGAATCGCTGGCAGATGTTGAACATCGTCTATACATCGTCTATACCTCGCCTTCCCATCTAATTACATCTCTCTTATTTCCAATCCAGAATGGTTTTAAGGCTTTAGGCAAGCAAATGTATTTAACTCTGTCATTCTCGTCAAAGACAGCGCCATTCTCGAGCAAAGCTATAATGAGCCTTGGGATGGCAGCAGCTGTGCCATTGAGAGTATGAGCATAAGGCAACGAGCCAACAGGTCCAGACGTTTGAGGGCCTTTACGAGAGAGAGGTCGATAACGGATATGTAAACGACGGGCTTGGTAATCAGTGCAGTTGGACAGAGAAGAGACCTCGCCCCATGTTTCGCGACCTGGCATCCAAACTTCCATATCGTACTTGCAATATGCAGATGCTCCGAGGTCTTCGGCTGGCATATTCATAATTCTAGTATGGTGGTAGTCTCGTTTAAGAGAGATGCGATGCAAATGATAGATAGCCTACCTATATGACAATCCAAGTCCTTCTAGTATCTTTCTTTGAAGGTTTTTCATTGACTCCATCATGTCCTGGCTCTGATCCTGAGTTGTAACCGCGAACAGCTCTACTTTTGTGAATTGATGAACGCGATATAGCCCACGACTCTCCGCAGAAGCGCCAGCTTCAGAGCGAAACGCATGTCCAATGCCAACCACTTTTTGCGGGAGTTGGTTTGAGGGGTGGATCTTGTCTACAAACATTCCAGCAAGCGGGATTTCTGCTGTTCCAGCTAGGACTAATTCCGGATGTGGAGAGTGTGGTTCCTGGTTGGTGATGTGATACATTTGGGAAGTAGCACCTCTAGATTCTCTGGGCACAAAGCCACACCTAGTAGCAATATCTGCACGGACAACGTCTGGAGTGATTACTGGTGTGAATCCATCATCTACTGCCAGACTCAGTGCATATTGTGTCAGTGCGGTTTCGAGTAGTGTGGCTTCGTTGAGGAGGTAGTACCATGAATTCCCCGTAACAAGTGAACCAGACTCAAAGTCGAGTAAATCAAACGCTCTGCAGATGGATAGGTGATCACGGGAGGCTGTGCCCTGGATGGGAGGGGGACCATGTGTTGAGAGTGCTATGGGCATTCTGTGTGGAGTAGAAGGGTGGGTATCATTGGGTAACATAATAAAGTAAGATAAGAGCTGTTCCTCGAGTCTGTCCAAGTTCTGCTTGGCTTCCCCTAGCTCCAAGCTGAGCTGCTTTGCTTCCTCGCGCAATTTAGCCTTCTCCAAATCGTTGGTTGCATGATGTATTTTAAAACCTAAGGAGCGTTGTTCATGGCGCGTAGAGTTGACATTTCGAGTGGTATCTGTATACTTATTATATATGTCCAAAAGAACTTCCGGTGTAACAGGGGGAAATGGTGCATTACGACGAAGGGCGTTCTCAAGCATGCGGGGAATTTCGGGAACTAGTTTCCGATAGTCAAATCTGGGCTTCGAAAGTTCGCTAGGAGTGGCTGTGATCAATTCAGACACGTTAGATTGGCTAAAAAGCCGTCCCCATTTGTTGACTGCGAGACTACGAGTGAGGATGAACGCTGGAGTTCTTTTGACTTGGAGTAGGTGCATCAGCTTCTTATATAGGACAGTGATGGAGGTGTGCTCACCAGGCTTCGAGGATATACGACTACAGCATGATATACAATTCGTTTGCCAGATTCTGCTTTGCATATTCTCGGGGCTTCTGTCCCTGGGAAAAGCGCGCGATCATTTGTGATTGTCACATCGACGATGTGTGACATTGTACCTATACGACTCAACAAACGGCATCGCTGCAGACCCTTACGATCAACATACCTGTCTGACCTTACTATCCAAACAATGGATTGAACTTCTTGCATCGTTATCTCGACTGGGAGTAGACGATGTGACTGTACAAATTTATTGTAGAGGTATCGGCGAAATGTAGGTCTCTAAGTCAATTGTGTTGGGCCGTCATGGATTAAACAAAAGGAAATTACGTTACCTCCTCACTGTAGGTGACACCAATGGGTCTGTCGCTCAGCTAAACGCCGGGCCCCATAACCTAGTTTGATACCAGGTGTGCAGCAAGAACGATGGAAAATTTTTTAAGCACGACAATGTTTTGTCTTGAGTGCGGTCAAGATTCTCAAAATTATCCAATCCGGATGTACAACCCTGCATTATGCCGAATTGCGGAATTAAGAACGACTCCCTGAATTTTGTCCAGTTGAAAAACTTCAGGTAATATAGTGTGGCGACAACAGCTCCACCGAAGGCGTCAAAGTAATCTGTAATTGACTTACTCCTGACTTTGTTTCGACGAGACCCATTTGTCATTTGAGCGGCCATCATATCGTGTTCGATAGAAGGACCCCTATATTTGATATTCGATTGTTGTTGTGGCCTTTATTTTGTTACACCGGGGAATTCGAGCATCGTGCGAATCTGCGCGATGTACATGGTAATGTTGATTGTTATTAAGTATCCTTGCGAGATCAAATTACCATCGCTCGATAATTTCAACCCAAAACGTGGACATTGGAAGGTGTTGGAACATTTACTCAGTTGAGAACGGGACTGCACAAAATGGTGGCTTTGACGAAGTTGCTGATTCAGAGAATTGCAAGTACAAACTGTTCAAGGAGTAGATTACGGATGGAAAGGCACCTGTGTATGCGGATGCCGGAGCCGGAGCTGGAGAGCAGCAATGTTGAGTATTGGGTTCTCATCGGAGAAAAAGGAAGACTCTGATATTGGAGAGACAACAGTTTCTGATTGACGTGAGCTGAGCTATTTCCCAAACAAGAAACGGGGTATGGTGATATCGGCGGTGATAGACGAAGGGCGTCCGTACTGTGGTGAGAAACTCAGCCCATTTACACTCGGAGATAGCAGGCCGATGTTCAACTACAAAGATCGTCAGCAGATCGAGGATAGTTGGAATATTTAGCTGGATGACTGCAAAAGTGTCAAATTGAATAATGGTGAGTGGCGTGTGAAGTACGACGAGAATCTCAAACCCACTTTTCTCTTTCAACCTTGCACAACCTACTATTCCCTCCGTGTCATGCATGATCACCCATATACAACCCCGGAAGAGGATCCTTTCAACGTCCACCACGTCGTCCACGTCTGTCCTCGCCCATGCAAGTCCAGCCTCTTTGGCAAATGGATCCAAGAGCAACAACGCTTTACCGACATTGTAGGTCTCGATGGACCCCATTCCTCGCATCTCTCACATCCGTACTTTGAGTTCAATGGCCCTGAGACTGAGGGTCAGCCGGCTCTAGGATCAAACCTCGCTGTTGATCTCAACAACACCGCTGTATGCACTGTCACATAGGTTCATCCTGGTCACTTACATCTGATTTAGAAAAATGCACCTTTGGCCATCCGCTCTAGCAGATGCCGCCCGAACATATCTACAGGACATTCCAACACCCAGTCTAAATTTGGCGAAAATAATGTTCCTTCTTTATCTCGCTTTTTAAGCAAAAGCAGCCGTCGCACTTTTCTTGGTTGCGCTACGACAACGCAGAAACCCTCTAGACATGCATCTCACATCTCACCCTCCCGGAAGGATTCACAAGTCAAGACAAGGGCCAGCGCAGCATCGTCTGGATGGCGTCCATCTGTCCTCGGGCACTCGGGTTCAACTGAACTAGCTACTTCCCAGACGTCCCTCCAACCGCCGTCGTCCGATTCAACTCATACACCATTTCGATTCAGTTCATCCTCATCTGTCGACGCTTCCCACACAGATACTTTACTCACTGTCCCGAGCATTGAGATCACGCCGTCTGTTGTGCCTCTCCTGCCTCGACTACATCAGGATTTGAACTTTTGTACCCCCCCTGCTGTGTCCTCCTCTCCATTTGTCAATCGAGATATACATCCAGGAAACATTACAACCCACATCCAAGAGGTGTCTACCATACCAACTCTCGATGAAAGCGAGCAGGAAACTGGTCATCATACAATGATAAACCCCTTAGTCTACGATAGTGGTATCAAATCACAAGCCCTCGGCATTCCACTTATCAATGTATTCAATGGTATCATCAGTGCTTGGAGGTCACACACCACCGCCTCCAATGCAGGCGTTGGTGCTGAACATGACCTCGACAACGTTGAGGAACTGACTACTTCTGGATCAGATTGTTCACATGTTCCACAAACATACACTCTGTCTTCTAATCAACATCCTCATCCACAACAGGTACATCAGAATCAATTACTGCGACATGGCATGAAAAAGAAAGCAGATGTAGTGTATAGTTCGGCTGGTTCCCATAGTAGCAGTGGTAGCACACTGTCCAAGGTTGTTTCATTTCACCTTGCACATTTGTCAACCATGTCGATGAGGAACAAAAAAAAGAAGAAAAGATTGATAGTGAGCGGTATTGCAATTGATGATGCCAAGAAATTTAAAGGTGTGAAGAGATGGTGTGAAGTAGGGCATTTTGCCTCTTTTGTCTCGTCTTTGTCTGATCGCCTTTTTAGAGTTTCGGCGAAGTGCGACAGATCCTGCGTATGCCTAATGGGGATCTTGTTATATCATTTCAAAGCGCAGAGGTAGCTGACACAGTGTGTCGCATCCGTGCAAGCGTTTTCATCATGGACGTTGGGAGTGTACAAATGTCTTGGACGACCGAAAAAAAGTGATGAATTTGATCTTTATCACTTTTGATGTGCGATCACAATCACGACAATAACGAAAAACTAGTGTTTCCCCTTTTTCTCTCTCTCCTGATTCGTGTCTCCTCTGTGTTTTGGGCATATCCATCATCTTTCTTTCTCCATGGAGTCCCAAAACTTACCTCTTTCAGGCACGCCTCAGACCGACATTCAGGCCACCATTTCAACTTAGGTCATTTTCCATCTTCCTTTCCAACCCCTGATGATGCTTCAATTCTTGCTTGTATTCCTGTGACGAATCCATTTACGACTCTATCATGACCTTTACGCTCCTCATCCCACTTTCAATCCTTTCGATGTAAGGCAATTTCTTGGACGACAATTTTGTTTCCAAAATATTATAAACAGTACGTAATTCCTGTTCCGTCTGATTGTTAGGCCATTTGGAAACTAACATTCATCTCTCTCGATTAGTTTGTATTTTCTATTCACTTTGTCTCTTCCATCCCTTTCAGCCGCTTTGGCTGTATCTCTTCTGGAGACCGTGCGATAATCAACAGCCGTTACTGCGCTTGTCTGAGTGTTTCCAATTTGCTGTGTGTCGATTCATCATACAATCCTCATGCGATCACCCACCGTCTGGCGTTATTGTTAAAATATATCAGAAAACAATATCTGATCCCTGGGGTTCAATCAGACCTTGACAGTCGCATCAGCATCAGATCAGGTTTGCGAGGGACAAATGATCAAAATTATGAAAGGTCATCAGAGAAGATCGCTACTAAAGAAAAGATACGATAAAAAAAGGTTCTTGTTTAGGTTTTCATACAAATTAACAGTAACAACGATAGTAAAAAATCTTAAAAACTGAGAAGTGTGATCAAGAAGATAGAACAAAATTGAATAGGTAGAGTAAAAAAAATAAGAGGGTTGTTGACATTATCTCAGCGCCTGGCGTACCGATTCCAGTCAGAGGTATTCCCAAATTGAGGATTTCGGTAGTGCGAGTTGACTCCTTCCGTATTTCCAGTGAGATTTTGGTTGTGTATATGACCGCGTCCATTGCGAGCATGGTTATTCGAACGTGAGTTCCGATTACCGTTCTGCGTCGGATGGAGATTTCTTTTATTACCACCCTGTTTCTTAGCTAACGGGGAATTTGTTTCCGAATGATCGTGAGGTTCGCCAGTTCGAGTAGCAGCGTGAACGTTGTACGTCGGCGTGGCAGGGCCGGTAACGATCCCAGTGGGAATGGGTGGAAGTAAGGGAGGTAGAGGGTTCCAGAAAGGATGGGAAACAGGTACAGGATGTACGATATGTGGATTGCTGCTGGTCTGAGATGGCACGCTTAAGGTGGGCACCGGTCCATTGACTGCTTGCATTGGAGGCCAGACTGAAGATGAATTGAAGGATTGCATCAAGGTTGAAGAATTACTACCACCATTACTTCCATTACCTTGTCCAGACATGTACTGGTCGAGCGCATCTGGCGAATAGACTGCAATGAGTGTGCCTTGATCGTTCTGAATGAAACCAGATGGAGCCAAAGGTGCTTGAGGAGATTGTGTGAACTGAGGTCCCGGAGCCGGTTGAGGGCCTTGTTGATCCATGGCCGGTCGTGGTGGACCGAAATAAGGTGCATAAGGCTGGAGATATTCTAGTGGAAGACTCGAAATACTACACAGGAAACTCACAGTATACATCACGTTTGGCCAGGGTATGGCTCCTGTTGTTGGCCCATTCGTGTCTGGAGGAGTAGTCGGGTGTGGAGGTATCGGAAGTCCAGGCGGGTAAGCTGTATAGGGACCATAGTAGGACATCTGATAGTGACCTGCCTGTGCAAGGGGAATCCATGGCATAGGATAATAACCTGGAGGAACAGGATAAGGTAGAACCGGGGCTACCAAGGAAGGTCCACCTGAACCACCTGAAGCGCCTGTGGACTCAGATCCTGCCCCTGGAACATCATACCACTCGCGGTATTTTTCTCCTTCCCGAACCTCAGGTCCATCTTTCTGTTGTCCGTTGACAGGAGAAGATTCGTCCTTAGAGTTCTCAAATTTTTCAACTGGAGCATTCAGAAAAACTGGGGTACTATTGGCACTGTTTTCCAAAAAGTTCTGCCTTGGAGACGAGCTCTCTCGTTTCGGTAGATGCCGACTCGAGAGCATAACCTTGCGTGATTGGGGATAATGTGTGAGCCGACTGCGACCTCTACTGGGTTTCCAGGGACTGCGGGGAGGATTCAAATCACGGAGCTGAACTTTCAGCGCACGACCGGCGTACACGCGGTTATGCTGACGAAGGGGTCAGCCATGGACTAGTCAGGGAAGGGTTGACTTGCCTCCTGCATGATCGCCTGGGCCGGAGACTCTGTGTTGTCATATTTGATAAATGCAAAAGCGGCATGGCTGTTGGCTATAGAGTTTCCGGTAAAGGAACCATGGGATCATTTCAAGGTGGACACTCACAAGGACAGACAAATTTGACATTCAAAAGCCCTCTGAATCTTCCGAAGAGTTCCTCTACTTTCTCCTGTGTCCACGCACTGGGTCCCAGTGTCTCCAGACCACCAACAAATAAAGCTGTCGGGTCAAATTCACGACTACTCAGAGAGGTGGAATCACTGGACTCTAAAACATTTTCGCTGGACCTAAAGCCCGAGAATGGTGTACCAAAGAATTGATTAACAGGTGTGACAGGCGCTTGAGATGAAATTGTCCGAGGTGTTGGGGGCGACATTGCTAGACCCGGCGTAGGTACCTCATCACCCTGAAACAAGGGAGGGGAGTGGCGAACTCTTTGAGGGGTAGATACTTCACAGACCGATTGAGAAGCTGTCATAGAGGGTACCCTAGCCGTAGAGATGAGGATCGTTATGTCAGCGGTTGCTCGAGAAAAGTGATGCTTACTTGACCATGTCTCTTAAAAAGGATGTTTCACCCCAACCACTCCAATCAAGTTTGGAATCATACTCGGAATCGACGAACGACGAGAGGTCCGAGTCCGCCCAGTCGATTCTTGTGGGCTTGCTCACCACATCTGACGAGTCATTGGCTGACCCAGGCGCTAGACTGGGTGGCGTCACAGGTTCTACCCAAGATTCAATTTCATCATCAAAAACGGCGGTAGATTTCAACATTGTACGTCCTTTGTCGTCAGAAGCGACATTTTGCCGGAGAGAGTGCAGCGGCGGAGATGGCTCACTGCTGAAAGACGTTAATCCGGTTCGAGGATTGGAAGTGTGCAAACTATATGGTTGAAAGCGGTCCATCTTGACCTGAGTTCGGGAAGCAGTGTTGTCCATAGACTGGTAATCCTGTATGTGAGAATGAGCGCGTTGAACAGGGTGCTGAATTTGAGGTTGATGCGCCCATGAAACCGATAAATAGGAGACTCGTCGTAATACCTAGAGAATATTAAGCCCGAAGGAACTAGTGGCCGTAGAACAATACTAACCATCAAGGCAGCTACACAATCATCCCTATGGTTCCATTTGACCTCCCAACAACTATCATCCATTTCCTCACTTCGCACAGCATTGTGAGGAAGGGGATAACAATCTGGCCCAAGGATACCGTTCTTTGGGACTGGATATCATATGAACAAACTAGCCCCTTATCCCTTGAAATAAGTTTGGCAACATGCCTTTGACGAGCTCATGGCTTCCGCCCAGACATGAGACGTTCTCTAAGGGGCCAAAGTATCCTGCGATCTTAAAGAGGGACTAGAAAGATTATTAAGATTGCAATCTATATGGAAAAAGAAAGTGAGTAGACCTCTGCATCAAATTTTAACGGCTGGAGATAGACTGCTTCCTCATTCAATGTCGCTTCTCCCTTTGTAAGGCTTCGAGAAAATCTCTCGGCCTCGATAGCTTCCCCATTATACACAATTCTATGATATCTTGGAGGAACTTGAGCAAGTATATGTATGCGGAAAAACAAATTGACTACTTGGTGTTTCTCGGTTTCCAAATGCGAATGGCATTGGGAAGATCAAGAGGGACTTCAGGCATGTTTCGTACCGAAATCCTATTGGGTCCCTCGGGAGTCATAATCTGAAATGGTTTTCTAAGGTGCAAGTGGGTGTCATTCACGATAATTAGACGGCTCAAGAACGCTGACCTGTATGAGATTAAGAGTGTTCTGAAAGCCCTTGCAGGCTCATAACGCAACATTCTGCCGAGGAACGGTCTTGGTGAGCTGTTTTGCAAGCTTTTCAGAAATATTGAGGCAGAAGCGGCATCCTAAAAAGACTTAGCCAGAAACTGCACACATGGTTGCAGATAAGACGTACTTCGCACTGGATAAAAGCGCATACACCTCCTTTTGAATCGCGAATGACCTTGATGTTTTTGATCTCTGCATGCTCGGAAAGGTGGCTAGCCAAGAGGCGCGTAAGCTCTGCTTGGTCGACGTTTGAAGGAAGACTTCAGAATTATTAACAGTGAGTGCGCGTAAAATTGGATGACAAGAAACGGACCAACCTCCCAACGAATATACTTGCGTCATGTGGCTGTTTGTCTTCCTTGTGTATATCTTGGCTTTCCGGAGACGGACTGGAGTCTTGAAATACCAGCTGTGTTTCGTCCCGCTTGGCTCCTGGAGATGCTGGAGGTGATGAGGGTAATGTATCATACCGGGTGCCCCATGCACGGGCCTGGTTGGTTTTAGGAGGCATGCCGTCTAGTTCAACGATAGATATGTACTATGGAAAAAATGTTATAGAGACGGAGTGAGATAATGGTGGAAGTGAGAGCCAGAACAAATAACGGTCGATATGTTGATGATACTGTAACACCAAACTCCGGGGTCAACCGCAAAGGAGCATTTCGACTAATAGATTTTAAAACCCAGGCAATCATTCCAAAAGAAGGAATCGTTCAATGACTACGTTTTGAGCAGCGAACGACAGATTTTGCAATTAATCGCCGATTTTGCACGATTTTTTATCGATGGCAACAGATGGACTCGAGATCCATAATAATCCTCGGCACTGGACGACAAGCACGTTCGAAGCCGCCCGACGCATATTTATGTGTGTACAGGTAAAGAAGTATAAAACGATACTCGTTTTGGGATGTCTAGTTTCCTGTCATGCCAGAAGAAGCGAGCAGTCATATATATGTGATCTCCCCCTCCCATTGATAAAAATGCGTCTCAAGACAGTCCACACAGTATGAAAGCATAAAAGACGGTACTGGAGGACCAACAGTCACATACTAACATCACTGACAACGCAGAAAAATGTCACTCTGGCGTAGAACAGGCGAGCAGTCCGTGGTAATCAGTCGGGCCTACAGCACGAGATCTTGAGAAGGTAACCTCGGAAGCTACAGACCGAACTTGCAAAATTCTGTGGTCCTACATTCCGGCGCATCGCTCGTTAAGGACCGTTCCTGAGAGATAATCGTCAACGATCTTCTGGAATAGTCCAGATGGTCAATTGATCTTCTTCTGATCGTTTCTACGTCATCTATGCGTCCTCTGTATGGGCATGCCGGATCCGAGAAGAGAGTACTAAGCAGAAATGGTATGTCAACTCAGTGACCGCGGACAGCAAATACGGCCTGTGGTGCCTTCTGATCAAGATCTGTTTCAAAACGGTTTACGTAGAGGATGTCAACCTGCGATCGCCACAGATTGACAGTGCCTTTGAGAACGATGCTGCAATGATGGCAGAATCTTGGCAAGTCAATTTTCGCACATATTATCCTTGCGTGCTTGAGCTTTGAAAGTCGGTCTTCAGATGTTTCAACCATTCCATTCAACTAGTCAAGAAAATTGGCATATCAGAATTGTCTTGCGACTAAAAAATATGCCAAGGAATCAAAGTATCCGGCTCAATCGGTTCAAATTCCAGGAGGTTGGCGTATCAAACAAATTGAAGGACGGCAGGTTCTTTAAAGGTTCTTCAAAGGATGATAGAAGTGGGTCGATGTCCGGGGCTCGGATCGTGTTAAAAAGTTGCGACAATGTTTTCGCATTTCACCAAGCGTGAAACAGGCCAAAACGACTGGAACACATGCTCCCAGATGATGGATACAATAGCTTGGCGAGGAGCATATCCAACCACAATATCAGGTGGAATGTATAAAACTTGAAGCGTGAGGGATGGCTAAAGCCCAGGAAGAAGAATGATGCCTTCACGTAGCCTCCACAAGCGAGCGAACGCGTTATTTGTGCAACCAAACAAACAATTTCCAAGCGCAAAATACCTCCTGCCAAAACCTTCAGGCCATCCTCGAGCTACCATGTCGGATGACGGCTTTGATGGTGGAGGTGTTGGCGATGACTACGACTACGGAGGAGGGTACGTCAACCTCGTCATACGTAGTTTCTGGTCCATTAATACAACATGAAGTTATCAAGAGGAGGCATTCGTATGTTATTTCGGCGATTTTGGATCAGGACTATGAAGCCCTATACAACTTTCTAGGACGAAAACTATGATATTTTGGGGCAGGAAGAACAGGAGCAAGAGGGCGAGGGTAACGGTGAGAACGAGGAATCTCAAGTCAACGGTGTCAATGATGCAGACAATGACCAACCCATAATGAATGGAGAAACCCTGGCTAATACGACTGTCACTGGCGAGAGGCAACCAAACAAGATTCGAGTGACAACGCCTTACCTGACAAAGTATGAAAGAGCACGAATATTGGGAACAAGAGCACTGCAAATCAGGTCAGTCGGACTTGATCAGAGATTCGGAAGGGTTTGAATTCGGTTCTTCTAGCATGAACGCTCCTGTGCTTGTTCCTCTGGACGGTGAAACGGATGCCCTCCAGATTGCAATCAAAGAGCTCTCGCAGCGCAAAATTCCCCTGGTTATACGACGCTATCTTCCAGATGGTAGTTTTGAGGACTGGAGTGTTTCTGAACTCATTACTGATTGAGCCAGCCACTTGGTTGTGTACTTGATTTGCCATTATATCTTTTGCCGTGTGTCAAAAATTGATATCTCGATATAGTATACATAATAAATAGAATAATTCGTAACTATCAGGCTCAAGCGT